>Ga0209253_10001669_pt1 | contig 19529 bp, 14 predicted proteins | sample FrelakmetBRP12BR_FD_187145 | JGI IMG/M metagenome (GOLD analysis project Ga0209253, IMG submission 187145) | Freshwater lake sediment microbial communities from the University of Notre Dame, USA, for methane emissions studies - BRP12 BR (SPAdes)... | ecosystem: Environmental > Aquatic >... | reverse complement strand
CCGTCCACCTGGGCGAACTTCTGCGTCGGTTTCGGAGGCGTCTTCGCGAGCGTGGGCACTGCCAGGGCGAGGCACAGCGTCGCGAGTGTCAGCATCGTGCGGGAGCTTGTTTTCATGACTCGGCCGGTCACAAGGGTGCAGGCGCCGAGTGTCGGCCCGCGGGCTTGCTCTGGCAAGTGCGGATCGATTTCCCGTTGCGGAAGGCACATCATCTGCTGCAATTCCGCGCCGCAGGAGTGACGAAGAAATGGGCTTTCGCGAATACGGGGAATTCGACGCGCTCGGTCTCGCCGAGCTGGTGCGCCAGGGGCGGGTGAGCCCGGCGGAACTGCTGGACGAGGCGCTCGCGCGGACGGCGGCCGTCAATCCGAAGATCAACGCAATCATCCACCTGATGGAAGAGCGCGCGCGCGCGGCGATTGCGGCCGGCCTGCCCGAGGGCCCGTTTCGCGGCGTGCCGTTCCTGATCAAGGACCTGATGACCGCCTTCGCCGGCGAGCCGATGCGCCGGGGATCGCGGTACTTCAAGGACTACGTGCCCGCGGAGGACGAGGAACTCACGCGGCGCTATCGCCGTGCCGGACTCGTGATCTTCGGCAAGACGAATACGCCGGAGCTCGGCGCGTCGAACGTCACGGAGCCGGAACTCTTCGGCCCGACGCGCAATCCCTGGAACCTCGAACGCACGTCCAGCGGCTCGAGCGGCGGCTCGGCCGCGGCGGTGGCGGCGCGCATCGTGCCGGCCGCGAATGCGAACGACGGCGGCGGATCGATCCGCACGCCTGCGTCGAACTGCGGGCTCGTCGGCCTCAAGCCGAGTCGCGGCCGCAACCCGACCGGACCGAAGGCGCCGGACGAATGGTTCGGGATCATCGGCGAGCATGTCGTCACGCGCACGGTGCGCGACAGCGCGGCGTTGCTCGACGCCACGTCGGGTGATTACCCGCAGCAGCTCATGAAGCTGCCGGCCCCCGGGCACACCTTCCTCGACGAGACGATGCGCGAGCCCGGGCGGCTGCGCATCGCGTTCAGCTTCGACCCCGGCCTCGCGACGACGCTGCATCCCGAGAACCGCGCGGCGCTGGAGGCCACGACGGCGCGCCTGGCCGCCCTCGGTCACGAGCTGGTCGAAGTGAAGCTGCCGCTGCCGACCGAGTCGTTCATCGCGAACTACGCATCGCTCGTGTCGGCCGACGTGGCAGCCGACCTGCGCGCGGGCAAGGCGCTGGTCGGGCGGGAGGCGAGACGCGGCGACGTGGAACTGCCGACCTGGATGCTCGCGAAATTCGGGGAAGCCCAGTCGGCGGCCGACCTGACCGAAGCCCTCTGGAGCCTTCAGGCGTTTTCGCGCCAGTGGCTCCAGTGGTCGTCCGGCTTCGACGTACTTCTCACCCCCACGGTCGGTGTGCCGCCGATGCCGATCGGAGCCTACAGGCTGTCGGCGGCAAGGAAGCTTGCGCTCCGCATCCTGGCCGCGCTGCCGGCTCGGGCGCTGCTCAGCCAGCGTCCGAAGATCCTCGAGGCCTTCGCGGCCGTCTACGAGGCTGCGCCCTACACCATGGTCGCGAACGTCACGGGACAGCCCTCGATGTCGCTGCCGCTGCACTGGACGGCCGACGGGCTTCCGATGGGGATGCTTTTCACCGCGCGAACCGGCGACGAGGCCACGCTCTTCCGTCTTGCCGCGCAGCTCGAGCAGGCGATGCCGTGGAAGGACCGCCGGGCGCCGCACGCGGCCGGCTGACGGACAGATCACTGCTGCTGCGAGCCCGGCGGCACGCCGTGGACCGCGCGAGGCTGCCGGGGTTGCTCAGCGCCTGAACGGCAGGGTCGCCAGCTTCGCCGCGTGGCGGCAGCTGCGCGTGCCGATCTCGACCGAGACCCGGGCAAGGCCGAGCGGGCTGCGCACGGCGCCGAGATCGGCGATCCCGCGGCGCGCGAGCTCGACCGTCTCGTGCAGCACTTCGCCGCAGAGTTCCGCGACATGCTCCGCGCGCTGCCGTAGCCCGGGGCGGTCCTGCGGCCGCGGTGCCCGCTCGCCGGGACCGGTGACCATGCGCTCCGATTGCGCGAGGCGCGCGGCCAGCCGCGGATACCTCGCCGCGAGGCGGTGCAGGTCACCCGCGGGATCACGCGGCATCGGGCCTGCCATGAGCGCAGCCCAGTCCGACGACCGGAGCACGCGCTCGGACCCGGTGTAGAAGACGGCTTCCTCGCGGCGCATGTGCGCTCGCGTCTTCTCTACGTATTTCTGCAGCTGCCTCGACAGCTGGACGCCCAGCTTGCCGCGCAGCTGCTCGGGCGTTGCCCGGGAAAGTGTCCACGCGAGCGTCTCGGCCCGCTCCTGCCCGATGCGGTGCTCGCGCACCAGCGGCCTGATGTTCCTGTAGAGCGCGGGCTCGCGATCCCGGATCCGCGAGAAGAGCAGGTCTTCCCTGGGGTGGTGGATAGAGTGCTGGAACACGAGGAGATATCGCACTGCTTCGGCAAGCACCGCGCGCGCGGTCTCGGGCGTCGAGGTGAGTGCGGACTGCTGCGCATCGATCTCGCGCAGGACGCGGGAAAGACCGGCGTGGTCGTCGCGCAGCAGCTTCATGAACACGTCGGCAGCGGCTCGGGAGCGTGTCCGTGCGGACGGCCGCGCCTTCGGTGCTTGAGTCATGGGCAGCGTTGTCTCACGAAATCGGAGCAGTGTTCAATCGCGCGCTGCGACTCGGGGATGAATGGAAGCCCCTGCCAGCCGTGCGGCATTTCATTCCAGACCTCGAGTTCCGCGGACACGCCCGCGGCACGGGCGCGCTCCACGCAGCGCCGGCTGTCGTCGAGCAGGATTTCCGTGCTGCCCGCCTGGAAGAAGAGCGGCGGCAACCCGGCGTAGTCCCCGAATGCCGGGGACACCCAGGGGTGCACGAGCATTTCGGGCGAATCGCCTGCGTACATGGCCCGCATCTCGATGCCGCGCTTGTGGCTCAGCACCGGGTCGCGCACGGCATTGGCGACGCGCGTTCCATCGTTCGGGTCGGTGAGGTCGGTCAGCGGGGACATCAGGATGGCGCCGGCCGGCAGCGGCAGCCCGCGGTCGCGCAGCGCGAGCAGCACCGCGAGCGCCATGCCGCCGCCCGCGGAAATGCCGCTCACGACGATGCGTTCCGGATTCACGCCCAGCTCGAGGAGCTGCTCGTAGGCTCCGACGCTGTCCTCGTGCCCGGCGGGAAACGGGTGTTCCGGCGCGAGCCTGTAGAAGACGAGGCGGGCGCGGGCGTTCGCCGCCGTGCAGAGCCGCGCCATCATCGCGCGTTCCATGTTCGGCAGCCGCACGACGTACGCCCCACCCGGGAAGTGCAGGATCACGCGATCGGTCGACGAGCCCTTCTCGCGCAGCCACTCGGCGTCGCAGTCCGGAAGGGGGTGGTCGTGCGCCACCATGAAGCCTGGCGGATGCCCCGGGAACAGTCGCTCGATTGCGCCGATCTGCTCGCGCAGGCGTTCCACCGAAACGTCGCGCTGCAGTTGCTGCTTTACCGTGAGGCGGGCGAGGAGGCTCGCCGTCGTCGTCTGCCAGCTGGTCATTTAGCCTGCTGCAGCGCGAGCTGCTCGGCGATCGCCCGCGCGGCCTTGTAGTCGGCCTTGCCGTTCGGCATGCGCGGGATCGAGCCGACCTCGAAGAACGCACGCGGCCGCTTGTAACCGGCCATCTTGCCCTGCACGAACTCCGCAAGGGCGGCCGCCAGGCCGGCATCCGCGCGCCGCCCAGCGACCAGCGCGACCACGCGCTGGCCGAACCGCTCGTCGGGCAGCCCGATCACGAGGCAGTCGGCGACGTCCGGGTGCGAGCCGAGCACCTGCTCGACTTCCTCGGGATAGACCTTCTCGCCGCCGGTGTTGATGCACGCCGAGCCGCGGCCGAGCAGCTGCATCGTGCCATCCCGATTCCAGCGTCCCCAGTCGCCGATGAACGCGAGGCGCTGGCCGTCGACGACGCGGAAGGTCTTCGCCGTCTTTTCCGGATCCTTGTAGTAGCCCGCCGGGAGCGCGGTGCCGCCCGCTGCGATCAGCCCGGGCTCGTCGGAATCCTTCGGGATCTCGCGACCGTCCTCGGCGAAGAGCCGTGTTTCCGCGAGCGGGATGAACTGCGCGGTCGTGCCCGACTGCCCGCGCCGGCTGATCTGCAGCGCCATCGGGCCCTCGGTGGCGCCGACGCCGTCGATCAGCGTCGCGTCCAGCCACTCGAGCATCTTCTCCTTCACGCCCTGCGACCAGAGCACGCCCGAGGAAACCACGAGCTTGAGGCTCGTGAGGTCGAGCGTCTCGCCCCGGGCCTTCGCCTCGTCGAGCGCCGTGAGCATCGGCCGCGCGAAGGCGTCGCCCACGATGACCGTAGCCATCACGCGCTCACTGGCGATCGTGCGCCAGATCTCCATCGGGTCGAAGTTCCTGTTCGGCAGCGTGACACAGCGGCCGCCGAGCAGCTGGAACGGCAGGCTGTTCGCGAGTCCCGCCGTGTGCATGAGCGGCGAGGAGGGCATGATGACGGGTACGACACCGCGCGAGCGCAGCACCTTCACCGTGCCGAGCAGCTGCGGCAGCTCGGCGGGCGGCGGGTCGAGTCCCAGCACGCTTTTCGCGTACATCGCGACGAGTCCCGTGGTCCAGGGCGTGACCTCGCAGATCACGCCTTTCGGCAGGCCCGTGGTGCCGCCCGTGTACATCAGGTGATAGTCGTCCGGCCGACGCGCGATGCGGGGCGCGGGCGCGACCGCGGCCAGCGCCGTCTCGTAATCCCGGGCGCCGTTCCTGGCGCCCTCGCCGTCGTCCACCTCGAGCGCGAGCTTCACCAGCGGGGCGCTCGGCAGGACCTCGTCGACGATGCCCGCGAGCGAGCGATGGTAGACGATCGCCTCGCAGTCCGAGTTGTCCAGCAGGTAGGCGAGTTCGGCGCCGACGTACCGGTAGTTGATGTTGAAGGGGACCATGCGCATCTTGAGCGCAGCGAGGAAGGCCTCGTAGTACTCGGAGCAGTTGTAGAGCAGCAGCCCCACCTTCGAGCCGGGCTTGAGGCCCGCGTCGGCGAACGCCTGGCCCAGCCGCGCCGCGCGGTCGTCGAAGTCGCGCCACGAGCGGTGCCGCCCGGCGTGCGTGAGCACATGGTCGTCGCCGAGCATGTCGGCGAGCGCTTCGACGGCATCTGCGTAGTGATACATGGGTGCTGTGTTCCTGGTCTCGAGGCGCGCGGGCGGCCGCACGCCGGCTGTTCGTTAGCGGGTACCCGGTCCCGCGGCGGCGGAGGATTCGAGCGCGACGAGGCTGGCCTCGAAGTGGTGCACCACGCGCCACGCGTCCGGCAGCACTGCTGGATCGGCCAGCACCGACAGGTTGAACTGGTCCACGTAGCTCCACACCGTGACGTTCAGCGCTGCGCCGTGGGCCAGCTGTCCGATTGAATACCACTGGTCCAGCTTCAGGTTGCCGAGCTTCAGCGGTGCGCGCGGTCCCGGCACGTTCGAGAGGACGACGTTCCAGAAGGGCAGCAGTCCCCCGCCCTTCATTTCGTTCACGCGATCCACGATCTTGGGCACGGCCGGCGGCAGGAGGTTCATGAGCGCAGCGAGGTTGGCCTCGCGCGTCGCCTCGAAATAGGCTTTCATGGTGTCCGCGTCGCGCTTGCAGGCCCGCAGGCGCTCCACCGGGTCGGCGATTTCCGTGTGCAGCAGCGTATAGCAGACGGTGGAGAAGTTGCCGTCGCGCTTGCGTTCGGCGAGCGGCACCAGCGCGAAAGGCACGGTCGCCACCATCGGTGCGGCAGGCGCAGTGCCATGCTGCTCGATCATCAGGTCCCGGATGGCGCCCGACGTCGTGGCGATGAACACGTCGTTGATCGTCACGCCATGCGCCTTCGAGATCGCGCGGATCCGCGGCAGCGAGAAGGAACGAAGCGCGAACGTCCGGTGTGGCGAAAGCCGGACGGCAAAAGGTGCGGGGTACTTCGCATCGCCCGCCACCGGGGGCAGGGTGCGTCCGCTCTTGCGCCACTCCCCGAGGATCCTTCGGCCGGCGCGTGTGCCGCGAATGGCGCCGGGCAGGTTTCCGGCGAAGACGCCGGGCAGGTCGCGCAGGCCCTGCGCGAGCAGCCGCCCCCGGCCTGGCAGCGGGGCTGGGTGCCATGCGGCCGGCGAGGACAGCTCCTCCGACTCGGGCCGCGTATTCCAGAACTGGTCGAGCATGCGCAGGATGCCGACCCCGTCGGTGAGTGCGTGATGAATGAAGAGAATGACGGCGACCTGCCCGCCCTCGAGCCCTTCGACCGCCCACACCTGCCAGAGCGGCCGCGAGTGATCCATCTGGTGGGCGTAGAACTCACAGACCAGCTCGCAGAGCTCCACCATCGAGCCCGGCGCAGGGCAGCCGACGCGACGCAGGTGATAGTCGACGTCGAAGTCCGGGTCGTCCACCCAGACCGGGTGATTGAGTCCCATGGGCACGCCGAGGTAGCGCTGCCGCAGGCGTGGAATGAGGCTCACCCTGGTGGACCACGTGGCCTTGAAACGCTTCCACGACCAGCCGTCCGGATCCGAGGACGGATCGATGATGGAAATCTTGATCGTGTGGTTGTAGGCCTCGGCGCGGTCGAGGTAGAGCATCAGCGCGTCGGCGCCGCTCATGCGCTCCATGGTCATTTCCTCGTGCGACCCGATCGCGTGGTCTTCGCGCGCGGGCGCGTGGTCCGGCCACGTGCGCTGTGTTTGCCGCGGTGGCCGTCACCTCGCGCGGCCTTGCCCCCCGCGGCGGCCTTCAATTCCTGGTACGCGTCGGCGACGTGCCGGGCGAGGTCAGGCAGCCCGTACATCGTCGCGCCGTTGCCGCCGAAGCCGAAGTCCATGCAGTCTGCGTATGAACTCACCGTGACGTTGAGCCCTACGGACGCGGCTATCGCGGGAACCGCGTAGGTGCCGAGGAGCCGCGCGCCATTCAGGTACATCGTCTCTTTCGCGCCCGGGACGTTGGAGATGACGAGGTTGGCGGGCGGTGGCACAACCCGGCCCACGCCGGTCGTCTTGCCCAGTTCCGCGAGGCCGAGCACGGCGATCGCGTAGAGCATCGCTGCTTCCTTCGACATCGCCCGCAGTTCCTCCTTGGCCTTGCCCATGGCAGCCACGATCTCGACGATGCGGTCGGCGACTGTCGCGTCCGGCGCGCCGAGGTGCACGAACATCGCCGACGCCTTGGTGGCCGCCTCGGTGTCGCCTTCCTCGCGCAGGGACATCGGGCACATCGCGACCAGCCGATGCGGAAAGGCGCGGCCCGTCTGGCGCAGGTAGCGATGCACGCCTTCGTCTACCACGGTCACGACCACGTCGTTCAGGGTGGCGTGGAAGTGCCGGCCCACCTCGCGCATCTCGTGCAGGGGCAGCGACAGCGTCGCGAGCGACCGCGCAGTCGCAAGTGGTTCGTTCATCGGCGCGCGACGGGCGGTGAAGGGCTGGCTGCCGCCCGGGTCCGGCCCCGTCATCCGGGCAACGGACTTGCGGAGTGCGCCGACGGAGATGTCCCTGAGCGCCACGGCCTGCCTGGTCGCGGTCGTTCCCATTGCCGCAAGCTTCTCGACCAGCGCCTTCGGCGGACGTGCCTTGCGCGGGCCGGTCTCCGTCGCGAACGGCGGCGGGTGGATGCGATCACGGGGCGAGGTGCTCAGGCTGGCGTAGATGCGCTTCGCGCCAGAGGCGCCATCGACGATCGAGTGACTCACCTTGGAGTAGATGGCGAACTGGTGCCCCGGCAGCCCCTCGATGACCCAGGTGCGGAACAGGGGCCGGTTACGGTCGAGCACGGGTTCGTGCAGGTCGGTCAGCAGTCTCAGGAAATCCTCGTAGGACGAGCCGGACGGCATCGCGACGTGCTGCACGTGGTACGTCGGATCGACGTGCTCCGCCTCGACGAAGCGGGGGACTCCGCGGCGGAGGTCGGGAACGTAGCTGAACGGAACGGTCGGCCTGGCACGCCGGTAGGCTTTGACGATCTCCCGCACCGTTTCAGGCCGGCCGGCCGGCTGCTGGAATACCAGCAGCGCCCCGACGTGTGTCGGGCTCTCCGGCGCTTCCATGACGAGCCACATGAGGTCCAGTGGCGGGATCGACTTGCTCATCGTTGTCCCCCTTTGCCCCGCGCCCGCGCGCCCGGCTTGCCGTCGCCCTTCACCCGGCGCTTGCGCGCCCGCCGGGAGGCTGCTCCCTTGAGCTCTTCGAACGCATCTGCGATGTGGCTCGCAAGGCTCGGAAGCGCGTGCATCGTGGTCCCGCTCCCGATCATGCCGAAGTCCATCCGGCCATCGTAGGAGCTTACCGTGACGTTGAGCCCGATGTCCGCGGCGATGGCCGAGGCCGAGTACATGCCGAGAAGCCTCGCGCCGTTCACGTACATGGCGTGGGGCGCGCCCGGGACGTTGGAAATCACCAGGTTGGCGAGAGGCGGCGCCACGCGCCCGATTCCGGACGCGGTGCTCGCCTGCGCGAGCCCGAGGACGGCGACCGCATAGACCATCGCCGCCTCCTTCGACAGCGAGCGGATCTCCGTCTTCGCGGCGGTCATCGCGGCGACGACCTGTCCGATGCGCTCGGCGATCGTCGCGTCGTGCTCGCCCAGGTGCACGAACGCGGCCGTCACCTTCGTGGCCGCTTCCATGTCGTCCTTCTCGCGCAGGGAGATCGGGCAGAAGGCCACCAGGCGATGCGGGAATGCTCGGCCCGTCTGCCGCAGGTAGCGATGCACGCCTTCATCCACGAGCGTCATCACCATGTCGTTCAGCGTCGCGCCATATTGCTTGCCGACCGACCGCATGTCGTCCAGCGGCAGGCTCAGGGTCGCGAAGCTCCGGGACGGCGTGAGCGGCTCGTTCATCGGTCCGTGCCGCGCCGTGAAAGGCATGCTGCCGCCCGGGCCGGCGCCGGACAGCAGCGATGCGACCTTGCCGAGCGCGTGCACGTACACGTCCTTGAATGCCGATGCCTGCCGTGCAGCGGCGGCTCCCGCATCCGCTGCCTTTGCAGCGAGCGCCTGGCGGCGCCGCGACCGGTGCACCGGCATCTCCACCGCGAACGTCGGCAGCTTCATCCGGCCCCTGGGCGTGGTGCTCATGCTGGCGTAGAGGCGCCTCATGCCCGACTCGCCGTCGATGATCGCGTGGCTCACCTTCGAGTAGATGGCGAACCGGTCGTTCGGCAGGCCGTCGATGACCCAGGCGCGGAACAGCGGCCGGCTCCGGTCCAGCGTCGGCTCGTGCAGGCTGGCGACCAGCTTCAGGAAGTCCTCGTAGGAGGAGTCCGCCGGCATGGCCAGGTACTGCACGTGGTAGTCCGGATCCCAGCTCGCGGCTTCCCGGAAGTGCGGCCATCCGGCACCGGCGAGTTCCGGGACGTAGTTGAACGGTGGCTTCGGTGAGGCGGCGCGGAATGCATCCACGATCTGGCGGACGACGGAGCCGGCTCGACCCTTCGGCTTCTCGAACAGCATCACGCCACCGACGTGAGTCGGGCCTGCCGCCGTTTCCGTCAGCAGCCACAGGAGATCCAGCGGCGGTATGTTCCTGCTCATCCTGCTGCCCTCGGGAGTGATGCCCGCGGAGCTGCTCCGGCGTCGTGCGCTCGCCTGGCTCCCGGCTGCGGCGCACCGGGCCGCGGTCCTGAGCGAATGAGACCCCCCTGCCGGCATGCTTCCGACCCGCGACGGGCACATCGTCACCTCATTGTGACCGCTAGGCTACCGGGTTTCTACGGGTGTGGGCGCGCAGCACCCGGGGTTATTCTCGGCGGCGAGTTAGCGTCCGGGGATTCCCATGTTGCTCGACCTGCGGCTGCTCGCCCTTCGCTTCGTCAGGATGTTCAAGAAGCCCCTCGCACGCTGGGTTCCGATCCCGCGGCCGGTGATGTTCGTGGGGCCGGGTTCCACGAGCAGGCTGTGCGGCCTGATCGTCGGTTCGGGTGCGCGGCGGACGCTGGTCGTCACCGATGCCGTGCTTGCGAGACTCGGCCTGGTGGAGCCGGTGCGCCGGGCGCTCGAGGCCGAGGGCATCGACGTCGCGGTGTTCGACGGCATCGTTCCGGACCCGACCCATGAAGTCCTGGCCGCCGGTCTCGCCGCCGTGCGGGCCCACGGGAGCGACTCGATCCTGGCGCTGGGCGGCGGCTCGTCGATCGACGGGGCCAAGGTGATCGCCGCCATGGCGACGACCGGCAAGTCGCCGGCGCAGCTCGTCGGGACGCTCAAGGTGAACAAGCCGCTGTTGCCCCTGTACGTGGTGCCGACCACGGCGGGCACGGGATCCGAGGTGACGGTGGTGGCGGTCGTGACCGACGCGGCGAAGCACGAGAAGTCAGTCGTGATCGATCCGAAGCTCGTGCCTGTGGCCGCCGCGCTCGATCCGGTGATGATGAAGGGCATGCCACCGTCGATCACCGCTGCGACCGGCATGGACGCGCTCACCCACGCGGTCGAGGCGTACCAGGGCCGGTGGCCTCAGGCGGACACCGCGATGCTCTGCGTCTCGGCGGTCAGGCTGGTCTTCGCTAACCTGCCGCGCGCGTACGCGCACGGCGAGGATCTCGAGGCCCGCGAGTCGATGGCGCTCGCGTCGCTGTACGCCGGCCTCGCGTTCACGCGGGCCGCCGTCGGATACGTGCACGCGTTCTCGCACAAGCTGGGCGGCCTCTATGGCCTGCCGCACGGGCTCGGGAACGCGATCGTCCTGCCCAAGGTGCTCGACTTCTCGAAGGACTCTCCGCTGGCCGAGGCCAGGCTCGCCGAACTCGCGGTCGCGATCGGCGCCGGGTCGACGTCGGAGCCGAAGTCGGTGCTGGCGCAGCGCTTCATCGACCGGGTCCGGGAATTGAACCGCACCGTCGGCATCCCCGAGAAGGTCGCCGTACTCCGCGCGGAGGACATTCCCGCGATTGCACGGGCCGCGTGCATCGAGGCGGCTCGCGACTATCCCGTTCCGAAGAACATGAACCTGCGCCAGGCGGAGGCACTGCTCCGCGACTGCCTCACGTAAAGGGGACATTCTCCTTTTCCGCGTAAAGGGGACATTCTCCTTTTCCGCAGCTATACGCTGCTTTTTCAGCAGGATGGGCGAGAGACGCCTGTCTTCCGGAAAAGGAGAATGTCCCCTTTTAGCCGAGGGAGCGGCCGACGAACCAGTAGACGCCCAGCGCGAAGAGGCCGACTGCCGCATAGTCGAATGCAATGCGCCGTGCTGCGGCCGGTAGCCGCGAACCGGCGATCGCGATGCCGGCGATCACGGCGAGTGCGAGGACCTGCGCGGCTTCCACGCCGAGATTGAAGGCGAGGAGCGCGGTCAGCAGCCGCGCGCGCGGGATGTCGAGTCCAAGCAGCGCGCCTGCGAATCCCGCGCCGTGCGCGAGTCCGAATGCAGCAGCCAGCAGCGGTGCGAAACGGCGCGACGTCTGGCCACCCAGTCCACCCGCGCACAGGCCGAAGACGGCCGTGCCGAGGACGACGGCCCACGGCAGCCCGGACACGCCCGCAAGCATCGCCGCCAGCGGGATGGCTGCCACCAGCGCAATCGTGATCCAGCCGGCGCGCGGCGCCGCACGCAACGCGAAGGCTTCGGCCGCCGCGAACGCCACGGTGAATCCGATCAGCGATTCGATCGCGGGCACGTCGGGACGAAGCAGCCCCATGGCGACGAGCCCAAGCGTCAACGAGTGGCCGAGCGTGAAACCCGTGGCCGCCCAGACGGCTCGCCCGAAGCCACCGGCGAGGAGGGCCAGCGCCGCGACGAACGCGAGGTGGTCCAGCCCCGAGAGCACGTGCTCGAGGCCGAGGCGGAAGAACGCCGCGAAGTCCGTCGGCGCGGCGTCGCCGTGCCCGCCCACTTCGAACGTGTGCGAGCGCACGGTCACGAGCACTTCGCGCGACGGGCCGCCGTCGAGGGAGGTGCGGGCATAGTGGACGTGGCTGGGCGAGACCTCGAAGAACGCGCCCATCACTACGGTCGCGGGCACATCGGCGAGCGGTCGCGCACAGGTGAACGACAATTCCACGCGCACGTCGCCTCGCACCGCAACGAGCGGCCGGGGACTCGACGCGGCGCATGGCCGTCCCTCCTGCGCCACGCTCACCGTCTCGCCGAGATGCTTCGCGAGCAGCGTGCCGAGTCCATCGAGCGTCGCGCTCTCGTCGAGCTGCGTGACCCGCCGTGCGTCGACCTGGAACACGGCGGCCAACGTCGGGCCATTCGCGGCCCAGCTCGAGAACGACTGGCTGCGCGTGTGCGCCGACGCCGGTCCGCAGGCGACCAGCGCCGCCAGCAGTCCCGCCATGCGCCAGGGCGCGGGAAGCAAGCTCACGGTCGCGCTGCCGCCTGTGGCACATCCGCCGCATAACGGATCTTCGCCTTGCGCCGGAGTTCCGCGAGGTAGCGGTCGAGCGCTGCTTCCGTCTGCCGCTTGCGCCATTCCTCGGCGACCAGCTCGCGCACCGTCTCGAACGGAGGCACGGTGCCGGCGCGCCGCTCGACCAGCAGCACGAACGTCGGCACACCGCCTGCGTCGAGCGGCCCCGCCACGTCGCCGGGTGCGAGCGCGGCCGCGGCATCGCGAACCGCGGGACCGGCGTAGTCGGCGAGCTTCGCGGCCGGCAGGAGCGTGTCGGGCACGAAGACCGCTTCGGCTCCCGATGCGGCCGATGCCGCGTCGAAATCCTTTCCCGCATGCAGGGCCGCACGCATTGCGGCGACGGCGGCCGCATCCCGCGAAGGAAAGCTCGCGACACGCACGCGCAGTTCCGGTTCGCTCTGCACCAGTTCGGGCCGTCCGGCGTAGTAGCGTCGCAGCTCGGTCTCATCAGGCTCGCGCCCGGCCGCTTCGGCGGACGCGAACTGCACCATCGCGTCCACGAGCGACTTGCGCACGGCGAGGTCGCTCGTGCCCAGACCGACGTCGAGCCCGCGGCGCACGAGCAGTTCCTCGTCGATCAGGCGCTCGAGAGCTCGCCGCGCATCGGCAGTCGTGAGCGGCGAGCGCTTGTCGGCAGCAAGCGAGGCCAGTGCCCGTTCGTAGTCGGCCCGTGCGATGGCGACGCCGTCGACCGTCGCGATGGCGTCCGCGTCCGGGCGCCCGAGCCCCGGCTGGCCAAGGGCGCCCCACAGTGCCGCCGCGAGGCCGAGACTCGCCCCTATTGCGAGCAGTCTGCCGCCGCGCCGGCCGGTGCCCTCGCTGCCGGCGTCCTCAGCCACGCGACCCGGCGGTGGGATGGTAGAGATAGATCGGCGACGACCACGCGCGCGGCTCCGACGGCGCCGTGCAGTCGCTCTTCCCGCTGCGGTAATCGCCGAAGCAGAGCTTCGCCTTGATGCAGCGCCCCGACGCGTCGCGTTCGCACTGGACGGGCTGCGCGTTGATGGTCGGCTGCGACTCCTCGATCGCGCGCACGTAGTAGATCGCGTCGCGCCCGCCGCTGCCGTAGCCCGGGTCGGTGAACGTGAAGCTGCACCCGTTCGGGCTCGCAGGGCACTCGTGCACCAGGAACTTGTCCTCGATCAGGCCGTCGAGCGGCTCGCCGGGCTTCGCCTGCGGACGGATCCTCACGACCTCGATGCGCGTGATCAGGTTGCGGACGTCGGACGGGTTGTCGCACTCGCCTGAGCACAGCGTCTGGAGACGCCCTGCATCCATGCCTGCCTTCGCGAAGTCCGGGCACCCGGGCTTCTGCTTGAAGGAACCGACCGCGCGGACGGTGAAGGTCGGCGATTCGGCCGTCTCGATTTCCCCGCCCATGCGTGCCGCCTTCCCCGACGACGCATCGCTGGCGTCGAACCAGAGCAGGATCTTGTGTCCCGAGGTCGCGTAGACCTCGCGGCGCTGCAACGCGTCCCAGATCGCCTCGCGGGAGCGGCCGGCGGCGTGCACCGCGGCGAGGCCGCCGGTGAGGAAGAACGAGGTCTGGCGCTCGAATTCCGTGAGCTGGAAGCCAGCCATCTTGAGGAGCTGCTCCTGGGGAATCGCGTGCGGGAACGCATCGGCCACGCCCTGGTCGCCGATCAGTCGCACGCGCGATTTCTCGTCCACCGCTCCGCTCGCCTCGGTGTTCTCGCGCCGGTCGAACTGCTTGTAGCCTGTCCCCGGGCGGGCGCGGTGATTGTCGGAGGAACCGATGAACCCCCAGCGGAATCGGGTCGGGTGCTTCGGGTCCTCGTCGAAGCGCGACACCGCGAGGCCGTACTGCACCGACGTGCCCGGCCGGTGGTTGAAGGGCGGCAGGAAGCAGTCCGTGCACTGCCCGGCGTCGAGCCAGTCCTCGGGCGTCTCGCCACCGATCACGAGGTGGCCTGCGACGCCCATGTTGGCGTAGGCGAGTCGGGCTTCGTCCGCGCGCTTGGCGCACACGTCCTGCGCCTGGCCGGTCTTCAGGCAACGGTCCATGATGATGTCGCCGGCCCGCCAGCAGCTCGGCAGGTAGTTCGCGGACGGCGGCGGGCAGGTCGCCGAGGTTCCGTCGGCGTTCGGCACGACAGGCACCCAGCTGCGGTACTCCTCGGAGTTGCCGTGGCCCGAGTAGATCTCGATCAAGCTGAACCTGCCGGGTTCTTCGGCAGGGGCGAGGGACTTGTCCCAGGTCGTACCGGCAGGTGTGTAGAAGCCCCAGCTCGACCCGTGCGGGATGATGAGCGGGTTCAGGCCCTGCTCATCCAGTCGCCGCACGAGTTCGCCCGGCGTCGCGGCCTGCTCGTAGCAGTTCTCCGGCAGCTTGTCCGAACTCAATGCCGGATCGCAGGCCGGAACTTTCTGGATGTTCTTGATGAAGCGATTGAAGTCGTAATAGTCGGAGCGGTCCGGCAGGTCCTCGAGCGCCAGGAAGGGGGATATGCCCTTTGCGTTGGTGCGCAATGTCGCGGAAGCAACGCCTGCGGCCGCGATCTCGCGCGCCGACACGTCGCCGTCGCCCAGTTTCTCGAAAATGACGTTCTTGTGGCCGTAGTGCTCGGAAGGCAGGCGGCCCACCTGCGTCCACTCGAAGCCGATGAACGACACGAGGTCCGGCGAACTCGAGTTGCCCGCCACCGCCTGGCACTGCCTCATGGCCTTCTTCGTCTCCTTCCATCGGAACGGCGTGCCGGACTCCGCGTGATCCGTGATGGCCCAGAAGTCGAGTCCCGAGCAGTAGCGCGCGAAGTCGCAGGCGTCGCCGACCGGGTGCACGCCCGGTCCGCCGAGCATCGGCAGGGCCCAGAGGAAGGCGTCGGTCGAGTAGGTCGTGTGCACGTGCAGGTCGCCGAACAGGATCTGGTCGGTTTCGCCTGCCGGGGTCGCCGCCGCGACCGCCTGGCTGCGTGCTGCGATCACGCTGGCTGGAATGATCTTGCCGGTGATCGCGCCGGCCGTGCGCTCCGCGCCCAGCCAGCCGTTCTGCGCCCCGAACCACCACGCTGCCGCAGCCGCGATTACGATCGGCAGCACGACACCGATCGCGAGCATCCGTTTCTTCATGTCGAGCCTCTTGATACGGGGCGGCTACGCCTGGCCCACTGTGGGAACGCGCATCTGACCCTGTCTGTGGATGTACTGCAAGCGCACCGTGCGTCCGGCGGGCACGGGCAGTTCGGCCTGCCCGCCGTGCCGCTGGCGCCGCCCGCGACGCTCGGGCACCCTAGCGGCCCACGCGTGGACCGACCAATGACCGAAGACCTGAGCCATCTCGAGCCGTACACGCTGCACGTCTACGACATCTCCTACTTCAGCGGGAAGATGCAGGCGTACCTGGCCTACAAGGGCATCCCGCACCGCACGCACGAGATCACCTGGCAGGAACTGGTCGATCGCGTCGCGCCGCAGACCGGGCTCGTCGAGGTTCCGGTCGTGGAATGCGGCGACGGGACCTTCCTGCGCGACAGCACGGCGATGATCGAGTGGTTCGAGCGGCGCTACCGCGAGGCGCCGGTGCTGCCCGCAGATCCCGCGGCGGCGTTCCTCTGCCGCCTGCTCGAAGACTACGCGGACGAGGGACTCTGGCGTCCCGCCCTCTATTACCGGTGGGCCTTCGCCAAGGATTCCGTGCTCTATTCGCGCCGCTTCACCGAGGACTTTCTCTCGTACCCGATGACGCCCGCGGCCGTGCTGCGGCTGACGGTGCGCGACCGGCAGCGGCGCGCCTACGTGCGCGGGGAGGGCATCACCGCGGAGAACCGCGCGGACGTCGAGCGTCACTACACCGACGAACTCGCCGACCTCGAATCGGTATTCCGTCGGCGCCCGTTCCTGTTCGGGGATCGGCCGAGCCTCGCCGACTTCGGATACTTCGCTTCCATGTTCCGGCATTTCGGGATCGACCCGACGCCGTCGCGCATCATGCGCAACACGGCGCCCGCCGTGTACGAATGGGTGGCCCGGATGTGGAATGCGCGCGCGGCAGGCCTCGGCGGATCGGCGTGGGCACCGCTTGCCGACGGCCTGCCCCAGGGCCTCGAGCCACTGCTCGAGCGTGCCGCGCGGCGCTACCTGCCGGCGCTGCACGCAAACGCGCTCGCCGTCGCCAACCGCAGGAGTCGATACTCGGTGACCCTGGAAGGCAAGCCGTACCCCGGGCTCGAGGCCGTGCCGTTCCAGGCCTGGCGACGCAGCGTGCTCCAGCGGGAGTTCGCGCAACTCGCCACCGATGCGGCGGCAGCGGTTCGGGCGACGCTCGCGCGCACGGGTTGTCTCTCATGGCTGGAGCGCGACGGGGTCCTGGAGTCAGGCTACACGGAGGGCGACCGGCTCCCGCTCTGCACGCCGCGCAGGTTCAGCTCCACGCAGAGGCTGCGCCTGCGTATCCTCGGTACACCGCATCATGCCGAGATCTGAATTGACTGTCGTACACGACCAGGGCGGGAGCACGCAGACATGACTGGACGCCGGATTTCACTGATCGTCCTCGCCGCAGTCGCGCTGCTTGCGGCCGTCGGCTACGTCTTTCGCGCAGACATCAGCCTGCGGGTCCTGCAGAGGGTGGCAGACCGCCGGCTTGCCGCGAACCCGATCGAGGGACTCGAGGACGGCCTGCACGTCGGCCTGTGTGGAGCGGGTTCGCCCTTCCCGGACAACAGGCGCGGTGGCCCGTGCACCGTCGTGATCGCCGGGAAGCGCATGTTCCTGGTCGATGCCGGGTCCGGCGCCGCGCGCAGCCTCGCCCGCATGGGATTCAACACCGGGGATATCGAGGCGCTCTTCCTTACTCACTTCCACTCCGACCACATCGATGGCCTCGGGGAAGTGATGCTGCAGCGCTGGGGCGGGGCCGCCCACAAGGACCGCTTGCCGGTCTACGGGCCGACGGGCGTCGAAGGCGTGGTGGCGGGTTTCATGCAGGCGTACACGCCGGACAAGTTCTACCGCATCGCCCATCACGGCGAGGCGGTGGTGCCGCCTGCCGGCTTCGGCGGCGAGCCACGCAGCTTCGCGGCCGCGGAACCCGACGGCCGGGTCGTGCTCATCGACGAGCCGGAGCTGCAGGTCGTGACGTTTACCGTGAACCACGCGCCCGTGCACCCGGCGGTGGGCTATCGCATCCGCTACAAGGACCGCACCGTGGTGCTGAGCGGCGACACGAGCAAGTGCGCAACCGTGCAGCGCGAGGCCCAGGGCGTCGACCTGCTGGTGCACGAAGCCTTGTCCGTGACGCTCGTCCGCGCGCTCGAGCACAGTGCTGAAAAAGCGGGGCGGGACAATCTCGCCAGGATATTCGACGACATTCCCGGCTATCACACGACGCCCGAACAGGCCGCCGAGATCGCGCGCGATGCGGGGGTAGGCTTCCTGCTGCTCAATCACATCGTGCCGGCCCTGCCGATTCCCGGGTCCGAGGCCGCGTTCCTCGGCAAGGCGGGCGAGATCTATGGCGGGAAGATGCGGATCGGCGTCGACGGCGATTTCGTCAGCCTGCCCGCGGGCTCGAAGGCGATCGAGTTCGGCAACCGGGACTGATCCTGCGGTCGCAAGGCGATCGACACGGTGGAACGCAGCATGAAGGGCAGGAATCGCGCGCGTTGCGGGGGCTGCACTTGAGAGCGGTCATCGCGCGGTCGATCACTGCGTTGCTCACCAGCCCACGCCTGCGCGATGCGCGCCGCGGCCTGGCGTCGGCGAGGCGGCGCGCGCGCGGCGGCCCGGCCGTTGTTCACTACTTTCACCAGGCCGACGATCCGTATTCACAGCTGATGCTGCAGGCCCTTCCTGAGCTGGCTGCGAACCACGGAGTCCGGCTGGAATTGCACCTGGTTCCGCCACCGGATGACGCCGCCGCGCCCGATCGCGAACGCCTGCAGGCCTGGTCGCGCCGTGATGCACGGGACCTTGCGGCCGCAGTCGGCCTCGAGTTCGTCGACCCCGGGCACGAGCCTGATCCCGCCCTCGTCTCGCTGGCCAACCACGCGCTCGCCGCGGCACTCAGCGACGGCAGGCCGCTCGAGTCCGCGCTCCGCGCAGCGACGGAGATCGGCGACGCTCTCTGGGGCGGGGACCGGGAAACGCTCGAGAGTCTTCCCGCGGCCCCGGCCGGGCAAGCCGCTGCGTTGCTGCAAGAGGGGGAGGCGCTGCGGCGCAAGCTGGGTCACTACCTCGGAGCGACGCTGTATTTCGAAGGCGAGTGGTACTGGGGCGTGGATCGCCTCGGACACCTCGAACAGCGCCTGCGCGGAGCAGGCCTTGCCCGCGTCGCCGAAAGGCCATGGATCGTGGATGTGCCGCGCGTCGGTTGCCGGCATCGCCCGACGAACGGACATCGCCCCGAGCTGCAGTTCTTCTGTTCGCTGCGCAGTCCCTACACCTACATTGCCGTCGCGCGCGTCCTGCAGCTTGCCGAATGCTACGACGCCCGGCTCAAGCTCCGCTTCGTCCTGCCGATGGTGATGCGCGGACTGCCCGTGCCGCGCGAGAAGCGGCTGTACATCCTGCGAGACACGAAGCGCGAGGCGGAATCGCTCGGCCTGCCGTTTGGCCTGATCGCGGATCCCGTGGGGGCGCCCGCGGAGCGCGGGCTCGCCGTCCTGCACCACGCCATCGAGGCCGGCAAGGGGCTGCGGTTCCTGGAGTCCTTCATGCGCGGCGTGTGGGCCGAGGGCATCGACGCCGGCAGCGACGCCGGTCTGCGCAGGCTTGCAGAGCGAGCCGGGCTGGACGAAGCTTTCTTCGCAGCGGCACTGCGCGATTCATCGTGGCGGGTGGTGGCGCAGGCGAATCGCGAGGACATGCTCGCGCTCGGCCTGTGGGGCGTGCCTTCCTTCCGCGTGGACCGCAATCCGGCACGTTGGGGCCAGGACAGGCTGTGGCAGGTCGAGCGGGACCTCATCGTGGCGACGCATGCGGAGCCGATGGATTGATCGTGATTCGACCGTGATTGATCGGGCGAGGGTTTCATGACGACAGAAAATCCTGGGCGGCAAGCGGCGAGCGTCGGCCTCGAGGCGAAGTACGAACTGCCGCGCGTATCGCGGGTTCTCCGGACGCCGGACAGCCGATTCGCCAATGTCCCGGACTTTCCGTATC
>Ga0209253_10001668_pt1 | contig 19556 bp, 24 predicted proteins | sample FrelakmetBRP12BR_FD_187145 | JGI IMG/M metagenome (GOLD analysis project Ga0209253, IMG submission 187145) | Freshwater lake sediment microbial communities from the University of Notre Dame, USA, for methane emissions studies - BRP12 BR (SPAdes)... | ecosystem: Environmental > Aquatic >... | reverse complement strand
TGTTGCGGCCGATAGGAAACACTGTATATTTTATGCCGCCATACACTATTTCTGAGAATGAAATAGAATTTATGATGCACACTACGGTTAAAGCCTTGCAGGAAGTTTCATGAAAAAATCGCTTTTTATTTATTTGAGTTTACTCAGTTTCTTTGCGCATGCTGAGCTGCCTGCTACGGTGGTTGATGCGCTTAAACAGGCAGGTATTCCACAGGCAAACGTTGCGGTTTACGTGCAAGCCGTGGAGAGTAATAGTCCGATTCTTAGCCACAATGCCGATAAAAGTATGAATCCTGCGTCGGTGATGAAGTTGGTTACTACACATGCAGCGCTCGATTTATTGACTCCAAACTACCGCTGGAAAACCGAAGTTTATAAAGATGGTCGCGTAAAAAATGGCGTGCTGGATGGTAACTTAATCATCAAAGGTTACGGCGATCCAAATTTTAAGGCACAAGAGTTTTGGCGCTTATTGATGAGCTTGCAGCAAGCGGGCATGAAGGAAATCAAGGGTGATCTGATATTTGATAAGAGCTATTTCGATAAAAGTGCAGGTGTGAGACATACTTTTGATGACGAGACCTGGCGCGCTTACAATGCCGAGCCAAGCGCATTTTTGGTGAATGGGCGCAATACTAGCTTTAGGTTTGTTGCAACTGAAACCAATGTAATTGTGAGTCAGGAGTTTGAGCTGCCTGAAGTGCAAATTGTTAACAAAATAAAGCTTTCGCAAGGCGCTTGTGGTGAATGGCGCAACAATCTTGGTTACACAGTCAAACCGCTTGAAAACAAGGCGATCGTCACGTTTAATGGCACCTTTTCACCAGATTGTGGTGAGCGCTACTTAGAGTTAAGTGTGTTTGATGATGAAAAATACGCTTTTTATACATTTAGAAAGCTGTGGCGAGAGTTAGGTGGCAAATTTAACGGTAAGATGAAGTTGCAAGACACGCCAACAGGCGCGGTAAAAGTGCTAGAGCAGGTATCTGATCCGCTAGGCTATGTGATTCGGGATATCAACAAGTGGAGCAATAACCTGATGGCGCGCCAGCTATTATTGACGATTGGGGCTGAGAAGAATGGCGCGCCTGCGACAGAAACTAAAGGTGTGTCCGCCATCAACACTTGGCTTCTCGGCCGAGGCTTAAATTTTAATGAACTGGTGGTTGAAAATGGGTCGGGTTTATCGCGTATCGAACGTATTAGCGCCGAGCATTTGGGTCGGATGTTAGTAAGCGCTTACAATAGCCCGGTGATGCCGGAACTCATGGCTTCGCTACCAATATTGTCGCAAGATGGCACCGTGAAAAAACGTTTAAATGATAGTCAGTCAAGTGGTCGTGCACATCTTAAAACGGGTTCGCTAGATGGTGTAAGTGCGATTGCGGGGTATGAAATTGATGCGAATAACCATCGTCATATTCTAGTGATGTTGGTGAATCATGCCAAAGCGGCTGCCAGCAAAAATGCTCAAGATGCATTGATTGAATGGGTGCATCAGCAGCCATAACTATGCAAGCAACGCGAACTTAAAGCGTGTTTGCGGTATCATATCGTTTCAATATTAAAAGCGGCTTTTAAGACTAATTTTATGAAATTAATAAATATTTTATTGGCATGTGCCTGCACTTTTACTTTAAGCGCTTGCAAAGCCGAATCCACATCATCAACACAGGAAAAACCCGCAATGACATCAAGCATCCCAGAAGCTAATATTACAGAACTTAAAAAAATCGACACCCAGGTTGGTACCGGCCGTGAAGCCGAACCCGGCTTTAATATTAGCGTGCATTACACGGGATGGCTCTATGACGCCGCTGCAGCTGATAAAAAAGGCAAAAAATTTGACAGTAGTTTAGATAGAAAACAACCATTCGATTTTGCTTTGGGCGCGGGTCAAGTAATTCAAGGTTGGGATGAAGGCTTTGCAGGCATGAAAGTAGGTGGCAAACGTACTTTGGTGATTCCGCCAGAAATGGGCTATGGCGCACGTGGTGCGGGCGGGGTGATTCCACCGAATGCGACTTTGATTTTTGATGTAGAGTTGTTAGATGTTAAATAAACGCTTTGCGCTTATGGAAAGAAGATATTAAATGCATGTAAGGGTTAAATGGGTCGAAGGCGTGTGTTTTGTTGGCGAGTCAGAGACAGGGCATGCCGTAGTGCTAGATGGTGCACCTGAGCACGGTGGCCGTAATATTGGCATGCGCCCGATGGAAATGCTGCTTATCGGTATGGGCGGCTGCACGTCGTTTGATGTGGTAACGATTCTCAAAAAAGCGCGTCAGCCGATTGTGGATTGCGTAGCAGAAATAGATGCTACGCGCGCAGATGAAGTGCCAAAAGTGTTCACTAAAATCCATGTGCATTTTGTCGTCACAGGCGATAATTTGAACGCGGTACAAGTGGAACGGGCGGTGAAGCTATCGGCAGAAAAGTATTGTTCTGCTTCGATAATGCTGAGTAAAAGTGTAGAAATTACGCATGATTTTGAGATAAAACCAGCGTCTAATTAACAGCCCTGCGAGCTAATATCCATGCGCGTCCTGGACAGATAATTTTAATTCGTAACGATTTTTACAACCAAGGGTGCTTCGTTTTCCAGTACGTTTAAAAGCCTATCTACATTGGGGTGTTTACCGGGGCAATTTTCTGCATCTTCAGTATGCTCGGCATAGAGCGCCAAACCTTCAACAGCTGCGTCCAAGGTAATGCCGCCATACATTCTATAAAGATGATTGTAGATCTTTACCGAGCCTTGACTGCCTGGCTTATTTTCAATGATACCAGCGGGCTTACCATCTTCATGGTAAAGCTCAATGCGTTGCACATCGTCTGTGCTATCTAGCGTTAACAAAACGTCACTGAATTTTTGCATGTTGACCTTAAAAATATTGCCTTAAATTAAAAATAATAGGCTGTTTTCGTCATCAATTTAGATGCCAATTTCATGCCTGTTTTAATTGGTGCGGGTAAGTCGCTTGCGCCCAGTTGATTGGCCTCGAACGCATGTGCCGCTTCATCCTGTTGCATTTGATGAACAATTGTACGCGTTTTAATGTCGGTTTCATCAAGTTGGTTTAAATGATTTTGCAAATGAGCAGTGACCTGATTCTCAGTTTCCGCCAAAAAGCCTAAATTCCATTTGTCGCCGAGCGCGCCTGCAATTGCGCCCAGAGTAAAACTACCTGTATACCAAACTGGGTTAAGAAAGCTTTTGCGGCCGCCAAGCTCGTTTATACGTGCTTCGCACCATGACAAATGGTCTGTTTCCTCGGCCGCCGCATGCTGCAGTGCTTTTACAATTTGCGGATTGCGCGAAGTGAGCGCTTGGCCGCTATACAGAGCTTGGGCACACACCTCGCCAACGTGGTTAATGCGCATCAGTGCAGCCGCATGGGCCTTGCTTGCTTCATCAAGAGGAGCCTCATCCAAATGTGCATCTGGACGCGGTCTGCCAGCATGTGCTACAGCAAAAACAGTACGTAGGCCAGAGTCAAAAGCTGTAATTAATTTATCCAAAAGCATAACGTTGAGTTTAATCCAATTTTGTTAATAAAACCTAGTTAGTTTGCAAGTAAGATTCATCATAAAAACAAAGCCCTGCTTGAATTCATCAGGCAGGGCTTAAATTTAACTTAAAAGCTGACTATTTATTTAGCTTCGGCAGGCTTGGCTTCAGGAGCTTTTTGTACCGGCAAACCTTTAAGCACATTCATTGCCTGCGCAAACTGAATGTCATCTTTACTGGCTGGCTCAATCGGGCCTTGTGGCTCAGCAAATTTCTTTTCATTTAATTTGTCTTTTGCCGCTGCTTCTTTTGCAGGGTCTTTTAACTCAGGTGCCTTATTTGCATCGGCGTCTTTTGGGTTAGACAAATGTTTGGCCAAATCGGCCTCGTGTAAATTATTAGATTGGTCAAATCCATCCTCTACAATGATATCTGGGACGATGCCCTTGGCTTGGATTGAGCGGCCATTCGGTGTGAAATAGCGCGCAGTAGTTAGCTTAATCGCACTGCCATTGTTCATCGGCAATATTGTTTGCACCGAACCTTTACCAAAGCTTTGTATGCCCAAAATCGTCGCGCGCTTATGATCTTGCAAAGCGCCCGCGACAATTTCTGAAGCCGAAGCAGAGCCTGAATTAACCAATACTACCATCGGTGTTTTTTTGTAATCTGCAGGTACATCTTTTAAATAATCACTCTTGCCGCGGCGCGCGTAATCAAGTGGGTTTGCATTCAAGCGCATTTTAGAATCTGTGACCCGGCCTTCGGTGTATACCACCAGATCATCCTTAGGCAAGAAAGCGGCAGATACGCCAACAGCCGCATCCAGCAAGCCACCTGGGTTGTTGCGTAAATCCAAAATAAAACCTTTAAACGGTCCTTTGTTTTGCGCTTGCAAGCTTTTTAGTGCCTTGGCTAAATCTTCGCCAGTATGTTCCTGAAACTGTGTAATGCGCACGTAGCCATAACCTGGTTCGATATATTTATTTTTTACGCTTTGCGTTTTAATAATGGCGCGCGTTAAATTAAATGTAAGCGGTTTCGCTTCACCCTTGCGCAACACAGTCAACACGATCTTAGTATCTGGTTTGCCACGCATTTTTTTTACGGCATCATTTAAGGTTAAACCACGTACTTGCGTGTCATCTAATTTCATAATTAAATCGCCGGTTTTAAGGCCAGCTTTATAAGCAGGGCTATCCTCAATTGGAGTGACAACTTTTACAAGCCCATCTTCCATTGCGACTTCGATGCCCAAGCCGCCAAATTCACCTTGCGTGCCTGCCTGCAAGTCTTTGTAAGCATCGGCATCCATATAGGTGGAATGAGGATCCAGGCCAGAGAGCATGCCAGTTAAGGCTTCGTTGATAAGTTTTTTATCTTCAACAGGCTCTACGTAATCACTTTTAACTTTGCCATACACTTCAGCAAATACGCGCAAATCATCAATAGGCAATTGCGGCTCGCCCATTTTCTCGGCTAATGCCGAAAAGTTGAGGCTAATCAACACACCAATCAGAACGCCAGAGCCAATCAAACCAAATTTTTCAAAAGTAGAACGCATGCACACCCTTCACGTAAAAATAAACAACTCAGTTACTATGAGCTTACAATAAGATAATAGGTTCATTTTGCGCTATTTCAACTTTTTTTAATAGTGCGCGAGTAAATATTTGAGCTAATGAATAGGATTAGACATGAGCAAACACCAGGTAGTAATTCAATATTGCACACAATGTAGATGGTTGCTACGCGCAGCTTGGCTGGCTCAAGAACTGCTGACAACCTTTGAAAGCGAATTGACGTCGGTGAGTCTGATGCCAGGTACTGGCGGGGTGTTTGAGGTGCGGCTCAATGGCGCTGTAATTTTTTCGCGTAAAGAGGCGGGACGTTTTCCAGAATCGAAAGAGTTGAAACAGTTAATCCGAGATGTCATTGCACCAGAGAGAGATTTGGGGCATAGCGACACCCACACCCCAAACTAGCTACTAAATTAATTTGTTATTGAGGCCATATTTTCGACCTCTCTGTCTAAACGTTGGCCGCCATTAAACCGTTTAGCCCAATAGCCATCCTGCATGTTTTCTACCCGGACAGCCGCACCAGTTCTAGGTGCGTGAATAAATTTATTGTCACCAATATAAATTCCCACATGAGAAAATGTATGTTTTAAAGTATTAAAAAATACCAAATCGCCAGGTTGAAGCTCATCCTTTTTGACAGTTTTGCCAATCTGGCTAATTGCACGCGCAGTGGGCGGCAAAGTTAAGTTAGCCGCATTGTGAAACACATAGCGCACAAAACCGCTGCAATCAAACCCAGTATCGGGGCTGCTACCGCCATATTTGTATTTAATGCCGGTCAAACTTAGTGCGTTAATCAGCACTTCCTGCGCTTTTTCTTGCCAGCTGCTAGATTGCACTTGGTTGCCAGACGAAACGCTAGGTTCATCGGCGCTATATAGCGTTATACCGGCTGCGTTTTGAGAGAGTACTTCCTCAGCAATCGTAGGCGTGCTAATACCTAAGCTTAAAATGAGAATTAATATGTAATATTTCATGCCAAGAATGATTTGAGGATAAAAACTGGAAAACCTACCCTTAATAATTTAGGGCAGGTTAATTTGAGTCACTTATTGTTTTGCCATTGCGCTTTTAATCATGCCGACGATAGCCAATAATACGCCACCGCCCACACCACCGCCAGCTACTTGGGCAATAATAGAACTAATATCCATGCTGCCAGCAGCACCAGCCGCCGCTGCGCCGCCCATGCCAAGCATGCCGAGTAATTGACCGCCCAAGCCGCCACCCAGCACGCCAATCACTGAATTCAGTGCTGTGCCCATGCTAGAGTCTTTCATCAAGTTACCAGCTATGTTGCCGCCAACTGCACCACTAATTAACTGAATAATCAAGCCTAAATCCATACATCCTCCCTAAAGTAATGACAGAGTTAAATCAACTACTAGTACCTCACTGCAACGTTAGGCTAACAACTTATAAAGCATAACGCAATACTTTTTATGCGTTCGCATAATCAAATCAACTATTCATGGGATAATTTCAGCATGTCAGACAACTCCCTATTAAAGCAAATATTTAAGTCTAATGGCGCTCTGGCCGAGGCCATTGAAGGATTTTCAGAGCGTGCACAGCAACTGGAAATGGCTTTGGCGATTGAATCTGCAATCAAAGAGAACAAACAGTTGGTGGCTGAGGCAGGCACCGGCACAGGTAAAACTTTTGCCTATCTTGTGCCAGCGTTGCTTTCGGGCGGCAAAGTGATTATCTCAACCGGTACAAAAACGCTGCAAGATCAGCTTTTTAATCGCGATTTGCCCAATGTGCGTGATGCCTTGAAGGTGCCAGTTAAAGTGGCCATGCTAAAAGGCCGTGCTAATTATGTGTGCCATTACCATTTGGAGCTCGCGGCAAATAGCGGCCGTTTTGCCTCGCGCGAAGATGCAAAATATGTGCATTTGATTAAAAGTTTTGCAGAAAACTCAAAAACGGGCGATAAATCCGAACTCACCGAAGTGCCAGAAAACGCCACGATTTGGCTTAATGTCACTTCTACCCGCGATAATTGCTTGGGTCAAGATTGCCCAAATTATAAAGACTGCTTTGTGATGGAGGCGCGTAAAAAGGCGCTGGCAGCTGATGTGGTGGTCGTGAATCACCACCTGTTTTTTGCCGATGTGATGCTACGCGACGAAGGCGTGGCAGAGCTATTACCTAGCGCCAACACGGTGATTTTTGATGAAGCCCACCAATTGCCCGAGGTGGCGGGTTTGTTCTTTGGTGAAGATATCTCTACCAGTCAGCTCGTTGAGCTATGTCGTGACAGCACGATAGCGCATTTGAGTTTGGCGAAAGATTGCGTGGCCTTGGGGGAGGCAATACCAAAGCTGGAAAAAGCCTGCAAAGATTTCAGGCTTGTTTTTGCGTATGAAGGCTCGCGCTTACCAGTCCAAAAGGCGTTGGCGTTAAAGGGGTTTGAGGCCGCGTTTGAAGAGTTGCAGGCCATGCTGGAAGAGCTCACAGCTGTGTTAGAAAGCCAAGCCGCACGGGACCCCATGCTAGAAAAATGTTGGCAACGTGGCGAGGCGTTAGGCGAGCAGCTTAAAAGCTGGTTTAAAGGCAGCAACGCTAATTTAGTGCGCTGGGTAGAGGTATTTACGCAATCTGTGCAATTGCACGCAACGCCCTTAAGCGTGGCAGATGGCTTTAGCAAACAACTCAATGCACAACCGCGCGCATGGATATTCACTTCGGCCACGCTGGCGGTAAAAAGTGACTTTAGCCACTATATTGCGCAAATGGGTTTGCATGATGCCATTACTGGCTTTTGGGAAAGCCCGTTTGATTACGATAATCAAGCTTTATTATACGCGCCGCAAAATATGCCAGACCCCAATTCATCTGCCTATGCCTCTGCAGTAGCGGCGGTTAGCTTGCCTGTGATCCAGGCTAGCCGCGGCCGTGCTTTTGTACTGTGCACTAGTTTAAGGGCGATGCGCGAAGTGCACGCGCTGCTTAAAGAGGAATTTGCAAACAATGGCATGGAATACCCGCTGTTATTGCAAGGCGAAAGCACACGTACCGAGCTGTTAGACCGCTTTCGTGCGCATGGCAACGCGGTGTTGGTGGGCAGCCAGAGCTTTTGGGAAGGTGTCGATGTGCGCGGAGAAGCCTTGAGCGTGGTGATTATTGATAAACTCCCGTTCGCCCCGCCGGATGACCCGGTGCTTTCTGCGCGTATTGATAAAATGAACGCCGAGGGCAAAAATGCGTTTATGGAATATCAATTGCCGTACTCGGTGATTACGCTAAAACAAGGCGCAGGAAGGCTGATACGCGATGAAACGGATAGAGGCGTGCTGGTGATTTGCGACCCACGCTTAATCACCAAACCTTATGGCAAGCGCATCTGGCAAAGCCTACCGCCGTTTAGGCGCACCAAAGAGCTGGTGGATGTGGAAGCGTTTTTTGGATCCCGGTAATAATAAGCTCCATTCAACGAGCTAGAATCCACCTTTCTTATAATCATGTGCAGCAAGAGGATGGTGAGCGACCTGCTCCTGCGCTATTACTTCATTTGGCAGAGGTAAGCCTAATACCGCTCGTTTGAGTGCCAGCTTAGTAGCCTCATAATTCCAGTCCTGAATTTTGGTGTTGTCTTCAGCATCCCAGTGAATGAAAACGCCCACACAAATGAATATGTCATTTGCTTCTTCAATCGGGATTACGCCATCTCTGACGCTATCTGCAACAGCTGCGGCCACGCCGCATTGCGCCGGTCCAAACATCTGTACTGCCTGCTTTGCATTTTTGATATCCACTTTATTGAACATCACTGTAGGCGGTTTGGTCATGAGATTGGGCGCAACTACCGAAAGCAATGCATTATCACCCCGTTTCTGATTGGTCAAGGCAATGCAGAAGGCAGTTTCTGCGCCACTGCCACGCGGACCGATAATGAGGTCGACATGCGCAACCTCATTACCTTCGCCCACCAAAGCCTCGCCTACAAGCACTTTGTCTATTTTTAATGCTTTCATGGCCGTTCCCCTTTCGAATTGTTGTTGGATAAATACATTTTTTAAAGATGACAGCAAATTACAATATCCTTAAAAATAAGATATTAAATTTCCTGTAAAGTTCTTAATTTCAGAGGTATTAATTAGCCTGCAAATGAGTGCCAGACGTAGTTAGATTTAATGGAAAAATATGCTTTTATTGTATAGTGCCGATAATGCTAATTACTATCCCCGATAACGAGTACGAACTTACTGCTATCCGTGCACAGGGCGCGGGTGGGCAAAATGTGAATAAGGTCTCCAGCGCGATTCATTTGCGTTTTGATATTCACGCTTCTAGCTTAAGCGATTGGCTCAAAAATAGACTGATGCATAGCAAAGATAACCGCATCACCGATGAAGGTGTGTTGATTCTTAAAGCCCAGCAATACCGCACGCAAGAGGCGAATAAAAAAGATGCGATTGCGCGCTTACATGAGATTGTGAATGCGGCAAATCACGTAAAACCCATGCGCTATGCAACTAAACCGAGCTATGGCTCAAAACAACGACGCTTAGAGGGGAAGACAATTCGTAAGCAGGTGAAGCAATTGCGCGGTAAAATATCGTCCGAATGAATTTATTAAGTTTAGATACTTCTACCGAATTTTTATCGCTCGTTTTACAAGTGGGCGATAAAACGTTTACGCACACTCAACGGGCGGGAACGGCTGCATCAGAGCTTATTTTGCCGCAAATCCAAGCGCTCTTAGATTCTGCAAAAGTGACGTTGAATGATTTAGATGGCATTGCGTTTGGCGCAGGCCCCGGCTCGTTTACCGGCGTGCGCATTGCCTGCGGCGTAGCACAGGGTTTGGGTTTTGGCGCGAGTTTGCCAGTGGTCGGCGTGAATACCTTGCTGGCGCTGGCTCAAGCGAGTGGCGAGAATAAAGTGATTGCATGCTTGGATGCGCGCATGGGCGAAATTTACCACGCGGCTTTTGAGCGAATAAATAATGAATGGATTGAGCAAAGCGCTACAAAAGTATGCAAGCCAGAAGCCGCTCCAGTGCTCGATGGTAGCTGGGTAGGTGCAGGTAGTGGCTGGGCGGCTTATGGCGAAATTTTAAGTGGCATTTATGCGCAAAACGTAACTAAAGTCATGCCAGAAATTACGCCAACTGCTGAAGCTATTTTGCAACTCGCAAAACCAATTTTTGCTGCTGGAAACGCCAAGTGCGCCAGTGAGGCTGCGCCGATTTACATTCGTAACCGCGTGGCGCTGACATCGGCTGAGCGCGAAGCAGGGCAACGTTTATGAGTGCGCAATTGAAACCAAGCTTGTCATTACGTCCGATGCAGATGGACGATTTGGACACGATTATGCAAATCGAGCCGACGATTTATTCGCATCCATGGACGCGCGGTAACTTTAGTGATTCGCTCAACTCTGGCTATAGCGCTTGGGTACTAGAAGAAAAGGGCGAATTGATTGGTTATGCACTCATGATGATGGTGATGGATGAAGCGCATCTGCTTAACTTGAGCATCGCTAAAGCCCAGCAAAAACGAGGCTTGGGGCGCTATTTGCTGGAACACATGATGAAAATCGCGAAAAATCATAAAGCGGCGAATATGTTTTTGGAAGTGCGTCCGAGCAATCTTTCTGCGATTGCGTTATACGAAAACATGGGCTTTTGCGAAATGGCAGTTCGGCGCGGTTATTACCCCGCACAAAATGGCCGTGAAGATGCGGTCTTAATGGGCTTAGCGCTGTGAGTATGACGCGAGAGGACATGCTGCGCGAGCTGGAACTGCTGCCCGTATGGAAGCTCCGTGCGCAGCCTGCCCCTGCCGAAAAGATTGAAATTATCGAAAAAACAGCAAGCCTGGAAGCCGCGCCGGTATTTCCTCCCAGAGCATCTATTGAAAGCATGGATTGGCAGGCTTTAAAAGCTTGTGTTAAAGATTGTCAGGCATGTGGGTTAGCCAAAACGCGCACGCAAACGGTGTTTGGTGTGGGGGATGAGAATGCCGATTGGTTGATTGTAGGCGAGGCGCCGGGCGCGGAGGAAGACAAAAAAGGCGAGCCTTTCGTTGGGCCTGCCGGCAAACTGTTGGATAACATGTTAGCGGCGATTGAGCTAAAGCGCGGTGAAAATGTGTTTATTGCCAACGTGCTGAAGTGTCGCCCGCCTGATAATCGCGATCCGCATGGAGAAGAGGTGGCGCAATGCGATCCTTATCTGAAGCGCCAGGTAGAGCTGATTCAGCCGAAACTGATACTTGCTTTGGGCAAATTTGCCGCTCAATCGCTGCTGGATTCCGACGACAGTATCGGTAGCATGCGTGGCAAACCCCATACGTATCAAGGCGTTCCGGTCATAGTGACGTATCATCCGGCCTATTTATTACGCAGTCCGCTGGAAAAGGCCAGGGCTTGGGAAGATTTGTGTTTGGCTAAAACCACCATGGATAACTTAAGTGGATAGCTTGTAATTGACGGGATAAACGCCATATACTTCGCATGTTCACTTTTCTCTAATTAAAGGAAAATCATGAAAAACCTATTTTCTAAAATTGCACTTGTTTTGTTAGTCTTGGCTTTGAATGGCTGCGGCTACAATACTTTTCAAAGCTTGGATGAAGAGGCGAAAGCGAGCTGGTCTGAAGTCTTGAACCAATATCAACGCCGTGCTGATCTGGTGCCAAATTTGGTGGCTACAGTAAAAGGTTATGCCGAGCATGAAGAGAAGGTGTTGACTGAAGTCGCTGATGCGCGCAGCAAAGTGGGCAGCATGCAGGTGACACCTGAAGTGTTGAATGACCCGGAAGCTTTTGCAAAATTTCAAGCAGCACAAGGACAGCTTACCAGCGCATTATCACGTTTAATGGCGGTGGCTGAAAATTACCCAAATCTTAAGGCAGATCAAGGCTTTAGGGATTTGCAAGCGCAACTGGAAGGCACAGAAAATCGCGTAACCGTAGCGCGTAATCGCTATATTGAGACTATTAAGGAATACAACGTGGCAGTACGTTCATTCCCACAAAATCTTACCGCGATGATGTTCGGCTATAAAGCCAAACCAACGTTTACTGTTGAAAATGAAAAAGCGATTTCAACTGCGCCAAAAGTTGAGTTCGGCGATAAAAAATAAGCATAATTTTTAGATTTTTGTTGTGTTTCAACAATTAAAAACTGGCCTGAAGGCTAGTATCTATGCGCTTTGCGTGATGCTGTTATTTGCATCGTGCATGGCGCTAAGTGCTTTAGTGCATGCTGAGGTACTTCCTGTTCCGGCACTAAAGACGCGTGTTACCGATTTAACCAATACCTTATCGCAAGCAGAACAAGCTCAGCTGGAACAAAAACTGGCAGCTTTTGAGGCAAAAAAAGGCAGCCAGATCGCTTTGCTGATAGTGCCAAGCACGCAGCCGGAAGACATCGCACAATATTCCATCCGCGTGGTAGAAAAATGGAAAATCGGCCGCGAAAAAGTTGATGATGGCGTGTTGGTTTTAGTAGCCAAAGATGACCACAAATTGCGTATCGAAGTCGGCTACGGCTTGGAAGGTGCGATTCCTGATTTGTACGCCAAGCGCATTATTTCTGAGGTGATTTCACCTAAATTCAAGCAAGGCGAATTTTTTGGCGGTTTGGATGCTGGCGTTGATAAACTGATTGGTTTGATAGAAGGTGAGCCGCTACCAGCGCCAAGCAGCGTGGCATCTGGCGGCATGGGCGTGATGGATATATTGCCCATGCTGCTGTTTGGCGGCTTAATCACTGGGCTAATATTGCGCAGTATGTTCGGTACGTTTTTTGGTAGTGCACTCAACGGTGGCCTGATGGGAGGCGTGGTATGGTTGCTGGGTGTGGCTTTGGACGGTGCGGCAATTTTTGGCGTCATTGCTTTTTTTATCACCATGATGTTGGGTGGGCGTGGCATTAATGGCTATGGCGGTAGGAGCTATCCCACCAGTGGTGGTTATGGCGGCGGCGGTTGGAGTAGTGGCAGTAGCGATAGTTCCAGCAGTTGGGGCGGTGGCGGAGATTTTGGTGGCGGTGGCGCGAGCGGTGATTGGTAGACTGTGAAAGATAAAACATGAAAAGACGCCATCCGATTATTCGATTTTTTCAGCACCTTGTCAGCAATCCTTGGCAAGTAAGGTACCATTTCTCTGCCGAGGCTTTGCGGAATATCGAAAACGAAATTTCAGCAAGTGAAAGAATGCATGCGGGCGAAATTCGTTTTGTAGTGGAGGCAGGTTTGCATCCTTACGAAATAGTGTTTAACAAAACGCCCAAAAAGCGCGCGATAGAGCTTTTCGGCCGCTTAAATATTTGGGATACCGAATACAACAATGGCATCTTGATTTATTTGCTATTGGCGGATCGCGATGTGGAAATTGTGGCTGACCGTGGTATTCACCAGCACGTTGGGCATGAGGGCTGGGAGGAAGTTTGTAGCGAAATGGAAGTACTGTTCAGAAAAGGCGAATTTGAAGCAGGCGTCTTATTTGGAATCGATAAAATTAGCGAAATTTTACAAAAGCATTTCCCGCAAATAGGCGCTAGAAAAAATGAAGTTTCTAACAAACCGCTTATTCTTTAGTTTTTTACTCATTGGTTTTAGTGCCAATATTCATGCGGCTATTAGTGATATCACACGTATTTTCCGTCAGACACCTCAATTAAATCAGTTTGAAGTGTGTCAGGGTGGCGGATGTGCGCAATCTAACCAGCTTGCCATCAGTGAGACAGAATGGAAAAGTGTCGCACAGATATTTAGGCCAAAGGCGATTAATGCGGCGGAAGAGCGAGTACAAATCAGCAAGGCAATTGGCGCTTTAGAGTTAATTATTGGCGCAAAAAACGGCACCTCGACCGATTTGGCAGGCACGTTTGATAACTCTGACTTTAAAGGCCAGCTTGATTGTAATGACGAGGCAATCAATACCACAACCTACATGCGCTTGCTAAAATCCAATGGATTCATGTTGTTTCACGAGATAGAAGATACGCGCACGCGCAACTTTTTTTTCACTGGTTGGCCACATACTACAGCGGTGATTCACGATACTAAAACCGGTGAAAGATATGCCGTCGACAGTTGGTTTTACGATAACGGCCATGCTGCCACAATTGTGCCATTCGCTCAGTGGAAAGCGAACTACAAGCCAGACGATAGCCCAATTGGTAAGTCAAGAACAACAAAGCTTGCCAGTCCCGAAGCAAACAGGCCGCAATAGTAAGTCTTTGCTGACTTAATCAGCGTTTAACGCTAAAATTCAGCCTATTTATTAACTTAGAGATTTTATGCGCGCCTCACAATTTTTTATTGCCACCCAAAAAGAAGCTCCAGCTGATGCCGAGTTGATCTCGCACAAACTGATGGTGCGTGCCGGTTTGATTAAAAAGCTCGGCAATGGCTTATATAGCTGGATGCCGCTTGGATTGCGCGTGATGCGCAAGGTGGAAGCGATTGTGCGTGACGAGATGAATAAAGCGGGTGCGCTGGAGCTTTTAATGCCGGCCGTTCAGCCAAAAGAGTTGTGGGATGAAACGGGCCGTTGGGCTGTGTTCGGGCCGCAAATGTTAAAAATCAAAGATCGCCACGAGCGCGACTATTGCTTTGGCCCGACGCACGAAGAAGTGATTACCGACATCGTGCGCCGCGAAATCAATAGCTATAAGCAATTGCCGATTAATCTGTATCAAATCCAAACCAAATTTCGTGATGAAATTCGTCCGCGTTTTGGCGTGATGCGCGCGCGAGAATTTATGATGAAAGACGCCTATTCATTCCACACCGATTTTGCATCGCTACAAAAAACCTATGCACAAATGTATCAGGCATACAGCAATATTTTTACGCGCCTAGGCTTGAAATTTCGTGCAGTGAAAGCTGACAGTGGTGCGATTGGCGGCGAGGGCTCTCAAGAGTTTCATGTGCTTGCCGATAGTGGTGAGGACGCACTGGCGTATTGTGAAAACTCAGATTACGCAGCTAATGTAGAACTTGCAGAAGCATTGCCACCAACCAATACCAGAGCGGCTCCCAGGGTATCTTTAAATGAAGTTGAAACGCCAAAACAAACGCAATGTGAAGATGTGGCGAAGTTGCTTAATATCGGCGTTGAACGTACTGTGAAAGCAATTGCGCTTATTGCCAATGAGAAGTTCTATCTGGCCTTATTACGCGGTGACCATAATTTGAATGAAGTCAAAACCGGTAAAGTGCTAGATGATTTTAGATTCGCGACCGAAGAAGAAATTCGTGCTAATCTCAATTGCCCTCCTGGCTTTATTGGTCCAGTGAACGTGAGTAAAGATGTGACAGTCATTGCCGATAAAACAGTTGCAACGATGAGCGATTTTGTATGCGGTGCAAATAAGCCAAAATTCCACTTAAGTGGAGTGAACTTTGGACGTGATTTACCTGAACCAAGTCTGGTGGCTGATATCCGCAATGTGGTGGAAGGGGACGCCAGCCCTGACGGTAAAGGCAAATTGAGTTTGTGCCGCGGTATCGAAGTCGGCCATATTTTCCAGCTGCGCACCAAATACGCCAAAGCGATGAACGCAACCTATCTGGATGAGAATGGTCAATCACAAGTGATGGAAATGGGCTGCTACGGCATTGGCGTTTCGCGCATCGTGGGTGCCGCAATTGAGCAAGGAAGTGACGAAAAGGGCATTATTTTTCCAATTAGCATGGCGCCGTTTGAGGTGATAATTTGTCCAATTGGCATGGATAAAAGTGAATTGGTCAAAAATACGGTGAATGAAATTTATGAAAATTGCAAAAAAAATGGCATTGATGTTTTGCTGGATGACCGCGGGGAGCGGCCTGGCGTGATGTTTGCCGAAAGTGACTTGATGGGCATCCCGCATCGCATTGTGGTGGGCGAGCGCGGACTGAATGAGGGAAAAGTAGAATATAAGGCGCGGACAGCAACAGAGGCACAAAACTTGCTTCTTAACGAAGTGATTAATTTTATTCAAGCTAGAATAATTGCTTAAAGATAAATGCTAAAACATAACTTACAAAAACTTTGCTTAATATTTTTGATGGCAGTGGCGTCGCTATGCCAAGCTGGCAATCAAATTGAAGAACCGCTTTCAAATAGCGTTAAGGCGATGATGCAAAAATCAATCAGTGATTTAGCCTCGCCCAGAATGGTGTTTGGAAGTGAGATCGAAGGCCAGGTTTGGATGGATGAAATGTCAGAACGTTTAAAAAAACGTCTTCCAGATCAAACTTATCGGGAAGAGTTTTTAAGATCGGTACATTACGAGGCAACGCGCGCTGGATTAGACCCGCAAATGGTTTTAGGGCTAATACAGGTAGAGAGTGGGTTTAAAAAGTATGCGGTGTCTAGCGTTGGCGCACGCGGCTATATGCAGGTGATGCCATTTTGGGTGAAAAGTATTGGCACCCCGGATCAAAATTTATTTAATATGCGTTTGAATCTGCGCTATGGATGCACGATATTGCGCCACTATATAGATATCGAAAAAGGTGATTTATATCGTGCGCTAGGCCGATATAACGGTAGTTTGGGTAAGCCGCAATATCCCAACCTAGTGCTCGGAGCATGGCGTAAACATTGGGATTACAACACAAACATTAATCAAGCCTCTCTTAATTAATTCATACAACTCAAAAAACTCTTGTCAATTGCACCAAAATGACGCTAGACTGCCCGAAGTCTAGCTGATTGAAGATGGTGGTGCTCACTGATTCATCGTAGCTTCGCCATACAGATATTACTGGCTGTAATTCTCAAAACATTATTTTTATAAGAGTTTTACCTTTAATTTAGGGAGATAAAGTATGTCGAAGTTAACTGCATTAGGTTTAAGTATTGCTGTTTTAGGTGGTGTTTGGGCATTTTTAGCGTTAAATCCGCTTGCTGGTGTTGCTTTGGTTTGGGTAGGTTTTATTGCTTGGGGCTGTTATTTTCACACAGGTGGTGATAGCGCAGCGTTACAAAAAACAATCGCAGGTATGAGTTTCGGTGCTGTAATGGCTGCAATTGCTTTGGCTCTGGTAAGCTCAGGAACTTTAGGTGGTTTGGGCGCACTAGCTGCACCAGTGATTATTGCAATTACAGTGTTTCCGTTAGTGGTTGTAGCTGGAATGAGTTTGCTATCCGTAGTGCCAGCTAATGTGTATGGCTATGCTGCAACAGCTGGTTTGGCATTAACAGCAGGTACAGCCGCCAATTCAACAGCAATGAACTTGACCAATCCTGCTATATTGGTAATCATTTCAACTGTACTTGGTGCTGTATTCGGTATGGTTTCTGGCAAACTAGCAGGTACTCTCGGCGGTAAGTAATTACGTTTTGATTTGAAAAAACCGCATTTTAAATGCGGTTTTTTTATTATTACTACTTGATGATTTTAAAACCATAGTAGGTTCCAAATTCACCTTCACTATCGTGATATACAAACAACATATCATTAGCGTAGCCAAGCCCGTTAAAATGATTTTGCGAGCGTAGTTTTAAATCTTTAGGCAGTTCACTTTTTGCGATAAATTTACCAGCAAGATCAAATACCAATACTGATTTGTGGTCGATATCTAGCAAGACAAGCTCTTCACCCTTAATGCCCGTGTAGGCTACAAAAGTATCGCTAACATCGTCAAATGCAGCCCCCGCTTTGGTTAAATCAAGTGAGATTGTTCCAATTTTTTCGCGTTGTTTCGGGTCGACAATAAATACTTTGTCGCTACGGCTTTGCTTGGCAAAGTAGTGATTGCTTTCCGCATCATAGGTTGGCATTGTGCCGGCGCTACCAAAAGCCGGATTAAACTGCATGATCTCGTCAGAAGTGTCGGTCACATCGCCTGCTTCGCTCAAATGGATGGAATACATGCCAGTATTAGGAGAAAAGCCAACTTCGCTTGAGATGTTGTATGTAATAGTTTCTAATTTAGCTGTATTTGCGTTGTAATAAATCGAGCGATTGTCATAACCTGGCTTGGCAGAGTTGATATATTTTCCTGTGTCGTCGTAGCTGTGAATTTGAGATTTGGAAATCGGCGCTTCAAACTCGGAACCCATGGGCGCTAAACCGCCATCTGCAATGTAATAGCGTTTTAAGCCAGGCACATACGCCACTGTTTGAGGGCGTGAGCTGGATTTTTTAGCTAATGGAATTTTAATGCCAAGTAAAGCTTCCGGTAGTATTTGCGCCTGTAAAGGTGCGCTAACAGCAAATGTCGAGGCAATGAAAGTGCTAAATAAAAGTGGCTTGAATAATTTCATTTGGTCAAAAAATCCCTAAATTTTATAAAATGATTTTTATGTAAATTAAAATCTGAACGCATGCTTAGGTTGTAAAGTTTACCTATCGTTCAATCTTTCCTGTCTATTAGCATGGCGTCGCCATAACTAAAAAAGCGATATTGCTGTTTAATTGCGTGATTATATGCGCTCATAATATGCTCAAAACCGGCAAAGGCAGACACTAACATGAGTAGCGTGCTTTTAGGTAAATGAAAGTTAGTGAGTAATTTGTCGACCACTTTAAATTTAAAGCCTGGTGTGATAAAAATATTAGTTTCGCCTTGGCCATGCTTTATTGCACCATATCGAGCAGCACTCTCTAAAGTGCGCAGACTGGTGGTGCCCACCGCGATGATCTTACCCCCTTTAGATTTGGTCGCTTCAATCATGGCAACTGTTTCAGCAGGTATATGGTAAATTTCGCTATGCATTTTATGGTCTGTAATGTTGTCTACACGCACTGGTTGAAATGTGCCAGCACCCACATGCAAAGTTATATAGGCGATATTGACGCCTTTAGCTTTGATAATGTTAAGCATGGATTCGTCGAAATGCAAACCCGCGGTGGGTGCTGCAACTGCGCCAGCATTTTTAGCATAAATAGTTTGGTAGCGTTCGTCATCTTCAGCTTCGGCAGGATGAGTAATATATGGCGGTAAAGGTAAAGCACCATATTGTTCCAGTAAATCTAATGCTGTTACGTCACCAATAAATTTGATATGAAACAAATCATCATCACGACCAATTACTTCTGCCTCAAACGCTTCAGCTAATTTAAGCTTACTGCCAGCTTTAGGAGCACGCGAAGCGCGAATATGCGCGAGTACATGATTTGCGTCTAACACGCGCTCAACTAATACCTCTACCGTGCCACCAGTGGTTTTATGACCAAATAAGCGCGCCTTAATTACCCTAGTATCGTTAAAAACCAGTAAGTCGTCTCTGGATAGAAAATCTGGCAAATCCACAAAAAACTTGTCATCTAATTGGCCTGTTCTACCATTCAAATATAAGAGTCTACTGGCGCTACGTTTGCTTGCAGGATGTTGCGCGATAAGGGAGTCGGGTAAATAAAAATCGAAATCTTGTGTTCGCATAATGCCTTTTGCTTGTTATAATGCTCGTCTTCGTTGTAATTATACCTCAGCCGGGATGGCGGAATTGGTAGACGCACGGGACTCAAAATCCCGCGTTGGCGACAACGTGGGGGTTCGATTCCCC
>Ga0209253_10001667_pt1 | contig 19563 bp, 20 predicted proteins | sample FrelakmetBRP12BR_FD_187145 | JGI IMG/M metagenome (GOLD analysis project Ga0209253, IMG submission 187145) | Freshwater lake sediment microbial communities from the University of Notre Dame, USA, for methane emissions studies - BRP12 BR (SPAdes)... | ecosystem: Environmental > Aquatic >... | reverse complement strand
TGGGGATGCCGTGTTCCGAGCTGAATTTTCCAAGCTGAGGCATCCTGGCCATTGTCCCGTCCTCGTTCATGATCTCGCAGATGACCCCGGCCGGCGTCAGTCCGGCCAGCTTGGCGAGGTCGACGGCCGCTTCTGTCTGCCCGGCCCTGGCCAGGACTCCGCCCTCCTTGGCCTCAAGGGGGAAGATGTGTCCCGGCCGCACCAGGTCGGACGGACCGGTTTGGGGATCTATGGCGACACGGATGGTTGTGGCCCGGTCAAAGGCGGAGATGCCGGTGGTGACGCCGTCTTTGGCGTCGACCGAAACGGTGAAAGCCGTCTCAAAACGGGAAGTATTCTCCCTGACCATCAGGGGCAGACGGAGTTCCTCCAGGCGGCTCTTGGTAAGAGGGAGGCAGATCAGGCCGCGGCCGTAGCGGCTCATAAAATTGATGAGCTCCGGAGTGGCCCTATCGGCGGCGACCATGAGGTCGCCCTCGTTTTCGCGGCCTTCATCATCGACGATGATGATCAGCCGGCCGGAGGAGACGTGCTCCAGAGCCTGTTCCACGGTGATGATGGCAGATTCAGCTCTCATTGAAGCGGCCCTCTGGTTTCTTCTCTCGCCTGTCGGCAGAAAAATTGGCTATCTAAGACCTGTTTTTTCCTCTAGAAATCCAATTATACACATATTTGCCGATAATGTCACACTCCAGGTTGACTCTCGTGCCGGGCTTGATGTCTTGAAGGTTAGACTTGGCAACGGTCAGGGGAATGAGCTCGACATCGAAGGAGGACGGCCGGATGTCGGCAACCGTCAGGCTGACACCGTTGACGGCGACAGAGCCCTTGGCCACAAAAAAAGGCTGGAGCTGACGCGGGAAGGAGATCGTCAGGCGGCGGCCCGGGGGTTTGGCCACGACCTTGAGCACCCGACCCAGCCCGTCGACGTGGCCGTTGACCAGGTGGCCGCTCACCGGAGTCTGCAGAGTCAAGGGAAGCTCCAGGTTCAGCTTTTCTCCTCCTCGGAGCAGCCCGAGATTGGTCTTTGCCAGTGTCTCCTGAGAAAGATGGAAAGCGAGCGTGTTGGCCTCCCGGCGGAGAACGCTCAGGCACACTCCGTCGACGGCCACACTCTCCCCTGTTTCCAGGGCGGGGAAAGACGGCAGGACTTCTACGATCAGCTCTTTTTTGGCCGGCCGATAGCCCTTGAAAAATCCTTGATGGTCAATGATTCCTGTGAACATTACAAATTTCCTTGGATGATGAGGTCATCCCCTATGGGGAAGGTGCAGACCCTATGGAGTCTCAATGAGCTTCTTACCAGACGGACGCCTTTTCCTCCTAGGAAGGAAGGTGCCGCTTCTCCGCCGATAAGCCGGGGCGATACGGTCAGGAAGATCTTGTCTGCCAGCCTCTCCTCGATCATGGCCGTCAGAAGCCGGCCTCCGCCCTCTACGAGCAGGCTGGCGATCCCGCGCTCACCGAGCCGGGCCAGCACCACCGGCAATTCAAGCAAACGCGAGTGTCCGGGGATTTCAATGACCTCCGCTCCCTTTTTTTCCAGGATGGCCCTTTTCCTTGAGGAGGCTCTGCCCGTTGTGAAGACGATGACCTTTCCCCCGGCGGGCGTGGTCAGGATTCGAGCCCTCGCTGGCAAGCGGAGCTCGGAATCAAGGATAACCCGGATGATCTTCTTTCCGGCCCAATGGGGATGACGGACGGTGAGTCTGGGGTCGTCCTTGAGGACCGTCCGGATGCCCACCATGATGGCATCCTGTTCGCCGCGGAGGAGATGGGTATATTCCCTGGTCTCGGGAGAGGAGATCCAGCGCGAATCGCCCGTCCGGGTAGCTATGCGGCCGTCGAGGCTGAGGGCCGCCTTTAAAGTGACAAAGGGGACGCCCTGGGTGATATACTTGATGTAGCTTTCATTGAGGACGGAGTTTTTTTTCCCGAGAAGGCCGACCGATACATCGATGCCGGCTGCGCGCAACCTTCTAACCCCTTTTTGGAAGACGATCGGGTTGGGGTCGAGGGACGAGACCACAACCCGTTTCGGCGCCGCTCGGATAACGGCCTCGATGCAGGGGGGCGTCCTTCCCCAATGGACGCAGGGCTCCAGAGTCACATAAAGCGTGCTCCCCCTGGCCAGCCGGCCCGCCCGCTCCAAGGCGATGGCCTCGGCGTGGGGCCGGCCGGGCTTCTCATGGTAGCCGTAGCCGATAATCCTCCCGCTTCGGACGACAACGGCTCCGACATAAGGGTTTGGGCTGGCCCAGCCCCTGGCTTTTTCAGCCAAGCCGTAGGCCATCTCCAGGTAGGCTGAATCTCTGGTATCGATCATGAGATTAGGGCGTCGGCAAACTCCCGCGGAGAGAACGGCAGAACGTCCTGGGCGTCCTCTCCGACGCCGATGAACTTAACAGGGAGCTTGAGCTCCTCGACAATGCTGATAACGCTCCCTCCCTTGGCGGTGCCGTCAAGCTTGGTCAGGAAGAGGCCGGTGATGCCGGCGAATTTGAGGAATTCCCGAGCCTGGGCAAGGGCGTTTTGCCCGATGCTCGAATCCAGGATCAAGAGAATCTCCTGAGGCGCGCCGGGAATCTCCCGGCCGATGACCCTTTTAACCTTTTCCAGCTCACTCATCAGGTTGGAGTTTGTATGGATGCGTCCGGCGGTGTCGACGAGAAGAAGGTCGTGGCCGCGCGCCTTGAATGACTGGAGGGCATCGTAGACAACCGCCGCCGGGTCCGCCCCATACTGCCCGCGTATGACCGGGATGCCCAGGCGTTTTCCCCAGATCGCCAGCTGTTCTTGGGCGGCCGCCCGGAAGGTGTCGGCGGCGACCATCAGGACTTTTTTGCCACGGGTTTGAAAATGCAGGGCAAGCTTGGCCAGCGAAGTTGTCTTCCCACCCCCATTCACTCCGACCATCATGATCACTGCCGGTTCCTGTTCGACGGCGAGTCCGGAAGGGTAGAGGCCCAACATCCCGACCAGTTCATCGCACAGGGCCTGCTGGATCGCCGGATAGGCATCATCCTTGCGAGTTTTTTCCCTGACCGCCCGGATGATCCGATCCGTGGCGGCGATTCCCGTATCGGCCAGGAGCAAGGCCTCGGTCAAGTCCTCCAGGATCTTGTCCCTCGGCTGGCCGCTCAGGAAAAGGTTTCCCAATCTCTCCTGGAACGCCTGGCGCGTCCTGGCAAGCTTTTCCTTGAGATTACCGAGCACGGCAGACCCATTATAGTTATGGGTTCCGCTCTCGTCAACGAAAGGCTCGGGGTATAGGCTCGAGGGCCCGCGAATTTCCCCCGGCGAGGGAAATTCGCTTATTTCCTCGGCTCGCTCTCCTCTTCGAGGAACCCTGCCCGCTCGCCTCCGGATGACCCTCTACGCCTATACCCCTCGCCTTGGGCAAAAAAAAGATCGGCCGGCTCAGTCGTCCACGGACTTCCTCACCTGAATCCTTCGCCTAGGCAATTCAAGGGGTGCCCGCTCGCCTCCCCCCTCCGGTTGAGCAGCGGTCCGGATTGTGATACATATAGCATGTGATGATGAACACTGGGCGTTGGTTAATCGCTCCACCGCTTCCCGAGGCTGATATCCTGGCAGCCGAGCTGGGCATTCCCCTTCCGATTGCCCGCGTTTTGACCAACCGGAATGTCCTTTCCGCAGAAGCGGCCGAGACGTTCCTTAACGGGACGCTCAAGGACCTCTATGATCCCTTCCTGATGAAGGGAATGGACAGGGCCGTCGCCCGGCTCGAGGAGGCTGTCCGGGATAAGGAAAAGATCCTGATTTTCGGAGATTATGACGTCGATGGAGTCCTGTCGGTGGTCATCCTTTCCAGGGCCCTCGCCGGCCTGGGAGCTGAGGTGGACTACTTCATCCCGGAGCGGCTCAAGGAGGGTTACGGGATTAAAGAATCCCACATCCGGATCGCCAAGGAGAGGGGGGCTCGGCTGGTCGTCAGTGTCGATTGCGGGATCAAGGCAGTCGAATTTGCCGCCAAAGCCAGGGAAGTAGGAGTGGACGTCATCATCACCGACCACCACCGCCCTGGAGATGTCCTGCCTGACGCGACAGCCCTGCTTAATCCCGTGCTTGAAGGATCAGGGTATCCATATTCAAGCCTGGCCGGAGTCGGCGTCGTCTTCAAACTGATCCAGGCCCTGCTCGAAAAGCGGGGCAAGTCGGCTCAACTCGAGCATTACACCAAACTGGTGGCTATCGGCACCATCGCCGATGTCGCTGATCTTCGAGGAGAAAACCGGCTTCTAGTTAAGTCCGGCCTGAAGGGACTGGAGAGGGTTTCCAACCGCGGTCTGCGCCGTCTCCTCGCTGAGTGCGGGGTGCTCGATAAGAAAGTCAGCGAGGGCGACGTCGGATTCCGGATCGCTCCCCGGATCAACGCCGCCGGCCGAATGGGAGCTGCCGGCGAGGCCGTCCGCCTTTTCTTTTCGGATGACGACGATGAATCCGTCCGCCTGGCCCGTCGGCTGAGCGAACTGAACTCGCTGAGACAGGATGAAGAAGGCAAGATCTATTCCGAGGCTTTGAAGCGGGTCCAAGAGGGCTCCCTCGACCGGCGGTACAGGATGTTGGTCCTGGGATGTGAGACCTGGCACCGCGGGATCATCGGCATCGTCGCCTCAAAACTCAAGGACCTTTTCTACCGGCCCGTGCTTCTTTTCACCTATGATGATGGCAAGGCCCACGGGTCGGGGAGGAGCATCAGCGAATTTTCACTGATTGAGTGCCTGGACGCCTGCCGTGATATCTTCCTGGATTACGGCGGGCACACTCTGGCGGTAGGCTGCGTCCTGCTAAGAGAGCGGATGGATTTGCTCCGCGAGCGAATCAACCAGGTGGCGGGCCTGAGGTTGAAGGACGAAGACCTCCTGAAGAAAGTGAAGATCGACTCCCGGCTCGACCTGGCCGAAATTCAGTCATCCTTCATCGAAAACTATGCGCGCCTGGCTCCCTTCGGAGTCGGCAATCCGAAGCCGACTTTTCTCAGCGAAGGGGTCGAAGTCGTTGCCCCCCCTCAGATCCTGCAGGGCAAGCATCTCAAGTTCCTGGCCCGTCAGAATGACCGGATGATCGAGGTCCTGGCCTGGGACAGAAAAGGATGGATAGGGGAGGTCCAGAAAGGGAGCCGCCTCGACGTCGTCTATTCTCTCCGGTCCTCCACTTTCCTTGGTGAGGAAAAATACAGCCTCTCTCTCGAGGCGTTCAAGGCCTCAGAAAAATGACCAAGTTGACGCTGGCCAGGGTGCTCCGGCTCGTCATCATCCTGGCGCTCTTCATCGTAATTTCGGTCATCCTTTGGTATTTCCTTTCGCACCGGCGCCCGCGCCCCGTCGTACCAGCCAAACAGGAAGAAATCCCGGCCGAGAAAATCGAGCGGCAGGAAGGTATCGAGCATTTTGACTTCAAGGGGGACCGCGTCATCCGGGCCAAGGCGGAGAGGCATTATGTCGGCGAAGATGGTCGCTATTACCTGGAAGGGAACGTCGAGATCCGCGACCTCGGCAAAAAAGAAGGAGAAGAGATTGCGCTCTTCGGGCAGCGAGTCTCCTATGACAAGGATTGGATAGAGATTCTGCTGGAAGGCAAGGCGAAGCTCGAGTACGAAGGGCTTACCGTTGAATCCTCGGCCTTCTCTTATCAGAAGAAAAAGGAGCTCTTGACCACGGACCAAAGCGTCGTCTTCTCCTCCCGGAGAATTTCGGGAAAAGCCCGGGAAATGGAATACTCTTTTCGGCTGGGGTCTCTCCGTCTCGAGGGGGAAGTCGAGCTTGAGCTCCGCGAGGAAACGAAGGCCAGCACACCGTTTGTCGTCCGGGGGGACCTGCTCACTTTTTTGCGGAAGAGAAGAAATGGCCAGGTCGAAGGAAAGGCCTCCTTTTCTTTCGACCAGAGCCGGGGCTCCGCGGATTCTCTGCGCTTTGACCTGACTCCTGACGAACAGCACGTTAGGATTTTTTTCCTCAAGGGGAATGCCCAGGCCGTCCTTGTCGATAGGCCGGAGCCAGGACCGGGAGAACCTGAGCCGGCGCAGCAGGAGAGGCAAATCTGGGCCGATGAGATCGACATCCGGCCCAGCAAAAACGGGAACTGGATCCAAAAGGTGGAGGCCAGGAACCAGTGCATTCTCAACTCCTCCACTCCGGAGGGGCAGACGACCGAAGTCCGCTCGAACCGGGTGAGGGTTATCTTTGATCGCCGGGGTGTGTCGAAGGAATTCCTGGCCTCGGGCGCCGCCCATCTGGTGGAGCGGACTCCGGCCGCCGAAATCGAGCGAACGATCTCGGGAGAGGAGATCCTCATAAGCGCCAAGGGGAGGATCTGGGACGTCAAGGCCCCTGAGGGCGGAGAGGCGAGGGTCGATTCCGCCGACAGCGACGTAACCGCCAAGTCCTTGACCATCTCCACGCATCGAGAGACCCTGGAGGCGTCCGGGGAGGTTAAGGTGATCGTCAAGCTCCGGCAGGACGAAGCGGAGACGGTGGGTTTCTTTTCGAACGAACAGCCCGTTTTCGCCACGGCCGAAGAAATGAGATACGAGAGGGCGCTCGATCGTTTAAAGCTCAGTCAGGCCGTTCGCATGTGGCAGGGCAAAGAGGTTCTTTTCGCCGACAACCTGACCGTCCTGAAGAAGACAGGTGAGATCACGGCCGAAGGGAAGGTTCGGACGGTGTTTTTTCGCCCTGCCAAGGACGAGAAAGCAACCGAAGAGAAACTCGAGATTGGCGGAGAGAAAATGAGCTTCAACCCCTCCGAAAACCTGCTCACCTTCGAGCAGGCAGGCTGGTTTAAATCCAAGGACGTGAGGCTCGAATCTGAGCGGATCGCCGTCCTCCTCCTGGAGAAGACGGCGGCGATAAAGCAGATAACGGCCGAAGGCAAAGTGACGATCAGCGAGGAGATCAGGGAGGGGAAGGGGGAGAAGGCCCTTTACGACCTTGAGGAGGAGACCGTTATCCTGACCGGGAAGCCGAAAGTGGTCGACAAGCAGAAGGGCGTCATCGAGGGGGACAAATTGACATTTCGCCTGGGCGAGGGTAGAATCCAGGTGGAGAACAAAGATCGGGAACGGTCCACGACCGTCATCAAATAATACCCCATGAGCCCCCAGTTGAAGGCCGTCGGACTAACGAAGAGTTTTCATCGCAAACGGGTCGTCGACAGCGTCTCGGTCGAAGTCGGCCGGGGCGAGGTCATCGGGCTCCTGGGGCCGAACGGGGCGGGCAAGACCACGACTTTCTCTATGATCATCGGCCTGGTTCCCCAGGATGAAGGGAAGATCTACTTGGGGGAAGAAGACATCAGCGAGATGCCGATGTACCTGAGGGCGCAGAAGGGACTCAGCCTGCTTCCTCAGGAGCCGTCCGCTTTCCGTAAACTCAGCGTTGAGGACAACCTCAGGTCCATTCTGGAGGTCGTACCGGAGTCAGTGACCCGCGGAGACGGAGACATCGGCAAGGTTCTCCAGGAATTCGGCTTGGCCAGGCTGGCCAAGGCCAAAGCCTGCACGCTTTCCGGCGGAGAGAGGCGAAGGCTGGAGATTGCCCGGGCCATGATCACCCGGCCCGAGCATATCTTGCTTGACGAGCCGTTTACCGGGATTGACCCGCTGGCCATCCAGGACCTGCAGAGGATAATCCTCTCCCTGCGGGACAAAGGGATCGGCCTCCTGATCACCGACCACAGTGTCCGGGAGACCCTGCGGATCACCGACCGGGCCTATATCATCGATAAAGGGAAGATCCTCAAGGAGGGGACCCCTCGGGAGCTGGTCCTCTCTGAGGAGGTCAGGAAAAGCTATCTGGGCGAGGATTTCAGCCTCTGAGAGAAGAAAAGGAGAGATCGGACCGGACATGGTCTTGAAACAACAGCTCGACCAAAGACAGGTTCAGAAGCTGATCCTTGCGCCGGCCCTGCAACAGGCCATCAAACTGCTGCCGCTCACCAACCTCGAACTCATCGAAGTCATCGACAGCGAGCTGTCTCAGAACCCGATGCTCGAGGAGGAAACCCCGGAAAAGCCGGTTCAGGAAGGCACGGAGAAGGCTGACGGGCGCGAGGAGGCCGAGACCGGGGAGAAGGCGGAGTCCCGGGACGAGGCGGAGCTGGGGGATGGCCGGGAGGGCCCGGAGGGTGTGGCCGACCTCGAATTCGAGTCCCATTTCCAGGAGTATTTCGACGACGGTTTCCGCCCCAACTTCTCAGAAAGGAAAGAGATCCCTGCCCTGGAAAACATCCTGTCCAAGAGTCCCTCGCTCTGGGATCATCTGAACTGGCAGGCCAACCTGACATTTTTCGCACCCGCCGACCGGGAGACCGCCCAGGTGGTGATCGGCAACATCAACGAAGAAGGCTACCTCACCTCTCCCGAGGAGGAGCTGGCCAGGATGGCCGGTGTGGAACCCGAGAAAGTCCGGGAGGTCAGGGAGAAGATCAGGATGTTCGATCCCGTGGGTGCGGGAAGCCTGGACCTCAGGGAAGCCCTGCTGGCCCAGATGGACTATCTCAAGATCGATGATGAGATCACCCGTCAGATTGTCCAGCACCATCTTCCCCTCCTCGAAAAATCGGATTTCGTCCAGCTGGCCAAGATGCTGAGGGTCAGCCTCCAGGAAGTCAGGAACCATATCGAGGTCATCAAGAGGCTGGAGCCCTCCCCCGGAAGAAAATACAGCCAGGAAAAGACAACCTACGCAATGCCTGATATTGTCGTAACCAAGGAAGACAACGAGCTGACTGTCAGTTTGAACGACGAGGGTCTTCCCCGGCTCAGGATAAACGCCTATTATCGAAAACTCCTGGCCAAGGCGGCCAAGGAAGATGTGGAAGCCTATCAGTTCCTCAAGGACAAGCTGAAGAAGGCGCTCTGGTTCCTGCGCAGCCTTGACCAGCGCGACCAGACCGTCTTCAAGGTGGCCAAGTATATCGTGAACCAGCAGCGGGAGTTCTTCGAAAAAGGCATCGATTACATCAAGCCCCTGACCCTGATGGAGATCGCCCGGGAGATTGGAGTTCATGAATCGACCGTCGGCCGGGTCGTTGCCAACAAGTTTATGACCACCCCATGGGGCGTTTTTTCCCTTAAGTACTTCTTCCATAAGTCTTTGGTTGGCGATTTCGGCGAGGAGATATCTTCGCTGAAGATCAAGGAGAAGATCAAAAAATTGGTCGAGGGGGAAGACAGGGGCCGACCCTTGAGCGATATCGAGATCGAAGATATCCTGGCCAAAAACAACCTCAAGATCGCCAGAAGGACGGTCGCTAAGTACCGCAAGCAACTCAAGATCGCGCCGTCCCATATTAGGAAAAGGAGGTTCGCCATGGAGGGAAGCTCATGATCGTGCATTTTACAGCCCGGCAGATGGACCTGACGCCCGAAGTCAAGAATTATTGTGAGAAGAGGCTCAAAGCGTTAGAAAAGCTGATGGGGCTCATCATCAAGGTCGACCTCATCCTCTCCGTGGAAAAGTACCGGTATAAGGCGGAGATCCATGTCAAGGCGAAGGGCGCAGGTCTTGTGGTCGTGGAAGAGACCAATAATCTCATGAATTCCCTGAACCTGGCTTTTGAGAGTCTGGAAAAGAAGGTCAAGAAAGAACGGGAGAAACGAAGGGAGAAGAGGCGGCGGGGCGGCCGGGAGCGGAAAGAACTGGCTTTGCCTCCGGAGCGAGAAGCTGAGGCTCCCCGGCTTGTGCGCAGCCGGGATTACTCCCTCAAGCCCATGCTCCTGGAGGAAGCTCTCCTTCAGTTCGACCTGGAGAAGAAAGACGTGTTTCTTTTCCGGAAATCGGGTTCAGAGAAATGGGCCGTGATTTTCCGGCGCAGGGACGGGCACTACGGGCTCATCGACCCCGACTGAACCGGGCCCGCCCAGGAGAGAAGACAGCGTGAAGATTCATGCCTTGTTGAGCGAAGACACGGTCATTCCCGAGATTCAGTCTCAGGAAAAGGCCGCCGCCCTCGAAGAGATGGTCCGGTACCTGAAGAGCAAGAATAAAGTCCGGAAGGACAAGGAACTCTATGAGAAATTGATCCAGAGGGAAAAGCTGGGTAGCACCGCCATCGGCAACGGGATCGCCATCCCCCACTGTAAACTGAAGGAGGCCGAGAGCCCGATCCTGGCCCTGGCGGTCTCCCAAAAAGGGGTCCGGTTCGAGGCCCTTGACGGGAAGCCAACCCACCTCTTTTTCCTGGTCGCATCCTCACCCGACAACCCCGGCCAGAGCCTTCAGATCCTGGCCTCCATCGCCCATCTCGTCCGCAAGACGGGCTCCCTGCTGAAGAGGATCATGGGGGCCAAAAACCCGAGGAAAATCATTGAGATCATCCGCGAAGAAGAAGAAAAGCTCGAAGGCTAAAGAACGGAAAAGCGCTTCCTCACGCCTCGTCCTCTCGGGCGGTCTCTTACAGATCTTCGGCCTGGGCGTCATTATCACCGGGCACAGCGGCATCGGCAAGAGCGAGAGCGCCCTCGAGCTTATCTCTCGCGGACACCGCTTCATCTCCGACGATGCGGTGGAGGTGTTCAGGAAGAAGGACGGGAGCCTGATCGGCCGGTCTCCCGCGCTCAGCCGCAATTTCATGGAGATCAGAGGCCTGGGTATCATCAATATCAGGGAGATTTTCGGGACGCGGGCGATCTGCCGTCAGGCCAAAGTCGACCTGGTTATTTGGCTCAAGAAGTGGCAAAAAGGGGACGAGTACGACCGCCTCGGCCTGGAATTTCCCTCGGATTTCGAAATCCTGGGAGTCAAGATTCCCCAACTCATCGTCCCTGTCGCCCCGGGGAGGACGATCGCCCTTCTGATCGAGGTGGCCTGCAAGGTCCACCTGTTGAGGAAAAGGGGGTATCATGCTTCCCTCGAGATCGTTAAAAAACTGGACAGAGCGCTGTCCTAGAGGCGAGGTCAGGGATGAAAGATGACCGCTTCCTGATTGTCACCGGGATGTCGGGGTCGGGGAAGACGGCCGTCAGCCATTTTCTTGAGGACTTGGGCTATTACTGCGTTGATAATCTGCCGGCCAAGCTCATCCCCAGCCTGGTCGATCTCTGGCTGCGGGAAGAAGTCGAAATCCGGAAAGTCGCCCTTGTCGTCGACATCCGAGAGTCCGGATTCCTGTCCGATTTTCCGGCCGCCGTCGAGGAGATCAAGAAGAGGATCACGCCCAAGATCATTTTCCTCGACGCTTCGGACGAGACACTGCTGAAAAGGTTCAGCGAAACGCGCCGCCCTCATCCCCTGACCAAGAGGAAATCCGTGATCCAGGGAATCCGGTTGGAGAGAAAGCGTCTGGCCCCGATCAAGAAGATGGCCGATGACGTGCTCGATACCTCCTCCACCAACATCACCCAGCTCAGGGAGTTCCTCACCCGGCAGCTGGTCAAAGGCCGAACTCCGACCATGCAGATCGTCGTCGCGAGCTTCGGCTACAAGTACGGAGTCCCGCTCGACGCCGACCTGATCTTCGATACGCGTTTTCTTCCCAATCCATTCTATGTGGACAATCTCCGCGATAAAACCGGAAAGAGCCCCAAGGTCCGTGCCTATGTCCTCCAGTCCGGCGAGAGCCGCGAGTTCAGGGACCGGCTGTTCCCGTTCATCGACTATCTCATCCCCAAGTTCATCGCCGAGGGCAAGAGCTACCTGACCATTGCACTCGGTTGCACCGGGGGAAAACACCGCTCCGTGGTCATCGCCGAGGAGTTGAGGGGCTATCTTCGGAAGAGAAGATATGATATAAAGATCTATCACCGTGATATCATCAAGTAGGCGCGGATAATGATCGGCGGGATCATCGTCTCTCATGGCCGGCTGGCGGAAGAGATGCTCAACGCCTTGACCATAATCCTGGGAGAAGCTCCAAACATCGAAGCCATCTCGATCGGCTGGTATGATGATGTCGAGGACTCCAAAAAGAAGATCAGCCAGTGTCTGAAGCGGGTGGATCAGAAGAACGGAGTGATCATCTTTACCGACATGTTCGGCGGAACTCCGTCCAACCTCAGTTTCAGTTTCCTTAGGGACAACCAGGTCGAGATCATCACCGGGATCAACCTGCCCATGCTCATCAAGTTTGTCTCCCTGCAGCGGAGCAACAACCTTAAGGACGTGGCGAAGAAGGTGGTGGAGCAGGGGAAGAAGAACATCCACCTGGCCAGCGCCCTGTTGAGTTCGAAGCAGTAGAGCCTGGCTTTCATGATCGAGAAAGAAGTCCTCGTCCGGAATAAACTGGGTCTCCATGCCCGGGCGGCGGTTAAATTTGTCAACCTGGCCAACCGCTACAGCGCTTCGGTCAAGGTCATCAAGGACGACACGGAGATCGACGGCAAGAGCATCCTGGGGATCTTGACCCTGGCTGCGGTCCAGGGAAGCTCGCTCGCCCTGCGGGTTTCGGGAAAGGATGAGGATGACGCCATGAAAGCGCTGACGGCGCTTGTCAAGGATAAGTTCGGCGAGAAAGAGTAGTCGGCATGACTTTTATCCGGTTGCGAGGTAAAGGAGTTTCCCCGGGGATCGGGATGGGCGAGCTGTCCCTGAGCGAATCGGTGCTCTTTACGCTCAGAAAGGAGACCATCTCGCCGGCATCGGTCGAAGGGGAGTTGCTGCGGCTGCGGAAGGCGGTCCAACGGACAAGAAACGAGCTTGTCCAGCTCAAACAAGAGATCAAGGGCAATATGGGCGAGGAGCATTCCTTTATCTTCGATGCGCATCTGCTCATCCTGGGGGACCGCTCGCTCTTTGAGAGCATCGAGCAAACGGTCCGCGAGGAGAAGGTCCGGGCAGAGTGGGCCCTCACCCAGGTCAATCAGAAATACCAGGAGCTCTTCGACGCGATCACCGATGAGTATTTCCGGCAGCGGAAGTCCGACGTGTCTGATGTCCTGGCCCGGGTCGCCGCCAACCTGGGACTCAAGAAGAGGCGCAGGACAGGGAAGGGGCAGGCGAAGAAGGAAGTCCTGGTCGCTCATGAGATGCTGCCGTCTGAAGCCGCCATCCGGCTCAGCGGGGGCAACGTCCTGGCCGTGGCCACGGACATGGGTGGACCGACTTCTCACACCGCGATCCTGGCCCGATCCCTGAATATCCCGGCCGTGGTCGGCCTTCACAATATCACCCAGCAGGTCAAAAACGGCGACTTCATCATCGTCGACGGCACGGACGGCGGAGTCATCATCAACCCGCCTCTGGCTGTCCGAAAGGAATTCCTGAGCAAGAAGGCCAGGTACGATCACTATATCCGGGAACTCAAGAAGACGGCCGGGTTGAAATCGGTCACCTTGGATGATGTCCGTTTTTTTCCCCTGGCCAATATCGAGATTCCGGATGAGGTCGAGATGGCCTTGTCGTTCGGGGCGGAAGGCATCGGACTCTTCCGCTCAGAGTTTATCTATTTCCAGAGCGCCAGCCTGCCTACGGAAGAAGAACACCTGGCGGCCTATTCCCGGATCGCCAAAGCGGCCTACCCTGCGCCCGTCTATATAAGGACGATCGATATTGGAGGCGAGAAGACCCTGCCCCAGCTTAAGATCGAGAAGGAGCCGAACCCGGCGCTCGGGCTGCGGGCCATTCGCTTCTCTTTGCGCCACAGGGACCTCTTCAAAGTCCAGCTCCGGGCCATCCTCCGGGCCAGTGCGCATAAGAACGTCCGCATCCTGATCCCCATGATCACAGAAGTCGAGGAGATCGGCGAGGTCAAGCTTCTCTTGGAGGAAGCCAAGAAAGAATTGGACAAGGAGAGGATCAAGTTCGACCGGCAAATCCCCCTGGGGGCGATGATCGAAGTCCCGGCCGCGGCCGCTATTACGGATATACTGGTGAAAGAAGTGGATTATTTGAGTATCGGGACGAACGACCTTATTCAATACTATCTGGCCGTCGACCGCTCAAATGAATTCGTCTCCTATCTGTACAAGCCCCTCCATCCATCAGTCCTGAGGCTCGTCCGGTTCATCATCCAGACTGCCTTGAGAGAGGGGAAGGACGTGGCCGTCTGCGGCGAGATGGCCGCCGACCCGCTCTCCGCACTTGTGCTCCTGGGTTTTGGCCTCCGCAAGTTCAGCATGAACCCCATCTTCATCCCCCGCATCAAAAACACTCTCCGCTCGGTCGAGTTGAAGACGGTGGAGAAAGTTGTCGAAGAGGCTTTGAACTTGAAGACCGCTCAGGATGTCGAGGAATCCATCATCGAACGGATCCTGGTCAAGCACCCCAAGGCCTTCCTCCTGGGTCAGGTCATGTGATCCGTCCGAAATCGTCCTTAAGCCGGACGATATCTCCTTCGCTTGACGGCCCGATCCAGAGTTCCATCAACCGGCCCGGCCGGCGGCCGACGCAGCGAAGACGGTGGGGTGTCCGGCGCGGTATGAAAATCTCCTCCCCTTTCTTCGGCCGCCAAACCCGCCTGCCGAGAGTTATCTCCAGGCCGGCGTCGAGGACAACCCAGAATTCACTCCGGCGGTTGTGGTACTGCAGGGAAAACGCCCGGCCCGGGCTGACGGTGATGATCTTCAGGCTTCCGGCGGCCCGGTGGGGATAGGACCGGAATTTTCCCCAGGGACGAACCTCCTCAGTTATTTTTCCCCTGAGCTGGACGCCCGTCCGGTCCGGCGTTCTTGTCTTCACGTCCGAAAGCTTAGAAGGGGACCTCGTCGTCCCCTCCGCCCCCCTCCTGGAAGCCCGGCTCCTCGTCCGCGGAAATCTCGGATGAGGAGCTCTCGGCCGGGAACGGCTCGACCCCGGCGATCTCTTCGCGTTTTCCCAAAAGGATGATGTTCTGGGCTTCGATCTCCGTCGTCGATCGTTTGTTCCCATCACGATCCTGCCAGCTCCGGGTTCGCAGCTTGCCCTCGATGTAGACCTGTTTGCCCTGGGTGAGATACTTCTCGCAGAACTCGCCCAACTTGCCCCAGGCGACGACACGGTGCCACTCGGCCCGGATCTTGCTCTCATTTGTGCTGGGGTTGAAAATGCGCTCGTTGGTGGCGATCGAGAAACGGGCGATGGCCCGTTGATTCTGCGGCAGATACCGCAGGTCGGGCTTTCCGCCGAGGCGCCCGATGAGGATGACTTTGTTCAGGCTGTTGATGTCTCTCATTTTACAGACAGCTCCTTAATCTTTTCCTGGGCGATCCGGGCCTCCTCCTCCAGCGGATACTTGCTGATCAAGAGCTTGAAGACGACCAGGGCTTCGTCCTTTCTTTTCAATTCGGCCAGGGAGAGCCCTTTTTTCAGATAGGCCGCCGCGATTTTGTCTCCCTGGGGATAGTTGAGGATCAGGTTGTTGAATTCGTCCACGGCCTCGCCGAATTTCCGTTGGCTGAAAAGGCATTCCCCGATCCAATATATGGCGTTGTCGGCCAATGGGCTGTCGGGGAAGTTGTCGCGGTAGATTTTAAACCCGTCGGTGGCCAGGTCGAAATTGCCCTTGAGATAATCGGCATAGGCCGTGTTATAAACCTCTTGCGGAGAAAGCGAAGTCGGGGTGACGGGCGGCGCTTTCTGTTCGGCCGGCGGGACAGGCGCCTTCTGCTCCGTCGGCCTCTTCTCGTCGGGCGCCGGCGGCTTTTCTTTGGCCTCCTGCCCGGGGACTGGAGCCGGAGCCGGGCCCCCTTTCATCGTCAGCAGGTCTTCGGAGATCTTGGCCAGGAGCAGGTTGATCTGGTCGATCTTGTCGAGGAGAAATCGATACTGGGAGGGGATGTTCTTAAAGCCCTCCTGAATGTTGCCCTGTTCGGCCTGGAGGACTTTGATCAGGGATTGCAGATTGGCAACCTCAGCCTTCAGGGATTCTATGTCGGCGGCGCTGTGGTCGATCTTTTGCTCCAGCGCGAGAAGCTGCTTCTTCAGAACCTGGATGTCCTCGTAGATGAGCTCGTAGGCTTTTTTGCTCCTGTCCTGGCCGAACGAAAGCGGGCAGCACAGGACAAACGCGAGGATCCCCGCCAGGCACTTGGACATCAGCGGACGCTATTTTTCGATGACCAGGAATTGAGCTCTTCTGTTTCTCTGCCAGGACATCTCGGTGTGTCCGCTGTCAAGCGGCTGGCTCTTGCCGTAGGAGATGATCTTGATTCTCTCAGGAGAGATGCCGAGTGACACCAGGTAGTCGTAGGTGCCTTTGGCCCTCTTCTCGCCCAGCGCCAGGTTGTATTCTTCGGTGCCCCTCTCGTCGCAGTGCCCCTCGACCAGAATCTTGGCGCCCGAAAACTTTCTCAACCAGCCGGCGTTGCCTTCGAGCACAGGCTTGGCGTCATCGCGTATGAAGTACTGGTCGTAATCGAAATAGATCATTTTCAGCGGGGCGGCGAGGTTGATCTCCTCCAGCGACTTGGACATGAAGATTTCTTCTTCGGTCATCTCCGGCTTCTTCACAGCCGGAGCTTCGTCCACCTTCTCCACTTTCGGCTGCTCTTTGGCCGGAGGAGGCGGGGTCGGCGCGGTCTTGGCCTTCGGCTTGCAATTGGAGGTGAACATCACCACCAAGCAGCAGACAAAGACTAGGATGAAAATCCTTTTGATCATTCCTCTTCCTCCTCGAGATAAAATCCAGGAATACAGGCCGAGTATTCCGTTTTCGCGTCTCATTCTATCCAAACTTGGTTTTGCCTGTCAATGAAAAAATTGGGTCCGGCTCCGGGCGGCTCAATTTGACCAGTCGGGAAGCTTGTTGTTTCCCTGAGTCGTCAGGCGGCGCAGGTGGGCCCCGTCGTAGTCGACGGCATAGAGCTGGAGGGAGTTGCTGAGGTTTGAAGTGAAGACGATGTGCCGCCCATCGGAAGACCAGCTCGGCGACTCATTGCGGGCGTTGCTCTCCGTCAGTTTGACGATCTGGTTATTTCGGAGGTTCAGGACGTACAGGTCGAAGATGTTCTCGACACGTGAGACATAGACGATGCGGTCGCCGGTCGGTGACCAGGCGGGGGCATCGTGGTAGGTGCCGCCGAAGCTGACTCTTCGGACATTCGACCCCTCGGCGTCCATGATATAGACCTGGGGCTGCCCCACTCCGCTCCGGTCGGAGATGAAAGTGATTTCGCGGTTCGTGGGCGACCAGGAAGGGGATGAGTCGATGGCCTCGTTAAAGGTCAGCCTCTTGATATTCTTCCCATCGGCGGCGGCGACATAGATCTCCGTGTTGCCGTCCATGGTGGAGCAGAAGGCGAGCTTCTTCCCGTCGGGAGAAAAGCAGGGGGAAAAGTTTGTCCCGCGGGTCGATACGGGGGATACTTTCCCGGCCTCGAGGTCCAGCATATAGAGGCCGGCGTTGAGGTTCTTGTAGGATGTGTAGGCGATTTTCTTCCCGTCGGGTGACCAGGCGGGCATGTAGTCGCGGATCGCATTGAAGGTCAGCCGGGTCTGGCTCTGGCCGTCATAGTCCATCATGTAGAGTTCGTCGTTTCCGTCCCGGTCGGAGACGAAGACGATCTTCGAGGTGAAGATGGGCTTTTCTCCGGACAGGACCTTGACGATCTCATCGGCCATGCGGTGGGCGGCCAGGCGGCAGAGATTCCGCGGCGCCTGGTAGCGCTTTCCGGAGATGAAACGGGCTCCTTTGACATCATACAGCTTGCCCTCGAAGATGATGTTTTCGCCCTCACCTTCAGTGACCTCCCCGACGAACAGGATATTGGCTTGGACCGACTCCCAGTCCTTGAAAAAGATGTTGTCGGCGTCGAGGGGCCGGATGTAATCATAGTATTTGTTGGGCAGGAGCGTGAAGATTCGGCTGTAATTCAAATCGTCGGAGATCACCTGGTGGAGCTCGGCGGACACCTCGCGGGCTCTGGCCGTAGGGCTGTGGGGAATAAACCCGGGAAGGGCCAGGCTGATGGCCGGGACTCCCTCCTTCAGAGTGATGTAGACCTCCTGTTGCGGGAACAAGGGAGCGGCAAGGACTAGGCAGAGGAAGATAAAAATGATCTGTTTTTGTTTTTTCATTTGGAATGCTCGAAGATGAGATGGATGCCCAGGTAGGCGTCATCGTATTCTCTGGGCAGCGGCGGGAATGGCGCCGACGCCTTGACGGCGCGGACAGCCGAGAGGTCGAGCGGAGTCGCCCCGCTCGACTGCTCGATCTTGATATCCGACACCTGGCCGCTCTTTTCGATCCGGAAATAGATAATGGTCTGGAAGCTTCCCGAAATTCCCGGGTCGACGAGCGATGAGAACCAGTTGGAGGAAACGCGGTCAGTGATGATGTTGAGGTAATAGGTGTAGGGGAAATTGGCCAGTCCGCCGGGGCCGTAGCCCGGGCCTCCGGGCCCCTCGCCGCCGCCGATCCGCAAACCCGTGCCCATGCCTGTGCCGCCCTCAACTCCCTCGGCGGTCCCGCTCGGGGCCGTCTTGTCCTGGGGAGAGGTTTCCGGCTTGGTGATGGCGGCCTTTTTTTCGACCTTCGTCTTGGGTTCCTTCGCGGGCTTCTCCACTGGGTAGCGCATGGAGGGCTTGGATTCCGGCTGGATTTTCTGGGGAGTCGTCAGGTCGCGAAGGGTTTCTTTTTTAGCCGGCGGCGCCGGTTTACCGGCGGCGGGCTTGCCGGAGCCGCCGCCCGCGCCTCCTCTGCCGCTCCCTCCGCCTCCGCCCCCGGCCACCACCATATTCAACGGGATGTAATGAACCAGTCCCTTTCTCGAAGGCTTGGGCAGATGCGGAGAGATGAATACAAATACGAGGAAGAGCAGATGGGCGCCAAGGGAAAAATAGACCGCCTTTTTGAAATGGAGGCGTTCGCTGGCGGCCGTCATTTCTTCCTGGAGCGCGACTTGACCTCGACCGGCTCAGTGACCAGTCCGACCGCCTCGACCCCCGCCTTCTTTATGATGTCCAGGGTGTCGATGAAGAAACCGTAGTTGATCCCCTCATCGGCCTGGATGAAAACTATCTTTTTCTGCTTGCCCACGAAATACCCTTGAAGCTTCTGTTCCAGGAGGTTGATGTTGATGACCGCCCCTTCCATATGGATGAAACGGTCTTTGGTGATCATAATGGTCAGCCCTTCTTCTGCGGGCGCCGACTGCGTCTCGGCCTGGGGGAGGTTGACTCCGATTCCCGACTGCATCATCGGTGCCGTAACCATGAAGATAACCAGGAGGACGAGCATGACGTCGATGAAAGGCGTGACGTTGATCTCGGAGAGAGAGGTCCCGATTCTACCTCTCTTTGACGGGGACAGGGATTGCGGTTTAAGTGCCATAGAGTCGGTCGGCGATGTTCAGGAATTCCAGGGTGAAATCCTCCATCTCCGTGATCAAGTCTTTTATCCGGTGGAGGAAGTGATTGTAGGCGATGACGGCCGGGATGGCGGCAAAAAGCCCTACGGCTGTCGCGATCAGGGCTTCAGCGATGCCCGGCGCCACGGTCATCAAGCTGGCTGACCGGACGATGCCGATCTTGAGGAACGCGTCCATGATCCCCCAGACCGTGCCGAAAAGCCCGATGAAGGGAGTGACGCTGCCCGTCGTCGCCAGAAAGCCCATCATCTTTTCCAACCGCGAAACCTCCGCATTCGATGCCTTGGTCAGGACTCGGCTCAGGGTTTCCAGGCGGG
>Ga0209253_10001666_pt1 | contig 19564 bp, 8 predicted proteins | sample FrelakmetBRP12BR_FD_187145 | JGI IMG/M metagenome (GOLD analysis project Ga0209253, IMG submission 187145) | Freshwater lake sediment microbial communities from the University of Notre Dame, USA, for methane emissions studies - BRP12 BR (SPAdes)... | ecosystem: Environmental > Aquatic >... | reverse complement strand
GGTCTCTCGATGGGCGGAATGGAAACCAAAACGATTACGCTTGCCCGGCCTGATGTGTTTTCGCACTATGCGCTCCTCAGCGGTGGTACCTACTCACCAGCCGATATCAAAGACAAGTCGAAAGTCAAACTCATATTTCTGAGTTGCGGCAGCTTCGAAAATGCCACTGGCGTCAGGAATGCCGCCACCGCACTAAAAGAGGCTGGCATTAATGCCGTCCCGTATATTTCTGAGAATACCCGCCATGAGTTCCAGACCTGGCGACGCAGTCTCTATCAACTCGCTCAACTCCTGTTTATTAAATGAAAAAATTATTAAAAAAAACATTCAATTTAATATAACGACAGTCAAATAATGTAAGAAGGTTATAAAATGAAATTCAGATATTTAAGCTTATTATCGGCAATCATGGTAACAGGTGGAGTCTATCTGGCTCAGACGAATCAGCCTGCAACCATTGAGGACTTCAGGCCTGCATCCACCAACCAGCCAGGCAAGCAATATCCCCAGGTCAATTCGGAAGGCCGGGTACGTGCCAGTATTTCGGCACCCCAGGCTCAGAAAGTCCAGCTCGATATTGGCGGGGCAAGATATGACCTTACTAAGGATGAGAAGGGAGTATGGACAGGTGATTCGCGTCCTCAGGATGAGGGTTTTCACTATTACCAGTTAAATATCGACGGCGCTCAGGTTCCTGATCCGGGAAGCATGTTCTTCTATGGAGCCAGCCGCTGGGGTAGCGGAATAGAAGTTCCTGCCAAAGACCAGGAGTTCTATGCCCTGAAAAATGTTCCCCATGGCCAGATCAGGGAGAATCTGTATTTCTCTGAGATCACACAGGCATGGCGACGTTGCTTTGTCTATACTCCTCCCGATTATGACAAAAACACCTCCCTTCGTTATCCTGTTCTCTATCTCCAGCACGGAATGGGTGAAGATGAGACAGGATGGTCGGTTCAGGGCAAAGCCAATCTTATCCTTGATAACCTGATAGCCGAGAAAAAGGCTTTTCCGATGATCATTGTGATGGATAAAGGCTATGCAACAAAGCCAAACCAGGTACAGGCGCAGAATCCCGGGATGCCTCCCAGAGGACCTGGCGGTATTTCAACCTTCGAGGAAGTCCTGATCAATGAAATAATTCCGATGATTGACGTCACATACCGCACTCTTTCCGACCGCGGGCACAGAGCTATGGCAGGCCTTTCGATGGGCGCCAACCAGACCATACAGATCACAATGAACAACCTCGACAAGTTCTCATACATAGGGGGTTTCAGCGGGACATCCAATTATCCGAATACTACAGAAATTGACCCAGCAACATTTATGAACGGGAAATTCAAAGACGGAGAGGCACTGAATAAGCAGATCAAGCTATTCTGGCTTGGCCTGGGGACTAAAGAACCAAACCCGTTCCCCGGCTCTATCGGAGCATTCCGCGCTATGCTGGAAAAAGCGGGTATCAGGTACGTCTACTACGAATCTCAGGGAACTGCGCATGAGTGGCTTACCTGGAGAAGAGACCTGCTTCAGTTCGCTCCCATGCTTTTTAAAAAGTAATTTTCACTTTATTGACAAGAAAATCTGAAGTTACCATGAAAAAATCATTTGCAGTTATAAGTACTTTATGTGTTTTCAGCTTGTATGCGAATTCACAGAATATTGAAAAGCATGCGCCGCTGGGCTTTGACTCACTCCGAATCGGTATTGCGCATGGGAAAATTGATACAATCACTTATGCATCAAAGACTGTAGGGGCAAACCGCAGGGCTTTGATCTATACAACGCCGGCCTTTTCAAAAAGTAAAAAATACCCTGTTTTGTATCTTTTGCACGGCATCGGTGGTGATGAAAAGGAATGGCTGAACGGAGGACAGCCACAGGTTATCCTGGATAATCTGTATGCCGACAAGAAAATCGAGCCGATGATCATTGTGATGCCCAACGGTAGGGCCATGAAAGATGACCGTGTGGGTAAAAACATGATGGCACCAGACAGAGTGCAGGCCTTTGCAACATTCGAGAAGGATCTGCTTAACGACCTCATTCCTTTTATTGAGAAGAAGTATCCGGTAATCAAAGACCGTGAACATCGTGCCATTGCAGGATTGTCGATGGGCGGCGGACAATCGCTTAATTTCGGACTTGGCAACCTCGACCAGTTTGCATGGATAGGCGGATTTTCTTCTGCTCCAAATACAAAACCGCCTGAACAGCTGCTCCCAAACCCGGAAGAGACCAGAAAGAAACTTAAGCTGCTGTGGATTTCATGCGGGGATGCCGACGGACTCATTACCTACAGCAAGCGCACACACGACTATCTTAATACCAATAAAGTTCCGCACATCTATTATATTGAACCCGGTGTGCATGACTTTAAAGTCTGGAAAAACAGTCTCTATATGTTCTCACAGCTGATCTTTAAACCTGTAGACATGTCTAAATTCAACAAATACAGTCTGTTAGGAACACCAGCTCCTTCCAATATAAGGGGAGCTAAATATCCGCAGATAATGCCTGACGGCAGTGCTGTATTCCGTGTGAAAGCTCCTGATGCTCAAAAGGTTCAGCTTGACCTGGGAAAGAAATATGATATGGTAAAAAACAACGAAGGAGTATGGGAGGTAACAACTGATTCTTTAACAGAAGGCTTCCATTATTATTCCCTGATTGTTGACGGTTTAGCACTGGCAGACCCTGCAAGTGAAACATTTTACGGTATGGGCCGGATGGCAAGCGGAATTGAGGTACCCTTCAGGGGAGATGACTACTATGCTGCTAAAGATGTTCCTCATGGAGAGATCTCTATTAAACGTTATTTCTCCCCTGTATTTAATGCATGGCGTCAGTTTTATATCTATAAACCTGCCGGATACGACGTCAATGTCAACGAAAAATATCCTGTCCTGTATATTCTGCATGGCGGAGGCGAAGATGAGAGAGGCTGGGCTACCCAGGGCAAAACAGACCTGATCCTTGATAATCTCATTGCAGCAAACAAAGCAAAGCCGATGCTGATAGTGATGCCTGATGGGAATGTCACAGGCCAACAGGGATTTGGGGAGAATACTTTAAGAATGTTTGAGAGAGAGCTTAAGCAATGCATAATTCCGTTTGTAGAGAAGAATTATCGCGTAGAGACCGCACCGGGGAACCGTGCCCTTGCAGGGCTATCGATGGGCGGATTGCAGACTCTTTATGTGGGAATAAATAATGCCGAGCTTTTCTCATATCTCGGGGTGTTCAGCTCAGGCTGGATCATGCCTGCCCAGAACGACCTTGCCAATAAACAATATGATTTCATTAAAAATAACCCCGATAAGATCAGTTCTCTTAAACTCTTCTGGATTGCAATGGGCGGAAAGGAAGATATAGCATATAACAACTCCCAGGCAATGATGAAAAAGCTGGATGAGCTTAAGGTGAAATATACGTATAGCGAATATCCCGGGGGGCATACATGGCCTGTCTGGAGGAACAATCTTTACAATTTTGCACAATTGTTATTCAAATAACATAAGAATTAAATAAGGAACCTTCAAATACAATCCGCGCACAAAGGAATCTATTTAGATCATAGGGTAACGGAGTCAGATCGCGGAAAGCTTTGAGGTGGTCTGCCTATCATATCCATAAATTTCAAAACTTATGTATATTACTGATCTCAAGATTGTTTTTCGTACTTTAGGCAGACAGAAATTGTCGACATTCCTTAGCATCCTGGTACTATCGGTTGGAATGGCTTCATTTATGGTTATATTATTCTATATTCAGTATGAAAAAAGCTTTGATAAATCGTGGAATGAATCAGAAAATATTTACCGGATTGCACTTGAAAAAACCCTGAAAAACGGGAATACAACCAGCACTGCAAGCAATTATGCCGGACTTTCGCGAGTGATAACAAACGAAATTCCGGAGGTGCAGACTGCAACCGGGCTTTGGGCGGACGTTGTAACTGCTTATACACATGAAAACTATTTAAAAGATGTAAAACTCTTTTGGGGTGATACAAGCTTTTTTTCAGTTTTTAATCGTGCTTTTATAGCAGGGTCAGGTAAGGATCCGTTCCCTACCTTACAATCTGCGGTTATTTCGGAATCAACAGCTATACAATTATTTGGGACAAATAGTCCTCTCAATGAGCGATTCAAACTGAATGAAGGATGGGAATTTATTGTTGCCGGAGTTTTCAAAGATATCCCGTTAAACAGTCATTTAAAAATAGATTTCATTATTTCCCGGGAGTCGCTCTTCTATTATATGAGGAATTTTGACGCCAATACGTCAACCCTCAGAATTGAACAGGTTGAAGGTTCTAATGAGCCCTCACCTGTAACCATGTGGTTATGGCAAAATCCTCAGTCTTATACATATATACGTTTAAAAAATAAAAGCAATATAGCTTCTGTTGTACAGGACTTTGATCATATTTATGAGAAATACACTCAGCACCTTCTTACAAATGGAGAAAAATCCAGATTTATTCTGCAGCCCATAAAATCAATCCATTTCGATTCGCACCTTGAAAATGAGATGTCTCCAAATTCTGACAGGAATACATTAATAGCCCTGAATATTATTGCCTTTCTAATACTGTTGATGAGCTGGGTTATTTTTATCAACTTCCAGATTACTCAATCGATAGAAAGGTCCAAAGAAGTGGGTCTGAAAAAAATTGCCGGTGCAGGATTTTCGGATCTTTCATTCCAGGTTTTCCTGCAATCGGCTCTGATTAATTTTGCAGGGATGGTGTTGGCATTTGTTTTCTTTGTAACAATACGGGAACAAATAAGTCAATACCTGGGTATTTCTTCATCCCTTACGCTTGGTACATACTTGTATGGCTTTATCGGAATTTTGATACTTGGTACTGCTATTGGTTGTTTATATTCATCGATTTCTATATTCCCGAAAAAAGCTCAATCATTATTATCAAAGAATTTTATTCAGAAAAACGACAGTTTTAGTCTGCGCAGGAACCTGGTCGTATTTCAATTTGCTGCGTCAATCGGATTGCTTATTGCAAGCACAGTAATTATCCTTCAGGTTCAGTACATGAAAAAGAAGGATATCGGGCTTAATATTCAGAATACAATATATACATATACTCCGATGAGTATGATAAAAAAGAACGGTGCATTCGATAAACTGAAGGCTTTCATAGAAGATGTAAATCAAATTCCCGGAGTCAAAGGTGTTACTGTGAATTCATGCATTCCGGGAAAAGAAATAAATTTCCACAGCAGCTCGGTTTATATGCCCGACCACCCCGAAAAAAGAGGAGATAATTTTGGAATCCTGACGATTGATCACTGGTACGAGGATGTATTTAATCCTGTTTTAATTGCAGGCAGAATGTATAACATTGACGACAGAATAGGTAATAACCAGTTAATTGTAAACGAGGAAGCCGCACACATACTGGGTTATAACAATCCTGAATCCGTGGTCGGACAATATGTAATGATAAGTGTAAGCGACTTTTTAACTATACAGGAAAGTCCTTACCAGGTAATTGGGGTAATTAAAGATTTCCACCAGGAATCGCTCCGGAAACCAATTGAACCTTTATTGTTATTTAATAATAACAGATGGAAATATGATGTAGGATATATCTCTGTTCTGCTGGGTAATGCAGATACACAATCAACAATTGAGGCTATAAAACAAAAATGGGACCTGTTTTACCCGGACGATCCCTTTAATTACCGGTTTACCGGCGATACATATCTGGCTCAAATGAATGCAGATACAAAACTGGCAGTAATATTTACCAGCTTTACAGGATTGTCAATTTTCCTGGCGGCGTTGGGATTGCTTGGTATAGCAGCCAACGCAGCAAAAAAGCGCACCAAGGAAATCGGAATCAGAAAAGTAAATGGAGCCCGGATATATGATATAATTATATTGCTAAACAAAGATATCCTCAAATGGATAGCTGTTGCATCTATAATAGCCAGCCCCATTTCGTGGTACGCAATGCAAAAATGGCTTGAAAATTATGCTTATAAAACATCACTAGACTGGTGGATATTTGGAACTGCAGGTATTGTGGCCCTGGCAGTAGCATTGCTGACTGTGAGCATTCAGAGCTGGAAAGCAGCGGCAAGGAATCCGGTTGAGTGTTTGAGGTATGAATAGTCTTTAAATTAAAGCATTTGGTGGCAGACTTTATAAAATTTTAATGGATATTATATGTTAAAAATAAATTCAGTTTTCTATGTTCTTGCATGCATATTACTGACTTGCTGTGAAATTCATGCGCAGGATAAGCTTTACCCGAATGAATTCCCTCTGAAAGATGTTACATTACTAGACGGGCCTTTCAAACATGCACGTGATCTGAATATTCAAACTCTTTTGAAGTTTGATGTTGATCGTTTACTGGCTCCTTTCAGAAAAGAAGCCGGCTTGCCGGAAAAGGCACCCCTTTTCCCAAACTGGCAGGGACTGGATGGTCATATCGGTGGCCACTACTTATCAGCAATGGCTATGAATTATGCTGCTACCGGTAATGCCGAATGCAAAAAGCGGATGGATTACATGATTGCTGAACTCAAAATCTGCCAGGATGCAAACGGGATAAATAATGCTGACTGGGGGAAGGGATATCTTGGAGGGATTCCAAACAGCAAAAGTCTCTGGGGTGCCTTGAAGAAAGGTGATTTCAAGGTATACATGTCAACATGGGCTCCATGGTACAACATACATAAGATGTATGCCGGACTGAGGGATGCATGGGTATATACAGGGAATGAGGAGGCTAAAGCCATGTTCCTGAAATTCTGCGACTGGGGTATTAATATCACTTCTGCCCTTTCTGACACACAGATGCAATCAATGCTCGATTCGGAACATGGCGGTATTAATGAAATGTTTGCAGACGCATTTCAGATTACGGGTGATGAAAAGTACCTGATTGCTGCAAAAAGATTTTCGCACAGAATACTGCTGGATGCAATGTCTTCTGATATTGATAATCTTGATAATAAACATGCTAATACACAGATTCCGAAAGTAGTAGGTTTTCAGAGGATTGCGGAACTTTCTCATGATAAGAAGTTTGCCGAAGCAGGCAGGTTCTTCTGGGAAACTGTCACAGAAAACAGGTCACTGGCATTCGGCGGAAACAGCAGAAGAGAATTTTTCCCTGGCAAATCATCATGCATAGATTTTGTAAATGATAATGAGGGTCCGGAATCGTGTAACTCATACAATATGCTTAAGTTAACCGAAGATCTTTTCAGAACAGATCCATCAGCAAAGTATGTAGATTACTACGAAAGAACTTTATATAACCATATTTTATCAACCCAGCATCCCGAACATGGAGGTTATGTATATTTCACTCCGGCCCGGCCTCGTCATTACAGGGTTTATTCAGCCCCGAATGAAGCAATGTGGTGTTGTGTCGGAACAGGAATGGAAAATCATGGTAAATACAATCAGTTTATCTATACTCTTAACCATGATTCGTTATTCCTGAACTTGTATATTGCTTCAGAGCTGAACTGGAGAGAAAAAGAAATCATAATCAGACAGGAAACCAAATTCCCGGATGAAGAGCAGACAACGCTAATTGTTACAAAGGGGGCTTCCCGCTTTAAATTAATGGTTCGGTATCCATCGTGGGTGAATGAAGGTGAATTAAAAATTACTATCAATGGGAAACCTGTTTCCTATAAGGTAGTTCCGTCATTTTATATCGCTTTGGATCGCCATTGGAAAAAGGGAGATGTTATACTGGTTTCCCTCCCAATGCATAATACAACCGAACAATTACCAAATGTACCCGAATATATTGCTTTCATGCATGGACCGATCCTGCTTGGCGCTAAAACCGGGACAGAAGATTTAAAAGGACTGATTGCAGATGATGGCCGCTGGGGACAAATCCCGGGAGGACAAAAACTACCAGTCGACAAGGCTCCGATCATAATTGAGGATGACAGATCAAAAATTGCAAACAGACTGGTACCTGTAAAAGACAAACCATTAGCCTATAGTGCCCCGGCACTTAATTTGAAAAATCCTGTAAAAGTTGAGTTCGAACCGTTTTTCCGTATCCACGATGCAAGGTATATGATGTACTGGATGGCTTTAACAAATGAACAATCCAGATCTTACCTCGACTCACTGGGAAGAATTGAAAAAGAAAAGGAGGAACTTCAAAAACGTACAATAGATTTTGTCGCACCCGGTGAACGCCAACCCGAAGCTGATCATGAAATGCTGATGCTAAATTCAAATTCAGGAAATAACCAGGATGAATTCTTGAGGGATGCGCGCAACGAGGGCTATTTTAGTTATATTATGAAAACAAATTCCGAAACTGATCTATGCCTGAAGGTCCATTACTGGGGACCAGAACGGGGAAACAGGAAGTTTGATCCGGAATTATTTCAACAATTGTCATACTATATTAAATCTCAATAAAGACATGAGAATCAACATTAAGAAGAGAAGTCATTTTATTGTCATTCTTGCATTGGCGCTATTAATTCCTGCCGCAATGCTGCTGCTGCAGGCAATGACAGATACAGGTCATAACACAACTCCACCAAGACCGAAAGGTCCTTGTGATACCTATGCCGCAGCAGGCAGCCCTTGTGTGGCTGCCCACAGCAGCACGCGTGCGTTGTATGCGTCCTATAATGGTCCGCTTTACCAGGTCATGCGGCAGTCGGACGGCAAGACCATTGACATAGGTGTGATCCAGCCTGGTGAGAATGATCCGGGCGGATATGCCGATGCATCCGCTCAGGATGCGTTCTGTGCCAATACACTCTGCTGGATAACAACTATCTACGACCAGTCAGGGAAAGGCAATCACCTCGTTCAGGCGCCTCCGGGGACCTTCAGAGGACCAGCAAAAGGTGGTTTTAATACTCTGCCAATTGCGGACATGGCACCAATTACTATCATGGGACATAAAGTCTACGGTGTTTACATCATGCCAGGCATGGGCTTGCGCAACAACGATGCCACAGGTCTTGCAATTAACGATGAACCTCAGAGCATATACATGGTTTGTGACGGTACGCATTTTGACAGCGGCTGTTGTTTCAACTACGGCAACACATCGACGAACAGCCGTGCCGTGGGCAGAGGCACTATGGAGACTGTCTACTTCGGGACTGCCACCGCCTGGGGAAGCGGCAACGGAACAGGCCCGTGGATCATGTCAGACATGGAGGCTGGCCTTTTCTCAGGATACAATGCAAAACAAAACATCGCTGATCCGACAATTGATTCCTGGCGCTTTGTCACCGGTGTCGTTAACGGCGGAGGAGGTAACCAGTGGGAAATCAGGGGAGGCAACGCACAGAAGGAAGGACTGACAACATTCTATAGCGGACCTCGTCCAGGGTCACGCGAGAACAACTACTATTACCCGATGCATAGGAAAGGAGGCGTTCAACTGGGTAATGGCGGAGATAATGGTAATGGTTCTGCCGGCACCTTCTATGAAGGTGTTATAACCTCCGGATATCCGACCCATGCCACCCATAATGCAGTGCATGCAAATATTGTAGCTGCCAGGTACGATGTTCAACATATCAGCCTGTCGCGGATCACAACGTTCACCCCTGGATCGACACAGGAAGTCACAGAAACATTCACAAATACAACCGGAGCACCTGTGAAAGATATCACTCTGAGCATCCCGGTGCCGAAGGGGTGGAAATCTGTGGTTTCGGGCTCTAAAGAAACTTCTAAAAAGTTCACCGACCCTGTCGCGCTTGGCGAGAGCGTAAGCGCAATCTTCTCAGTTACTTCATCGTCAACAACCGGCGCAGGTATTCTGAACACTAGGGCTGAATGGAAGAACCAGACGACCAGGCTGAAACAATTTGAGACAAGCTCCCGGAGGGTGCGAAATGTTTTCCCAATCAAGATAAATGAGGTTCGTTTCGAATCCGGTATCAATCCTACTAACCAGTTCATTGAACTTTACAATGCAGGTAACAGTGATATAGACCTTTCCAACTGGAATCTGATCCACACACAGAGCATGTGGGCTCCTGTGAAGCTGGGGACAATTCCTGCCGGAACGAAATTCGCAGCTCATGGTTTCTACCTTCTTGGTCTCGCCGGCTCAGGATTAGCGGCTCCTGCTCGAAGTGGAGAAAAAATCATCAACGTTCGAAGCATCATTGGCTTTGAGGCAGGTCAGAAGATTGATATTAACGGAGAGACATACACGATCGCAAGTGTCGGGACAGCGGCCTCTCGCATGGCCACAGTGTTTGTTCCTGTCTCCACCGGGCCCTGGCTTACAATATCTGCAGGCTCAACCAATCTGCCTGTTTCAAACGCCGCAGGATTCGAGGTTGACCAGAAAATTGGCATCGATCTCGGTGGCAACTACGAGGTGGCCACAGTCACCGCTGTAGGAAAGGCGGCCACGCTAACAACACTGGCTGTTGCAGCAAAAGCAGGGGAGACTATCATCAAGGTTGCAGCAAATTCCAACATGACGGTTGGTGACATGCTGACCATAGGCACCGGCGCGCATAAGGAAATAGTCAGGGTCAAACGCATAATCAATGTTGTGGAGGCTCCTTCCCGTGGCGGATTCGATGCAGGCGGATCTGGTGACGGCAACACAGGGGCTGTTGAGCTGACCGAACCACTCAGGTTCGACCATATGCTGGCAGTCGACGTGTCCGCCGTTGGCACAGGGATCAGCTTCTCTCCTGCTACGCACTTTGTGCATAAGAGCGGTGATGCCGTACAGGCGCTGGGCAGCGGTATTACGCTTGAAAGTGCATTGGAAAAGAGTCACGATGCCGGGGCGGCTGTTCTCAATCCTTTGGCTTCGTCAGTGGGTTATCAGGGATCAGCTAGACCTAATCAGTGGTACGGAGCACCCCTCTCCTCCATTGCCGGATCAATAGCTCTGATGGATGCCAGTGGTATGGTGGTCGTGGATGCCATGGTTTACGGATCCCGGCAGAGCAACTCTAGCGCCAACGGGACCATCACCAGTCCCGAGATCGCCACCCTTGAGGGGGATCAAAGCCAGGGGGGATGCATTGTGGTGGTGCCTGGCTCAGTTTCAGGTTTCGGACAGTTCATCTCTTCCGCCGGAAAGACCGACAGGAGTACAGGTCGCTTCCCTGATGGCGCCGACAGAGATAATAATTGTCTCGATTTTATGCTACAGAACATTATCACACTTGCAGCCCCGGCAACAGCCGGTTCAGACAATATTAAAGTCAGCAGTGTGGCAGACTTTACCATCGGGCAGAAGATTATTATCGATACTGACACAAAAAGTGAAACGGCGGTTATCACCACTATTGGTACATCAGGTGCCACAACTATGGGATCTGCCACAAATGCAGGCGTGAAAGTTATCCCAGTTAGCAGTGTGGAAGGTTTTGGCACCGGTCAGACCATCACTATAGATAATGGCATAAACCAGGAGACGGCGGTTGTTGCTTCTGTCGCTGCCGGACGCCGTCGTTTTGGCAGCCGAACTGTTACCCCAACCGACACCATCACCCTCACCATGCCGCTTAAATATGAGCATACTGCTGGTGCACAGATATCAGGCAGTGGGATTACTCTTACCAGACCTCTAACCATGGCGCATGACAGCGGTGTGCAGGTTGCCGGCAACATTCCCACACCAGGTGCTCCCAACCAGTATTACAGGAGACCAGATTAGGGTATATGAAAAAATTTAATGGTTCGGTAAGCAAATATTACACAGACAAAACTATTATCATAAAAGCACATAAAAATCTTATATTTAATTTAATAATAGGATAAACATGAAAAAGAAAAATCGTTTTGTAATTATTATTTCAATTGCGCTCACATTGCCTGTCATCATGATGATGGTTATCATTATGGCAGGTACCGGGTGCAATGTTTCTTCAAGCAGACCGGAAGGTCCGTGTGATATCTTCGCTGCTGCCGGTAACCCGTGTGTGGTTGCCCACAGTAGTACTCGTGCGTTATACGCATCCTATAATGGTCCTTTGTACCAGGTTATGCGCCAGTCGGACAGGAAGACCCTCGACATTGGTGTAGTCCGTCCTGGTAAAGGCGATCCGGGAGGATATGCCGATGCTGCAGCACAGGACAAATTCTGCGCTAATACATACTGCTGGATCACTATTCTTTACGACCAGTCAGGTAAAGGCAACCACCTCACCCAGGCACCACGCGGCGGATTCAGTGGCCCTGCCATGGGTGGATTTAACAACCTTCCTGTCGCTGACATGGCTCCTGTTACCCTTATGGGGCATAAAGTCTACGGTGTCTTCATCGAACCGGGCATGGGCCTGCGCGACGACGACCCTGTCAGCACGGCTGTCGACGACCAGGCTGAAGGTCAATACTGGGTTGTTAACGGACACCACTATAATTCAGGCTGCTGTTTCGATTACGGCAACGCCGAGACCGACAGCCGTGACGATGGTGACGGTACAATGGAAACCACTTACTACGGTAATGCCAGGGCCTGGTATTACGGGACCAGTGATGGCCCCTGGATCATGACCGATCAGGAAAACAACCTGGTGGGTTGTGTCAATGAATCTCCAAATAATAAATATTGTCCCGACCTGCCGAGCATCACCTGGCGATATGTTACTGCAATGGCCGATGGCGAACCGCACCACTGGAGGTCAATGGGCGGAGATGCACAGCAGGGTGACCTGCAAATTATGTTCGACGGAGCGCGCGTTAAAAATGACAGAAACAGTTATGATCCGATGCGCAAACAGGGAGCCATCCTTTTAGGTAACGGAGGTGATAACAGCAACAGTTCACAGGGTACCTTTTACGAAGGTGCGATGACAGCACCGGGTACTTTCCCGACTCAGGAAACTAACCAGAAGATCCAGGACAATATCGTAGCTGCCAGGTATGATGTACAGCAGCTGAGCATAGCACCGGCAGAAGCTATCGACACTCCTACAGGACTTCAGACATTCTCCCCAAAGTCGTCACAGAACACTACAGTGAGATTCACAAATACTACCGCAGCACCTGTGAATGACCTCACCCTGAGCATAACCGTACCCAGCGGATGGGAATCTGTAGCCTTAGGCTCCACAGAATCTTCGAAGAAGTTCGCTGAGCCGATCGCTACGGGTGCAAGCGTGAGTGCAACCTTCACAATCACTTCAGGATCGGAGATTTTCAACGGCGATCTGGTCGGTACAGCTTCGTGGACTAACGCTTCGGGCAAGACTCAATCGGAAATAGCTATTGAAAAAGTACGTAACGTTAACCCGGTAAAGATTAATGAGTTTCGCATCAGCGATGGTTCTACTGTTAACTCAACTAACACATTCATAGAACTTTATAACGCTGGAGGGAGCGAAATTGATATCTCAAACTGGATTCTCACACACCATCCGACTCAAATGCCAATCTTTTCATCAGTTAAGATTCTGTCTGGAACAAAACTTGCTGCCAACGGTTTCTACCTGTTAGGTCTCTCCAACTCGGGGCTGGCTGTTCCCGCGAAAAAGGGTGAGTCGACCGTATACTTTAGGAATACGACAGGGATGTCGGTTGGCGATGTGATTGAAATCGGTACAGGCTCAGCAATTGAAAAACTCACTATAGTAAGCCTTACCGCACCTGCCCAGCCTGAAGGACCCGCATCACCATTCGGCGGTGGACCCCGTGGCGGACCAAGAGGCTCAACAACAGTGTGGCAGCCCCTTCCCGACGGTCCGGTGATCACCATCCCTGAAGGGTCTAACAATATACCTGTTACAAGTGTGAATGGCTTCGAGGCCGGACAGAAAATGGCCATCGGTTATGGCGCTACATACCCCACCGTTTCAAAGACGATTGAAAAATATGAGGTGGTTACAATCACTAACGTCGGAAAGTCCGGCACGCAGGCCTGGCTCTCAATGGACGCCAAACCCGGTGAGACAAACATTAAGGTATCCTCTGTTGAAAACATCTCAGTTGGTGATAAGATCAGGCTGGACATCACCAGCGAGGGTCATGGAATAGAAACCGTAACAGTGACCCGTGTTGGTACACAGTCTGTCCGCAGCACTTTTAACAGCCCGTTAAAGGAGAACGAGGATCCTGGAACAGGCCTCGATCTGGCTGAACCGCTGAAATTCAATCATGCATCCAACATGCCTTTCAGCGCAAGAGGAACGGGAATCACCTTCGAACCGGCGACAAACTTCGCTCACTCAAGCAACGAGCCTGTACTGGCACTCAGCTCAAGTATAACCCTCGACCAGCCTCTCTCAAACGACCACGATATCGATGATATAGTACGCGATGAAAAGGTTACCATTGCAGGTTACCAGGGTGGACCTGAGCCTGATCAATGGTTCGGAGGTCCTGCCCTCTCTGCCATCGCAGGCAACATGGTGCTGCATGATGCAAATGGAAATGTTGTTGACGGTCTCAATTATGGCGGCCTGGTCGATCCCTGGGCAGCCGAAGGTTACCAGGCAGCCTCGGGTGCTGGTGCAAACGGATGCATCGTTACCTCACCCAGTATGGGCAGAGGCTTCAGGATGGGACCTACCACACCCACCAGCCAGCCTGACAGGAGTGCCGGACGTTTTCCGGATGGCAAAGATACCGACAGTAACTGCAGTGATTTTCTGGTGCAGAACGTTGTCACCATGTCAGCTCCGGCAGCTAAAGGTTCCAATAATATTAAAGTATCAGGAATGGCGGATTTTGTCCCCGGTCAGAAGATAATTATAGGTTCAGGCACAGATAGCGAGAACGGTGTAATCGCCACAGTTGGTACACCGGGCGGCAGTACAGTAAGTTCTGCTGCAAGGGCGGGCACGACAGTTATCCTGGTTTCCGGCGTGGAAGGTTTTAATGCAGGTCAGACTATAAGTATTGGCAATGGTTCAAATCTTGAGACGGCAGTTGTTGCAAACATCGCACCTGGTCGCCGCCGTTTTGGTGCCCCCGGAAATATACCTGCCGATACCATCACTGTTGCCAGGCCGCTGAAATATGCACACCCAGCAGGTGCGCAGGTCTCAGGTAGCGGCATCACCCTTGCCGCACCGTTGACCATAGCTCATAATATCGGTTCTCAGGTAGCTGGTAATGTTCCCACTCCGGGTGAACCCAATCAATATTTCAGGAAACCTTAGTGAGAACAACAGGATTTTGTTAATATGTGTATAGAACTCCGCGGCTCAACAACAGATAAAAGCCGCGGGGCTTTCTATTTGCAAAAGGAGAATAATTGAATTATGGTTATTTACAAAGATAGTACTCGTCTTCACCCTTCCTGGCCCTGGTGGCGCTGGATCATGTTGACATTGAACTTGTTAGCCCTTGTGTTGAGCTCCGTCATGAGCTGGCATTATCTTGTGGGCGGATCTATGGCAGGCTGTGGCGGCGGCAGTCCGTGTGAACAGGTGCTCAACAGCCGGTGGTCGACGGTAGCAGGGATCCTCCCTGTCAGTGGTCTGGCGGTGGGGGTATACCTCGCAATGCTGGTGGCCAGTCTCTTTATTGCTCAGGCTACAGAGGCGCCGATACGGCGCCTGGCCTGGAGAGTAATGTTGATACTGGCAGGTTCGGTTGCAGGAAGTGCCATCTGGTTTACCATCATTCAGAAATGGATTATCGGGGATTTTTGCCCCTACTGCATGACTGCTCACATCACCGGTCTGCTGTTGGCTGCACTGGTCATCTGGCGGGCGATCATGGAATTAGACGACCATACAGCAATGCCCGTTATTCACCCGTTGCCGGCGACAGGTCTGGCTGTGAGCGGGCTGGTCCTGGCAGGTATCCTGGCAGTCACTCAGGTCGTCTTTTCTCCATCAGCCGTTTTTAGTGAACGTGAGTCTCAGGATAATCTTCCCGCTTTGGATCTCCGTTCTGTACCTATAGTCGGATCTCCGGATGCCCCTTATGTTGTCACTCTGCTCTTTGATTATCAATGTTCCCATTGTCAGAAAATACATTTCATGCTCGATGAGGCAATTCGCCGCTACGCTGGCAAGCTGGCATTTGCACTGTGTCCGGCACCATTGAATACCCAATGCAACCCTTACATCCCCCGGGATGTGGATGAGTTCAAAAACTCCTGCGAACTGGCAAAGATTGGCCTGGCGGTATGGGTGGCTAAACGCGAGGTGTTACCTGTCTTCGAAAACTGGATGTTTACGTTTGAGTCCGGCGACAGCTGGCGCCCCCGAAACCTTGTAACTGCGAGGGCAAAAGCAGTTGAATTGGTCGGTCAGGCAGAGTTTGATGCTGCCTGGTCAAATCCATGGATCGGACAGTATTTGCAAACCTCCATTCGGATTTACGGTCAGACCATCCAGAACGGCAAGGGCGGCATCCCCAAGCTGATTTTCGGCCCGCGTTGGGTCATCCCCGAACCGTATAATGCAGATGACCTTGTTATGATTCTGCAGAAGAGTCTTGCTGTGCCCAAGCCTTGATCCGGTGGTATATGTCTGAACCTGATTGGTCAATGCTCAGAGGTTGGATAAGCGAATTACTGTTAGATAAAAAAGTTAAATTATCAGGAAAATATGAAAACAAACTTATTACTCATTTTACTTTTTTTATTTCAAATTCATCTGATGGGATGGATTGGATCCCCAGGAATTATATGCCCAGGATCATCCGTTAAGTGAAGGCTGTGAAAATATCAACACCATCCATAGCGAGTGGAACTGGGTAACGGAGTGTTTATCCCCTCACAGGAATATGTTGAAAAGTTCTAAAATCGTACAATTGATATAATTAAATATAACTAACCCATACAAAATGAAACTTTCATTTCCTGAATGCATTAAAAATGCACTGTTAATTGCAGCAGTCATTTTAGTTTCAATAAGTTCTTGCGGTAAGAAATACCCGTATCAGAACCCCGAGCTAAGCTCTGAAGAAAGGGCAAAAGATCTCTTATCCCGCTTGTCACTTGAAGAAAAAGTAACCTTGATGTGTGATCAGTCTGATGCAATTCCACGTCTTGGAATTAAAAAATTCAACTGGTGGAGCGAGGCATTGCACGGTCTTGCAAATAATGAAAATGTAACTGTATTCCCCGAACCGATCGGCATGGCTGCCTCATTCGACGATGAGATGGTTTATCAGATATTCAATGCCGTGTCAGACGAAACACGAGCAAAGTATAATGAAGCGATACAGAAGGGGAAGGAAAACACACGCTTCCTGAGTCTGTCGGTCTGGACACCCAATATTAATATCTTCCGTGATCCGCGATGGGGTCGTGGACAGGAAACATACGGCGAAGATCCGTACCTGACTTCACGAATGGGAGTTATGGTTGTTAAAGGACTGCAGGGCCCTGACGACGCCAGATACAGAAAGCTGCTGGCTTGTGCAAAACACTTTGCAGTACATTCTGGCCCCGAATGGAGTCGTCATTCACTAAATGTAAAAAACCTCGATCCGCTTGATCTTTATGAGACCTATCTTCCTGCCTTCAAAGCATTAGTCCGGGAAGCAGGTGTGCGGGAGGTGATGTGTGCATATCAGCGTCTAGAGGACGAACCATGCTGCGGCAATTCAAGACTGCTGCAACAAATCCTGAGAGATGACTGGGGATATAAGTACCTGGTTGTCTCTGATTGTGATGCAATTGCTGATTTTTATAACGGACATAAATTCTCAACGGATGCCACCAATTCTGTGGCAAAAAGCGTTCGCGCCGGAACGGACGTAGAATGCGCCTGGATGAATTATAATTATAAGCATCTGCCTGATGCAGTTTCGAAAGGCCTGCTCACGGAAGAGGATATTGATAAAAGTGTACTCCGTTTACTTGTCGGACGCTTCGACCTGGGTGAAATGGATGATGATTCAATTGTTCCGTGGACCAAAATACCGGCATCCGTGATAAACAATGAAGAACATAGAAAACTTGCCCTGCAAATGTCAAGGGAAACGATGACTCTGTTGCAGAACAAAAATAATATCCTTCCCCTCCGGAAGTCTGTCAATAAAATAGCCGTAATAGGTCCAAACGCCAATAATGCAAGAGTGCTATGGGGGAACTATAACGGAACACCTGTTCATACAGTTACAATCCTTGATGGTATCAGATCAAAATTACCGGCTGATAAAATTTTATTTGACAATGCTTGTGATATTATTGACAATAAGGTTCTTGAGAGTTTTGCCCCGAAATGTTCCACTGACGGAAAACCAGGGTTTAAAGCTACATACTGGAATAATAGTGATATGAGTGGCAATATCGTTGCAGAACAACAGACTGCTGCTCCTTTGCATTTGGCAACTGAAGGGACCAAAGCCCTGGCACCCGGGGTACAGCTTGAAGGATTTTCAGCAAAGTTTGAAACAGAGTTCACACCGTCCAGAACCGAGGAGATAGTAATTAAATGCGGAGCCGCAGGATCATTTCAACTCATCATTAACGGAGATACAGTAAAAAAGTTTGAAGACTGGAGAGCGCTTATTTCCAAAACTCTCTGCAAAGTAGAAGAAGGCAAGAAGTATAAAATGGAAATACTATTTAAACAGCTTAACGACTGGCATGCAGCTATCGAATTTGATTTTGGTATTGAATCGGAACAGAATTTTTCAGGATTATTGGACAGGCTTAAAGGAATCGATACTGTTATTTTTGCCGGCGGTCTGTCTAACCTGCTGGAAGGAGAAGAGATGCCGGTATCGTATCCCGGTTTTAAAGGTGGCGACCGAACCGATATCGAATTACCTCCGGTACAACGCAACTGTATTAACCTATTGAAACAGGCCGGCAAGAAAATAATACTTGTTAATCTATCAGGATCTGCAATGGGATTTGTTCCTGAAACCAGAAGCTGTGAAGCAATACTGCAAGCCTGGTATCCCGGCGAATCAGGTGGTCAGGCAATTGCCGATGTACTTTTTGGCGACTTTAATCCTTCTGGAAAACTGCCAGTAACTTTCTACAAGAACATGCAACAATTATCTGATTTTGAGGATTATTCAATGAAAGGCCGTACTTACCGTTATATGTCTGATCCTCTCTTCCCGTTCGGTTTTGGATTAAGCTATACAACATTCTCGATAGCAGATGCCCAAATTTGTAAAAATGAGATAAACAACGGTGGAAGCGTTGAACTTACGATTCCGGTATCAAATACAGGTAAACGGGAAGGAACAGAAATAGTACAGGTTTATATTCATAAAGTAAATGATATAGATGGTCCTCTTAAGACATTAAAAGGTTTTAAACGGGTTAAAATAGCTGCCGGTAAATCTGCGGATGTAAATATTATTCTTCTTCATTCTTCATTTGAGTCCTACGACAAGACAAGCGGTAAAATGGCTATAACCCCAGGTAATTACGAGGTGTGGTATGGGAACAGCACAGATGCTAAGGACCTGAAATTGACACTAATAACGATTCAGTAAATTTGTATTATGGATCTTTTTAAGATTAGAATCTAAGTAAGTTAGAGTATTTTTATTTTTTTAATAGCAGTTAAAAACTTAAATTCAAATAATATGAAAATGAAACCTGGATTGCTCTTATTTATCTTATTTATCTTATTAAGTAGTAATGCTTTTTCGAAGGATAAGAATTTTTACA
>Ga0209253_10001665_pt1 | contig 19566 bp, 18 predicted proteins | sample FrelakmetBRP12BR_FD_187145 | JGI IMG/M metagenome (GOLD analysis project Ga0209253, IMG submission 187145) | Freshwater lake sediment microbial communities from the University of Notre Dame, USA, for methane emissions studies - BRP12 BR (SPAdes)... | ecosystem: Environmental > Aquatic >... | reverse complement strand
CTTCCGCACCCGCCTCGTCTTCGACTACCTGCGCATGACGAAAAACTCACTCACCGGACCGCGGGGAGCGTGAGAACAAATTTACCGTGGCGATCGCGTCGCCACCCTTGCTTCGCGGGCGGCCGCGCGCTCGGACGCGATCGCAGGGGAGAGCCTCGAAGTTCTCGCGGCGCTCGACGGATCAGCGGTTCCGAGATGCGGGGCCGAGCACCTCGCTGCGCTGCGGGACAAGGCGCTCGCCGCGCGCGCCGTGCGCCGGATCGATTACGTCGCCGAGGGGCAAATCCTCTGCAGCTCGTGGGGTCCCGGAACCTACGAGGCGGTGTCCCCGCCCGACGTCGCGGTTGCCGACGGCGTCCGCTTGTGGCACTCGGGTGCGCTGTCGAGCGGCCGCGGGGGGCGTTCGCTCGCCGTCGCTCGCGGGCCGCACCGCGCGCTGCTGGATGCGGAAGCCATCATCGACGCGCTGAACGACTCGGCCGACACGACCCTGGCGATTGCCGCAATGCCTTCGGGGACGCTACTCGCGAAAACGGGGCTGGTGAGCGATGCCGAAGTCGGCGCTGCGCTCGTTGCGAAGTCGGCGGGCGGCAAGGCGTCCTTCGCGGCGCAAGCGTCGAGCCCGCGGCTGTCGCTCAAGGCGGTCGCCGTGAGCTCGGGCGAGCGGATGTGGCGGGGCTGGGCGAAGGAGGCGCTCGTGTTGGGGCCAATCGGGCTCGCCGCCGGCGCTTCGCTCGCGAGCCTGGTCCTTTGGTTGTCGCGCCGGCGTTTCTCGCCGGGGGTCGAGCTGCGGCGGGCGGTCCGCAATCGCGAGTTCGTCCTGCTGTATCAGCCGCTCGTCGAACTCGCCACCGGCGCCTGCGTGGGTGCCGAAGCGCTGGTGCGCTGGCGCCGTGCCGACGGTCGGATCGTGCCGCCGCTCGACTTCATTCCGCTCGCGGAAAGCAACGGCCTCATCCGGCCAATCACGGAGCAGGTGATCGAACGTGCGCTCACGGAGCTCGGGCCAATGCTGCGCCGGCGGCGCGACCTGCATGTGTCGATCAACCTCGCACCGATGGATCTCCAGGATCCCTGGATCGCGCAGTGCCTCGACCAGTTGCTCGCGGACTCGGGCGTGGAGCCGCACCAGGTTACGGTCGAGACCACGGAGCGCGGCATGGTCGATGCCGACGCGGCGCGGGAGGTGATCAAGGGTCTGCGAAGCCGCGGCCACGGCGTCGCGATCGACGACTTCGGCACCGGCTACTCGAGCCTTTCCTACCTGCAGTCGCTCGAGGTGGACACGCTGAAGATCGACAAGACCTTCATCGACGCGCTCGGGCTCGAAACGGCCACGAGCTCGGTCGTGCCGCACATCGTGGAGATGGCGCGCACGCTGCGGCTGCGCGTGGTCGCCGAAGGCGTCGAGACCGACGCGCAGGTGAAGTTCTTGCGCGAGCAGGCGGTGGACTATGCGCAGGGGTGGCTCTTCTCGAAGCCGCTCACCTGCGACGCCTTCGGCGAGTTCGTGAGGAAGTCGCCGATCGCGGCAGCGACGGCGAACTTCGAGCTCGCGCTCTAGCGCAAGGGAGTTCCAGACCCGGCACGCGGCAACGGCCGGCTTGCGACCTGCCGGGATGGGACCGGCCCTCCACCGAACTTGGCTTGCGGTCCGATCGGTCGTTGGCCCCAGCTTAGAATCGCGGCTCTACTCTAGCCGCCGCCGAGAACGAGCATGCCGAATCCCCCGCCCAGCGAATCCCCCGACCACGGGACGCCGCACGATGAGACGCGAGTGGTGCAGGCCGGGCGCCATCCCGAACAGTTCGGCGGCGCGGTAAATCCGCCGGTCTTCCACGCCTCGACCGTGCTCTCGCCGACGCTCGAAGACTGGGAGCGCAAGAAGCGCGATCGCCTGGCCGACGTCCCGGGGCTCTACTACGGCCGCTTCGGGACGCCGACGCTTCAATCGCTCGAGGAGGCCCTCGCCGAGCTCGAAGGCGGGGACCGCTGCGTCGTCTACCCGTCGGGCCTCGCCGCCTGCGCGGGCGCGCTGCAGGCGTTTCTCGCCACCGGCGACCATGTCCTGATGACCGACAGTGCCTACGGCCCGACGCGTTCGCTCGCCCATCGCTTGCTGAAACGCTTCGGCGTGGAGACGACCTTCTACGACCCCTTGATCGGCGCCGGGATCGCGTCGCTGATGCGGCCGAACACCCGGGTCGTTTATGTCGAGTCGCCGGGCTCGATCACGTTCGAGGTGCAGGACATTCCCGCCATCGCCGAGGTCGCTCACGGCCACGGCGCGCTCGTGCTGATGGACAACACCTGGGGGACGCCGCTCCACTTCAAGTCGTTCGCGCACGGCGTCGATGTGTCGATCCAGGCGGCGACGAAGTACGTCGTCGGTCATTCGGACGCGATGCTCGGCACGATCACCTGCACCAAAGCCACGTGGCCGCAGGTCCGCGCACACACGTACGACACGGGGCAGACAGCGGGGCCGGACGACGTCTACCTCGCGCAGCGCGGATTGCGGACCATGGCGGTTCGTCTCAAGCGCCACTGGGAGACCGGCCTCTCGCTCGCCGAATGGGTGGTTCGCCAGCCCGAGGTCGAGCGTGTCATGCATCCGGCCTTGCCCGGCGATCCCGGTTACGCGCTCTGGAAGCGCGACTTCCGGGGCGCGTGCGGGCTCTTCGGCGTCGTGCTCAAGGAGGGCGTGCCCGGGCGTGCGCTGGCCGCCCTGCTGGACGGGCTCGAGCTCTATGGCATCGGTGCTTCGTGGGGCGGCTATGAAAGCCTCGTGATGCCGATTCAGCCGGCGGCCGTACGGACGGCGACCGTGTGGCCGCACGCGGGTCCGGCGTTTCGCATCCATGCCGGCTTGGAGAACGGGGACGACTTGAGATGCGATCTGGAGGCCGGCTTCGATCGGCTGCGCGCGGCGTTGTGACGCGCAGCCACACAGCTCACATCGCCCGGCGGCGGCTGCGCCCGTCGCACATAGTGGCCGCGCCGCATACTGCCTCTATCCCGACTTCTTCTCCGAAGACATCCAGGCCACGAAGCACTTGGCGTGGTCGTACGTTGTTCTTCGAGCGGGGTGCTGAAGGGGGGTCTGTTGGATCAGCGAGGACCTCGAGGTGCGGGAGTTCCGCACGCTCGCCGTTGCAACGCTGTGGATCGAGAGCCTGGAACGCTTTAGGCTGCTGCGCGACGGTACGATCCTTGGTCGCGAAGACGGCATCGATGAGCTTGTGCACGGCAGCGTCACCCACGTCGGCGAACGCGTCGACCGCTTGCGCGCTGCTGCTTGAATCGTGGAGCGAGGAATGCTCGACCGACGCGGTGAATCCCCATTTTTGAGGAAGAGGCGAGGTAATGCGATGAAGCTCAAGCCCCATAGCGAGAAGCAAGACCCCGTCGCCAGCCTCCTCGATCAGCTTGAAGGTCTGGAGCAGGCCGCCAAGAAGTACCAGGAAACGATTGGCACTCTGGAACGGATCAAGCTCGCGTCGAAACGTCTCCCGCCGTGGTTGAAGAACCTCACTGACTAAGCACCTACGAAGCTCACGAGCGCCACCCGGGCACACTTCGCCTCCCTGGCCGAACGCTGTCACGTCGGCAGCACCAACATGACCATCATCCGATACGCCCTGTCTCGCGTCGCGCGTGGGCAGTGGAGAAAGTACAGCGTCGCGAGCAGAAAGCCGGCTTAGGGCTTCAGGCCCTGGAAAAGCTTCTCCCGGCCCAGCTTGATCTCGAACTTGCCGTCGTACATGAACACGTCGGCGGTGGCGAACGTCTCGCCCAGGTTTTCGGGGATGAACGACCCGGTGCCGATCGCGTCGACCGGCCCACGCGCGTTGCCGAACATCTTGCACTTGAACAGGTTGAAGCCCGAGGACGCCACGATCTTCGCCGCGCTGAAGCCAGCGCCGTCGAGCGCCTGGCGCATCTTGATCACGGAGGCGAGCGAAACGCCGGTACCGAAGAGCACCCGCCGCACGCGGTCCTTGACGATGTTGAGCGTGTCGGCGTCGAACGCCTCTTCGCCCATCACGTGGCGGACCGCCTCGTACTCGTTGAGGACGTGCAGCCAGTTCGCGACGATCTCGACCGACTTGTCGTAGGTCAGCCCCTCGGCGAACCGGTCGCCGTGGGTGTCGATGCGCACCGCGAGCGTCCGCGCGTCGTTCGGCTCGTGCGGCAGCACCTCGTGGTACCACCAGTTGCAGGCCTCGAGCGCATCGGCGTATTCGCGACCATAGTAGTCGACGAGCACCGTGAGGTTGTCGCGCGGGTGGGTCTCGGCGTACATCTTCGCCGCCGCGAGCGTCGAGCCGGCGTAGCCGACGATCGAGTGCGGCATCGTTCCCATGCCGCGCTCCTGACCGTAGTAATGCGCGGTGAGATCCTGCGAAGAGCCCACGAACCCGAGCGCGCCCGCGAGCTTGGCCATGCGTGAGCCCACCGACGCGCCGTACGCGGCGAGGAGCGTCATGTCGTCGCCGGTGGAGTGGCGTGCGTGCATGTCGATGAACGCGGCCTGCGGCAGGTTCATCGCCATCTTGTAGGCGTTGAATGCGCAAGTACAGGCGACGCCGACACGCTGCAGGACCAAGGTCTCGAGCTCGAGCAGCGCCGCGAAGGAGCCGGTGTAGAGGAATATCGGCTTCTGGTCGGGCACGAACGCGCCCTCTTCGTAGAGCCGGGTGATCTTTAGCGTCGGCGCATCGGCCGCGTAATGCTCGCGCAGGAGCTCGATCGCCGGATTCACGGCGCAGATCACGCGCCGGCGCATGAACACGCCGTAGGTGACGGTCTTGTCGCCGAACTTCTCGACGATCTGGCGCGACTTCGTAAAGTACTTGTCGGTGCGCGCGAGAACGTGCTCTCGCTTCGCGGCGTCGAGTGTTTCCAGCGGCTTGTTCATGCGCAATTCCTCACCGTCGAGGCGGGACGCGCATTCTAGAGAGAAAATCGCCGCTGCGGAGCGGCGGTTTCGCAGAGATCGGGGAGCACGAGGGGGGCGTGCCCTCTCGTAGCGTCCCAACTGGAGAGAAGATCGCGCCTGCGGAGCGGCGGTTTCGCAGAGATCGGGGAGCACGAGGGGGGGCGTGCCCTCTCGTAGCGTCCCAACTAGAGAGAAAATCGCCGCTCTCCACAAGCGGTGATTTTCAGTGAGCAGGGAGGACGAGGGGCTATGCCCTCTCGTAGCGTGCAGACTAGCGAGCAAGGAGGGTTCCCGCCGCTATACTCGGCCGATGTTCAGGCTGATCATGTCCTTCCTGCTCGCCTTCGCGCTCGCTGGGTGCGCCACGAACAGCCTCACCAATGTGGCCCCGGGCGGCGCGGCCGTTTCGTCCGGCGCTGTCGTCGCGTCGGGCGCGGCTGTTGGAGCTGTCGCCGGCACGGGTGCCGTAGACGCGAGCTACATCCTCGTCGGCCCGTTGGGCCTCACGGCCTCGATCGCGCTCGGCGCTGCGGCATCCAACGTGATCTTTGGGCTGGTCTTTGCGTCGGTGTTCCTGACCGAAGGGCTGAACTACCGCCCGCCGGCGACCATGGATGAAGGGCGTGTCGTGCACGCTCAGGACTGCACCAAGCCGATCGAGAACACGGGCGGAAACCTCAAGTGTCTGCCGCCGGCAGCCAAGTAGGTCCGACCCTGCAACCGTGCGTCGCCGACGCCGCCCGGTTCGCTTGTACCGCCGCGTCGCTCAAGTGCGCCGGTTGCGGTGCGCGCGAGTCGATCCTCACCTGCGCCGAGGTCCTCGCGCGCCTCGACGAAACCCGCATCGCAGTCGCTTGAACGAGGTCGCCGCGCAGGCGACAATTCGCGGCTCCCTGCCGGCGCGCCGGTCCGCAAGACGAACACAAAGGAGGAAAACATGAAGCGGCTTCTCTTCGCAGCCCTGCTTGCCTTCGCCACCGCAGCCACCGCCGCCGAAGTCTCCGGCGTGAAGATCGATGACACGGCGAAGGTCGGGGGGGCCGACCTTGTCCTCAACGGCGCGGGCAAGCGCACGCGGCTCATGTTCGACGTGTACGTCGCGGCGCTCTACCTGCCGGAGAAGAAAGCGGGCGCGGCCGACGTGCTCGGCGGCGCCGGCCCCAAGCGGGTCTCGATGACGCTCATGCGCGACGTCACCCCGGATCAGCTCGTCGAGGCGCTCCTGGAAGGCATACGGCTGAACAGCACGCCCGCCGAGCTCGACAAGATCAAGCCGCAAGTGGAATCCCTCGAATCGATCATGAAGTCCATCGGCGGGGCGAAGAAGGGCGACATGGTGACGCTCGACTTCCTCGCCGACGGCACGACCCACGTCGCGGTCAACGGGCAGGCGAAGGGCCAACCGATCCCCGGCGCGGATTTCCAGCGCGCGCTCCTTGCCGTCTGGCTCGGTGGCAAGCCGGTGCAGGCGGACCTCAAGAAGGCGATGCTGGGGGGCTAACTAACTGCGGGCTAACTGCGAGGTCGTTGGGAAAGGGAGTCGCTCGACAACAACCGACCAGTTCGTGCCGTCCGGGAGACCGCGCTGACGCGCAGTCTCCCGTTCCTCGACGCTACTTCGCAGGCGCGACCTTCTGCCAGCTCGCGTCCGGGTTGTAGGCGGTGATTGCCTTCGCAGCCGCGTCGGTGCCCGGCCCGAGATCTTTCTGGTAAACGATGCGATCGCGATCGACGATGAAGGTCATGATGCCGGTGTCGCCGTACTTCGCGGGCCAGGCGATCAGGGCGTAGCCTTCGGTCATGTGGCCATTCTTGATGTAGCTCTTGGCGCCGCCCGGCGCATCCTTGCCCTGCTTCGTGAGGATCTTGTACACATAGCCGTGATAGGGCTGGCCGGCCTTCGCATCGGCGAACTCGGCGCCAAGCGGGCTTTCCTGCTCGCCGGCCAGCGAGGCCCAGTACAGGCCGTCGCGCTTGCCAGGCGAGGACAAGCCGCGGGTCGAGAATTCCTTGACCCCGTCACCGTTCCAGTCGCGCGCGACGTATTCCTCCTGCGCGTCGGTGTAGGCGAGCGCAACCTGGATCGCCGCAAGCTCGTTGCGACCGATGCGGCGGGTGCGCATCTCTTCGGCCGCGCCCCTGGTGTCGAAACGCCATCCCGCCGCCGTCTTGACGATCGGGATCGGCAGCGTCCACCCGTGGCTCCCGGCGCCGAGAAACGCCTTGTCGCTACCCGCCGGCACGATCTTGTGCGACGTGCCCCATGCCTCGAGGAAGTTCGTCTTGTCGTCAGCCGACGTGGTTCCTTCCGGTATGTATTTCCTGAAGTCCGGACCAAGGACGGCCCGTATCTGCGCCTCGTTGCTGCGAGCGATGCCGTCGACCAGCGCGTCCGCGGCCGCCTCCGGGGTCGGGTAAGCCGTCTGCGCAAAGGCTACTGACGCCAAGGCGAGCGATCCGGCTACGGCAGCGATATTCAAAACGTGTTTGATGTTCGTCATGTCCGTGCGCTCCCTTTCAACCTTTGCGACCGCCGCCGGCCCGTCCCCCGCCGCCGCCACCCGACGGTCGGGCACCGCCGCCACCACCAGTGGCGCGCTGCTGGGAAACCTTCTGGCTCGCAGCGCCACGGTCGACCTGCTGCCGTGCCTGCGGGCTGTTCGCACCCTTGAGCGCGTTGTCGCGGCTAGCCGATTGCGCGCGCTGGCGAGCGGCATCGCGATCCGCGCTCTGCGCTTTCTCTCGGGCCGCACTGCTGTCGGCGCTCCGCGCGGCGCTGCGATCGGCGCTCTGAGCTTTCTCGCGCGCCGCACCGGCGTCGGCGCTCCGCGTCGCGCTCTGCGCTTTCTCTCGCGCCGCACTGCTGTCGGCGCTCCGCGTGGCGCTGCGATCGGTGCCCTGCGGCTTCTGCCGCGCCGCGTCACGATCAACGCTCTGCGCGCGGTCCCGGGCGGATCCCCCACCGGTGTCCACACCACGGCTTTGCATCGCTTGCGAGGCACGGTCGCGGCTCGCGTCGCGGCTGGCATCCTTGCCGCGGTACTGCTCGCGATTGCCGGCCTGGTACTTGTTGTCGAGCTTTTGCCGCTGGTCGTTGCCGCCCCGGTAGGGCGCGTTTCCGCGACGCTCGGGATTGTGGTTCCAGCTGGTTTGGTTGCTGTTGACGTCGATTCGCTTGTTGACGTTGATGTTGTTGTAACGGTTGACGTTGATGTCGACGTCGTGCCGGCCCCAGTTGCAGCCTCCCCACAGCGCATTGCTGATACCGATGCCCACGCCCCAGGCGATGCCGGTGGCGATCGTCCGCGAGAACCAGTAGCCCGGGGGCGGCGGGTAGTAGTAAGGGGGGTACGCCGGGTAGGGCCACGTCCCGTACACGACCGCCGGGTTGTACGCCGGCACGTACACGACCGACGGCTGCGCCGGCTCGATCACGATCACCTGCGGCGGCGGGGCCGCCTGCTGCACGACCGTCGTGGTTGAAGTCGCAGGTGCCGGGGCCGGCTCGACCGCCTGAGTCGTGACCTTGATCTGCTGGTTCGAGCTCAGGTTTCCGGCCTGCTGCGCCCTCTGGCGAAGCCGTTGCACCGAGTCCATCACGTCGTCGGGCTGCGCCAGGAACGCGTCGCCCATGTTCTTCACCCAGTCCGGCTTCTCGCCGAGCGTGATGACCACCTCGGGGAACGCGACCATCGACGCGACGGACGGATCCCACGGCTGGTTCTCGACCATCTTCACTGCGTCGTCCCCCTTGGCATCGGGGTGCGCCTTGGACCAGGCGGCGGCCGCCGCGAAGTCCTCGGGATAGGTCGTCGCCATGAACAACTGCGCGAGCAACGAGTCCGGATAGAGCGCGATTTGCGCTGTCATCTGGTCGAGCTGCTCGTTGGTGAACGGCTTGCCGCTGCTCTGCGCGCCGGCTGCGATAGGCAGCGCGAACGCAATCGCCACGACCAACCCGCGCAGCAGGCGATTTACTAGACTTTTCACGAGTGCTCCTTCATTGAAAACAACATTGCAGCATCGGCGCGCAACCGGGCGGCCGATCGCGCCGCATGGTCGGCGACCGCTCACGTGGCCACCGCGCAGACGGTCGAATCGGGGATTGTAGTTGAGGGGACTTGCGCCGCTCCAATGCCTTTGGGCTCAGGAATCGATGCACGGCATGCATAGCAGAAACCCACCGGCAACCTGCTCGAGATTTTTGACGCATTCTCTCCGGCAGCGCAAGTCGTTTAGCTCCCCGGCGTGTACCAGACGGGCGACGTCCAGGCGCGCTCCTGATGCTTCATCGTCACCTCTGGCGGCATCTTGATGTTGAAGCGAACGGCATCGTAGGCTGTCCAGCGCGGCGTGGGAATCTCGATGACGCGCGCGTAGTAGTACGCCCGCAGCGACGGATCGAAGTCGGGGTCCCTCCAGACGCCGACGAGCTCGGAGTCCCCGATCGTGTTCGTCCACGTGGCGCGCGCCACGTCCACGGTGTCGCCGACTGGCGGCAGCTTGCCGTTCTTGCCCGGCTTGCGGCTCGCGGCGTCGCCCCAGGCCACGTCGTAGATCTTCTCCTGCAGCTTGCCGGCCTTGTCCATCCAGCCCTTGACGATCTGAATGCGGTCGAGGTTGCCGCCCTGCGCGTCCTTCATTGCAGCGACAAGGAACGTCGGTGCTTTCCCCGCGGCCGTCGCCTTGGGAAGATCGGCGCCCATCGGAACGCCCTTGGCATAGCCCACCTCGGCGAGATAGCGCGAGCGCGCATCGTCGGCCGTGAAGTCCCATCCTGCGAACAGGCGCACCGTCATCCGCGTGCCCGAGGTCGCATAGGTCTCCTTGCGCTTCATCGCATCCCACAGCGCCTCGCGTGTGTTCTCGGTCGCCCAAACCGCGGCGTAACCCGCCGCCGTGTAGTTCCAGTCGTACCGGGTGAAGCCCAAGCCCTTCGTCGAGGCCTCGGTCAAGCGCCGCGGGCTCGGCTCCTGGCTCACGTGCTTGCCGTAGAAATTGTCTTCCTCGATCGCCGTCAGCGAATTGTGGACGTCGGTGCCGCCAATGAAGCCGAACTTGAACGGGTTGGCACCAAGTTTCTGTTGCAGTGCAAGTCCCTGCAGCAGCCCGCTGCGCAGGTACATGTAGGGGCGCATCTCCGGTGTCGTGGGCTTGCCTTGAAGGGTCAGGTTGCCATTGTCCCAGCCCTGGATGCCGAAGTTCGCGAACTCGTCGTTGGGCGAGAGCGTCGGATGCGTTTCGCTGTTGCCCTTGGTCTGCATCATTTCCTGCAGCACTTCGAACCGGGCGCGGCGCTCGGCGTAGTCTTTGCTCAGCGGCTTGCCGGCGAAATCCACCAATTCGAACATCCTGCCATTCGACAGGTTCCCGTTGTGCGGAATAGCCAGCATCTTGCCGCCGGTCTTCTCTTCGTACTTCGCCATCCACTCCCACAGTTTTTCGGGGTCCTCGCTCTGCCAGGACGAGAACGGCAAGATCTGATCGGCCTTGTCCTTGTTGTCACGGAACAGCACGTTGCGGTGCAGGTTGTTGCCTCCCGGAAGCGATGTCCACTCGTAGCCGATCATCGCGGTGAAGCGCCCGGGCTCGTTGAACTTCTCGGCGGTGGCGGTATACGCCTGCCAAACCGACTTCATGATCGGCCCGACGACTTTCGGGTCCTTGACCGGCGCCGGCAAGGTGCCCTGCGCCTGGGCGGCGGTCACCTCTCTTTGCGTGGCCGCCTGCACCTCTTGAGTGTCCCGCATTGCCTTGCTCCAGCGGACGAGGGTCGGGTCCGACATGAACGCCGGATTCCCTTCGTAGAGCTGAAACATCACGCCCAGGCCCTCGGCGTGATCCGAGACAACCAGGAAGTCCAACGGGCGCGAAAGCTTGGCGGGGACGGCGCTCGACGAGATCACCTCTTCGCCCCGCGCGAAGCGGTAGGCCTGCTCCGGGCTCAGCCGATCGCCGGCCATGAAGGCATCGCCGGAATTGGCCGTGTGGTTGTGCGTGTCGCCGAAGTACACGCGCGTCGGGTACTTGCGGCCGGCGTAGGGCGAGTAGCGCTTTTTGGTCTCGACTTGAGCCGGGGTCTCGGCCTTGGGGGTGGTGCTGATATTGTCGTCCGGATCGAAAGCGCCCTTGACGGTCACCTCGTCCTCGGCGGCAGGGGCCTGGGTCGCCGGCTTCTGCGCCGGAGCGTCGGGTGCGAATGCGAACACCATCGCCGCGCCCAGCGCGACGGCCCCGACAGCGCTCGGGGTGCGGGCCAGCTTCCGTTTCTCGCTTGTCATCCTCGTTCTCCTAGTCAGCCGCCTGATCATGTTGCGGTCACTCCGTCATTATCCCGATTCTCTCGGACGCGTCCTCATCGAGTTCTCGGGTCTCTCGCGCCTTCTCGAATCGCAGCAGCAATCCGCCAGCTCATCCCGCACGCAGCGACCAGCCGATGAGGAGGAGCCCGGTCGCGGCGATCCAGCTCCCGGCCACGCGTACGGCGATCCGCGCCCACGGCGCACGAAGCGCGACGACCAGCGCGGCAGCCAGTGCCACGATCACGAAGAGCGTGGCCACGATGCCGACGAGGCCGAGTGCCCCCAGCTTCGCCTCGGACATCGCCGATCCGTTCAGGTAACCGTGGACGAGGCCGAGAACGAGAGCGAGGCCCGCCACCCACTCGGGCCGCAGGCGCGCGTCCGCGGCTACGAGCCCGCCGAGCGCGAGGAACGACACGGTGGTGAGCGCCGGGGCCGTGCTGATCGTGGGAAAGGCGAGGCCCAAGAGGCCGCCGGCGAGCCAAGCCCCGGGCAACACCAAGAGAGCGAGCCGACCCGAGCGGGCCCCGCGCAAGCCGGCGAACAGGGCCAGCGAAAGCGCCGGCAGCAAGTCCTCCGGCGTGAGTGCGAAGTGCAACACCCCATCGTAGAAGGGTCCGAGGCCGGTGTTGACGAGATGCGCGTGCGCGGCCGCCGGCAGCAGCGCGAGGGTCGCTGCCGTGACGATTGCCCGTGCGAGATTCCGGTGGATCATGCGAGCGTCCGCCAGAGAAAGTACGCACCCGCCGCTGCGACGGCGGCGCCGGCCGTGCGCAACGTCACGCGCCCCCAGCCCCACCGGTGAATCAGGCCGACCCCGATGCCGGCGGCGTGGAGCATGCCGGTTGCTGCGACGAAGCCGAGGCTATAGGTCAGCCCGCTCGCTCCGGCCGGCAGCTCGGTTCCGTGGGCGTGGCCGTGGAAAATGGCGAACGACGCGACGATAAGCGCGGCCGCGAAGAGCGGCGGTCGCCACGCCGCAGAGACCGCGAGACCGAGCAGCAGCGCGGATAGCGCGATCCCGATCTCCACGCCGGGTAGCGGCATGCCCAGCAGCCCAAGCATCCCGCCGAAAGCCATCACGGCGGGAAAGGTCACCGGCAGCAGCCAGATCGCCGGCGCCCCGAGCTGCGCGCCCCAGAGGCCGACCGAGACCATCGCCAGCACGTGATCGAGACCGGAGACGGGATGATGCAAGCCTGCGAGGAAGCCCTCGGCGCGGCCCTCTTCCACGTGCGCCCACGCAAGCGCCGGCCAGAGGCTGACCGCCAAGCTGAACGCGACGCGGGCCAGAGCACCTATCACCGCATCCCTCCCAGGAGGACCATCGTGCGCTGGATCGTCCAGTAGGCCCCGAGCGTTCCTACCGCATAGGCGGGAAGCAGCTCCACGAGCCGCGGCCAGTGCACCTCGAGCACGCGGAACGCGCGTTCGAGCAGGACGATGAGGAGCACGAAGGCGAGCTGTCCGACCTCGACGCCCACGTTGAAAAGGAGCAGTGCGAGCGGGATCTCGGCGTGCGGCAGCCCGAGGGCGGTGAGCCCGCTCGCGAACCCGAATCCGTGCAGCAACCCGAAGGCGAAGGCGACAACCCACGGATGGCGGATCGTGAAGCTCGTCTCGCCCCGCCAGGTGCGCACGATCTCCGGGCCGAGAAAGAGGATGCTGAGGGCGATGGCGACGTTGAGCGGCGGCAGCGGGGCCGATGCGTAACCGAGGGTGGCGATCGCGAGCGTGATGCTGTGGGCGACGGTGAACGCGGTGATCGTCTTCACCAGCATCCAGCGGTCGCGGACGATCAGCATCAGCCCGAGCACGAACAGCAGGTGGTCGACGCCGAGCAGGATGTGCTGGATGCCGAGCTGCACGTAGCCGAGCGCCCGCTCCGTGGCGGTGTTGACGCCGCCGAAGGTGACCGACGGTGACGTCGGGCGCAGGACGTGGCTCTCGAGGCGGCCGTCGGCGTGGTGCAGGCGCACGAGCACGTCGGTGATCGTCGCTTCGAGCCCCGCGATGGCGATCGTCTTCTCCGCAAGACCGTCAGGGCAGGCGAGCGTGCCACGTACGATCGTCGCGCCCGGTGAAAGCTGTTGCGGTCCGGGTGTGGCGAGCCGGCACTCGTTCGGCACGACCGGTGCGATCTGGAGCTCGATCTCACCGCCGGTCGGCTTCTTCCACAGAAACGCGTAGGTCCCCGGTGCCGTCTCGGTGAGCTCGAGGAAGCCGGGGCGGACCTCGTGCGCGAACGCGGCATGGGCGCACGTTAGCGTTAGCGCGATCCCTGCGTAGATCAGCAGGACGAGCCGACGCATCACTGCGACCCACTCCCGCCGGTCGAGCTCGCCGGCGCCGGCGCGGCCTTCGGCCTGGCGATCTCGACCGTGTATTTCGCGAGCAGCCGCTCGTACAGCGCCTGGAGTTCCGCCTTCCGCCGTTCCGCGAGCACCTCACGCTCGACCAGCGGGCGTATCTCCGAAAGCGCGGGCATGGCGCCGGCCACGCGCTCGCGCACGAGCACGAGGTGCAGGCCGAAGGACGACTCGACCGGGCCGGTCCACTTTCCCGGCTCGAGCTTCGCGAGATCCTCCGCGAAGTCCTGGCCGAACGAGCGCGCCACCTCGCGGAGAGGCTCGAGCGGCTGTTCCCTGGGCAGCATCGACGCATCGCCCACGCGGTCGGTCACCGCGTCGGGGCCGGCCGCGCGCAGTTTCGCGAGCAACTTCTCCGCGTCGGCGCGCGCAGACGCGCCGCGACGGTCCGGGCGCACGTACACCTGCCGGAAGGCGATTTGAGGCTCGACGCGGAAAGTCTCGGGATGCCGGTCGACCCACGCCTGCAGCTCGGCGTCCGTCGGCGGAGCGGCGCCCGTCTCGTCAACGAGCAGGAACTCGAGCTTCTGGCGCAAGCGCCGGCGGATCACGGTGTCGTCACGGTCAAGACCCATACCCACGGCCTCGCGCGCAGCGATCTCTTCCTTCACGTAGTCGTCGACGAGCCCTTTGAGCTCGGCCTCGTTCGGCGGCCGCCGCCACGTGCGCGTGAAGCCCGTGGCCAGATGATCGACCAGGCCGCGCGTGATGACGATCTTGTTCGAGCCCGGCCCGCCCGTTCCACCCTGCCACGCAAAGAACAGAAACAACAGGCCGCCGAGCAGCAGGAAGTGGACGAGCGGTTCGCGCAGGAGCCGTCTGATCAAGGGATTTCGTGAGTCTCAGGTTCGCGGGGCCGTCGATCCGGCGAGACCTCATCGATTCTCGACCCGACGCTTCTTGTCACTTCATGCCGAACACGGTCACGTCGGCCTTGCCGCTCAGGAAGCCCTGCGTGTCGTACCAGAAATCGATCCTGCGAAGGCTGCGCTTGCCCGCGCCGCGCAGGTCGATGACGCGGCTTTCCCCGCCCTGGGCGATGTTCTGGCGAACGTCGATTTTGTCGGGCGCGCCATTGTCGTAGGTGACGACCATGTGCTGCATGTTCAAAGGCGCGTCGGTCACCTTGAACTTGATCCTGCGGAAGTTATCGAAGGGGCCCTGCACGATGATCGTGTCGTGGTCCGCCGAGTGATCGGCATGCGTCTGCCCGATGAGCTTCCAAGTTCCTGCGCTGCCTCCCCTGGGTTGAACCGCTTTCTGCGCATGGGCAGGGGCTGCCAGGCCAGCCAGGGTCCCGGTCAACGCGACCGGCAGCGCCAGCGTTAGCGCTAAAGCCACGGCCGCGGTCCGGCCGGCGGCTATCGTCATCATCTTCGTCAAGGTACGCACTCCTCTCGGTATGTCGCCGACGTCCCTTACTTGAGCCGCACGTCAACGGTGCTGATCTTCCCGTCGAACCGGAACGGCCGGCGGTCGAAGTAGTCGAGCGAGACCGGCGAGCCGAGATCGATGCCGACATCGAAGCTCTCACTGGCGGTGAAGGCCGCGGGCACCGTGCGCTTGACCGTCGCGCGTGCGACTTCCTTGCCGTCGACCGTGAGCACCACCTCCGCCGGCGCGCCGGGCTTGGCGATCGTCGTGTCGACTTCGATCTTGCGCTTGCCCGCCGCGAGCTTGCTGTTCGAACGCGCGGTGTAGCGCTCGATGATCATCATGTTGTACTCGTAGACGAGCTCGCCCTTGTCCAAATAGAGGGCGAGACCGCCGGAGGCGCCGCCGAGCGCATAGAGGACGCCCGAGGCGTCTTCGCCGATTTCAGCATCGATGGTGACGTGAGTGCTCTCGCGGCCCAGGCCCGGTGCGGTGAACTCGGGCATGCGCGTGGTCGTCGAGTCGAAGCGCCAGCTCGTGTACGGCGAGGCCACCCGGTCCTCGGGATGGATCCGAAGCCAATTGCCGGCACCGATCGGGAATACCTTGTTCTCCTTCGCCACTTCGAGGAACTGCGCCTTCATCGCTTCCAGCCGCTTGGGATCCTTCCCTGCCAGGTTGTCCGCCTGCGAAAAGTCGGTCTTGACGTCGTAGAGCTCCCAGACGTCCGTGCTGGCGTCCCAAGTGAGCACGTTCTTGGCGGAGCCGGCGCTGTCCCAGGGGACGAACGGCCCGAACGTGGCGGCGTACCAGCCGTCCTGATAGAGGCCGCGGCTGCCGTTGTTCTCGAAGTACTGCGTAAGCTTGCGCCCGGGCGCTTTCGCATCGGCGAACGTGTAGGCCAGGCTCACGCCGTCGATCGGGTCCTGCGTGAACCCGTCCACCACCTTCGGCGGCTTGATGCCAAGGACCTCGTAGATCGTCGGCGCGATGTCGTTTACGTGGTGGAACTGCGAGCGCGGCGTCTTGTCGGCCTTGATCCGCGCCGGCCACGAGACCGCCATCGGATTGCGCGTGCCGCCGAAGTGCGAGGCGACCAGCTTCGTGTGCTGGAACGGCGTGTCGCCGGCCCACGCCCAGCCGGCGTGGTACATGTTGTCCACCTTCGGCCCGCCGAGCACGTCGAGGCCGCCGAGTTTGTTGAGCGCCTCGATCTGCTGTTCGACCGTGTTGGGGATGTTGTTCTGGGCGAGGAGTTCGCTGATGCTGCCCTGCTGTCCTTCGGCGCTCGCGCCGTTGTCGCCGAAGATGTAGATCACGATCGTGTTGTCGCGGATGCCGAGGCGGTCGAGTTCGTCGATCACCTTCCCGGCCTGGACGTCCACGTGCTCGACGAAGCCGGCGTAGATCTCCATCAGGCGCCGCTGGAACGGACGCTGCGACTCGGGGATGCTGTCCCACGCGGCCATGCTCGCGGCACGGGGTGTAAGTTTCGTGTCCGCGGGAATCCAGCCGAGCGCCTTCTGACGCTTGAACGTGCGCTCGCGCAGCGCATCCCAGCCGTCGTCGAACTGGCCCTTGTACTTGTCGGCCCACTGCTTGAAGATGTGGTGCGGCCCGTGCCCGGCGCCGGGGGCCCAGTACATGAGGAACGGCTTGTCGGGCGCATACGCGCGGTGCTTGCGCATCCATGCGATCGCCTTGTCCGACAGGTCTTCGCTCAGATGGTACTTCTCGTCGTGGGGCGGCTCGACCACGTTGAAGTTCTCGACGAGCCGCGGCTCCCATTGCGAGGTCTCGCCGGCGAGGAAGCCGTAGAAGTAGTCAAAACCGATGCCCTCACCCGTCGGCCAGAGCGTGAACGGGCCCATCGCCGTCGTGTCGGTCGCCGGCGTGTTGTGCCATTTGCCGAACGCGGCGGTCTTGTAGCCGTACGCCCCCAGGACCTTCGCGATGGTCGCCGACGTCCGGGGAACGACGCCCGTGTAGCCGTCCCAGTCCACCGCGCGTTCCGCGATGGTCCCGGAACCCACGCGCTGGTGGTTGCGCCCGGTCAAGAGCGCCGCCCGCGTCGGCGAGCAGATCGACGTGGTGTGGAACGTGTTGTAGCTGATGCCCGCATTCGCGATGCGGCTGAGCGTGGGCGTGCGAATGGGACCGCCGTACGTGTCGGCCAGGCCGAAGCCGACGTCGTCGAGCAGGATGATGAGGATGTTGGGCGCATCCTTCGGCAGGTGGCTTTTCTCCACGCGCCGCTGGTGCTTCGACGTCTGCAGCGTCGGCCCGGCCACGCTGGCCGAAGGCGTCGGCGGGAACGGGAGCACCGAGCCGTCGTCGGGCGTTGCGGCAGGCACAGCCTGTGGCACAAACACGCACACCGCGGCGATGAATGCGAGCGTGAATCTCATCTGTCCCCCTCGTCTCCGGCGTATCGATTCAATGCAGCACGCTCGCACCCGGACGAGCCACAAGCTGTTCGCACCTCTCCGCGCTCCGTGGTCATCTTACGGCGTTCTTCACCGCGCCCTTCGCAGCGCTGGCGGCATTGTCATCGTCGCGCCGCTTCTCGATCGGCCCCTTGTCCTCGACGCCTGCCGCGCGTTTGGCCGTGTCCGTCGCGGCTTCCTTGGGATCGCAACGACCGCCAACCCCTACGGTGGCCTTGGCAGCCGCACCCTTGACCGCCTTCTCGGGGGTGCAATCGGGGTCGAGCGGGCCAGCGAGCGCGAATTGCGCGGCGGCAAGCGTCATCATCGTCAGGGCAATCCTCTTCATGGCATGTCCTCCGGTAGCTGCATCGCCCGCCCCAGTGGCCGGCGCATGCTTAAGGTTCCTAGCCGACGTAACAGGGGCCCATGAAAGCCCCCTCCACGTCAGAACTGATAACGAGCTTCACCCAGATGTAACGCCCTCGAGCCGGTTGTTCACGTTCAGCTCGGGCAGCCATCGCAGCTCCGCGACGAAGGTTCCTTGCCGCGCGGCGCACGGCAAGAGCGCGGCCTCAACCCGACCTTCAGAACTTGTAGACCACCTTCAACCAGATGTAGTCGCCCTCCAACCGATTCTTGGTGTCGATTTCCGCCAGCCACTTCAGTTCAACGACCAGCGATTGCTGGCCGAGCGGTTGGATGTAACCGAGCACCGGTCCCAAGCCGGCCGTGCGCCCCTTGAAGCAGCCGAGCACCGCGCCGGAGCCGCTGTCGCACGTGAGCTGCTGGAAATAGAAGCCTTCGGCGCCGAGCGTCATGAAGCCCGAGCCCACCGGGAGAATTTGCTCGATCGCGCCGTCCAAGTGCAGCAGCGACCCGCTTTGGTAGTTCGTGTCCGGGTTCTCGGTATTCATCGCGTAACCGCCGTGCAGCATCGCATTGAAGCCGGACTGCTTGTTGCTGTAGACCGCGCCAACCATCGGATCGAACGTCCAGTAGTTCAGCCCCGGGTTGCCGAGCCTGCCCTCTTGGTAGTTGCCGGTCGGCGCGAAGATCGGCAGCAGCGCGTCGATCTGCCAGTCGCCGTTCTTCCAAGCCAGCATCACCGGCACCACGGTCAGGTCGCCGAAGCCCGACACGTTGCTCTGGCGCCGTACAGTGCCGACCGGTGCCTGCACGTTGGCCGAGACGTTCAGCCAGGTGTACGGAAGGAACGCCGAGAGGGAGTAATGCGCCCCTCCGAGGACCGTCTGCTCGAACGTGTATCCGCCCCCGAGAACGAAGGTGTTCGCGGTCGCGTCCAGATTGGAGGCGATTCCGGCTGCCGTCGGGAGCGGCACCGACGCCGTGCCGCGGTAATTCAGGTACATCGGTTTGGCGAACCACCCCGGGGCCGTCGGCAGGGCATCCACCAGCGTCGCATTGGCGCCGGGCAGGATGTGCGACGTGCCGCCTTCCCCTGCGATCGCGGTTTGGGGTGCGGCAACGAGCGCCGTAACCATCGCGCCCGCCAGCACGGACCGCCAGAGTGACGCCGCTCGATTCTGCTCAGACGATTTCGGCATTGTCTTGATGCTCCCTTCAAATAGCATGACAAGCGGGCCACCGCGCCCCGCTTCTCAAGGCGTGTACCCGATCGGCGCGGTGTTGCCGCGAAGATCGAGACCCGGCTTACTTCGGCAACAGCAGCACGATCCCGGCGCGGATCACCCACTGCGGATTGCCGGGATCGTCCTTAAAGTCGTACCCGACCTCGAAGTTCGGGCGCCACTTGTGGCCCCAGAAGGGGACGACCTGTCCGTAGTTCGCGCTTACGAGCAGCGATGCCCAGCGCGATTTCTCGGTGTCGTAGACCAACGCACTGTTGCCGAGCGACAGCGAGCGCCCCTCACCGAGCTGATAGCTGAAGATGGGTTGCAGGTTGATCAGGCCGACGTCTGGCGCGCTGTCCTTCCCCGCGAACGAGAAGAACGTCTGCGCGAACAGGCCCCAGTTGTATTGCTTGCTGGACGAGTTGACGAAGCCCAGCGCGGGTCCGGCGGTCCACTTGTCGGTGGTCAATCCGTCCTGCCCGGTCGGCAGCGTGCCCGAAATGCCAACACCCCAGCGCCCCCACGGCTGGTTGAACACCATGAGGTCGAAGATCGTGG
>Ga0209253_10001664_pt1 | contig 19568 bp, 16 predicted proteins | sample FrelakmetBRP12BR_FD_187145 | JGI IMG/M metagenome (GOLD analysis project Ga0209253, IMG submission 187145) | Freshwater lake sediment microbial communities from the University of Notre Dame, USA, for methane emissions studies - BRP12 BR (SPAdes)... | ecosystem: Environmental > Aquatic >... | reverse complement strand
AATAAGCGTATATGTGCTATATACCTATAATTGTTTACGGATTTCCGTATGGAATTCCTATTATTTCTTGGTTCTGATGATATTTGAGATTTGCATCGCGACTTTTATCCCATCTCCCATTGCAACTGCAATTTGCCGAATATTCTTGTTTTTCGCATCCCCAATAAACCATATTTTTTCCTGGTCTGCAGTAATTTTTCGTTCTATTTGAGAATTCGAGTCTAATTTATCATTTGATAAATACAGTTGGAGTAATTCAGAGGCTAAGAAGGAAAGATTGGGAGACCTACCAATTACTACGAATATTCTGTCGAATTGTTTAGTGTCCATTCCGGTTGGTGTTTCCATTAATATTTTTACTGAATTTGAGGTATCTTTCAATTCCTGCACTTTTATATCCGGTATCACAGTAATATTTGAATTTTCACTAACACGACGAACCAAGAGGGGTAAAGCTTTTGTTAATTTCCCCCGCTGAAGGATTACGATCTTATAATTATAATTAGCTAGGTTTAGCGCATAATCGTAAGCAGCATCCCCGTTTCCAATAATTCCGATCGTCATTGGCTTTTTCGGAGGTGTAAACGCATACAAATCATAAAATAATAAGCGGTTCTGAAATGCTCTTTGTTCTCCAGGGATATTTAAATGGTTGGGCGTAGTCCCAGTTCCGATTATCAAGTACTCAGATGTAAAAAGCTGGTGTTGAGTCTGTATTCGAAATACTGGTATTTTCCTTTCTACATAAAGCACTTTTTCTTGGATTAGGGGGATTTGAAATTTTCGAATGGTTTCTTTCATCATCTCAACGAATTTTTTTCCTGTGACCCCATCAGGAAATCCGACTAAGTTTTCGATCAGATTTGCATTTTGAACCAATCCCCCAATTTCATCAGCAATCATAAGAATTGGGATCTCTACTCGAATTAATTGAACAGCTGCTGATAGTGAACTGGGTCCACAACCTAGTATTATAATTTGATGAAAATTATCAGATTTTTGAATTTGAGACATGATGATTCTTTTCATTCATTGTGTTGTAGTAATTAATGCCTGAGTAGGGAGACAAATTCCAAATCCATGGGAAATTGCCTGTAGAGAACCTATATGGAGTGATTCATTGTATGTTGCGGTCGCATCAAACGGAAAAAAAACCTGATATCCCCGCATAAAAGCCTCTCGGGCAGTGCTTTCACAACATAAATGCGTTAACACTCCGGTTATAACTAATTGATGAATTCCGTTACTCATTAATAAATCATGTAAATTTGTATTATAGAATGCGCTATATTGGTGCTTGATAAGGACTTCACCCAAGGATGTGTCCAATTGATTTATAATATCGGATTTTTTCTCATTTAGGCTAATTTGATCCCTCCACCAAGAGTTCATTAAATCCCTCTCTGAAAGATCAGAAAGATGTCTGGTAAAAACAATGGGAAAGTGGTTCTGAATGAAGAATTCGAGCAAAATTCGGATATTTGGTATTATTTCTATAGCGGAAGGAACAAAAGCATGCGAATCCGGAGAAACAAAGAAATTCTGCATATCTAATATTAAAAGTGCGGATTCGCACGGAACAAACTGATAAGGTGCATGCTTTTTTGCACTTTTACACAATTTGCTCCATTCCCCGCTTTTTTGCATTGCATTTTCTGAACTGTAATACTTTTCTCTGCGCATTCCTAATGAATATCTGATGGATGTAGCAATTAAGCTTTATGATGATAAATGGATGAATAAAATAAGGAATCATTCTTGATAAGATTAGAAATTCCAAAAACCAAAAATATCAAGAATTATTGGAATACTCATTAAAATAGCAACAACAGCAAGCATTCTCTTTAGAATTCTTCCTTTAACTCGTCGTGAGAGAATTGTTCCAAAGAGAGAACCAATAAAAGACGCAATTCCAATCGGTAATATAAATTCCCAAAGAATCGGTGCGGAATTGGCTTCAAATCCTGGAAAATTCCAATTAAGAAGAGGGAATATCGCGCTACTAAGAAATCCAAATGTATTAGTAAAAATCATTGAAAATTCAGCGGTCGCAACCGATATTATAGGAGCAAGCCCCATTAGAATCATAGTTGATGTATATACTGTTCCTCCCCCCACTCCGACACTTCCTGTAAAAAAACTTCCGAAAAAAGATGAAATTAGAGAATAGATCCACTTTTTTGCTTTGGATATTTGTATTTGATGTTCATCATTCATCAAGGAAACAGATACCGTACAAAAATCTTCTGATCCCTTATTGTTTTTTTGAAACAAAATAAGGGATGCAATGGTCCATAACGTCACTACAACCATAATATGCAGTACATTTGGCAGAAAAAAATTTAATATATCCACAATCCATTTTCCTACTAATACACCAGGGATTGCGAACACATCATACACTAATCCGAGTTTCCAATCAATACAGTTGTACCTGTAATATCCTATAGTCGCAGATAACGTGACTAGTACCATGCAAAATAGAGATATGGTTCGTGCTTCGGGCACGCTAAGACCATAAAAAGCAACAAAAAGGGGAACAAATATTATTCCGCCTCCAATACCCACCATAGCACTTAGAAAACTCACGGTCAAACCAATTATGAATAATAAAATAAAAGTACCTATCGTTAAATCCATCCTATTTACCAATCCTTTAATTTAGGAACTTTACCTCTCCGGAATCGAGATCATATATAGCTGGGATTATGCATGGGATATTGCATTCATCAATCAACTCGGATAATGTTTGTCTTATATAATTCACCTGATTGATGACATTCTCTACCCATTTTCCTTCGATAAAGAATCCGAACCACTTAAGAGGATCTTGTTCCATTTTTTCATGTAATTTATCTAGTGTTTGATTACCTAATTTAATATTTAAATGCTCGATTTTCTCTTTATTGCCTAAAATAGACATTCCACATCTCGTATGTCCCATTATAATCAGAAATTTTGCTTTCAATTCAAAAATGGCAACTAATAAGGAACGAATGATATCCTCCGTTATTAAATTCCCCGCATTCTTCAATACCAACAATTCACCGGGTTTGGCATTGAAAATTCGTTCCACTTGCACACGGGAATCCATGCAAGCAAGAACTATGGTTTTTAGGGAATCATTCACGGTATTCGAACCATCTTTTGCTTCCATCCATTCTTGATTTCGAGAAAGAAGCATAGTTTTCAAATTTTCTTCATTTGTGCCCTCATCGCAGTAAAAAATAGTTTTATCTGACATTGAATCACATCGAATGCTTATGATGTTCAAATTCGAACATAATTTAGAGTTTTTCCACTCGGAGACTAGAAAAAAAGAATAACAAAAGAACGTTCCGGTAAAATTTCAACTGCACCTTAAAAAAAACCTATCCTTGATACGAAATAAAACAAGAAAAATTCTAATAGTGCGATCCATCTTTTCTCTTGACAAATAGAGCATATATCAATTTTAACTATTTAAGAAAATACTGCAAAACTCACAATTTGTTCATTTATTCTTCCCATTTTGTTAACAATCCATTTGATTTTAAGCGGGATCTTGGTGATAAAAAGATTTATTTGGAAAAAACCAAAATTGCTAGATGAAACATTGAGAATGTAAGTTACAACTCAATTATCTAAGGAGTAAAACTGAAATGACTGAAATAAAAACTAGAAACCGTTGGTGGATTGTAATTGCTGCAGTTGTTCTGGAACTGGCTTTAGGTGCAATTTATGCATGGTCTGCATATGTACCGAGTTTTACAACGGTTTATTTCTGGACAACTACCCAAACTCAAATTCCTTATTCGGTTGGACTTGCAAGCTTTGCAATAGTTGTGGTTTTCGCTGGAAGGTTGAAAGAAAGGCTTGGTGCAAGATTGTTAATAATTTTGAGTGCAGCTGCGTTGGGTGGAGGATATCTCTTAGGTGGAATTTTACCAATAACTCCATTATGGACAACATTGACAGTTGGTTTAATTGGTGGAGCAGGAATTGGATTCGCTTACGCAATTCCTATTAGTACCGGTACAAAATGGTTTCCCGACAAAAAAGGATTAGTAGTTGGATTGGGTATGGCTGGATTTGGAGCCGGTAGCTTAATCTGGATGTATCTGTTCAATGGTGTACTAAGTAAGCTAAGTAAACCACTAATGTGGACATTCATTATCTATGGTGTACTCTATGCAGGATTTGTGATGTTTTCCTATTTCTTCTTAGAAGATCCTCCCAAAGATTATTCCGTTCCAGGATGGACTCCTCCTAAAGTGGTATCAAAGACAGGAGAAAAAATTGTTGTAGAGGATTTTACAAGCAAGGAAATGCTCCGCACACCGCAATTTTGGTATATTTTCGTAACTTTCTTGGTTGGTGCTGGTGCTGGATTAATGACAATTGGAATTGCCAAAAAATGGCCAACAGATGTACTAACTGATTTAGGTTTTCCAACTGCTATTGTGAGTATTGCTACAACTATAGCTGCCTCTGTAATTTATCCGATCTTTAACGGATTAGGTCGAATTTCCTGGGGTTGGTTTAGTGATAAAATTGGATGGAAATGGGCTATGTTGATAATGAATGCAGTGCAAACCGTGTTCCTGTTCCTCATAATTGTTATGGTTAGACATCCTGTGGCTTTAGCAATAGGGATGGCTGTATTAGCATTCAATTATGGTGGTAATTTCTCATTATTCCCACAGGCAACAGACCAAACCTTTGGAAGCAAGAATTTAAGCTCAAACTATGGGTGGGTCTTCTTCTCATATGGAGTCGGAGGTCTTTTATTCCCCATTATTGGTGGTGCATTTAATGACGCCGGTCTTCAAATTTGGGCTTTTATATTAGCGGGAATTTTACTAGCTGGTTGTGTAGCATTAATTTACATCACTAAAAAACCTACAAAAAGAGCATAATTTTCTTTTTTTTTTACTTTCCTTTTATCTACTTTTTAAATAATTATTTTAATCTATTCTGAAGTATTCTTCACTCACAAGATAAATTTCAGTCTATTTTCTATAGTAAATTCCTTTATGTATTATTGAAAATCGAGTATATTACAAAAAAAAAATATTGAAAAAAAAGAGATAAAAAATGAGATTTTAGGTTATACTCATGTCCAAAGGTAGAAAATCATTCACTTCATCTAAAGAGGAAAAGATCGGATTTGATGGTACACCATACATGGGATATAGCCAGTAATTTGATCCAACAAATGCCATTGTACCGTATCCGCACGCACTGATATATAGCATCTCATCATCAAGTGCTGGAAATTCTGATTTTGCTATCTTAAACTCAAACATACGATGGTCTTCTTCACAATTTTCACTTGATCCATACGAATAAGCGATTTCATAATTTCCCGAGGCAATCGTGTTGCCTACTATCGTTTCAATTTCTTGTGTTGAGGTAATTCGAAGGGAAAGTTTATCGATTTTAAGGTTAAAAGCAGTCGGATCCGTTGCGTTTTCATCATTATAGCAATGAATAGTAAAATAAAACATGCCATTCGTTATATTAATATTCCCGTGATTTAGATCCACGGTTCCTGAAACAATATTATTTGCTACAAATGCTATATTGTTAGCATCTACTCCAAAATTGGGATCATTCAAGACACCGGGCATTCCTCCATGTTCATATACTGAGCAATAAAACTCTTCCGCTATTCCCATGTGTCCCGCAGGATCTGAAGTCAGATTTGAACTCATCCTGTATCTTAAATCCATATCTGTAATACTCGATAAAAAGGTACTAATTTCCTCATCAGGGAGTTTTTCTGTTATATTAACCGCAAATTGGATGTCCAAATAGTCTCCAGCCATCCAATAGGGATTCATATCATAATGAAGGGAACTGCCTGTATAATTCTTGGTATCATAATCAGTCCAAAAATCATAGAAATTTCCAATAGTACTACCTCGAAGAATGCTTATTGTATCCCTTTCCGGAAAAAAGGGTAAATCGTTGTACGTAATTGAACCTACGGATGAAGTGTATGCATAATCAAACACAGTTTCTTCACTAACATTGTAGAAGAAATATTCATATCCATAATCCTCAAGTGAATACAGTGCCAAATTTGACTCTGTTGTTATATCTGGTAACCGATTCGCAACGTGAAATCCTATCCACTCCCCCTCCTTATTATTAGTGCGATCTGAGCATAGATCTAATGCAATGTAATAATTTTGCTCATCTTCTGCAACATACATATAGTTCCAGCCGTCGACATTGGCTTTTCCTTCTGTAATATCAATTGTGTTATCTACATCTAAATAGAAAGGAATGCTATAGGGCGCCCGGATCCATTCGCGTTTTTCAATAACACCATCAATTGTGGGAGTAATTAGCTTTGGTTTGTCACTGAACTGCCAATCATTCCCAAAGAGCCATCCAATAAAAAAAGCTCCACCACTCACAACGATTGCTAGAGAAATTGCGAGAATCATATTTCGATTTTTATTATCTTTTGCCATAGTTATAACCTCATAATGGTTAAGTCCTTTTCGAAGAATCCATATATAACTTTAACTAGCAAAAACTGGTTTCCAAAATCGGAATTTAGGTGAACAAATAAGACAAAAAAAAAAGGAAAATAACTAAGAATAGTCTTTAGGATGTTTTTGTGCAATATTTGCTGTGGTTTGTGATTCTGACTCTTTTGTCTCCGAAGAGTTCGTATTTAGGTCTAAATCCTTCTTCTCCGTAGTAATCTCTTCCGATTCTACTGGTATGGCATTAAAATGTTCTTTTTTCTTTGAAACTATTACTTTCGCAGGACGAAGCACGTTATCCCCTAGATAGTATCCTTTTTGTGCAATTTTGATTACAGTATCTTCTGGATACTCTTCATCGACTAATCTCATGAATACATCGTGCTCCTTGTAATTAAATGGAATCCCAATCGATTCAATGGGCTTTATACCCAATCCTCCTAAAACCTGGAGGAATTGTTTTTGAAGCGATTTTATCCCCTCTAATAGTTGTTCGTAGTCTTTCTTGGAGTTGGATTCGTATTTACTGATAGCGGCTTCAAAGGAATCTACAATAGGAAAAAAATTTCGAATCACATCGACTTTAATGTTATATTTGCTGTTTTCAATGCGTTTATCCGCAATTTTCTGACTATTTTCCATTTCCGCCTGGAGAAACATTCGATTTTTCTTTAACTCTTCTATCTCACTCAAAGCATCTTGATATTTCTGTTCAATAGTCTTAGGTCTTTCAGGGATCGCTTCAAGTTGTTTATCGTCTTGGGATTTGGTTATTGTTGACTTATCCTTTTCCATCTCGATTTTCTTTCCATCTTCGGATTTGCTAAATTCAGAATTTGCTTTCACGTCTTTATCTTTCTTCTTCAATTTAACTCACCTAATTCCCATTTGAAAACTCCTTGAATTTTTTTGGTAATGACTCTTGCAGTTGATCAATCAATATTTGACTCTCTTTCGAGAGCTTTTTATAATCTGGAATGACAATTTCCACTCTTACAACATGATCTCCTCTGCCTTCCAACCGGTTTAATCGCGTAAATCCTTTTCCATTGATTCGAAATTCACTTCCACTTTGAGTCCCAGGAGGAATTCGGATCTTATCCTTTCCATCGATAGTGTCAACTTGAACGGTTGCTCCTTTAATTGCATCAATAAAAGAGATTTTTTGGGAGCTACGTATATTGAAATTATCTCGAATAAACCTAGGATGGGGAGCAACTCTAATAGCAATATATAAATCCCCAGGAATTGCATCTGATGTGGGAATGTGCCCCATTCCTTGAACCTTTAAAGACATTCCCGATTCTACGCCTGGAGGAATTGTTACAGTGATTTTTTTCGCGCTTCGTGTCACTTTTTCTCCTCGACACACGGGACATTTATTCTTTATTATTTGTCCCTCACCTCGACATTGGGGGCAGGTTGTCACTTGAACCACTCGACCAAATAAGGAAGAACGAACTTCTTGAACTTCTCCCCTTCCTTGACATCGATCGCACGTACGTGTGGATTTACTACCTCCCGCTGCACCTGTGCCCTCACAATCCCCACATGGTTCATATCGATCCAACTGGATGTCCTTTTTAAGTCCAAATACTGCGTCTTCGAAGGATATATCCATACGTTGTTCAATATCTTCTCCATATGGCTGCCTTCTTCGACTTCTTGTGGATCCCGATGTTCGAGAACTGCCAAAGGGATTAAATCCTCCAAAAAATGTGTCAAAAATATCCGACATACCGGAAAATCCCTCTCCTCCAAATCCTCCCATTTGTGGACCATCGAAGCCATATTGATCGTATGTGCGTCGACGTTCGTCGTCACTTAGCACCGAGTATGCTTCTTGGATTTCTTTGAATTTTTCTTTTGCAGCATCTTTGTTCTCTTTGCTAGTGCGGTCTGGATGATGTTTTAATGCAAGTCTTCGATACGCTTGCTTAATTTCGTCTTTAGACGCATCACGCGAAACTCCTAGCACATCATAATAGTCTCGTTTATTTTTCTTGCTCATTCTGATAACCCGTGGCTGAAATTAATATTCAAAAATAAAAAAGGATTTTGGAATCAAAAATTTGGATTAATCTTCTTCTTCCCAGTCGACATCAACGGATTTTCGCTTTTTCTTTTTCTTTGGGTCGTCTTCGTATGAAGCACCGCCCGATCCTCGCTTTGCAGCTTCTTCAGCAGCTTTTGCAAAATCCTTCTCATTAAATCCTCCACCTGGACCCCCTGGACCTCCAGCACCTTGATATATTTTTGTACCGAATTTTTGCAAACTCTCATTTAACTTATCATAAGCAGATTTAATGCGTGTATCATCATCCGACTTTAAAGCATCCTTTACATCATCCATAGCATGAAGTAATTCATTCTTTAAATCCTCATCTAATTTATCGGCATGTTCCTTCATCAGTTTTTCAGTCTGATATACCATGGATTCAGCGTTGTTACGAGTTTCGACACGTTCTTTCTTCTCTTGGTCTTCTGTTTCGAATTTTTTCGCTTCTTCTACCATTTTTTGGACTTCTTCATCACTTAAACCACCTTTATTACGTTCAATAGTGATTTTCTGCAGTTTTCCAGTGCCTAAATCCTTTGCAGTAACGTTTACAATTCCATTTTCATCAATCTCAAACTTAACTTCAATTTGAGGAATTCCACGGGGAGCAGGAGGAATTCCTTCCAATCTAAAGCGACCGAGAGTTAGATTGTCTGCTGCCATTGGTCTTTCCCCTTGTAACACGTTGATCTCAACAGCGGGTTGGTTATCTGCGGCGGTTGAAAACACTTTAGCACGTTCGCATGGTACTGTAGTATTCCGTTCTATAAGGGGAGTTCGAACTCCTCCTAAAGTCTCGATGCCTAATGTTAAGGGAGTAACATCTAATAGTAATAATTCATCCACTTCTCCTGCCATAACTGCACCCTGGACTGCTGCTCCTATGCAAACACATTCCATGGGATCTACTGACCTTTCCGGCTCTTTACCGAAGAATTTTTTAAATACTTCCCGAACAATTGGCATACGGGTAGGTCCTCCCACAAGTATGACTTTATCCACTCCTTTAGGTGGAAAACCTGCATCATCGATGGCTCGTTGCATGGGAGCTTCGAGTCTCCTAATAACTGGTGCAATTAATTCTTCCAGTTTTGCTCGAGTTAATTCTAAATCGAGGTGTAAAGGTCCACTTTCATTTTGTGAAATGAAGGGTAGATTTATACTTGTGGAATAAGAGGTGCTGAGTTCGATTTTTGCTTTTTCACCGGCTTCTAAAACACGAGCCATTGCAGTGCTATCTCCTCTAAGAGAAACATTATTTTTCTTCTTGCATTCAGATACCACCCAATCTACGATTAATTTATCCATGTCAGTTCCTCCGAGAGCTGTATCACCCGAAGTACTTACAACTTCAAAAACTCCCTTGCCATCTACCGCTCCCATTTCCATAATGGTGACATCAAAGGTCCCTCCACCAAGATCTAAGACACAAATTTTCATGGTTTTTTCTTTACTTTTATCTAAACCATATGCTAAACAGGCTGCAGTGGGTTCATTTATGATACGAACGACTTCTAATCCTGCTATAGTGCCTGCATCTTTAGTTGCAGTTCTTTGAGCATCATTAAAATATGCTGGAACAGTAACTACCGCCTTTTTAACAGGTTCTCCGATATAAGCTTCACAATCCTGCTTGATTTTTTGAAGGATCATCGCAGAAATTTCTTGTGGAGTGAATTCTTTATCATCAATCTTTACTTTATGAGCTGTACCCATCTTTCGTTTGATGGCTTGAATTGTGCGATCGGGATTGGATACTGCTTGACGTCGCGCAGGTTCACCAATGAGTCGAGTTCCGTCTTTAGTGAAAGCTACGTAAGATGGGAATGCTTTCCCACCTAACGACACACCCTCCGCGCTTGGAATAACTTCCGGCTTGCCACCAACGATAATGGCAGCTGCCGAATTGCTTGTTCCGAGGTCAATACCAATTATTTTTTCTTTTTTTGTCTTCTTCTCGTCTGGCATTTTTATCACGCAATATAGTTTGTTAACTAATGGTTAATTAAAAATTATCTTAGTGAAATTATATTCACTCTTTCTTAAAAGGCTAACGATTTTATAAGCTAAAGATATTACGCATGACAATGGAGTTTTATTATTGATTTTAAAAAAGAAAGACTCGCAGTATTAAAAATATAAGTTCAAAAAGGCTTATTTCAAAAGTATTTTTCCATATGATCTCAACCATTCTTTACCCATTCAGTCACAATTGAAATGAAATCATTGAAAATCTCTTGGTTTCACTGGCAAGTTTATTTAATTCTTAGGGTATCTATCTTCAAATACTGATAAATCCACACATTTGGGAAGGATTTCAAAATTTGTTTTTTTATTTAATTTGAATTATCTGTAAATTACTTTCCTATTGATCGATGGAATAGACATCAAGTTCGCTTAAGCAATCTTACCACAGTACTTGTACCCCAATTTTTTGTACATTGTTTGTTTCCTGGACGGTGAGCATCTAAACGAAGTCGACCGTAGTTTCGGTGCCACCACCCGGTCGGCACAAGATCAGATTTCACAGTTTTCACATATTTCACATACTGACCAATTAACCACAAAGCATTATTATCATATCTGTCATTACTAACTTCATTGGTCGTTTCTAGATGAGTGAGAAAGGATATAATAAAATCCTCTAGAGTTTTACCAGTTTCTCCTTGATAAGCTTGCATCTGTAAGATTTGCAGGTATTCTCGAGGAGAAAAACCAATTTCTAGTTGTTTTCTGCGTTCAAATATTATCCCTTGTCCTTGTTGAGGGATGATAGGGAGTTTTTCAACTAAACACACTGACCAACCGGGAAGCGCACAAATATTTCTATGATTAATTACTTGTAATTTGGTCAGTCCCTTATGATTACTTGAAAATTCTTGAGGAAAATACACAAGTTCATTCGTATCTAATCTCAGCTTTAAGGTCTCCCAAATCCATACTTGTTTTTCGGCATTCACAAGAACGGGTATTAAAGGTTCCAAAGAATTATGCCGGGTTTGATATATTGCACCTTGTGATATGCTTTTGTTTATCGCTGTTTTCAATCGTTCAATAAGAACGGGGATTGACATTGCTATAGGAGTGAGTTGTAAATGATCAAATCCCTGTAATATTTTTTTCTCCACTAGTTCTCGATTATAATCAATTAAATTCACCACTTGTTCATAGCTTGGAATTGGATATTCCTTTCCATCCCAGCCAATAACTCCATAATCTTCTGATTTCGATAACTGAATGAGAATATTGGCATTTTTTAGGACTGTAACACAATCCAAATATTGTCTTTCATATGTGTCTTTTGGGTATTTTGACATATTTCCTTATTCCAAATTTTTAATAGAATATTCTGGAACTTGAAAAACTAGACAATAATGATGATGTACATTACTAACATAGGTGTTTGGGTACCCCCATATACCTAGTTTTTTATCGCTTTGGCACCATATCATTTCCTGACGCAAGGAAAATCCATGGTCTCTCATTTTTAAAGCGAATTCCCATGCTAAAGGGTAAAATTGTTGTTTTTCCTTCATCGTATTCTGCATTATGACAACGCAATATGCATTTTCTTTCATTTTTTGACTAATTTTCTCATAGATAGTTAGTAATCCATCTAAAAATTTATTATAATCTTGAATATTTCCCAAATCTTGTTCTAAGGAGCTGAATTTGGCATCATAACCCTTCGAAATCCGGTCTTTTTGAGTAGATTCGGATCCTCCTCGAGAATGATCAAGCATATCCCAGTAAGGAGGACTGGAAATGCAAAAATCGAATTTCGGTAGAGTTAATGTATTAATATTTCGCACATCTCCCAAAATAACATACTGGTCGGTCCTCTTTGCTCCGATGCTTGCCCATTTTTCAGAGATTTCAAACCCGATAGCATTTCGTTCTACTGACTGTGCTGCCACCAGAGTAGATGCTGTACCGCAAAATGGATCTAAAACCCATGCACCTTTTTTTGTAAAGAATTTAATAAATCGGGCAATTAAATCCTCGGGGTATTTCGCAGGATGCAAATCTTCTCCTTTTTTTTTATCTCGCGGTTTGGGTTTGTGCACGAACCAGCTTCGAGAAAAATGTATCCATTCTTTTCCCGTTAAATGATTTAAGGTATTTCTCGGATGATACACTCCTGTTTCCGTAACAATTTTTGTATCGGGCTCCTTTGGGTGATCATATTTTGCAATAAAAGTATATCTGGTAATTTCATCCGTTTCCAATCGTAATAAATTTGATGCCCCCATCTTAAGAGGTAAAACTCACCATATAAAATAAATGGATGCTATAACGATTTTGCAAACTTATTATGATGGGCTTTATGAATTTTTTGTGGGAGACAATGGCGTCGCTATTAAAGTAGATTTTTCGATCTGAACAGCTTTTATCTTCATTTCCATCAATTCATTAATTTCCTTGCGTACATTGGTATGATCTAATCCCACTCTATGGTAAAACTGCGCGCGTATAGAATCTTCTCTTGTAGGAAGTCCGAATCCACGCGCTATCCAATAAATGATATCTACAAAGAGTTTGGATGGTCCTGAGATCTCCCGAGCTTTTCGTAAAGTTTCGATAGTTTCTGCATCCCACCCTCCCAACAAAGCGTGTATTGGAAAGAAAATTAAGAAAGGTCCGACAATTAATGCCCCGATAATGATTATTATAGATGCTAAAGTGGTACTCATGTACAGAGATAAAACAGGCAAAAGATACCTACCCGATACGTAAAGCAAAATTATTTCAGCAAATGCTGCTAATAAAGGTGAGATCAGAGTTTGCCAGCTATTAATTTTTAATCCGGGAATACGTTTTTGTACAAGGGCAAGACTTATTGTCCATTTTACTATCCATCCTGCACCTAAGGAAATTACAAAAGCAAGTCCCTCAATTTGAGGAACCCAGAAAATCAACAGGAATAAAGATCCAATTCGGGTAATTTGCTCCAACATAATGCCAATTATTGTATATTCCGGTTTTCCTGCTGCAATGAGAATTGTGTCATTTATTCCCCCCAATACTTCCATCCATCGGAATCCCACAAGGATTTGGATTAGAATTATAGCGTTCTTATAATAGGAACCTGCTACGTTTCCCAAGAGCGGTGCAATCGCTATAATAAATGCTCCTAGAAATCCATTCACCATAGAAGACCAGCGATACTGTTGATTAATATAGTTGCGCGTGAGCGCGTATTTGCCATTGTGATAGGCTTCAGCTAGTGAAGATGTAGTGGGAAAGGAAAACGCCGAAAGGGCACCGCTGATAAGTTGGGCTACGTAGAATAAACCAATAATTGTGGAATAATTTGGAAGATAATTGGTATAAATTAGAACGATAATAAGATTTGCACCAGGAACGATTAATCCTGGAATCATCGAGCGTAAACCGAACCACAAACAATTTTTCACTACATCCTTATCTATTCGAGGTATGAATACATCCACAAGTTTGACACGGGGATCGATTTTTTGTAATACGGGGAGTGTCCATTTTGCAGCAATCGCAGCAGCAAGAAAATCGTCCGCATAGGCACCGAGGATGCTTCCAATTGTTATTCCCATCAATTCTCCGAGTCCGGGTAATGCTCGTCCCAAATATTTCCCGGCAAACACGAATGCAATGCGGGTTGAGGATTCCAAAATCACACCTTGGAAGAATCGTACCATGGAACTTCTGTGAAATTGCTGGTAGGACTCTAGTGTTGCGCGAAATACTCCCAAGAATCCGGGATATTGTATCGTACTGTGTAGAAGCAAGAAATAGGATGCATAAGCTAAATTTGATTCATTAACACCACCATACAGAACCCAAACAGCAATCCCAGTGATTTGAAGCAAACCAGAGAACATTTGGAACCAAATAAAGAATCGGATATACTGAAGTGACTTACGTGGTTCTTTTATCGCCACTTCTCCGATGAACCTTTGAAGAGCAGTTCCAATTCCCAGATCAGCTAATATAAAGGTTAAATAGAATAACTGGTTGGTCATTTCTTGCCATCCAAGGGTTTCTGGGAAAGGATAGACGAATTTGGGCAGAATATATAGATTGATCACCACGCCGAAAAGAATAGATAACACTATTAACGTTAAGTTGTATAAAAGACCACCAAGAGGACGATGAAACCCGATTTCTTCCCACAGACATTCTTGGGCAGTTATGCCGTTCAGTTTATCTTTTCCTTTTGATATTTGTCTAGTGCTCATCAGCAGTTCCCCTGAATTTCACATTTTTTTTGTTTTCTTAGAAGATGGATTATTTGTTTAGCTTTTTGTTTGTAAGAATAACCAATTATATTAAATATGACCATAAAAAATTATGCGTAATTTATATTCATTTAGTGTGCCACTCTTTATGATAAACTTCACAACATGCAAATATTACATTCTGTCGATTAAATTTTCCTCCTCCAAATACCGTATAAGCCGGATTCTATGACGTCATTTCTCTAGTCACAACCTTAAAAACTTCACAAAAAAAATCTAACTTATGGAGTATTATCATTTTTCAAAAGTAAAAGCAAATGTTGTTTCTGATTATGATTCACAGAAGACTACTATTCGTGTTCTTATAGATCCTGAGATGGCTCCGAATTTCATCATGAGAAGGTTTGAAATCCAATCTGGAGGAAAAATTGGTATGCATGATCATTGGAACGAGCATGAAATCTATGTAATTGAGGGAGAAATGGATCTTATCGACAAAAATGGAAAAAAAACCCATATTACCAAAGATCAGTTTATCTACATACCTCCGGATGAACCGCATGGATATGTAAATATGTCAAACAAATCCGTCGTATTTCTCTGCGTAATACCGAAAAAGAAATAGGAGAAATTACATTAAAAGATTTCTTACTCTTTATAAAACACACCCAAATCCAAATATATCACGTTAGATTGATTTCGATATGGAATCCTTAACAGGTAAAAAATGCATTCCATGCGAAGGGCATATTTCTCCTTTATCGGAATCAGAAGAAAATGAATATATGGAACAGATCCTGGGGTGGGTAATAAATCGGAAAGGAACTCACTATCTAAGCAAACAATTCACGTTTGAGGATTTTAACGTAAGTATGTGGTTTGTGAATGCAGTTGCAAATCTCGCTGAGGAAGAAGGACACCATCCCGATATACACATATATTATGATAGGGTCACAGTGGAACTGCATACGCATGCTATCAGTGGATTGCATGAAAATGATTTCATTATGGCTGCAAAAATCGATGAAATTAAATTAAAAAATAAAAAAGGAAGAAAATAACCTTAAAAAGTAACCAAGATTCCTTCAATTAGCCCATTTTTTTTCCATGAATCTTCTTCATGGGATTGCATAAATCAAAAAATTTGAGATATCTATGTACAGAGGAAAAAATAAGTTGATTTGGTGAGAATTGGGCAAAAAAAAAGGAAAAAAAAGATATTATCTTTAAGGAAGGTTTTATTTCTTCATTGACGCTTGGAATCGCGGATCCTCTTCTTGTAAAGTTCTCCGCATCACTTTTCCGACCATAGATTTCGGGATTTCATCTCTAAACTCGATCTCCTGCGGAACTTTATAATGGGTCATGTTTTCCTTGCACCAAGCTCGTAACGCTTCAGGAGTCAAAGTACTTCCTTCTTTTATCTTAACCCACGCTTTTACCATTTCTCCGCTTGCTGGGTCGGGAATGCCTGCTGCAGCAACTTCTAAAACATCAGGATGATGTCCAACCAAAGTTTCAACTTCTTTTGGATAAACGGAATAACCTTTCATTTTTATCAGTTGTTTCTTACGATCGCGGATCAAAATTCTACCGTACTCGTCCATATAGCCGATATCTCCGGTAAGTAGCCATTTCTTTCCGCCCCATTCTTTGATTGTTTCAGCAGTTTGCTCCGGTTGGTCGAGATAACCTTTCATCACTTGGGGGCCATGAACACAGATCTCACCTGTGTTTTCTTCTCCAATCCCATCAATCGGTCCATCGTTAAAGTTCTCGGACGGAAAGATAAACCAGTCTGTACCTGGAAAAGGCATCCCAATCGTACCAACAGAGCGTTGTTCACCATAGAAATTACCCGCACTTACAACTGGTGAGGTTTCGGTGAGACCATATCCTTCCGTAATTCGTGCACCTGTGCGTTCCTCGAATTTATCTTGAACGGGTTTGTGCAATGGACCTGCACCACTAACACAAATCTTCAATTTACTCAATCCTTCTCGATATGGCTCTAAATTCTCAAGATCAGCAATCCGTTGGAACAATACTTCAGCTCCAGCATAACATAAGCCATTGGGTGCGTCAATTTTGTTGAATGCTTCCAAAATTTCTTCGGTTGCTGGAGGACGTGGAAATAGCATCATCCATGCACGGGAAGCGATGGAGATATTCATAACAACTGTATGAGCAAAAGAATGGAACAATGGTAAAATCCCTACCATTCCGGTTTTGGGACCGAATAGTGGTGCGTCAGGAGGACTATCTGGATTTTTTTGCTTTAGCAACCAATATTGACACTGTACGGCATTTGTGTAGACGTTCCGGTGCGTTAATACAGCTGCTTTCGGAACTCCCGTTGTACCACCAGTCATGATCAACGTTGCTATATCTTTTGCTTGGTCTATCTCCGCTCGTGGGCTATTTGGCGAGGCTTTAAGAAGATCCATAAATTTATGAGAATTCGGGACTTTTCCTTTCGGAATTTTTCCTAACAATTTACCGAGAACTTTCTTAAATCCGGATAATCCCACGGCAAGATCGCTGATATTTGTACTAATAAAAGCTTTAACACTGTCTAATTTGTCTTTAATAGGAGCAATCATCGGTTCATAGAGGGCATCTAACACAACGATGTATTTCGTCTTGGTGATTTGAAGCTGGTGCAAAACTTCTGTAGCTTTATAGGTGGGGTTAACACCTGTTGGAATTGCCCCGATCTTTTGTGCTGCGTAATAAACGATAACGTATTGGGGTGAATTGCCGAGAATAATGCTGATAACATCCCCTTTCTTCACACCTATTTGTAGTAAGCCACTGGCAAATCTATCCACATAGTCTTTCAATCGCTTGTAATTTATCCAACCATCTCCTACCGTAAAGAAGATTGCAGGCCAATCTGGAACTTCTGCAGCTCCCTCTTCCAGAAAATCATACATAGTTTTCCGGGCGTCATAGGTAAGTTGGAAAGGCATACCTTTTGGCCAGAATGGGCAGTGAAACCATGGTCGGTCTTCAGGAATTTTTGTTGTGATATCCATAATAGTAGTCATCTCTTTTACAATATTACTAACTCCCATAGGGAAGGGATGTAAGATCAATCCCCTCCGTAACTACGGTTAGAAGAAACTTGGTCAAAAGACTATAAAAAGATATTGACAAAAAACCAAAATGACATAATTCCGATTATGAGGGATTTAGCATTATAGATCAAAAACATCGTGATATCTGGTACAATATTTTTTCTTGGAGAGATTTCCGAGAGATATTTTACAATCACGCCTACATGGTTCAGAAATTAGGTGAATATACTTAAGTCGATTTCGATGGATTGGGAACCGCCTGTTTCGTAACTTATGCAGTCGGCTTGAGAACGTGATACAGTTAAGTATCAATTTAATTATGATAATGAAAATCATTGCATACTCCGAAAAATTTTAATGGAAATATTTGCTCTTATAAGATTCCAACTAAGATTTCGATTTTTATTCATCAGAACAGTTATAGTTAGTTATTTTTTTTTATCATTAGAAATCTTAAAAATCATAATCAAAATATGAAATTTCTTTTCCATAGTTCGTGTTTTCCTGAACATGGTTTTAGTTTCATAGATTAATATTTAATTAAACTGTGAAGTATTTCCCCCTATCTTAAAATTAAAAATGAGGAAAGAACCATGCTAAAAGAAAATGATAAAGCTCCGAATTTCACCTTGCCTGATCAGGATGGAAATAATGTCACCCTTAGTGATTTTAAAGGACAGAAACTAGTTATCTACTTTTATCCTAAAGATAACACGCCTGGATGTACAACTGAAGCCATAAAATTTCGGGACAATATACAAGAATTCGCTGATAAAGGTATTAAAATCATTGGAATTTCTAAGGATAATGTTACGAGCCATAAGAAGTTCCAGGAAAAATATAATTTGAATTTTACTTTACTTTCAGATAAGGATTTAGTGGCTGCTAAGGCATTTGGGGCTTATGAAGATGGAAAAGTAAATCGTCGAACGTGGGTAATTGATGAGAATTGGAAAATCGAAAAAGTATTTGAAAAAGTTTCTCCTACTAACCATAAAGACGAACTGTGTGCGATATATCACATTAAACCCAAAACATAATTCCTCTTGAAATTTTTTATTCTACGAACTATGTTGTTAAAAATGGGCTACAAAAAAATAAAGGCACGAACGGTGATGTAATTGTTAGAGTGGATGCATCGTGAATCATCAATCGCTTGCTTATCTCGTAACAGAACAAGGAACTCTTGTACAATTAAAATCCCACTCAATCCTTCAGAACTTCAAATCATATAATTTATTGGTGTTTTATGCTTTCCAATCAAAAATTCTTTATAATTGGATCGGCAGAAGGGTAGATGTTCATACTGTCGAGAATATCGACAATATAGAGCAGTTAATTATGAGAATGCATCCGGGTAAGACTATATTACGCCATATGACGATTTATGAGCAAAACAGAGATAGCATCGAGGAATTCCTTAAAGATATAGGTATTTCTCTTGAAGATTATAAGGAACGTTTAAGTTTATGGCGAGAATTTGAAATTTCAATCTATTCTGATATTCAAAAATTCAAGATTGAGGAAAATAACAATTTGATTCTTGATAAATTCGTTGAAGCAATAGATGCAGCAAATCATATCAGGTTACTGGCAGAGAAAATTCATGATTCTGCACTCGTAAAGGAGAAAATACATTTTATTGAGAATTTACAGGAAAAGAAAAAATTGATAGATAAGAAAAACACAATCCTGTCACAAATAAATAAACTTATCCCAGAGCTAAAAAATT
>Ga0209253_10001663_pt1 | contig 19576 bp, 21 predicted proteins | sample FrelakmetBRP12BR_FD_187145 | JGI IMG/M metagenome (GOLD analysis project Ga0209253, IMG submission 187145) | Freshwater lake sediment microbial communities from the University of Notre Dame, USA, for methane emissions studies - BRP12 BR (SPAdes)... | ecosystem: Environmental > Aquatic >... | reverse complement strand
ATAAACTGGTAAGCGGCGTCCACGTTTTTCGCTCCTTGTGAAATTACCAAACTGTCCATCCACATACCGGCCCCCTCTTGCGGATAGATATAGTGGAGGTTGGGATTTTTCTGATTGGCCAAATAAGCCTCGCCATTCCAGTTCATCCCCGCCACCACCTCTTCCGCCAAGTACAAATCCTTGGGGGAATCGGCGCTGAAAACCCTGACATTAGGCATGAGTTCGACGAGTTTTGCATAGGCGGCGCTGATCTCGTTCTCGCTGGTGCTGTTGGCGGAATAACCCAGGGTCCTAAGGCCCATGGCGAACACCTCGCGCACGTCGTCCAGCAGCAGCAGTTTATTTTTGAACCGGGCATCCCAGAGATCCGCCCAGCGGGTGACGGTCTTGACCGGCGCGTCCTTGGTATTGACCATAATGCCCGTTGTCCCCCATAAGTAGGGAATGCTGTAGTCATTGTTAGGATCGAAAGGCTTGCCCAGCAGGCGCGGCTCCAGGTTGCCAAAATTATGGAGCCGAGACTTGTCCAGTTTTTGCAGCAAACCCTCCCGGCGCAGGCGGTCCAGGTAATACGTGGACGGCACCAGCACGTCATAACCCTCACCCTTGACGGTCTTGACCTTGGCGTACATCGCCTCGTTATTGTCATAGGTGGAATATTTGACCTTGATGCCGGTTTCCTTGCTGAATTGATCCAGCACCGCCTGTGGCAGGTATTCCGCCCAGTTGTAAATCACCAGCGTTTTACTGGCGGCAACCGCGGAACTGCAGAAAAGGCACAGCCAAAGCACCAGCAATTTTTTCATTTCTTCTCCTTCAGCAAAGATTGGGCAGTTATCACGATAACCAGGGTCAAGCCGAACATGATCGCGCACAAGGCATTAACCTCCGGTTTTATACCCAGGCGCACCATCGAATAGATCTTCAGGGGCAGAATCTCAAAGGTCGGTCCGGTTACAAAGAAACTGATGATGACATCGTCCATGGACAGGGTAAAACTCAGCAGCCAACCCGCTACCACTGCCGGCATCAGCAGGGGCAGGATAACCTTGTGGAAGGTTTGGAACTCGCTGGCACCCAGATCCTTGGCCGCCTCGATCAGGTTTTTGTCAAACCCGCTGATACGGCTGAGAACAGTTACGGCCACGAAGGGAATGCAGAAGGTGATATGAGCCACCAGCAGAGTGGCGAATCCCAGGGTTATCTGCAAGCTGACGAACAGGATGAGCAAGGAAATTCCCATCACGATGTCCGGCGACATGATGAGTATGAAGATCAGCCCCTTCAGCAACTGCTTGCCAAAAAATTCATAGCGGTACACCACCACCGCCGCCAGGGTACCGATCAGGGTAGCCAGGGTCGCCGCCAGCGTGGCGACCATCACCGAATTGAGGGCCACTTTCAAGAGGGTGTCATTGGCAAACAGGCTCTCGTACCAGCCCCACGTAAAGCCTTCCCAGTTCAGGGAATACTTGGAATCGTTAAAGGAATAAACGATCAGGACAATGATGGGAATATACAAAAACCCATACACCAGGATGAGATAGGCATACTGGGCGAACCGCTTCATGGCAGCCCACCGCGGCCAGCGCGTCGAGCGCTCAGATAATAGGCCCACAACAGTAGCCCCATCAGCAGGGTCAACAACACGCTGGCGGCCGCGCCGAGCGGCCAGTCGCGGGCCGAGAGGAACTGATCGCGGATCAGGTTGCCCACCAGCAGACTCTTGGCCCCGCCCAGCATATCCGAGATATAAAAACAACCCAGCCCCGGCAGAAACACCAGCATGCTGCCGGCGATGATGCCAGGCAAGGTCAACGGCAGAATGATTTCCAGGAATATTCTAATCTTGCGGGCACCCAGGTCGCGGGCCGCTTCAATCAGGCGTGGATCGAGCTTTTCCAGGGAGGCGTACACGGGCAGTACCATGAACGGCAACAGCGCATAGACCAGCCCAATGATCACCGCCGTATCGGTGTAAAGGAGTTCCAGAGGCTGGTCAATCACTCCCAGGCCGAGCAGCAGTTGGTTAAGCACGCCCTTGGTCTTGAGGATGATGACCATGGCGTAGGTGCGCACCAGGGAACTGGTCCAAAAGGGAATGATCACCAACAGCAGCAGCAAGGGCCGCAGCCGTTTAGGCATACGCGTCAACAGATAGGCAAACGGATAGCCCACCAACAGGCACAAGAGGGTAGTCAGCGCCGCCCAGTAGAGCGAACTCGACAGCACGCCGAGATAGAGAGGATCAAGCATGCGCCGGTAGCTGGCAACGCTGAACGCAAAGGCCAGAAACTCACCCTCACCTCGCGCCATGAAGCTGGCGGCGATGACCATGAGGTTGGGCAGCAGGGCGAACACGATCAGCCACAGCCAGATGCCGCCCAGGGATAATTGTTTAAAACGGTTATACGTCCGCATGCGGCAGGATAACCTCCCAGTTGTGAACCCAGTCCACGTACACCCGCTCCCCCCTTCGGAAATCCAGTTCCGCGCAGGCCGGGTCCTCCTCGTTGAAAAACTGGGCAGTGGACAATAGCTCGCCGCTGTCCAAGCGGATCAGCATGTCCACCGTGCTGCCCTTGTAAATGACTTCCTCGATCACGGCTGGAAACAGATTCGCTGTTTCCTCGGCGCTACCCTCTCCTTCGCGCCAGATGCGCAGATCCTCGGGACGCACCAGTACACTGACCGCCGCGCCCACCGCGAAAGGCCGAGTGGATTCCAAGGTAATGAGTTTGCCGTACAGCTCGATAGCGTAACGGCATGCGTTGGCGACCATGATTTTACCTGGCAACACATTGATCTCGCCCACGAAGCGGGCAACGAAGAGGTTCTTGGGCGTTTCGTAGATCTCCCGCGGCGTGCCGATCTGCTCAATGCGACCTGCATTCATCACCACCACCCGGTCCGACATGGACAGCGCCTCCTCTTGGTCGTGGGTGACGAAGATAAAGGTAATGCCGAGCCTACGCTGCAACTGTTTCAACTCGACCTGCATGGCCTTGCGCAGTTTGTAATCCAGGGCACTCAAGGACTCGTCCAGCAGCAATACCAGCGGCTGGTTTACCACCGCCCGCGCCATGGCTACCCGCTGCTGCTGGCCGCCGGAGAGTTGATTAGGCTTGCGGTCGGCGAAGTCCTCCAGCTTGACCGTGCGCAGCGCTTCCAGCACCCGTTCCTTGAGGTCCTGGCCGTTGACACCCTTCATGCGGGGTCCAAACGCCACATTGTCGAACACGGTCAGGTGGGGAAACAGGGCATAGCTTTGAAACACCGTGTTCACCTGGCGCTCCTCCGGCATCAGCGTCGCCATATCCCGGCCCGCGATGGTGATGGCGCCACCGGTAGGTGCCTCGAAGCCGGCCAGCAACCTCAGAATCGTGGTCTTGCCGCAACCCGAGGGACCGAGCAGGGTGAGGAACTCGCCGCGCTGAACCTGGAGATCGATGTTGCACAGCACCTCATGACCGCCATAGGACTTGGAAACGTTATTCAGTTCTATAACGAATTCACTCATGGCGCCCTGAAGTCTCCCCGGTGGATGGGTTGAAACGCCGCACGACCAGGAATATCGGCAAGCGGCGGATACTCAAGCATAGCCGTCACCTAATGCTGGCAGCGGGGACAGTAATAGGTAGCGCGCTGCCCCAGTGGGCGAAGCTGGATCGGCTCGCCGCAGGTACGGCAAGGCAGGCGGTTGCGCTCATAGACGCGTAAGTATTGCCGAAAATAGCCCGGTTCACCGGTGCCGCCGACGAAATCCCGAAGCGTGGTTCCACCTTCGTTGATGGCCTGCGTTAGAACCTCGCGGACGGCGTCCGCCAGTGTCCCGTAGCGGGCCAGGGAGATGCGTCCAGCCGCGCGTGCTGGATGGATGCCGGCCATGAACAGGGCCTCGTTCGCATAGATATTGCCGACCCCCGCCACCACATGGCTGTCCATCAGGTAGGGTTTGACAGAGACCCTACGCCCACGGGCCAGAGTATAAAGGTGGGTGGCGGTGAACTCGCTTTCCAGTGGCTCCGGGCCGAGATCGCATAACAGGGGATGACGCTCGGGCGGGTCCGTGGTCCACAACAGACAGCCAAAGCGACGCGGATCGTTGAAGCGCAAGCAGTAGCCGCTGCCAAGCTCCAGGTCCACGTGATCATGCTTTCGCAGCGGCGTTGCGCATGGCAAGATGCGCAAACTGCCGGACATGCCTAAATGCAGCAGAACACTGCCGCGGTCGGTGCGCAGCAGCAGATATTTGGCGCGCCGCTCCACGGCGTGGATCGTCTGCCCGCTCAGCACCTGTTCCAGTTCGTCGGAGATGGGCCAGCGCAGGCGCCGTTGCCTGATGATGACCCGGACCACCGGTTGACCCGTCAGGTGCGGGGCGATGCCGCGGCGGGTAGTCTCGACTTCCGGCAATTCAGGCATGGCAAATGCTCAGTCGGATTTGGGCGGTTGGCCGGCGGCGAAACTGGCCGCTGTACCAGTCAACAGATAATAATAGCGATCGGTGCAGAGATATACCGTGTCCTTGATGCGCAGGTAGCGCCGGTTATCCAGGGATTCAGTGCCGCCAAAGGCCAGTTCCTGGTCGTTCAGAATCAGCGTCAGAAGAGGCGGATCGAGTTGCAGTTTAGCCAGTTCCAAAGCCGTGCTGGGATAACGCAAGGGACAGACAGCGGTGGTGATCTTCAGCACCGCATCGATCAGGGCCGTATTGCCTGGCGCTTCCAGGGGCTTGATGAGGAACCAGGCGCCGGCCTGTTTGCGCAAGACCACAGCCTCCTGGCCGGGGCGTTCGATGCCGATGTTCTGTACCTGTTCCGGCGCCAGTTCCAAGAGGGGGACGGGAGTTGGCGGTGATTCCCGGCCCGGCTCGAAAACGGCAATCAGCAGGAGGGCGGTCACCAACCCCAGCAGTCCCAGGTTCAGGAGATTGCGCTTGTTCATCAGCGTCGCTGCCGCCGCCACCACAGCAGCCAGCCGCTCCCCAACAGCACTAGCGGCAACACCACCAGGAAGCTGCCGGCGATAAGCAGTAGTGCCCGGGCAGACAATTGCAAAGTCTGGTCCGGAGCGGCTTTGGCGCGAATGGCGATCAGCTTGTCATCCTGGCTGAGCCAGTTCAGCATGTTCAAACCCAGCGTCAGATTGCCGCCATTGCCCAGATAGGCATTGGACAGAAAATCGCCGTCCCCGACCACGACTACCCGTTGACGCGGCGCACCGGGAGCATCCGGCTCGCTGGCCTGGCCTGGCCTGATCCGGGATAGCGCTACGCCCAGGGTCAGCGGTCCAGCCCGTTCCTCGCTATCGGGATCGAAATGGATTTCACCATTCAAAGCACCAGTCTCGGTCCAGCTCCGAGGCTGAGTGAGCAGCAACTCCTCGGGCTCCCAGCCCTCCACCGGTCGCGCTTCCAGGCCGGCGGCGGTGGGAAACAGGGTCAAGGTCTGCAAAGAATCGGTGATGGGGTGGGGACCGTAGTCGGCCACCACGGCGAAGGCCGGATTATCGATACCCAGCAAGGGCGTATCGGCGTCCACCACCACGCCAGGCAGCCGCTGTATTCCCAAGGCATCCGCCAGGCTTTGCAGATTGGCTTCCTCGTTGGGTTCCAGCAACCATAGCAGATTGCCGCCCCCGTCCAGGTAGTCCTGAACCAGTCTAACCTCCCCCGGCAACAGAGCCACTTGCGGGCTGGCAATCACCAGAACCGCCGCATCCTTGCCGATTCCTGCTTCCTTGGCCAGGTTAAGCTCACGCAGTTTCATCCCCGTGCGCCCCAGTTCTCGACCGAAATTGCCCAGATCATGGTTGGCGATACCCGCCGGATGGCGCTCACCGTGGCCGGTGAGAAACAGGACAGTGCGTTCCTGCCGGCGGCTCAGGCGCTGCAAGGCATTGGTTAGATTCTGTTCCGTGAGTCGCTGCAAGCGCTCGCCATGTCCCTGATATTCCAGATACAGTTCCCCCTCCGCGGTGATACCCAGCGCGCGAACCTGCTCCGGCACGGCATCGGGATTGACGAAGGTCAGCTCGACCTCGGGCTTGTAACGCTGGTAGCGGTTCACCAGCATCTGAATGCCGCCGCGCAGGGAGGAGTTGTCGCGGGCATAGGCGGTGATACGCAGTGGCCCATCGAGGCGTGCCAGCAGTTCCTGGCTGGCTTCGCTAAGCGTGTTGCGGCCACCCGCGGTCCAATCCATTTGCAGCACGTAGCGGCTACTCAACCAGGCCAGCAACCCGATGACAGCCCCAAACAACAGCAAGAACAGCACATTCTGCACGCGTAACCGGAGCTTTGAACGAACCGTCATCCCCATGGAGGTCATCAGTGCCGGAGCCGCTGGTTGTCCAGGCGCCGGCTGGCGAGGCCCAGAAAGGCGGCGATGAACAGCAAATAGTAGATTACGTCGGCGCTGTTGAATAAACCCATGAGCAGAGCATCGTAATGATGCAGCAGGGATAGATAGGCAAATATGCCACTGAGCGCTTCCCGGTTGCCACCCGCCAAGTCGATGACCCACAGCAGCAGCAGAAATCCAAAGGTGGCGATCGCCGCCACGACCGGCTGGTCGGAGAGGGTGGAGATATAAAGCCCGGCGGCGGCAAAACTTCCCAGTAGCAATACCAGGCCCAGCAAACCGGCCAACAGCTTGCCTATATCCAGATCGCTGCCTACCAGCAGCGTCAAAGGCATGAGCGCAATCATGGCGACCAACAGCAGCAGACAGGTCAGCAGCCCCACGTACTTGCCCAGCACGATCTCGGGCATGGACACCGGTGCGGAGAGCAACAAGCTAAAGGTGCGCGTGCGGCGTTCCTCGCTGATCAGGCGCATGCTGAGCAGGGGCGTGACAAGCAGGCCCATCCAGGCGGCGACTTTCAACAACGGCGCCACCACCAAATCAGCGACGCCTGGCGCCCCCTCCAGACCCAGCAACTGGGATTGCAGATTCAGGAAATCCTCGATCAGCACCAGAAACAGCCAGGCCAGGATAAGCTGTACCGTCGCCAGCAGCGTCCAGGCCAGGGGTGAGAGAAACAGGCCACGCAGTTCGCGGGCAGCGATGGTGAGGATCATCAGGTGCTCTCCGCATAGCCGAGTGTCAGGTCAATAAAAACCTGTTCCAGAGTGGTGCGCTCGGGAGTGAGTTCCGTGAGTCCCCAGCCTTGCTCGCAGGCGCATACCGCCAAGGCGGCGGCCGGCTCGGCGCCAAGCGCATGACGCAGGCGGAAACGTCCGTCTCCCAACGCTTCCACCCCGCTGATAGCCGGCAGGCCAGCCAGGATCTCGGGCGCCGGCGGCGCGTTCAAAGCGACAATCAGGCTGGTACCGTGCTGGCGCCGGCCCAGTTCCGCCACGCTGCTGGCGTACACCAGACGCCCCTGATGCATGACTTGGACATGGCTGCAGATCGCTTGTACCTCGGATAAAATGTGCGTGGATATAATTACCCCGTGTTCCCGGCCCAGTTCCCGGATCAAGTCTCGGATTTCGCGGATCTGGATAGGATCCAGACCTACCGTGGGTTCGTCGAGGATGATCACGGCGGGCTCATGCAAAATGGCCTGGGCCAGGCCCACCCGCTGTTGATACCCCTTGGAAAGATTGCCAATCAGGCGGCGGCCCACTGCTGGCAGGCCACAACGCTCCTTGGCACGCTCCACGGCAATAGTGATGGTAGCGCGGGGCATTCTGTGCAGGCGGGCACAGTAGTTCAGATACTCATCCACCGTGAGTTCCCGGTACAGCGGTGGAAACTCCGGCAGATAGCCGATGCTGGCCTTGGCGCGCCGGGGCTCATCCAAGAGGTCGATGCCGTTGATCAGGATGCGCCCGACATCCGGCGCCAGGTTGCCCGCGAGCAGTTGCATGGTGGTCGATTTGCCGGCCCCGTTGGGACCTAGAAACCCCAGTACCTGGCCTTGGTTCAGCACAAAGCTCACTTCCCGCACTGCCCAGGTGTCGCCATAGCAGCGGTGGAGGTTTTCCACTTGCACGAGGGTTTTTCCGGTCATGGCGGCGTTACGTAATATTTTTGTAGGCTTTAAAAAAATTCACTATATTATAAAGAATAATGAAAATAAGCCGAAACGACCGTATTTCACTGGGTTACCCTCCGTTTGTTCAATAAAGGTATTAAATTTCATGCTAAATGGTCTGTTGGACCTATCCCCTTGGGGACTGGTAGCCGCGACACTGTTACTTACTCACATCACCATTGTTTCCGTCACCGTCTTCCTGCACCGAGCGCAGGCCCATCGCGCCCTGGACCTGCATCCTGCGGTGAGCCACTTTTTCCGTTTCTGGCTGTGGCTGACCACGGGCATGGTAACCAAAGAATGGGTGGCTATCCACCGCAAACATCACGCCAAGTGCGAAACGGTGGACGACCCGCACAGTCCGCAGATTCTGGGCATTCGCAAGGTGCTCTGGGAAGGGGCCGAGTTGTATCGAACCGAGTCCAGGAAGCCAGAAACTCTGGAGCGTTATGGGCACGGCACGCCCGATGATTGGTTGGAGCACAGGCTTTATACGCCCTACCGAAATCTTGGCGCAACCCTTCTGGTGTTCATCGATCTCGCCTTATTCGGGGTGCTGGGGTTGACTGTTTGGGCTGTGCAAATGGTGTGGATTCCCTTTTGGGCCGCTGGCGTCATCAATGGCATCGGCCATTACTGGGGCTACCGCAATTATGAACCCCGCGACGCGGCGACAAATATTGTCCCCTGGGGCATCCTGATCGGTGGTGAGGAATTGCATAACAATCACCATGCCTTCCCGAGTTCCGCCAAACTATCCAGTAAGTGGTGGGAGTTCGATATTGGCTGGTTCTATATCCGCGTCCTGCAGACTCTAGGCTTGGCGCAGGTCAAGAAAGTGGCGCCGATGCCGCAGCGGGTACCGGGCAAACTGATAGTGGATCAGGATACCCTGCACGCCGTCGTTTTAAACCGCTTTTATGTGATGGCGGACTTCGGCCGCGATGTGGTGATGCCCGTGCTGAGGGAAGAATTGCAGAAAGCCGACGCGTCGAGGCGACGTTTCTTCAAACGGGCGCGGGCAGTCTTGGTACGCGAAGATGCGAGGCTGGACCAACAAGCGCGCGCGCGCCTGCAAAATATGTTGAACGCCAGCCAGCCCCTGCGTACCGTTTACGAATATCGCACCCGCTTGCAAGCCATCTGGAACCGCACCACGGCCAGCCATGAAAAATTACTGACAGCTCTTCAGGAGTGGTGCGCCCAAGCCGAGGCCAGCGGCATCAAGTCGCTGCAGACATTCGCTCATTCCTTGCGCAGCTATTCCATGCGACCCGCTTGAGCCGTTCCCCCGCATTCCGTTAGGAGGTAGCCAGCTCAACGGTTACTTGATCTTGCCTTCCTTATACAGCACGTGCTTGCGCACAACGGGATCGAACTTTTTCAGTTCCAGCTTCTGCGGCATCGTCCGCTTGTTCTTAGTGGTGGTATAGAAATGGCCGGTGCCGGCCGTGGAAACGAGCTTGATCTTGTCGCGCATGGCGTCTGCTCCTTATACCTTTTCACCGCGGGCACGCAATTCACCCAACACCGTGTCGATGCCTTTCTTATCGATGATACGCATGCCCTTGCAAGACACACGCAGGCGTACAAACCGATTTTCGCTTTCGACCCAGAACCGGTGAGTGTGCAGGTTCGGAAGGAAGCGGCGATGGGTTCTATTGTTGGCATGGGATACGTTATTTCCAGTGGCCGGACGCTTGCCCGTCACCTGACATACTCTAGACATCGGGGTTACCTCCCAACCGACGGAATTTGCTTCTGAAATAAATAAAGCTTGGTTTTATACCAGAATAACCAATAACATACAAGCAGATTTAAAGCGTGAATCCTCAATTTGCCAGAATTTAGCTCAAATTTTCTCACCATGGAGAAGCCCGCTAATAAAGCCTCGGTTCTCCCGGAGGGCGAGTCTTGAAGCGTGGATAGCTCCACAAATACTGCTCTGGTCGCCGCCGTATAGCCCGCTCTACGGCGGCGTTCACCGCTGCTACCGAGGCTTCCAGGGGCCCGCCGCCCACCACTTCGGGCAGGGGCTCGAAGTATAGCCGATAGCCCCGCCCCCAAGGCAGGCGTTCGGCGTATAACAAAAATACGGGGGAAGCATTTCTTATTGCCAGCCTTGACAACAATACCATGGTATTGGCGGGCCAGCCGAAAAACGGCGCAAATACTCCGCCCTCCGGGCCGGGGTCCTGGTCCGGCAGAATACCCAGCACCTCCCCGGCTTTTAGCGCCTGGAACAGGGCACGCACCCCACGGGTGTCAGTGGGCACGGTGCGGGCCCCTAGCCGTTCCCGGCCGGCACGGATGAGCGCGTCGATACCTAAGCGACTGGGGCGGTATAAGGTAGTGATGGGATACCCGCTGGACACGTACAGGCCCGCGACCTCCCAGGCGCCCAAGTGGGGGGTAATAACAATAGCTCCTAGCCCCTGCCGTAGGGCGGCGCGCCAGGCATCCTCACCTTCCACCGCCCTGATCAAACCCAGCACCCGATTGCCCTCCCACAACCAGAGCGGAGCGAGTTCCAGAATGGTCTTGCCGGTTTCCATCAAATTCTGGCGCAGCAGGCGGCGGCGGGCAGGAGCAGCGTACTCGGGAAAGCACAGGGCGAGGTTGGTGACGGCGATCCGCCGTGGCTCATTGGGAATCAACCACAACAGCCAGCCGATCAGGATGCCGAGGCCATGAACCAGCGGCAGCGGCAGTCGAGCGGTCAAGCGCAATAAACCGGCGATAAGCGCCTGCCGCCGCATGGCATCAATCGAGATCTGCGGAATAATCGTGCTCGAGAATTGCCTGTGCTTGCGGGATGTTCTCGGCTTCTACCTGGAGTTTGATACCGCCCACGGCAATGCTGTATAGCCAATCAGTCTGCACCAGATGCTGATCGGCCAACTGACAGCGAATGCCTTCGGCCTGCAGGCGGCCCCGGGCAATCTCCGCGAGCGGTAAAAAATCAAAGGTTGCTATTGTTATCATCAAAATTGTCAAAATCCGGATTTAGCTTCGGCGGATTGCCGTCGTAGACAAGATTGCGCCGCCTTTGCACGTAGGCGTTGCGGACGAAGGAGTAATCGCGCGCAGAGTCCCCTAACGCCTTCTCGACCCTCAGCAGGTCAGCACGGGTATCGACAATATTTAACGCAACCGCAATGTTGCGTTCCTGGGGGTTAAGACCACTGTAGACCAGCGGATAAAACACGTAGTCATCCGTCGCCAACCCCAGAACGTCGCGCGTACTGCTGGGCCCCAGCAAAGGCAGCACCAGGTAATAACCCTCAAGGCCTGACCAGTACGCGATCGTCTGGCCGAAATCCTCATTGTGCTTGGGCAGGTCCATGTGACTGGCGACATCAAAAAAGCCCAACAGACCAAAAGTGGAGTTGAACACGATCCGGCTGATATCGCTGACGGCGTCGCGGAACTTTAACTGCAAAATATTATTGGCGGCAATCGCAACATCGCCGAGATTGCTGAAGATGTTTGTGATGCCATCGTCCAGGATTTGCGGCGTGACGGCTCTGTAGGCCTTGGCGACAGGTTTGATCACCGCTCTGTCGAGCTTGTCGTTAAAGGCAAACATGGCGCGATTGTACCCTTCCAGAGGGTCTGGATTGTCGCGTGCCATCATGTCGGCGGTCGAGGCACACCCGGGCAAAATAATAACAGTGCCGATGCTTGCCAGCATGCACCAGGCAGTTAGGCTTGTTCTTCTCATTACTCACCTGCGACGATATCCTTAAAGGGTAATCCTACCTAATCGCTGGACGCACGCACAGCACTCACCGGCAATAAATTCTTTCAGCACCCGAGAAATCGCCCGCGACCCGGCTCTGCCGCCAGGGCAGCGCGGGCGAAGCGCGTGGATCTCATGCGCTTATGTTGAGAGACGCGCTGGAAAATCAGCCGGCTTTAACGTCGATGCGCCGACTGCGGGACTGCGGGCTCTTGGGCAGCGAGATGCGCAGCACCCCGTGCCGATACTGGGCGCGAGCTTTGCCCTCTTCCACGTCGGTGGGCAGGGGAATGGCGCGTTCAAAGCTGCCATAGGCTCGTTCCAGCATATAGTAGCGTCCCCGGTGTTCTTCCCGCTCCGCCCGTTTTTCGCCCCGCACCACCAGATAGTTGTCCACTACCTGAATGTCAAAATTGTTCGCGTCCATGCCCGGAATTTCCAGCTTCACAATCACCCGCTGGTCTTCCTCGGCGACTTCGGCCGCCAACAAGCCCCAGCGGGAAGCGTTGCGGACGATATGTTCGTCCGCGGTTTCCAAGCTATCCGGCTTGGGATGAAAGCGTGTCAGGGCATGGCTGGCGCGTTCCCGCAAGTCATGCCAGCCTTCCGTCAGACTTTCCCACGCTTGACTAAACCCTTCGCGAAGTTGACTTAAGGTACTCATCTCCGTTACTCCTCTGCCTGTATAACCCGCGTCACATGTTGTATCGCCCGTGCAGCCTTCTCAGTTCTTCCAGTTCTTCCAGCAAGTCCAGAACCAACGCCACTCCCGCCAGATTGACTCGCAGGTCCCGCTGCAAACGCAGGGCGACCTGCGCACGCACGACCGCTTTACCACTGAAGTGCCATTCACGGGGACTGGCGCCGCGCGGGTCCACCACCCCTTCTTCGACCATGTCCATGATGCGTTCCGCAGTCACACCACACACATGGCACAACTCGCGCAGACTGATGCTCAGCTCATCGTCCAGCACGATTCCTGTCAAGGTCAGCAATTCCTGTGTCATCGGCCTACACCCCCAATTCAGCCCGCGGATTCATGGGCATGGTTTCCGCCATTTTCTGGTAAATGGCTTTGGCCGCCGGCGTATCGGCTGCTGGCGTCACGACGCGTAACACGACATATTGATCGCCTGCGGGACTACCCGGCAGTCCCCTGCCCTTGAGTCGAAGCTTGCTACCCGCTTGCGAGCCAGGGGGAATCCTGAGTTCCACCTTGCCACCCAGGGTCGGCACGGTGACGGTCTCGCCCAACGCGACCTCCCAGGGTGTCACGGGCAATTCCAAATAGATATCGCGCTGCTTGGCCTGGAACCAGGGATGGACCTGAAACGCGATTTCGAGATACAAATCGCCGTTAGGCCCTTGCCCCAAGCCGGGCGCCCCACGGCCAGCCAGGCGGATACGCTGCCCCTCCGTCACTCCTTTGGGAATTTTCACGTTGAGCGCGTGAGGCCGCGTAATCACATGGCCGTTGGCATCCAATTCGGGGGTCTTGAGGGTGATTGTGCGCGTGGCTCCCTGATAAGCATCTTCCAAACTGACGACGATCTTGGCGTGATGGTCTTCGCCCTTGGCGCGCAAGCCCGCCCCGCGCCGATCGCCATGCGTAGCGCGCCCAAACAGGGACTCGAAAAAGTCGCTGAAGTTACCAGCATCGGTGAACCCTCCGCCGCTGAACTCAAACCCCGCATCCCAGTCCGGCGGCGGCTTGAACTCCTGACCTGCCTGCCACTGTCTACCGAACTGATCATAGGCGGCACGCTTTTCAGGATCTTTCAATACTTCATACGCCTCGCCCACCTCCTTGAAGCGTTCCTCGGCGTCCGCTTCCTTGCTCACATCGGGATGATACTTGCGGGCAAGTTTGCGGTAGGCCCGCTTGATCTCATCCTGGGTGGCATCCCGGGCTACACCAAACACCGCATAGTAGTCCTTGAATTCCATAACCGACCTTTTAGTAATTGGCGTGCATCAGTGAACCTGGCTAGCGCCGTAACCCAAAGCACCGCCACCAAGCCAGCAAGGCACCGCGGAAGCGGTGTGCTTCCGCGGCTACCATCTTTGTTAATCCTCTACGCTGATCTTGCGCGGCTGAGCGGCCTCACCCTTGGGTACCACCAATTCCAGCACGCCATCCTTGCATTTGGCGGTGATCTTGTCAGCCTGCACCGCATCGGGCAACGAGAAGCGGCGTAGAAAAGTGCCCCGCACCCGCTCGACGCGTTTGTACTTTTCCGTCTCTTCCTTGCTCTCAGCAACCCGCTGTCCCTTCAGCGTGAGCACGCCTTTTTCCATGGTGATCTCGATATCCTTGACATCAACGCCCGGCAAGTCGGCGTGGATTATAAAGCGCTCATTTTCTTCCTTTATATCCACGGCCGGTGCCCAGTCGCTGGCCAGCAGGTTACCCGCTTCTTCATCGCCAAAGCGGCTGGTATCGAATAGGCGGTTGACCTCGCGTTGCAGTTGATTGAGCAGATTCAAAGGTTCATAGCGCACAATTGCCATGACTATTTCCTCCATTGCTATTAACGATTGGCCCGCTTGTCGCGGCCACTCATTACATGGAGTCAACCATGCATTTTTCAAGGCATTTGGAGGTATTTTTTGCGCACAACGCAAGCGCTATCCCGCTGAAAATCTTCTACTGTGCGGATTCGGGACTAGCCCGGTAGGCGCGCCACCATAGCCAATAAACCGTCAGCGCACCAACTGCCACCACAATGACGACGACCAGGTATAGTTCAACTTGCTTGAGGGCGGTCAGAAACTCAGTCAAGTGAGCACCCAGCCCATAGGCCAACAGACCCCAAAAGCTTACCCACAGCGCTGCGCCCAGAATGTTGTAGGCCAGAAACCGCCACCAGTTCATGTCACTGATACCGGCCACAATACCGTTAAGCTGGCGCAGCAGTGCGAAAAAGCGGGCTGCCACGACAACCCGCCCCCCATAGCGCTGGAAGAAATCATGGACCCCTTGCAGGCGCGCTGGCGTAATCCATAGGTAGCGACCGTAACGCAGCACCAAGCGGTGACCGCCGAAGCGGCCAATAGCATAGCCAATGTTGTCACCGATGACCGCTCCCGTCCAGGCCACCAGTAGCAAGGGTAAGATACTAAGATCGCCCTGAGCGGCCAGCAGCGCGCCGGCGATGAGCAGCGTTTCCCCCGGCATTGGCACGCCGAAATCTTCCAACAGGATCGCGCCAAAAACCGTCCAATAGCCATAATGCTCCAGATAGGGCCTGAAGATGGTAAGGTAGTAACCTACAAGATCGGGGGCGTCAATCGTCATGATTTTAAATTTCCTTTAATGCTTTGCTGTTATGAACACACTTAGCCATTAAGCTGGAAGCCCGGATTCATTCGCACTCATGAAAAAAACCGCCATCCTGCGTGGCCTCGGCCCACTGATCGGCATGTCGCTGTTCGGCGCCGCCCTCTGGGTACTACAGCACACCCTGGCTGAGTACAATTACCACGATATCGTCACCAATCTCAGCAAGCTGCCCACCCAGCAACTGCTGCTAGCCCTGCTCTGGACGGGACTCAGCTATCTGACCATGACCGGTTATGACCTGCTGGCCATGCGCTATATCCGCAGTCCTCTGCCCTGGATCAAAGTGGGTTTCGCCGCCTTCGTCAGCTACGCCTTCAGCAATACCGTTGGCCTGTCCGTGCTGACCTCCGGCTCGGTGCGCTATCGGCTGTACTCGAGCTGGGGGCTGACGGCCGTGGAAATCACCAAGGTGGTCATCTTCACCTCGCTGACCCTCTGGCTCAGCATCCTGACTATCGGCGGCGGCATCCTGGCTTTCATGTCCCTCAATTTGCCGATCCAGTTGCACCTGCCGTTCGCCGACACGAAGCCTCTGGGGCTATTGATGCTGATAGCGCCCGCCGGCTATTTACTATTGGGCATCGTGCGCCGGCAACCGTTCCGGTTTCGGCAATGGGAATTACCCATGGTGCGCACCCGCCTGGCGCTCTCGCAATTGATGGTCGGCATCCTGGACTGGGCGATAGCCGGCACCGTGCTGTATGTGCTGCTCCCGCCCAGCGACAACTTGAGTTTCGTGCATTTCCTAGGAGTTTTCCTGGTGGCCCAGACCGCCGGGCTGATCAGCCACGTCCCCGGTGGCTTGGGGGTATTCGAATCACTGATCATTCTTATGCTATCACCCTATATCCCCGTGGCCAACGAACTTGGCGCCCTGCTCGCCTACCGGATCATCTACTACCTGCTACCCCTGGCACTCGCCACCGTTGGACTTGGCATTCACGAAGGCTGGCGCCATACCCAGCGGGTTCTCTGGCTGCCGCGGGTAGTCGGTCCCTGGATTCCCGTCTTGTTGCCTCAGGCCCTGGCGCTGATGGCGCTGGCCAGCGGAGCGCTGCTGCTGTTTTCGGCGGCAACCCCGGTCGTGGCGACCCGGCTGGACTGGTTCAGGGGTTTTATGCCCCTGGCGGTACTGGAGCTTGGCCATTTTATTGGTAGCCTGGTAGGCATAGGGCTGCTGCTGCTGGCGCGCGGGCTGCAACGCCGGCTCGATACCGCCTGGCTGCTGACAGTCGTGCTGTTGCTCACCGGCATCGCGGCGTCCTTACTCAAAGGTTTCGATTACGAAGAGGCGTTGGTTTTGAGCGCTCTGCTGGCGGGTCTGTTGCCCTGTCGGCGCGACTGTTACCGCCGGATTGCCCTGCTCGATGAGCGGTTGACCGCGGGCTGGATCACCACCATCGCTTTGATCCTGATCTGTACCCTGTGGCTGGGCTTGTTTTCTTACAAGCAGTTGACTTATTCGAATACCCTGTGGTGGGAATTCAGCTCCAGCAATCACGGGGATGCACCTCGTTTTTTGCGCGCCATGGCGGGGGTATGGGGGATAGCGCTGGCATTTGCTCTGGCCAAGTGGCTGCGGCGGGCGCCCTTCCAGGTCGCGCTACCGAATGCCCAGGAACTACGCCAACTTCCAGCAATCATTGCCGCCGGCGGGGAGACCTATCCCCATTTGGCCCTGCTGGGAGACAAGGCCCTGCTATTCAACCGTGCCCGCACCGCCTTCATCATGTATGGCGTGGAGGGTCGCACTTGGGCGGCGATGGGTGACCCGGTGGCGCCCTCTGACGAGGAAAGGCGGGAACTGGCCTGGGAATTCCGGGAGCTATGCGAACATTTCGGCGGCTGGACCGTATTTTATCAGGCTCACCCCAATAACCTGGATCTGTACGTGGAACTCGGCCTGACCCTGCTGAAGATCGGCGAGACGGCACGGGTCCCCTTGGCAAACGGTTCCCTGCAAGGCAGGGCTCATAAGGGAATGTATAGCACTCTGCGCCGGCTGGCGCGGGAGGGCTGCCGCTTCGAAATGGTCCAACCCGAGGCTGTTGCTGCCCTGCTGCCGACTCTGAGCCGTGTATCCGAGGCTTGGCTGGGCAGCAGTGGCGGGCGGGAAAAGGGCTTTTCCCTAGGCTTTTTCAAGGAGGACTACCTGCGCTTGTGCCCCGTAGCGGTAGTCAGGCGCGGCGAAGCTATCATTGCCTTCGCTACCCTATGGCTGGGTGGCGGCAAACAGGAACTATCTCTCGATCTCCTGCGCTACCTGCCCGATACCCCTCCTGGGCTCGCGGATTACCTCTTTATCCAGGCCATGCGCTGGGGCAGGGAGCAGGGCTATGCCTGGTTCAATCTGGGCATGGCCCCGCTGGTGGGTCTGCAAAACCGCAGCCTGGCGCCGCTCTGGAACCGGTTTAGCGCCTCGGCATTCGTCCAGAATGACCAGTTGTTTAATTTCAGGAGTCTACGCCAGTCCAAGGATAAATTTCAGCCCCGCTGGGAACCCTGTTATCTAGCCGTGCCGGGCGGCATCAGCCTGCCGCATATCCTTACCGACCTCACGGTGCTTATCGCCGGAGATGGACGAAGCACCAGTGCCACACCGGCAGTCAACCGCGCCGCCAACCATCCAGACCCTGGCCGTTAATCCTTGTCGGGAATCCTCAGGGCCAGAAAGATCGTCTCATCATTGCGCTGCACCAACACCGGCACCACCTTCCCACGCGGCACCGCCTTCACCAACTCGACGAACTGAGCGCCATTTTTCACATTTTCCTGATTGACCATCAGAATCACATCATCTGGATAGATACCGGCATTCGCCGCCGGGCCATCGCTGACATTCTGGACCAGGATGCCGCGATCCTCGGTCTTGAGCTCCTTACGCTGCTCGCCGCTTAGATCAGCGACCACGATCTTGATTTGCGGTTGCTCGTATTCATCCATGGCGGCCACCTCATCATCATGCTCCTCGAGGCGGGCGATCGTCGCCTTGATTTCGAGCGGACTACCGCGGCGCAGTACCGACATAGCCACGGTTTTACCCACCGGTGTCACGCCGATCATGCGCGGCAGTTGGGAGGATTGTTCCACTGGCTCACCGCCATACCGCAGAATGATGTCACCTATCTGAAAACCGGCTCTGGCGGCCGGGCTGTCGGGCAATATCTGGGATACCAGCGCCCCGCGGGCACGATCGAGCCCGAAAGCCTCGGCCAGGTCGTCGCTAACGTTTTGGACCATAACCCCCATCCAGCCGCGAGTGACTTGCCCCGTCGCCTTGAGCTGCTCGGCAACTTGCATGGCCAGCTTAATGGGAATAGCGAAGGACAGGCCCATATAGCCCCCCGTGCTGCTGTAGATCTGGGAGTTGATACCCACCACCTGGCCGCGGGCGTTGAACAGCGGGCCGCCGGAGTTGCCGGGGTTGACAGCGGCGTCGGTTTGGATGAAGGGCACGTAAGCGTCGCTCGGCAGATTGCGGCCCACGGCGCTGACGATGCCCTGAGTGGCGGTATGTTCCAGGCCGAAGGGAGAACCGATAGCCAACACCCACTCACCCACCTCTAACGCATCGGAATCGCCGATAGTCACGATTGGCAAATTAGTGTCATCGATCTTGAGTAGCGCCACGTCCGTCAATTCGTCCACTCCCACGAGCTTGGCCGGCTTCTCGCGGTTATCGCTGAGACGCACGATGATCTTATCAGCGTCCACGGCGACATGGGCATTGGTCAGGATGTAACCATCCGCCGAGAGGATAAAACCAGACCCCAATGACTGGGACTGGCGCTCGCGCGGTAAATCCGGGCGATCATTGAAGAAACGCTTGAAGAACTCGTTGAACGGGTTATCCCCCGGCGTATCTGGCGCATTGGGAATACGGGACCGTCCAGGGGTTTTGGCGATTTTCTGGGTAGTGCTGATATTCACCACCGCCGGTTCGTTCTGCTTGACCAGTTTCCTGAAGTCCGGCAACTCGACAGCTCCTAGCGGCACGGGCTGCCAGCAGCCCAGCAGAGCGACCATAAACCAGGCCGCGGGATGAATTATCGGGTTATGTCGCATGGTTATCTCCGTGAAGGTTTGCATACACAGGCCGTTCCGCTTGGCATGGTGAAACAGCAATAAACCCGGTCGCTGGAACGCAGGTAACGATCAATGAATTTTAATTCTAGCGTAACCCCGGTAGTGTTCCAAACTTGGATATTGTATCGTTTTCAATCGAACTCCCTGATCAAGGGTTCCCCCTTTTTGAAACAAGATGTTGCCAGGTTGAGGGAATCGCCGATGGGGTTAATCCCCCTCCGTTGTCCGCATTGTGGTCTTGATCGACGTGGGTGTAAATCTGGGTAGTGCCCCTTAACTTCCGTGATGAATTTGCCCCCTTGTTGAGGGGAGGTTGGCATCCTCGATGGAGGTCATGTCCTTATCGAGGAGGTTGGCTT
>Ga0209253_10001662_pt1 | contig 19577 bp, 17 predicted proteins | sample FrelakmetBRP12BR_FD_187145 | JGI IMG/M metagenome (GOLD analysis project Ga0209253, IMG submission 187145) | Freshwater lake sediment microbial communities from the University of Notre Dame, USA, for methane emissions studies - BRP12 BR (SPAdes)... | ecosystem: Environmental > Aquatic >... | reverse complement strand
AATCCGCTCGGCGCCTATGCGATGAATCTCGGCTGGCCGAGCTACCTGATCCACGGCACGAACAAGCCGCCCGGCGTCGGCATGCGCGCGAGCCATGGCTGTATCCGGCTCTATCCCGAGGACATCGAGTCGCTGTTCGGCGAGGTGGCGGTCGGCACGAAGGTGACGGTGGTCAACCAGCCGCTGCTGGCCGCCTGGCAGGGCGGCAACCTCTACGTGCAGTCGTTCCCGGTACCGGTCGAGGGCGAGGACGACAGCAAGGCGCCGGCCCCGGTCCCGTACGACGACAAGGTGGCGGCCCGGCTGCAGCAGCTGGCCGGTGAGCACGGCGCAGCCGTCAACACGTCGCTCGCGCAGCTGGTCGTGACGCAGGCGCGCGGAATCACCGTTCCCGTTTCGCGCCCGGGACTGACGCTCGAGGCCTACCTCGGCGCCGCGCGCCGCGTGGAGAACGTCGTGCCCAAAGGGTCGAACTGGGACGGCGTGGACGAGCCCGCCCCCGCCGCAGGCAAGGGGTCGCCTCAATAGGTGGGGTTGCACGGCGGCCACGCACACTAGCGCTTGTGCTAACGTACGCCGAGCGCGAGCGGGGACAGCGGTTTGCCAGATTCGAACCAGAACGGCATCGTCGTGGCGGAGGCGCCGGGCGCCGACCACGCCATCGCAAGACTGGCGGCGTCGGTCTGCGGCTTCGTCGGACGCACGCTGCGCGGACCAGTGAATCGCCCGGTCTCCGTCCACAGCTTCGCGGAGTTCCAGCAGGTATTCGGCGGGCTGTGGCAGCCGAGCCCCGTGACGTATGCCGTCGAGCAGTTCTTCGAGAACGGCGGCCGCCACGCGGTGGTCGTGCGCGTCTGCAACGGCGGCAGCCCGGCGACGATCACGCTGCCCTGCGGCCGCGAGTCGCTCACGCTCGAGGCACGCAGCCCGGGCTCGCGCGAGGCGCTGCGGGCTTCCGTGGACTACGACAACGTCAGCGCGAACGAGGACGACCGCTTCAACCTCGTCGTGCAGCGCGTGCGTTCGGCAGGCTCCGAGCACATCGAGGACCAGGAGATCTTCCGCAGGCTCTCGATCGTCCCGGGCACGACGCGTTTCGTCACGACCGCCCTGCAGGAGTCGACGCTGGTGCGCGTGCGCGGCGAGGTCCCGCAGCTGCGCCCCGACCGGACCTACCGTGCCGGCACGCGCCATCCCATCGGGTACGTGGATTCGAATCCCGACGGTGACGACGGCCAGCCGCTGACCGACTACGACCTGATCGGTTCCGCGGCGCGCGGCACCGGCATCTTCGCGCTCCACGCGAGCGACGACATCCACTTTCTCTGCATCCCGCCGCCCACGCGCGACCGCGACCTGGGTCCCGGCGTGCTCGTCGCCGCGGCGGCGCATTGCCGCGAGTTGCGAGCCTTGCTGATCGTCGATCCTCCGGCCGCGTGGACGAGCTGCGACGAGGCGATCGTGGGCCTGCGCGAGCTTGGCTTCCGCTCCGACCATGCGCTCATGTGCTTTCCACGCATCGTTGCCAACGACCGGCTGCGCGGGCGCCACGAATCCTTTGCGAACTGCGGCGCGGTGGCGGGCGTACTCGCGCGACTCGACGAGCATCGCTCGCCCTGGCAGGCAGGCCCCGACGAGGAACTGCTGCTGCGTCCGGGAACCCCCGCGGCGCAGGAACTCACCGAGCCCGAGCGGGCGCGGCTCATCGCGCACGGGATCAACCCGCTGCAGTCACTGCGTTCGGCGAACCCGGACGCGCCGGTGCTGCGCACGCTCGCGGGCGGCTCCGCAGGCAGCGTGGACGGCTCGTACCTGACGCGGCGCCGCCGGGCGCTGCTCATCATGAACAGCATCGAGCGCGGCACGCGCTGGGCGGTCTTCGAGACCGGCGACCGCAATACCTGGCACAAGATCACGCGCCAGGTGCGGGACTTTCTCGCGCCGCTGGCCGCCGCGGGCCTGTTCGGTCCCCTGGACGGCGAGGATGCCTGCTACGTGGTCTGCGACGAGCGGGTCAATGCCGGGCCGGACATCGCGGCCGGGCGAGTCAGTTTCCTGGTCGGGCTGCGCTCGTCGCGGCCTGGCGAGTACTTCTCGTTCCTGGTCACGCACTCGCCCGACGGCTGCCGCGTGCGGCCCGCGCGCTCGACCATGCTTCCGGCCGGGACACGCATGACCGTGAAGGGCGTGCCCGGGGAATCGCGGGGCGAGGCGGCGCGCCGGCCGCGCACCCTCGCGCAGGAACTCTTTGGCTATTACCGCGAGCCGCGGCCGTCGGCGCAGGCCGCCGCGCAGTCGCCTGCGACGTCCGCCGACTCGCCGTCAGCGCTTGCCGCCGCGCCACCGCCCGAAGCCGCCGCCGCCGGGCGTCGCGATCTCGATGCGGTCGCCCGCTTCTACCGCGACTTCAGCGGTGGCGGCGAGCGCTTCTGACCGGCCGTCGCGCCGCACGAGCCGGTTCTCGCCGGGCTTCGCAGGCTCGCCGCCCTCGAGACCGAATGGCGCGATGCGGCGGTGATTCGAGAGGATCGCGGCCGTCATCGCCTCGCGGAATTCAACGCAGCGCACGAGTCCGTCGCCGCCGCGGAATGCCCCGTCGCCGCCCGACCCGCGGCGGATCGAGAACTCGCGCAGCAGCACCGGGAAGCGGGCCTCGAGCACCTCGGGATCGGTGAGCCGCGAGTTGGTCATGTGCGTCTGCACGCCGCTCGCGCCGTCGAAGCCGTCGCCGGCCCCGGAGCCGCCGGCAATGGTCTCGTAGTACTGGTAGCGCTCGTTGCCGAACGTGAAGTTGTTCATCGTGCCCTGGGCTGCGGCCTGCAGGCCGAGCGCGCCGTAGAGCGCATCCACGATGCACTGCGAGGTCTCGACGTTGCCCGCGACGACCGCGTGCGGGAATGACGGGTCGAGCATGGAGCCCGGCGGCACGACGATGCGGATCGGGCGCAGGCAGCCCGCGTTCAACGGGATCGGTTCGTCGATCAGCGTGCGGAACACGTACAGCACGGCGGCCACCGTCACCGCCCGCGGTGCGTTGAAGTTGTCGTCGCCCTGGTCTGATGTTCCCGAGAAATCCACGCTGACCGCGCCCGCCGCATGGTCCACGGTGACTGCGACCTCGACCCCCTGCCCGTTGTCCATTTCGCAGCTGAAGCGGCCGTCGCGCAGGCGGCGCACCGCGCGGCGCATGCAGGCTTCAGCGTTGTCCTGCACGTGCCGCATGTAGGCGAGCAGCGTCGCGAGCCCGTGCTCCCGCGCGGCCCGCTCCAGCTCCCGGATGCCCCGCGCATTGGCGGCGAGCTGCGCGCGCAGGTCGGCGAGGTTCTGGTCGGGATTGCGCGCGGGCCAGTCGCCGGCCGCGAGCCCGCGCCTGAAGCCTGCTTCATCGAGTCGCCCTTCGCGCAGGATCCGTACCGGCTCGAAGAGTGCTCCTTCCTCGCCGATGCGGCGGCTCCCCGGCGGCATGGAGCCGGGCGTGATTCCGCCGACGTCCGCGTGGTGCGCCCGCGACGCGGTGAAGAAGTGGATGAGCTGGCCCGGGCCGTCGAAGACCGGCGTGACGACCGTGATGTCCGGCAGGTGCGTGCCGCCGTGGTAGGGCGAGTTGACCATGAACGAGTCACCAGGGCGCATGTCGCGCCCGTGACGCTCGATCACCGCAGAAACGCTCGCGCCCATCGAGCCCAGGTGCACCGGCATGTGCGGCGCGTTGGCGACGAGGTTCGCGTCGCCGTCGAAGATGGCGCAGGAGAAGTCGAGCCGTTCCTTGATGTTGACCGAGCTGGCGGTCTGCCGCAGCACCACGCCCATCTGCTCCGCGACGTGCATGTAGAGCCCATTGAAGACTTCGAGGCGCATCGGGTCCGCGCGCGATGAGTCGGCGGACGGTCCGCCGGACGCGACCCGTTCGCGCGCGAGGAGCAGGCGGCCGTCGTCGCGCGCGCGGGCCGTCCAGCCCGGCGCGATCCACACCGTCGCGCCCTGCTCGGCGAGGAGTGCCGGGCCCTGGAGAACTTCGCCGCGCGCAAGGTCCTCGCGCGTGCGGAGCACGACGGGGCGCCGTGCGCCGTCGATCCACGTCTCGACCGAAAGGGCCGCGGCGCGTGACGTGGCGCCCGTTGCTGGTGAACTGGTCGGGCTTGCCTCGCAGGCGTCTGCGTTGGCCGGCGATTCGTGTTCGATCGCCTCGGCACAGCAGCCGGACAGCACTACGCGTCCGGACTCGTCCGTGAAGCCGTACAGCCTGCGATGAGCGGCCTCGAACCCGGCACGCATCGCCGCCGGGGTACCCCACGTGACTTCGATCGCCGAGTCGGACCCCGAGAATCGCAGGCTCGCGGTTCGCCGCAGTTCGACCGCCTCGTCCGGCAGGCCCTGGCGGCGGAGCTCGCTCCTGGCCGCGTCCTCGAGCCCGGCGAGCACTTCGGCCGCTCGCGCGGCGCCCGGTCCGTCGCAGACCTCGTCCACGCTGCGCCGCCTGACGCAGCGGCGGCGCGCGAGCCCGATGCCATGCGCCGAGAGCACGCCCGCCAGCGGGTCGAGCAGCATCGAGTCGATGCCGAGCGCTTCCGCGACCGCGCAGGCGTGCTGACCGGCTGCGCCGCCGAAGGGCAGCAGCGAGAACTGCGACGGGTCGTGTCCCTGGCCCAGCGCGAGTTCCCGGATCGCATTGGCCATGCGCGCCACGGCAACCGTGAGAAAGGCCTCGGCGAGCTGCTCCGCGCCAAGTCGCGTGCCGTCGCGCGCAACCTGCGCGGAAATGGCCGCGAGGCATGCGTGCGATGCGGCGGTGTCCAATGGCTCGTCTCCCGCCGCGCCGAACACCCGCGGGAACCGCTCCGGCCGGATCCTGCCCAGCACGACGTTGCAGTCGGTCACCGTCGCGGGCCCCCCGCGCCGGTAGCAGGCCGGTCCGGGATCGGCGCCGGCCGAATCGGGCCCGACCTGCAGGCGCCCGTCGGCGTAGCGCACGATGGAACCGCCGCCGGCCGCAATCGTGTGGACGTCCATCATCGGCGCGTGCAGCCGCACGCCGTCGATCTCCGTCGTGAGGCGGCGCGGCAGTTCGCCCGCGTAGAGACTCACGTCCGTCGAGGTGCCTCCCATGTCGAACCCGATGAGCCGGCCGAGCGCGGTGGACTCGGCGATGGCCGCGAGTCCCACGACTCCGCCGGCCGGGCCGGACAGCACGCCGTTGATGCCGCGGAATCCCTCCGGGTCCACGAGCCCGCCATTGCTCTGCATCATGAGCAGCTGCGGGTGGCCGTGGCTTGCGGCGAGGTCGTGCTGGAAACCCCGCACGTAGCGTGCGAGGACGGGGGACAGGTAGGCGTCGGCCACCGCGCTGTCGCCGCGCGCGACGAGGCCGACGAGCGGGGCGACTTCGTGCGACGCGACGACCTCCTCGAAGCCGGCCTGCGCGGCGAGGCGGGCGGCTCGTCGCTCGTGGTGAGGGTTGCGCAGGCCGTGCAGGAACGCGATCGCGACGGAACGCAGGCCCGCGGTCCGCTCGGCCGACAGCGCGGCGAGCAGGGCGACCTCGTCGAGCGGTTCGAGGACCGTGCCATTTGCGTCCACGCGTTCGGCCGCCTCGATCACCCTGGCGTACAGCATGGGCGGCAGCCGTATCGAGCGCGCGAAGATGTCGGGACGGTTCTGGTAGCCGATGCGCAGCACATCGGCGAGGCCGCGCGTCGTCACCAGCAGCGTAGGTTCTCCCTTGCGCTCGAGCAGCGCGTTCGTGGCGACCGTGGTGCCGAGTCTTACGGACTCCAGGCGGGCGTCGATGGAGGGATCGCGCGCAAGGACCTCTGCAATGGCGCGCACGGCCGGATCGCCGGGACGCCGCGGATCCCGGGACAGCACCTTGTGGGTGTGGAGCCGGCCGGCGGGATCCCGCGCGACGACGTCGGTGAAAGTGCCGCCGCGGTCGATCGCGAACCGCCAGCCTCGCGCCGGGATCGTCTTCGTCATCGCGGGACTTTCGCACGCGGCCGGCGAACGCGGCAAACGGCCGTGCTTGTGCGCCCGCACCGGGCGTGGCTAGCATCCGCGGACATGCAGGACGCGACCCAGGCAATCCTGTCCGTCGTGGAGCAGGTGCCCCGCGGCAAGGTGACGACCTACGGCGCGATCGCCGAGCGCGCCGGACTGCCGCGGCGTGCGCGTCTCGTGGGCCGCGTGCTCTCTTCGCTGCCGAAGCGCAGCACGGTGCCGTGGCATCGTGTCGTCGCGGCGGGCGGCAGGATCGCGCTTCCGCAGGGCGCGCCTTCGCGCGACCAGCAGATCCGGCGCCTGCGGCGGGAGGGTGTGGATGCTTCGAGTGGCCGCGTGGACCTGGGCCGACACGGCTGGCGCAGTCCCGCCGGGGACCTCGATCGCTGGCTGTGGCACGTCGGCGATGAGAACTGATTCCGGAATCGCGGACGAATGCGGCATATGATGCCGGCGGGAAAGGTCGCAGGACGAGCCGAATGGCCGAACGTTTCGTAGTCTTCTCGCACGGCAAGGACAGCGAGCCCTGGGGCAGCAAGATTGCTGCCATGGCCGAGATCGCGCGCGAGGAGGGGTTCCAGGTCGAGTCGGTGGACTATCGCGGCATCGACGATCCCAGGGACCGGGTCACGCGCCTGCTGTCCTTCTGCAAGGACGTGCGCGGCTCCCTGGTGCTGGTCGGCTCGAGCATGGGTGGTTACGTGTCCGTCGCGGCCTCGTCGCTCCTGCAGGCGCGTGGCATGTTCCTGCTGGCACCCGCGCTCTACATGCCGGGCTACGAGAAGTTCAGCCCGCGTCCGGCTGCGTGCCCGACGACGATCATCCACGGCTGGCGCGACGACGTGATCCCGGTGGAGAACAGCTACCGCTTCGCGCGCGAGCAGAAGGCCACGCTGCACGTGGTCGACTCGGATCACGGCCTGCTGGACCAGATCCGGCCGATCAACCACTACTTCACGTACTTCCTGTTCTCGATCGAAGAGTTCCTCTGACAGGGGACACTCCCCTATTTTCCGAAAAATAGGGGAATGTCCCCTATTTCCCCATCGGTTAAGATTGCCCCATGGATGAATCCACGGGGGGCCGCATGCGCGCGCGAGCAAGATCAGCCGTCCTGGGCCTGGCGTTCACGGTCATCGCGGCCTGCGGAGGCGAGCAGGCACCGCAGGACAAGGCGGAGGCGCAGGCCAAGGGCCGCGACACCGATGCGACGGTGTTCGACGACATGATCCAGACCGAGGACCGTGCGCGCGGGGTCGAGGCGACCACGATGGCTGCCAAGGCCGCAACGGACGCCGCGATCGAGCAGCAGGCCGGCGCCGAGGAACCCGAGCAGCAGTAAGCAGCGTCCGGACCGGTCCCGACGCAGGTAATCCGATGCAACGCATTCCCGAAGTCGAGCTCATGGACGAGTTCGAGCAGGCACGGGCCTATGCCGAGGCCGATTTCTCCGAGCCGAACGAACGGTTCGTCAGTCTTTTTTCGACGGAATTCCCCGAGTTGCGCGCCGGGGCAGTGCTGGACCTGGGCTGCGGGCCCGGGGACATCACGCTGCGACTCGCGCGTGGAAACCCGGGCCTGCAGGTGGACGGGCTCGACGGGTCGCAGCCCATGCTCGCCTTCGGCGAGGCCAGGCTGCGCGAGGACCCGGACCTCGCGTCCCGCGTGCGCTTCGTTCACGGAATGCTGCCCGGCGCCCGGCTGCGGCGCAGCCGCTACGACGCCGTCGTGAGCAACAGCCTGCTCCATCACCTGCACGACCCGCAGGTCCTGTGGCGCGCAGTACTGGCGCTGGGGGCGCCGGGCGCCGCCGTGCTGATCATGGACCTCTATCGGCCCGCGTCGACCCTCGCCGCCCGGGAAATCGTCGAGACGTACGCGGGCGGGGAACCCGAGGTGCTGCGGCAGGACTTCTACAACTCGCTCTGCGCGGCATTCGATCCTGCGGAGGTGCGCGACCAGCTCGCGAGCTGCGGGCTCGGCATGCTCGAGGTCCGGACAGTCTCCGATCGCCACCTGCTGGTGGCGGGGCGCCTGCCGGCATGAGCGGCCTGTCGGTGATGGAACGGCTGCTGCTGCCGCTCGTGCGGCGCTTCGTCGCGTCCTGGGTACGTCCATCCATCCTGCCGGACGGAGTCGCCGAGCGTTTCGCGCCCGGCCGCCCCGTCGTCTACGCGCTCGAAAAGCGCAGCGTCGTCGACCTCGCCGTGCTGGAGTACATCTGCCGCGAGAAATCGCTGCCCGCGCCCCTGGCACCGCTGGGCGTCGGGGCGCGGCTGCCCGTGTCCGTCATGTTCCTCGAGCGGCGTGCGGGCTTCCTGCGGATGCGCATCGACCGCAGGATCCCACAGACCCTGCGCGACCTCGCCGCCCTCGCGGCAACCGACATCGGCTTCGAAGCGGACGTCGTGCCCGTGAGCCTGTTCTGGGGCCGCTCGCCGGACCGCGAGCGGTCCTGGCTGCGGCTGCTGGTCGCCGAGGGCTGGGACATCGGCGGGCGATTCAGGAAGGTGCTGTCGCTGCTGGTCAACGGCCGCAACCTGCTGATGCTGTTCGGCGAGGCGCTGCCGTTGCAGCCCACGCTCCTGGAGACGCGCGGCCTCCCGAGCGGGCCGCGCCGGCTGTCGCGACAACTGAGGGCGCAGTTCCGCGGCCAGCGCACGGCGACCATCGGTCCCGACCTTTCGCATCGCCGCACGATCGTGGCGCAGGCCCTGAACACGCAGTTGGTCCGCGACGCCGTGCGCGACGAGATGAAGTCGAAGGGCCTCGGCCGGCGGGAAGCGCTCAAGCTTGCGCAGGCGTACGCGAAGGAGATCGCGGCCAACTACTCGCACTGGTTCGTGGTGTTCATGTCCGGCGTGCTGGGCAAGCTCTGGAACCGCCTCTACGACGGCGTCGAGCTCGCGAACTTCTCGAGCCTCGAGTCCATCGAGGACGGCGCGGAAGTCGTGTACGTGCCGTGCCACCGCAGCCACATGGACTACCTGCTGATGTCCTACGTGGTCTACAACAAGGGCTTCGCGGCGCCGCACATCGCGGCGGGCATCAACCTCAACATGCCCGTCGTGGGCCCGTTCCTGCGCCGCGGCGGAGCGTTCTTCCTGCGCCGCAGTTTTTCAGGAAACGCGCTCTACACGGCCGTGTTCCTCAAGTACCTGGGACAGATGATGGCGCGCGGCCACTCGATCGAGTACTTCATCGAGGGCGGTCGCAGCCGTACCGGCCGCCTGATGCAGCCGAAGACGGGAATGCTCGCGATGACGGTGCGCAGCTACCTGCGGGAACCGACGCGCCCGGTGGTATTCGTGCCCATCTACTTCGGCTACGAGCGGCTGGTGGAGGGGCGCACCTACATCGGCGAACTCTCCGGGCGGCCGAAGGAGAAGGAGTCCGTCCTGACCCTGCTGCGCACGATCCCGGAACTGCGCAGCCGCTTCGGCAAGGTGTACGTGAGCTTCGGCGAACCCCTGCCGCTCGATCCGGAGATTCGCCGGCACGCGCCCGACTGGGAGCGGCGGCCGTCGGGATCGGACGACCGTCCGCCCTGGCTCTCGCCGCTGGTCAAGGGCCTCGCGACGTCCATCATGACGCGCATCAACGCCGCGGCCTGCGTCACCCCCGTCAACCTGCTCGGCCTCGTGTTGCTCGCCACGCCGCGCCGCAGCATGGGCGAGGCCGACCTCGTGCGGCTGCTCGAGGTCTACGCCTCGCTGATGCGCCGCGCCCCGTACTCGCCCAAGGTCTGGGTCACCGGCATGGACGGTGCGTCCATGGTCAAGCACGGGGAATCGCTCGGGATCCTGCGCCGCGAGCCGCACGAACTCGGCGACATCATGTGGATGACCGAAGACTCGGCGATCCTGACCAGCTATTTCCGCAACAACGCTCTGCACCTGCTGCTGCTGCCCTCGCTGGTCGCCTGCGCGTTCCTGAACAACGCCAGCGTGCCGCGCGCCGACCTGCAGCGCCTCGCGGGCCGTGTGTATCCGTACGCGGCGGACGAGTACTTCCTGCGCTGGACGGAGGCGGAGCTGCCCGGGGTCGTCGACCGGATGCTCGAGGACCTCCTGAACCTGGGCCTGCTGTCGGCGTCGGAGGACCGAAGCACCTGGTGCAGGCCTCCCGCCGAGTCACCGGAGGCGATGCAGCTCTCGGTGCTCGCGCGTGCGAGCGTGCCGCTCATCGAGCGCTACTACCTCGCCGTTTCGCTGCTGCTCAAGGCCGGCAGCGGCCGCCTCAGCCAGGACGCGCTCGAGCGGCAGTGCGAGCTCATGGCGCAGCGCATGTCGCTGTTGTACGAACTGAACGCGCCGGAATTCTTCGAGCGCGCGCAGTTCGGCAACTTCCTCGACCTCGCGCGCTCGCGCAACGTCATTGCCCAGGGTCCAGATGGCACGATCCAGTTCGAGCCGGCCATGATCGAGGCGATCGTGCGCGATGCGCAGCTCGTGCTGCACGAGCAGATCCGCAACAGTATCCTGCAGGTGGTCCATCGCTGACCGCCGGCTGACATGGATCAATGCGCGCTGCCGGCGGGACAGACGAGCCGCATGGATGCTCCGCCGGTCAGGATGCCGGCGGGCCGAAGATCTTCGACCACAGTGAATCGACGCGGCGTTCGACGGCCGGGTCCAGCGCGATGGGGCGGCTCCAGGTGCGGTCGGTCTCGCCGGGCCACTTGTTCGTGGCATCGAGGCCGAGCTTGGAGCCGAGATTCGGCACCGGGCTCGAGAAGTCGAGGTAATCGATCGGTGTGTTTTCGACGAGCAGGCTGTCACGCGCCGGGTCGACTCGAGTGGACACGGCCCAGATGACCTGCGACCAGTCGCGTACGTCGATGTCGTCGTCGGTGACGACGATGAACTTGGTGTAGGTGAATTGCCTCAGGTACGACCAGATGGCCATCATCATGCGGCGCGCATGGCCGGGATACTGCTTGCGGATGCTGACCACGGCGACGCGATAGGAGCAGGCCTCGGCAGGGAGATGGAAGTCCACGATCTCCGGGAACACCTTGCGGAGAATCGGCACGAAGAGTTCGTTCAGCGCGAGGGCGAGCACGGACGGCTCGTCGTGTGGCGCGCGTCCCATATAGCTTCCGTGGTAGATCGCGTCGCGGCGCATGGACATGCGCTCGACCGTAAACACGGGGAACTCGCCCTGCGCGTTGTAGTAACCCGTGTGGTCGCCGAACGGCCCCTCGAGCGCGGTGTCACCCGGATGGATGTGGCCCTCGAGCACGATCTCGGCGCCTGCCGGTGCATCGAGCCCCGTGATGGCGCTGTGCCAGACGCGGGTTCGCTCCCCACGCAGCAGGCCGGCGAATTCGTATTCGGACAGCGTGTCCGGCACGGGTGCGACGGCGGCCAGCATCGTCGCCGGGTCCGCGCCGATCGCGACCAGCACCGGAAAGGGGCGCTCCGGATGCGCGGCGCGCCAGTCGGCGTAGTCGAGCGCACCGCCCCGGTGGGGCAGCCAGCGCATGATGACGCGGTTGGGTCCGATGAGCTGCTGGCGGTAAACGGCCACGTTCTGGCGCTCGCGGCGAGTGCCACGAGTCACTACGAGGCCGAAGGTGATGAGCCGCCCTGCGTCCTCGGGCCAGCAACGCTGGATCGGCAGGCTGCCGAGGTCGATCGCGTCTCCGGTCAGCACCTGTTCGCCGAATGCGGCGTGGTCGACGCGCCGCGGCGCGACGTGTGCGAGTTGCGCGAATTCGGGCCAGGCGGCCAGCGCCTCGCGCAGGCTGCCCGGCCAGCGAGGTTCCTTGAGCGCCGCCAGCAGCTCGCCGAGCTCCCGCAGCGAGCCCGACGGCCGGCCCGACAGCGCTGCCTCGATGCGCTCGCGGTGGCCGAACAGGTTGCCAAGCAGCGCGTGCCCGGAATCGCCCGCCTTCTCGAACAGCAGCGCCGGTCCCTGCGCACGCTGGGTGCGCAGGCAGAAGGCCGTGCTCTCGAGGTTCGGGTCGACCGGTTCCGTTACCCGCCGCAGCCGGCCGGTCGCTTCGAGGCGGTCGAGAAACGACCGCAGGTCGTGGAAAACCATGGTCCATCCGCGGCAGGTGAGGGCGGCATGCTGCCGCCATCGCTGGGTCGCGCCCTTGATGCACGTCAAGTGTCGGCGCGATCCGGTGCGGGTTCAATAGCGCTGCGCCGAACCTGCGGCGGCAGCGGCCGGGTAGCAGTATCCTTCAATGACATACGGGTGAACCGAGGGGACTGAGCCATGAACGCATTCACCACTTCACTGGCCGCGGTAGCGGTAACGCTCCTCTGCGTGTCGGGCCCGATCCGGGCGGCGACGCCGGCCGCGACTCCGGCGCCGGCACAGGCCGCGGCCAAGGCGCCTGCGCCCGCCGCGACCAAGGCACCGGCGGTGGCTGCGGTACCGGCCGCACGCAAGATCCCGGGCATCAATGCCCCGGACTCGTACCCGAGGGCGTGCGTGGACTGTCACGTCAACAAGCCGCCTTCCGATGCACGGCTCAGCACCCAGCTGCAGCAGTGGACGTCAGGCAAGGTGAGTCCGGCGCTGCTCGCGACGGTGCAGGGCAGCGCGCCCGCTGGTTTGAAGCTGAAGGGCAAGCACCCGGACGCGTCGGACGCGCTGGACGACATCCCGGTCGCCTGCGCCGACTGCCACAGCGAGGATTCGAAGAAGGCGCCGTCGCTCGCCGGCATGGTGCACCGGATCCACCTCGTCGGCGGCGACAAGAACCGTTTCATGACGGAATTCCAGGGCGAGTGCACGTCCTGCCACAAGTTCGACGCAGCCACGGGCGCCTGGTCGGTGCCGAGCGGGCCCGAGAAGAAGTGAGGCCGCCGCTGCGCGGCTAGTCGTCGGCCCGCCCGGGACGGCGCAGCTTCTTGGTCCGCGCGTCCCTGGCCTTGGAGGCCAGGCGACGCTCCTTCGACGCACGGGTCGGGCGGGTCGGGCGCCGGACCTTCGGTTCGATCAGTGCCTCGCGGATCATCGTGACGAGCCGGTCGAGCGCGTCGGCGCGATTCTGCTCCAGGGATCGGAGGCGCTGGGCGTCGATCACGATCAGGCCGGCCGACGTCATGCGCCGCCCGGCAATCCGCTTCAGGCGCATCCTCGCCGAGGCGCGCAGCGGCGGCCACGCCGCGGAATCGAAGCGCAGCTCGACCGCGTTCGACACCTTGTTGACGTTCTGGCCGCCTGGCCCGGACGCGCGGACCGCGCGGAATTCCAGCAGCTCGTCGGGGATCGCGAGCGAGCCTGAGATCTCGACCGGCATGGAGCGTCAGTCGTCGCGGGCCGGATCGAGCGTGCCGACTCGCGGATTGATCATCTCGAGGCGGACCTCGCGCTGCGCCACCGGGATCACGATCCCGTGCTCGCGGAACAGCCGCCAGATCGCGCGGTTCACGTCGGATCGGACGTTGTTCACGCCTTCTTTCGGGTCCGGGATCCAGAACCGCAACTCGAGCTCGATGCCGTGGTCCCCGAAACCCATGAGGCGTGCGACGGGCGCGGGATCGCGGATCACGCGGGGATGTCCTGCCGTCGATTCCAGCATCAGGCGCATGGCGAGTTCGGGGTCGCTCCTGTAGCTCACGCGGACCGGCAGCTTGAGGCGCACCCTCGGGTCCTCGTAACTCCAGTTGGTCACCGGATTGGTGATCAGGTTCTGGTTCGGCACCAGCGTGGCGACGCCGTCCCGGTCGCGCACCACGACGTAGCGCCCGCGCAGCTCCTCGACCCAGCCGAAGCCCTCGGTCGCGGTGCCGGGCATGCCGGTGAAGCTGATGACGTCTCCCGGCTTGATGGAGCGGTCCATGAGCAGCACGAAACCGCTGACGAAGTTGGCCGCGATGCTCTGCAGGCCGAAGCCGAGGCCGATGCCGACGGCGCCGGTGAGCACGTTCAGCGTCGTGAGATCCAGCCCCGCCGCGTTCAGGCCGACCAGCACCGAGAGGCCCACGAGGAAGGCCTGCGTGAACTTGGCGATCCCGATGCGCATGTTGGGCGCGAGCGCGTCGAGCCTGAGCACGTGCCGCTCGAACCAGCGCGCGATCCACATCGCGACCACGACGAACAGGCTGACCGTCACCAGCAGCTTCATGACGGACCATACGGAGATGCGCGTCTCGCCCGCGTTGATGCCGATGCCGTCCAGCAGTCCGATGAGCGCCTCGCCCCAGCCGAGCAGGTGCAGCGACAGGAAGGCCCAGACCAGGAAGGTGATCAGGGTGCCCCAGCCCTTGAGCCGCGCGCGGGCGCCCATCGTTACCCGGAACACATACACGATGATCCGGATGAGCAGCAGGAGCGCGCCGAGCTGCACCGCGACGTCGACGACCCGCGCCGGCGTCCCGAGCGCGTGCATCAGTCCGTCGGCCGCGGCGAGGACGAGCAGCACGGCCGCGTAGGGCGCGCCCAGCCATGCGAACTCGCGAGCGCGGCCACGCCAGTCGTCCGGGGCGTCGGGAGGAACGATTCCCCGTCGCAGCAGCTTCGCAGTCCACAGGCCGAGGGCCAGCGCCGCGGCTACGACCGCGAGTTGGGGCAGGTTGGACGGTGCGAAAAGGCGCGTGACGATGCCGGCCGCGGTTTCGAGGGGTTCCGACATCGCTCAGGCGTTGAGGTCGGGGATCAGCTGGCTCTCGAGCCTGGCGATCTGGTCCTTGATCAGGAGCTTGCGCTTCTTGAGGCGACGCATCTGCACCTGGTCCACGTACAGGTCGAGCTGCAGGCGATGGATCACGTCGTCCAGGTCGCGGTGCTCGATCCGCAACTGGCGCAGGCGCTCAATGTGCTTGAACGTCTCCGTGTCGACGTTGTCGCTCGCTTCCGCCATCGCTGGGGTCGTCGCTCGAGCCTTGGCCGGGGCGGGTAGCTTAGCCCCGCCCGCGACAAAAAGGGTAGGCCCGCCTGCAGGGACAGGCCCGGCTCAGAGCCCGACGCTGTCCACACTGCGCCCGGTCATGATGACGAAGCCCTGCAGGCGCGTGTAGCCGTCGCGCGTGTAGTCGAAGACGTAGGTGCGCCGCAGCTGCAGCGAGCCTCCCGCGACCCGCACGGGGCGCAGCCTGCGGAAGGCGACCGTGCCGTCCAGCAGGCTGGCGCCCGTGGTGCGGCAGGTCTCGAACGCGACGTCATTGGCCCGCTCGCGCGCCCCGAGGCTGTCGTGCCAGTACCAGGCAGTGGCAATGAGCAGCGCGAGCAGCCCGAGCAGCGTCCAGGAGAGTTCCATCGATCAGAACAGCGCCGGCCAGTTCCGCTCCGGGTCGCCGTACGCGATGAAATGCGGATTGAGCAGGGTGTCGCGCGCGTTGTAGCGCAGGGGCGTGCCGTCCAGGGTCGTCACCGCGCCGCCCGCCGTCTCGAGCACGGCCTGCGCCGCGGCCGTGTCCCACTCCGACGTGGGGCCGAGCCGCGGATAGAAGTCGGCCGAGCCCTCGGCGACCAGGCAGAACTTGAGCGCGCTGCCCATCGGGCGCAACTCGTGCGGGCCGAGCCTGGCGAGCAGCGCGTCGAGCGAGTCGCCGCGGTGCGAGCGGCTGCCGACCACGACCAGGGGGTCCGCCGCCGCACGCGCGTGTATCGGCCTCGGCCGCGCCGCGCCGTCCGAGCACCAGGCTCCGTGGCCGCGGGCGGCGTAATAGGTCAGGCCGAGCGCCGGTGCGGCGACCACGCCGAGCACCGGCGCGTGGTCCCTGATCAGTGCGACGTTCACCGTGAACTCGCCGTTGCGCCCGATGAACTCGCGCGTTCCGTCGAGCGGATCCACGAGCCAGAACTCGCGCCAGCCGCGCCGCACCTCGAAGGCGTGGGCGGCCTCGGCCTCCTCGGACAGCATGGGAATTCCGGGGGCCAGCATCGCGAGGCGTGCGGCGAGGATGTCGTGCGCGGCCCGGTCGGCGCGCGTGATCGGCGACTCGTCGGCCTTGTACTCGACGGTGAGCGCCGAGGCGTAGACCTCCAGGATCGCGGTGGATGCGGCGGTCACCGCGTCCTGGACGCCCGGTAGAAGCTCGGCGGGATCGGAGGCCATGCGAGGGCTCCAGTGAGAATGTGTGTCGCCGTATGATAGCGGTCCGTCCGCAATCCGGCGCCCTCCAGCATCGTGCACGCAGCATCAGGCAACCGCGGCGCAGCCCCGCCCGCGTGGACCGAGGTCGAGACCGTGTGCCTCGACATGGACGGCACCGTGCTCGACCTGCGCTTCGACAACCTGTTCTGGCTGGAGGCGCTGCCGCGACGCTGGGGTGAGGCCCGCGGTCTCGACGAGCGCGCCTCGCTCGCCGAGCTGAAACCGCGCTTCGACGCGAAGCGCGGCACGCTCGACTGGTACTGCATCGATCACTGGAGCGAGGAACTCGGCTTCGACATCGCGGCGCTGAAGTTCGAGATGCGCAGCCACATCCGCTACCTGCCCGGCGCCGTCGACTTTCTCGATCGACTGCGCGGGCGGGGCAAGCGGGTGCTGCTCACGACCAATGCGCACCCGATCAGCCTCGGCATCAAGAGCGCCCAGGCCGGGCTCGAGCGGCACTTCGACGAACTCATCTCGTCGCACGAGTTCGGCGTACCGAAGGAATCCCCGGAATTCTGGGCGCGGCTCGCGCGGGGGCACGGAGTTGCGCCCGGATCGACCCTGTTCGTGGATGACAGCGTTGCGGTGCTCAGGGCCGCGCGCGAGGCGGGGGTCCGCTGGACCTACCAGGTGCTGCAGCCCGATTCGACCCAGCCGGCCCACGTCGAAGCGCCCGGATTCACGGGCATCGAGGGACTGGGAGATCTCGCGCCCTGAGGGCGCTGAGGGCGGCTCAGCCTTCCGACGACGGGCTCGGCGGGCTGGATGGACCGCCCGCGACCGGCGGATTGCCGCCGCCACCGCGCCGCCTGCGACGGCGCTTGCGCTCTTCGCCGCCTTCGCCGCCGGACTGCGCGGCCGGTCTGGATTCGGAGGCCGCTGCGCCGGGAGGGGCAGGTGGTGCCGTGGTCCGGCTGGCCGGACGGTCTGGAGGACGCTGTTCGTTTCGCCGGCTGTCGCGGGGAGGGCCGCGATGCCGGTCTCCGCGCCCGCCGCCGCCGCCGCCGCCGCCGCTGCTGCGTCCGCGTCCGCCGCCGAAGCCGCCGCGTGCGCCACCCGGGCCGCCGGGGCCGCCGAAGCGGCGCCGTTCACGGGCCGGCACGGTGATGTCCGCCAGCAGTTCCTCGGCCACCGCCGCGCGCGGCAGGCTGCGGCCGATGTAGGCCTCGATGTCGGGCAGCGACTGGACGAAGTCCTCGCAACCCAGGCTGATCGCGTCGCCCTCGGCGCCCGCTCGCGCGGTGCGCCCGATGCGGTGCACGTAGTCCTCGGGGTCCTGCGGCATGTCGTAGTTGAAGACGTGGCTCACGTCCGGGACGTGCAGGCCGCGCGACGCGACGTCGGTGCCGATCAGGATCGCGAGCTCGCCGCTGTGGAAGTCGCGCAGCAGGCGCAGGCGCTTGGTCTGCGGCACGTCGCCGGAAATCGCCTGGGCGTTGAAGCCGTTGGCGCGCAGGAGCACTTCCAGTTCTTCTGCTCCACGTCTCGTGTTGACGAAGATCATCGTGCGGTGCGGGTCCATGGAGCGCAGCAGCCCGACCAGCAGGCGCGGCTTCTCGTCCATGGAGGGGAAGTAGATCACCTGGCGCACGAGGTCCACGGTCATCTTGTCGGGCTCGATGCGCACGAGCTCCGGGTCGTTCATGTGCTCGTAGGCGAGCTCGAGCACGCGCTGCGCGAGGGTGGCGGAGAACAGCATGTTCAAGCGCTGGTCCGGGGGAGGCAGGCGCCGCATGATGTAGCGGATGTCGGCGATGAAGCCGAGGTCGAACATGCGGTCGGCCTCGTCGAGCACCAGCGCCTGCACCGAGCGCAGGTCGTAGACGTGCTGCTTGTAGAAGTCGATGAGGCGGCCCGGCGTGCCGATCAGGATGTCGACGCCTTCCTCGAGATCGCGGCGCTGCTTCTCGTAGTCGACGCCGCCGAAGGCGAGGCAGAGCTTCAGGCCCGTGTACTGGCCAAGGAGTTCGGCGTCGTGGTGGATCTGCACCGCGAGCTCGCGCGTCGGCGCGATGATGAGCGCAAGCGGGGCGTTGACCTTGCGGGTCGGCGGTACCTCTGCACGCAGCAGCCGCGAGTACAGGGCGACGAGGAAGGCCGCCGTCTTGCCGGTGCCCGTCTGCGCCTGGCCGGCCACGTCGAATCCCGCGAGGGCGCGCGGCAGCGTCTGGGCCTGGATCGGCGTGCAGCGCTCGAAGCCGGCGTCGGCGATGCCGCGGGCCAGCGACTCCGGCAGGTGCAGGTTGCTGAATGAGACGTCGGTCAGGTGTGCGTCGGCCATCGGGTCTACATGTTGTGAAGAGTGGTCTTGCAAATTGGCGCAAAGCGGGGTCAAATACTCCGCAACCCGCGGCTAACAGTCCGCTCCCGCCAGAAGCGAAGCCGGCTCGCCGGGTCCATCGAGGACCGGCGCTTACGTCCGGTGCAGCGGGACTCCAGGACCCCAGGTACGGCCAGCAATCCCGTTAGTTTGCCTCACGCAGATCGCGCCGTCACTCGATAACTCCGGCGACAGACACAAAATCCCTTGAGCGACCCATCCATTCCAGCCAACGAAACACCAGCGGAGGTAGTCTCTGGTGAGCCAGCAGATCATCCACGTCACCGACTCGAGCTTCGAGACGGACGTACTCAAGTCCCCGCACCCGGTACTCCTCGACTTCTGGGCCGAGTGGTGCGGCCCATGCAAGATGATCGCCCCGATCCTGGACGAGATCGCGACGGAGTACGCGGGCCGGGTGACCATCGCCAAGATGAACGTGGACGACAACCCGAAGACGCCGATGCGCTTCAGCGTCCGCGGCATCCCGACCCTAATTCTGTTCAAGAACGGCCAGGCCGAAGGCCAGAAGATCGGCGCGGTCCGCAAGGTGGACGTCGCGGCTTTTCTGGACAGCAAACTGTGAGGGGCTACCTCGGCAACCAGGGCCGCAACCGGCCCGGCAAGCGGGGCCGAGGCGGTGGCGGAGGCGGTGGCGCCGATGGCAACCGTGGGCCACGGATGGAAGAGCTGCCGCCGGACGAGTTCCTGGACGCCGACGACCTCGACGTCATCAGCCCGGCGGAGCTCGAGGCGAGCCGCCGCTCGATGAACCTGTCGGAGCTGAAGCACAAGCCCATTCCCGACCTGCTCAAGATGGCGCAGCAGATGGGGATGGAGAACCTGGCGCGCTCGCGCAAGCAGGACATCATCTTTGCGATCCTCAAGGCGCACGCGAGGAACGGCGAGGACATCTACGGCGACGGCGTGCTCGAGATCCTGCAGGACGGCTTCGGCTTCCTGCGCTCGCCCGAGGGTTCGTACCTCGCGGGCCCCGACGACATCTACATCAGCCCGAGCCAGGTCCGTCGCTTCAACCTGCGCACCGGCGACTCGATCTCCGGGCTCATCCGCCCGCCGAAGGACGGCGAGCGCTACTTCGCGCTGCTCAAGGTCGGGCAGATCAACTTCGACTCGCCCGAGAACGCGCGCAGCAAGGTGCTGTTCGAGAACCTGACGCCGCTGCACCCGACGCGCCGC
>Ga0209253_10001661_pt1 | contig 19579 bp, 19 predicted proteins | sample FrelakmetBRP12BR_FD_187145 | JGI IMG/M metagenome (GOLD analysis project Ga0209253, IMG submission 187145) | Freshwater lake sediment microbial communities from the University of Notre Dame, USA, for methane emissions studies - BRP12 BR (SPAdes)... | ecosystem: Environmental > Aquatic >... | reverse complement strand
GATTTCTTTCAAAACATTTTTTATAAAATCTTTCTCTGCCTTCAGAGAAATAGATTTCGAACCCTTACTGATTGACTTACTTTTGCCCTGCTTTTAAAATGTCATATGCCGCAGATCAGGATTCTCCCCTCTGATTTAAGAAACAAAATTGCTGCAGGAGAGGTGATCGAAAGACCCGCATCTGTTGTAAAAGAGCTTATCGAAAATGCTATTGATGCAGGGAGCACGGATATTCGTATCGACGTCCTCTACGGAGGAAAGCGTCTCATTAAGGTATCCGACAACGGTATCGGCATGGATACAGATGATGCACTCCTCTGTTTTGAAAGGCATGCTACAAGCAAACTGGCGAATGAAGATGATCTTTTCTCTATCAGGACATTGGGATTCAGGGGAGAAGCCCTTTCTTCCATCGCATCAGTTTCAAAGGTCAGACTTGTAACCGCAGTACGGAGGACACCCGTGGGCGTATCGGTTGCATTAACCGGCGGCGTTGTAAGCGAAATGAAAGATTCTCCTGCTCTTGGGACAACTGTTGAGGTTAAGGACCTCTTTTTCAATACCCCGGCACGAAAGAAGTTCCTGAAAGCGAACAACACAGAGCTTTATCATATTATCGATGTTGTTACTAAAGAGTCATTGTCCCATTGGGATATCGGCTTCAGCCTCGTCACTGACAATAAAGAGACTCTGCATATCCCACTATCATCGGGTCCGAAAGAACGTATTATGCAGATCTATGGAGAAGAGTTTGTCAACGGCCTGGCCGGGGTTCGCTCCGAAGCACCAGGGATACAATGCATCGCATATGTGTCCAGGAGCATCAACTTCAGGAGTACAAAGTCCCATCAGTTCATTTTTATGAATAAACGGCCTATTAAGGATCAGGCTTTATCTCATGCAGTGTATCGTGCCTATGAGGGGATTCTCCCCCAGGACAAACACCCGATCTTCTTTCTTTTTCTCGATGTGAATCCCTCGGAGGTTGATGTGAATGTCCATCCGACAAAAAGAGAAGTCAGATTTCAGGATAAAGAATTCGTGTACCATTTTGTTCATAACGCTCTGAAAACCTCGGTGAGGGGAGAACGTTCGGAATTTACCCGGCAATTTATTGAGACACCCTCAATAGACTCTCAGCAGCACGTTGATGAGCATTCACCGTTGAGCACGTTACTCCTTCCGCAGCATGAAATGACAGTATCAGAAAACCTCGAATTCACCTATACGCCAACACTCCCTTTTATCTATCTTGGAGATACATTTATTGCATTATCCGGGAAGGGCGGGCTGACACTGATTGATCACCATGCAGCCCATGAAAGGATACTGTATGAAAAGTTTTTACAAGGAATACAGCTTGATTCTCACCGGCTTTTGTTTCCGAAGCAGGTACACCTCTCACAAAGAGAATACCGGGTTATTCTTGAGCATACCCGGCTTTTAATGGACTTCGGCATAGAGGCAGACGATTTCGGGCAGAATACAATCATGGTCCGTTCTCTTCCTGATGTCCTGCACAATTCTGATATACAGGGCATTCTCTCTGATATAGCCTCATATATCGCTGAGGGTATTTCTCCGGACAGACCGCTGAAAGAGGCTCTTGCAGCAAAGATCGCATGCCATAGCTCGATCCGGGGGAAGGAAATTCTGAATCAGGAAGAACTCTCAACCCTGATCGCTGATCTTGAAAAGACAGAGCATCCAGACCAGTGTCCCCACGGCAGGCCGACGAGGATTTTCTTTACGCAGAATGACCTGAAGAAGATGTTCAAAAGAAAATGAACAAAGTCGTCATCCTCCTCGGGCCCACGGGTGTCGGAAAGACCGGCGTCTCTCTCCTCCTTGCAAAAAATTTGCATACCGAGATCATCAGTGCTGATTCTATGCAGATTTACCGGCATATGAATATCGGAACTGCCAAGTCATCCCCTGGCGAGAGGAAAGACGTCAAGCATCATATGATCAATATTGCAGACCCGTGGGAAACTTACAGCACCGGCAAATATATCGCAGCAGTGAGTCCAATTTTTGAAAACCTCCACAGGCAAGGGAAAATCCCCGTCGTTGTTGGAGGCACAGGCCTTTATATCAAGGCAATGACAAGGGGTATTTTCAGCGGTCCTTCTGCTGACTGGACACTACGGGAAGAACTCCTCGCGATGGAACAGGAAGAAAAGGGCACATTATACGATTACCTGAAAGCACTTGACCCTGTTGCAGTTGAGAAAATAACACCGAACGACACGCGGAGGATTATACGGGCTTTAGAGGTCTGCCTCAAAGGCAGTGCAAAAATGTCGGAGATGCAGCAAACACTCACTCAGCCGCTTCCCTATACGTTTATCAAGATCGGCATTACACGGGAAAGAAAAGAGCTTTACCGGATGATCGAAGAACGGGTTGATAAGATGATGACGGCAGGACTGATAGAGGAAGTTAAGATGGTAATAAATCTGATAGCGGAACATCAGCGGATACAAGATGCAGGATGCAGGATGCGGGGGGAAAAAAATCATGTATCGTGGATCATGGATCATGGATTTTTCCCCTTTCCTTCAATGCAGGCTATCGGATACAAGGAATTAGCTCTGCATCTCAGGGGAGAGATGCCTTTGGCTGAGTCTGTGAGATGTATCAAAAAAGCATCCAGAAGGTATGCCAAGAGGCAGTTCACCTGGTTCAGAAAAGAAGAGAATATCCATTGGTTCGATATCACAAGGATAACAGATCATCATGAGGTTTTGAACACGATTTATCCTGTTCTCTCAAGAATGCTCCGGATGGAGCAGACACATCAAACCTTGCAATATTGAGAAAAATACTTTATGTTAAAGAACACTATATATAAGAGGAGATGAATGTCATGTCAAATGCCGGCAGAGGCGTCAATCTTCAGGATCATTACCTGAATCAGCTCAGGAAGGAAAAAATTCCTGTTGTTATTTATCTGATAAACGGGGTGCGGTTAAAAGGATTGATAAAAGCGTTTGATAATTTCGTCATCCTCTTAAAAGAAAGCAGCCAGTCGCTTGTATATAAACATGCAATTTCAACAATTGTGCCTGAAAAAGAGGTTGCGATAGTCTTTGAAGACCAGCCATAGTGTGAGGAATCCTCTCCCGACGGTGGATCTTATCATAGAATCTGATGATGGAATCATTTTAATAAAAAGGAAAAATTCGCCAGATGGATGGGCTTTACCAGGGGGATTTGTAGAGTATGGTGAAAGTATTGAATCTGCCTCCATACGGGAAGCAAGGGAAGAAACCGGACTTGATGTCGAACTGGCAAGGCAGTTTCATACGTACTCTGACCCGAAAAGGGATCCGCGGCATCATACAATTACTACAGTCTTTGTAGCCCGGGCACATGGCAGGCCCTTTGCCGGAGATGATGCGAAGGAGATAGGCATCTTCAGGAGGGAAAATCTGCCGGATCAGATTGCTTTTGACCACAGGGATATTATCAATGACTACTTTGCAGGGAGGTATTAAGGAATGCTCAAGGGAATGCGGAAAAACGCACGGTATTTCTATGTCCTTTTCTTTATTGTCATATTGTCATTCATATTCTGGGGTGTAGGGACTGTCGATCAAACAGGCGGAGTTGAAATCCTGGCGGAGGTCGGAAAATATAAAATAACGACAGAGGAATATTGGAAGACCTACGACAGAATTTACCGTTTCTACAGGGAGATCTACAAGGATCAGTTTAATGAAGAAATGGAAAAGAAGATGAACCTGAAAGACAATGTCCTGAATTCAATGGTAAATGAGCGTGTTCTCCTTACAGCAGCCCAAAAAGCAGGTATCAAGATAGGCGATGAAGAGCTTCAGGATGCAATAACCCATGAGCAGGCCTTTATGAAAAATGGGGTATTCGATAAAGATGTCTATGTGAACAGGTTGCGGTTGAACAGAATTACTCCGGAAGAATTTGAGCGTTCACAAAGGCAGGAACTGATCCTCAGTAAAATGAGACGATTAGTGGAATTGTCTGTCGACATTCCTGATAGCGCTGATCTTCAGCTCCCCCGGGAATCATCGAATGAACAGGCATTAAAGATGATCAGTCAGGCAAAGCTGAATGACATCAGGGAAAAAGCATTAAACTCATATATTGAAGGTTTGAAAAAAGATATAAAAATCAAGATCAACAAACAGCTTCTATCCTGAAACAGATTCATGCATCAGACTTGAAAACCCGCTGCTTTTCGTTTAGTATAATAACCTGTGCCGAAGTGGTGGAACCTGGTAGACACGCACGTTTGAGGGGCGTGTGGGGTAACCCGTGCGGGTTCAAATCCCGCCTTCGGCACCAGAAGAATTCTTCCTTTACCTCACTTGCTTGCTTTTGGCTGCCAGAGTCCAAAAGCCGCACCGGTCGGATCTAAAATCACGCTGAACCACCCGAAGTCTGGAATCTCGGTGACATCCTTGGCAATTGTGGCCCCGAGGGCCTGCGCCTTTTTTGTCGAGGCTGCAACGTCATCAACCATGATATACGGAAGCCAATTGTCCGGAATCCCAGGAACAGGCTTTTTCATCATCCCTCCACCCGTTCCTTCCCCGACGTTAATCATCGTGTAATCCATGCCCGGCATTTCTTCCAACTTCCAGTCGAACATGCTTGCGTAGAACTTTTTTGATTTGTCCACGTCTTGTGTCTGCAATTCAATGTGAACAAATGGATTTGCCATGTTGCACCTCCTGAATGTTATTCATATTCATAACTATAGCAGATATATGCCTTCTGTCAAGCGAACAGGGAAGGTGACTCAGGGGGCTTCCCCTTGATGAAATAGTTAAGACCCTGTGATACTATATTATTCATTAAATTTGACTTATAGCATGAAAGACATTAAGATCGGAACAATTAACTCTGTAATTCTTGAGAACATCAAAAATATTTATCGAAAAATCTCATCTGCTGCCATTAGATCAGGCAGAAATCCTTTTGATGTAAAACTCATCGCAGTCACAAAAACCGTTGACATCGAAATGATAAAGGAGGCGGTATCTTTTGGTCTGAGGGCGCTGGGAGAAAGCAGGGTGCAGGAAGCTCAGAAGAAAATTGCAGACTGCAGAGCGCAGTGTGCAGACTGTGATATAGAATGGCATATGATCGGGCATCTCCAGAAAAACAAGGCAAAGGTTGCCGTAGAGCTATTTGAACTGATTCAGTCGCTCGATTCGATCGAACTTGCAAAAGAGTTAAACAAACATTCTGAAAAAGCAGGTAAAATACAGAGGGTTTTAATAGAGGTAAAACTCTCAGAAGAAGAGTCAAAATACGGGGTTGCAAAAGAAAGCCTTATGGATTTAATAAAAGTCATTTCAGAAATGAAAAACCTTAAACTCGAAGGCCTGATGACCATACCTCCGTTTTCTGATAACCCTGAGATGGCAAGGCCGTACTTCAAAAAGTTAAGGGAATTGAGAGATCAGGCGGAAAGTACAGGATATAGACTTTCGGAACTCTCTATGGGCATGACAAACGACTATGAAACAGCTATCCTCGAGGGCGCTACAATGGTAAGGATCGGCACAGGGATATTCGGAGAAAGGAGATGAGTTAATGATCGGATTCATAGGCGGTGGGAATATGGCAGAGGCAATGATCAAGGGAATAAGGCAGAGCGGGAAGAAGGATATAATGACCTCTGAACCAAGGGCTGAGAGGCGTGCATATCTCGAAAAGACATATGATGTAAAAACCACATCAGACAACAGAGAAATTGCAAAAAATTGCAATATCATAATCCTTGCTGTTAAGCCGCAGAATATGGATGATGTTACCGGAGAGATAGGGGACTATATATCGGACGACAAAATAGTCGTATCAATTGCCGCAGGCATAACACTCTCGTATCTCTCATCAAGGCTGAAGACCTCAAAGATAATACGTGTAATGCCGAACACACCTGCTCTGGTACAGGAAGGGATGTCTGTCCTGTCCATGTGCGAATGTATACATGATAAAGAGATGGGGTTGGCAAGGGATATTTTCATGTCTATCGGGAAAGTCATGGTACTCCCTGAAAAATATATGGATGCCGTAACTGCGCTTTCCGGAAGCGGGCCTGCATTTATAGCGTTATTTGTAGAAAAAATGATAGACTCAGGTATTCAGGCGGGATTAACACGGTATAATGCCTCTGAACTCGTGATACAGACATTAATAGGCACTGCGAAACTCCTTGAAAGCGGCATACCACCTGACAAACTCAGGGAAATGGTCACCTCCCCCGGAGGCACCACAGCAGCAGGACTTAAGATATTTGAAGAAAAGGGTTTTGCAGATATTATCAATGCTGTTATTGAAGCAGCAGCAAACAGATCAAAAGAATTGGGGAAAAAAGAATAATGTTCATCTTTGCAAATCTTTTACTTGCAGCAGCTCATATACTCGACATATTGCTTACCGCTTATATGTGGATAGTAATCGTTTCAGCTTTAATAAGCTGGGTAAACCCTGACCCGTATAATCCGATAGTCAGATTCCTTCATACTGCCACAGAACCGGTATTCAGGCGGATCAGAAGGATTATAGGGTTCAGGCTGGGAGTTATCGATATCTCACCCATGGTTGTAATACTTGCCATATTGTTTGTAAAGTATTTCCTTATACAGTCTTTAATAGAGTTTGCCTATAAATTGAAAGGAGGCGCCATATTATGAGAATTACGCCGCTTGACATCCAGCAGAAACAGTTCCCCATGAAGTTCAGGGGATTCGATATTGAAGAGGTCTATACATTTCTTGAGATAATCAGGGAAGAGATGGAGGACCTGCTCAGGGAGAATGCATCCGTCAAGGAAAATTTACAGAGGCTGGAGAATCAGATAAAAGAATACAGGGACATGGAAACCACATTGAGAGAGACCCTCCTGACTGCCCAGCAACTGGTCGAGGACTATAAGACAAACGCACGGAAAGAAGCAGAACTTGTTGTGAGAGAGGCAGAATTAAAAGCAGACTCTGTCCTTAAAGAAGCACAGGAGAAAGTTATAAAGATACATGAGGATATCGTTGACCTCAAAGGGATAAGACGCCATTTCAAGGAAGAGATAAAGAGGATGGTCGAAAGCCACATGAAGATGCTTGAGTTTGATAAAGAGAGAGAGGAAGAAGAGGGAGGCATGAAGGGGGAATGAAATACAATGCCCTGAAGGGCGTGCATGATATTTTCCCTCCTGACATTTATATATGGCAGAATGTTGAGAAAATTGCCAGGGATATATTTTCCGTTTACGGTTTTCAGGAATTAAGGACACCGATCATTGAGTCCACGGATATCTTTATCAGAAGCATAGGTGAGACTACAGATATTGTTGAAAAAGAGATGTACACCTTCTCCGATAAGGGAGACAGGCGGATTACGTTGCGGCCGGAGGGCACAGCGCCTGTTGTCCGATGTTATGTTGAAAATCATCTTTACAACCTTCCAGCTCCGCAGAAATTCTTTTACTCAGGCCCGATGTTCAGATACGAAAGGCCACAGGCAGGCCGTTTCAGGCAGTTCTTCCAGATAGGTGCTGAGGCTTTCGGTGCCGGAGAACCGAAGATCGATGCAGAGATACTCTCTATGCTCAAACTTTTTTTCGAAAGGCTCGGGTTAAAAGATCTTAATTTTGAGGTAAACTCGATCGGCTGTGAAAAATGCAGGCCTGATTATAGGAACGCCCTCCTGAATTTCTTTTCAAACAGGATCGATGGTTTTTGTCCTGACTGCAAAAGAAGATATGACCAGAACCCTCTCAGGATACTCGACTGTAAAGTTGATGCATGCATAAAACTGCGGAACCCCTCTCCCCATGTTACAGATTTTTTGTGTAATGAATGCAAAGAACATTTTGATATATTTAAATCATATTTGCAGTTACTTAATATTCCGTATGCCATTAATCCGAATATGGTCAGAGGTCTTGATTATTATACAAGAACAACCTTTGAAGTCACCTGCAAACACCTTGGCGCCCAGAATGCAGTGGCTGCAGGCGGACGTTATGACAGACTTGTTGAGGACTTTGGAGGGCCTGCTACACCGGCAATCGGCTTTGCAATCGGGATGGAGAGGATCACTTCACTCCTGAAGTTATCAGGCACCGATACGATCCCGGCGCCATCAGTGTTTATTGCCGCAATAGGTGAAACTGCAGTTAAGGAGTGCCTTGTAATGGCCGACAGGCTCAGAGAAAATGGGGTATGGGCCGAGCTCGGATATGCAGGAAATTCTTTAAAGAGCCAATTGAGAAGGGCAGACAGGTTATCAACCGATTATGTTCTCGTCATAGGCGATGATGAGATAGCATCCGGCAGGCTGAAATGGAAACGCCTTTCAGACGGAAGCCAGGGAGAGATAGCAACCACTGAAGTTTACGACTTCTTCACCCCACCACATCAAGCTTCCTGAGCCTGAGTTCTACTCCCAATTCCCCGGCAATCTTCCTGCATTTCTCTATATCAACACCATTAAGTTCCACAACAGTAATCTGTACATCCGGTATAAATTTCTTTGCCTCTTTAATAAACTCTATGATTCCCTGAAAAGCGTTTTTGAAGGCAGGCTTGCAGATTGTATTGTATGTCTCTTCATCATGGGCATCGAGGCTTATAGAAACGCTGTCAATAAGTCCTTCTAATTCAGGCAGGAGATTTCTACCGTGTATGAGGTTGCCATGGCCGTTCGTATTTATCCTGACTCTCCCGTTATGCTGCTTTATCCATGCTGCAAGATTTATAATCAGATCAAGCCGCAGCATTGGTTCACCGTATCCGCAAAAGACTATCTCCTGATATTGTTCCGGATCACCTATGGCTTTCTTAAGCTCTTCCTCTGTTGGCTCGCCTGCAAGCCTCAGTTTGTGCCCCTTTACATAATCAGAATGGAACCTTATGCAGAAAGAACATTTATTCGTACACCGGTTTGTAATATTTAGATAAAGGCTATCTCTGATCCTGTAGGCTATCTCTCCTTCTGCCTGCACCTGTCCGATCCTGAAAAGGCGCTTTGCATTGAGCGTTGTAATCCTTGAGATATCCTCAAGGGCAACACCTCTGAGTTCTGCAACCGCCTTTGCTGTATGAATTATATAAGAGGGTTCATTCCTCTTCCCTCTCAAAGGCTCAGGCGTAAGATATGGTGCATCTGTCTCGATCAGGAGATAATCATCAGGGATTGCCTCAGCAACCTCTTTCAGCTTTTTAGCGTTCCTGAATGTTACCGGCCCTGCTATTGATATATAATATCCCATTCGCATTGCCTTCTCTGCCATATCCATATCTCCTGAAAAGCAGTGGAAGACCCCTTTCCTGACGCCCGATTCCCTGACAATATCAAGCGTATCTTTTTTTGCCTCTCTGCTGTGAATGACGACAGGGAGATTAATCTCTTTCGCAAAAATGAGCTGCTTCATGAATACTTCACGCTGAATCTCCCGCGGAGAATTATCATAATGGTAATCCAGACCAATCTCACCGATTGCTACAACCCTTGGAACAAGTTCGAAGTTCAAAGTTCGAAGTTCGGTGGGCAATGAGGGATTTGCCTCCTTTACGCTATATGCTACATGCTGTATTCTGTACTTTTTGGCCCATTCTTTAATTTGATTGAATATCTCCTCTGTAAAATCCTTTGCATCATGAGGATGAAAACCTACCGATGAGTAGAGGAAGTCATATTTTCCTGAAAGCTCAAGCCCGCCGATATTGCCTTCCAGATCAGAGCCGATCGTGATCATTGCCTCGATGCCGGCATCTCTTGCCCTCTGAATAACCTCATCTCTATCCTGATCAAATGCTCCCATCTCAAGATGGCAATGGGTATCAATAAGACCGTGAAGCGCGAGGCGTGAATCGTGAGGTGTATTTTCTTTCAACTGATCTTTTTACTCCTTACGATTTACGTTTTACGGTTTTTATGCGCCGTATTTCTTGAGTCTGCCTGCATTGGCAAGTGCCAGTGGCATAAGATTTACTGTGGGGAATATCCCGAATTCTCCCTTTAAACATTCCCGCTCAGAAAAACCCTTGCAGGTATTGCCGAGGACATAGGGTGAATTCAGGAGAACCGGCACAGGGTGCCAGCTGTGGCTTTTCATGAGAGCCGGTGTTGAATGGTCACCTGTTATTACAATTACATCAAATTTAAGATTAAGTATCTCCGGTAGGAATTTATCGAACTCTTCTATTTTTGAAACCTTGCCCTGAAAGTTGCCATCCTCTCCGTAAGAATCCATCTTCTTCACATGCATGAAGAAAAAGTCATAGTCATGATAATTCTTTTTCAGGAAATCGATCTCTTCCCTTATATCACCTTTCAAGGGCTGGGCATCCATTCCAATCAGCTTGGCAAGACCACGGTACATGGGATAGACAGCTATGCAGAGGGATTTCAGTCCATATGTATCTTCGAAATGAGGGATATCAGGCACCTGTGAAAACCCGCGCAGCAGGACAAAGTTTGCTTTCTGCTCATTTTTTATAACATCTGTTATATCTGATATCAATCTCTCAACAACTTTTGCAACTCTCTTAGCCTCTGGTGTATCAGGAGTCAATGGCACAGGCGCCTTTCCTTCTTTTTGCGGGTCTGTATCTTTTATCGAAGCCGATCCCTTAGGTAAGGGTTCAGGAAATCTGAGCACTGTAGCAAACCTGTGCTCCATGCCCGGAGCAAAGATTATCTCAACATCATCAATCTTCCTGATTCTCTCCTGAAGTTTTCCGGTAATCTTCCTGCTTTCCTCTGTTGGAGGTCTCCCGGCACGTCTGTCCTGAATTATGCCATTTTCGATGGTGGCATAATTTACACGTATGGCAATATCTGTCTTTCTTAACTCTATGCCAAGGCCGAGGGCTTCTAACACACCTCTGCCGATCTGCCATTCAACCGGATCATAGCCGAAAAGTGACAAATGGCCCGGTCCGCTTCCAGGAGTTATGCCCATGGCAACAGGCATATGAAGTCCGCATGCAGAATTTATGGCAAGTGAATCAAGATGCGGTTTATTTGCAGCATCAAGCTCGGTCTTCCCTTCCTTAGGAAGCCCCCCGAGGCCATCAAGTACAATGAGAAGTATTTTCGTGTTATTCTTCTGGATTAAATCCTGAATGATCTTTTGCATGGAAGAAATTGTCTCAGACCTTAAACCTTGCCATTGTATCCTGCAGAATCTGCGCTGAACTCGAAAGCTCTGTAGCCGAAGCAGAGAGTTCCTCCATGGCTGCTGTCTGTTCTTCTGATGAAGCCGATGCCTCTTCAGCTGATGATGCAGTATCTGCTGCTGCAGCAACTATGCTCTCAATCTGCTTGACTATGTTTTTGACCTGTGAAGAAATGCCTGTGAACTGCTGGCTGATCTCATTTGTCAGCATCGCCCCTGATTCCATTTCTTTTTTGCCTTCCTGAACCGACCTCATTGCCTCTTCTGTCTCATCCTGAACCTCTTTGATTATTTTTGATATTTCACGGGCAGAATTAGCTGAACTCTCAGCAAGTTTGCGAACTTCGTCAGCAACCACAGCAAACCCGTGTCCGGATTCACCGGCTCTGGCTGCTTCTATTGCAGCATTTAACGACAGGAGGTTCGTCTGAAAGGCTATCTTTGTAATGACATTGACTATCTTGCCTATCTCTGATGAACGGGTTGAAAGGCTCTTCATTGCGTCAACTGACCTTTCTGTTGCAACCTGCAGTATTTTAGTCTTCTCTGAAAGCCTGGACATCAACTCGCTTCCTTTCTGAGTTGATTCATTTGCAACCTGTGATGCAGAAGATGCACCCTGAGAATTTTCCGCAACTGAGGTCGCAGCTGATGATATCAGGGAAATCGCGCTTGAAAGTTCAGAAAGTGCGCGTGTTGACTGCTTTGTAACAGATGCCATGGATTTTGCTGAACTCGTGAGCAACTCAGCCTGTTCCAGGACTTTCATGTTGAGATCTTTTAGTGAAGCGATCATCGCATTCGTCGCCTTACCAAGTTGATTTAATAAATCATCACCGGTATCTTCATTGGCACTGATGGTCAAATCTCCTGCAGCTACCTTCTGTAGGATCATAAAGTATTCGGTCAGACCCATTGCAAGATTCATCGAGCTTGAATGCAGTTCTTCTGACGTTTCCCGGAGATGGTCAAGCATATGCTGGAAGCCGATGCCGAGAGTATCTTTGTCAGACCGCACATGAACCTTCACATCCAGATTGCCTCGCTTTACTTCTTCTATACATTCAGAAAGTGTTTTGAACTCAGAGATCATTCCGTTCGTAACCTTTCCCAACTGGTTCAAGAGGTCATCCCCTGTATCATCTGAAGCCTTCACGTTAAGATTGCCAATGGCTAATTCTGAAATGACGCTGAAATAATCACTCATCCCCAGGGCAAGGTTCATGGAATTTGTATGCAGCTCTTCAACGCTCTGTTTCAGATTCTCGACCATTTTTGAAATAGCATTCCCCAGGATATCCTTATCCGATCTGATCTTTACAACTGCTTCAAGATCTCCTGAGGCTATCTTACCCGCTGTTTTTGCCAGTTCATTCAACGAGATCGCCATCCGGGCAAAGGCATTTTCCATCTGCATAATCTCGTTGTTACTTTCTCCGCTGGTCGCTGCATGTGTAAAATCAGGGATATCGCCTTCTGCAATCTTATTTGCAGTGTCAGTAACCCTTTTTAACGGTCTTACAATGCCTCGGGTCAGTAAAACCGCCAATATGACTACTGATATTAATGAAAGAATTATTATGGCCTTGGATGTATTTTTTTGTGTCTGGACAGACTTCTCTGTCTCTGCTTTCTGCTGTAAATATACATCGCCAATGCCTTGCATAAACGGATCATAAACTTCCATGAGTTCCGGCAGGAGAACCTGACGGGTATGCAATGACACTCTATCTGCCTCGGGAATATTCCCTTGTCCTATTGCTCTTACAACTGTTTCACCGGACTGATGCATTTTTTTGTGAGGTTCTTCAAAAGATTTGAAAAGTTTTTCCAATTCAGGATATGGCAGTTGATACGAATAGTACCACTTGCCGAATACACAGTTTGTCGGATCTAATTCGCCTTCAAACTTGCCCTTTCTCCTGACTGCTTCTCTTAAATTATCCACCCACCTGTAATGGGACATCTGCATTTCCCGGAGTTTTTCTTTCAGCTCTATCATGTTATTCTGTCTCTGATCCCTGTCTTTCAAGTTTGAAATTCCGATCTGCCAGAATATTCCCAGGATCAGGATTACAAAGAAGACTAAACCAAAGCTGAAAGATAGTTTTTTGCCTATGGACAGGTCTTTAAAGGCATTCATTGGTTATCCTTAATTTCTATTTTTGGGAGAATCAAAACTGGATCTGGCAGCGTTTTTTCCCTCCACCTTCTTCTTTTACCCACATAAGGGTCTTCTTAGTTCTGTCACACCACTGACGGACGTCCTTTTCAAATGTAGGACAGTCAGCAGCTACTTCCAGGAGATCACCTGACTTGAGTTCAGCGGATTTCGCAGCTATTTTCAGTATCGGTTGAGGACACCTCAGCCCAAAACAATCTAATGTTACTGTTGCCATAAATTATTCCCTCCTTTTAATAAAATATTATGTTTATCTGTTCTTAACAAAAACTCTTTAATGACCCTTATCAAGTTGCGTCTATTCCCTGCTGATAGTCTGCATGATATCACCGTTAGAATTCCGTATCTGAACGGACAGGGCCATTTTCCCTGGTAATGTATGCGTGGCACATGCAAAACACGGGTCATAAGCACGGAATGCCATTTCAACCATATTGAGGAGACCGTCAGAAACCTTGCCTCCTTTTATCAGACCCCTTGCGGCTTTTTCTATAGACATACAGATTGCCGCTGCATTGTTTACTGTCGCGACTATCAGATTGGCTTCAGTAATAATACCATTTTTGTCAGTTTTATAATGGTGGATAAGTGTGCCGCGTGGCGCTTCTACAATTCCTATCCCCTCATCCGGTATAGCGGTCGGAATGTTTCTTATATGCGGATCGGTAATTCCCTTGTCCTGTGCGAGTTCCAGCATTCGCTCTGCAGCATAGAGGGCTTCTACCAGGCGTGCCCAGTGAAATGCGAGTGTATTGTGAGCAGGTTTGCCGCCGAGTGTTGTAAACATTCTCTCATATTCGGCCTGGGCAAGCGGTGTCGCCATACCGTCAGCAACATTCAACCGTGCCAATGGGGCGACACGATACACGCCACTGTCTTTGCCGTCAACAAATCCCTTCCATCCAACATTCTTCAGATATGGGAACTTCATATAACTCCATGGCTCGACTCTTTCTGCAATGTGATTGAGGTATTCTCCCGGCCTGAATCTGGCAAATTCCTTTCCTTCCGGGGTTACAACGCGGACATCTCCATCATAAAAATTCACCTTGTTGTTTTTATCAACCATACCCATGTAATAAGTAGTATGCTTATACGTATCACCAAGAACCAGATCGACATACTCCTTATTCTTGAGAACAACATCATCAAATATTTTTAAAGCAAACTGTGCGAATTCAACTCCATTTTTTGCTACACCCACAATTTTCAGCCTGTCATCTTCAGCAAGCGGTTTCGACATCCCTCCCGGCAGACCACAGACCGGGTGGATTACCCTCCCGCCCATAAGGGTTATAACGTCACGGCATTCCCTTCTCAGCTTGATGACCTTTCCGGCGATCTCAAGCCCTACTTTGGCAATAACCCCCAGGATATTCCTTTCAGCCGGTGGCGCTGATGGGCCAACAACAAAATCAGGCCCGCCGAGGAAGAAGAAATGGAGATTATGGTCTTCGAGCATAAAGGCAGAATACATCAACTCCCTCAATTTTTTTGCAGCCGGCGGCGGTTCGACTTTGAACAGATCATCAAGCGCCTTTGTGGAACAAATATGGTGTGTGGTAGGACAGACACCGCAGATTTTCGGTGTTATCCTGGGCATCTCCTCAGCAGGACGGCCAACAGAAAAGACCTCAAAACCCCTGAGTTCAGGCACCTGGAAGTATGCCTTCTCCACGTCTCCCCTGTCATCGAGAAAGATTTCTATTTTCCCGTGACCTTCAAGCCTTGTAATCGGGTCTATGGTAATGCGTTTTTTCATAGTTCTGTCCTGAATTTTCTTCTCAACATGGATGCCGGCAGAGAATAAAAATAGAAAATACCTGCCGGATCAGCGATAGAATCCGTTATCTTCTTTATTTCTTCCTCACTGTCTGCATCGATGATGGATGCAAGGGCTGAAAGAAACTTTGCACCCTGATCTTCAACCCTGCTCGTGGAACCAAAACATCCCCGGCACGGCATATTGGCATTGATGCACCTTTCACCGCAACCGTCACGGGTTGCAGGACCCAGGCAGATAATCCCCTGGTCCAAAAAACACTTTTCCGGATCAAGGAGGACTTCGTGAACTCTCCTGAACTGTTTTATGACTGCCTTTTCAGGTTTTGTAATTTTCCGTTTGCAGGTATCACATAAAGATTTGTCGGGCGCAAGCACAGTCCCTTTTGGAGGGAGGTTGCCGGTTAGAATCGCCTCCACGGCATTCATGATCAGGTCTGGCGGAGGAGCACAGCCAGGGAGGTAGTAATCGACATCTATGACTTGATCGAGCGTAAAAACAGTATTATAAAATTTCGGTAAAGTTAATTCGCCTTCCTTAACTGTTGTTTTTTCCTGCGGGAATATTTTATTGGGATTGTCCAAAGAAGGGGACTTCTGATAAACATAATCAAAAATAATTTCCCGGTTCGAAAAATTTGCCAGGCCCGGGGTACCGCCGATATGTGCGCAGGCCCCGAACGCAACAACAAGGCCTGATTTTTTCCTGAGGAGTTTAGCAATATGTTCCTGCTCCCTGGTCCGTATCGAACCATTAATGAAACTGACCGCTATTTCACCATCCTGCAGAGCTTCCACATCTTTGATCTTAAAATCCATCGCAACCGGCCAGAGTACAAACTCAACAGCTTCCACAACTTTCAGGATGTTTTCTGCAAGATCGACTACTGCTTCTTCGCAGCCTCCGCATGAGGCACACCAGTAAAAGGCTACCTTTGGTTTAGCCAATTATGAAACCTCCTCTATCACGCAGCAATCTCTCTCTTCAAAGGCCCGAGAACTTTTACCTTCTGAACCATGTCACTTATTGTCTCAACGAATTTATCAGCCTCACTGGCAGAAACCCAGTCCAGCCGAAACCTTTCTTCTTCTATCCCGAACTGGGTTAGCATCTTTCTCAAAAGATGAAACCTGCGCAAAGCTTTGTAATTGCCTTCTTTATAATGACAGTCACCGGGATGACATCCGAGTATCATGACTCCGTCAGCCCCGGCCTGAAAAGCCTTTATTACAAACTGCGGGTCGATCCTTCCGGTGCACATTACGCGGATAACCCGCACATTGGGGGGATAGGTCTTTCTTGCGCTTCCCGCTGCATCAGCTCCCGCATAAGAACACCAGTTGCATAAAAACCCGACTATCCTGGGTTCAAAATCACTCATTTCAGAACCTCTTCTATCTCGGCAAATATCTGTTCTGTAGTAAAATGCCAGCTTTTGGCCGAGCCGCTCGGACATGCTGCCACACAGGTCCCACACCCTTTACAGAGAACCGTGTTTACTACAGCAACCCTCTTTTCTTTATCAATGACAATTGCTTTATATGGACAGAGTCCCACGCAGATCATGCACTCAGCGCAGACTTTTTCATCTATCTCGGCTGTCATGACATCCAGTTCCAATTTTCTTCCAGGGACGAGTATCGAAAGGGCCTGTCCTGCTGCTGCTGCACCCTGGGCCACCGAGTTCTGGATATCTTTCGGCCCCTGTGCACAGCCGGCAATGAATACACCTTCGATATTCGTGGATACAGGCGCGAGCTTGGTATGTCCCTCAGCGAAAAACCCTTCCCTGCCCTGTGGAATTAAAAGGAGTTCTGAAAGTTTTGCAGTATCTTTTCCGGGTATCATTGCAGGGCAGAGCACTACCATGTCCGCAGATACTTTTCTCTTTTTCTCGGATATATCAATGCAGTGCAGATCGATCTTTTCACCTTTCATTTTTGATACAACATTCATGGGGAGTGTTGTATGAATGAACTCGATATTTTTCCATTCCTTTATGGAATCCAGAAAAGCCTGGTTATCCTTTCCCGGGACACACCAGTCAGCATAGATATCATAGACCTTAACTTCAGGTGAATGTTTTTCTATCATATGCGCAAACTTCAGCGCATACAGGCAGCAGACAGATGAACAGTAATCTTTGTAATCTTTATCCCTGCTTCCTATACAGTGGATGATTGCAACTGATTCAGGCTCTTTTGCATTTTTCGTAAGGAGTTTTCCTCCAGTAGGTCCTGTTTGGGCAAGTATCCGCTCAAACTCAAGGCTGGTATATACCTCAGGTATCTTCCCATACCCATACTGAGGGAGGACTGACGGATCAAAGAGTTCAAAACCTGTTGCTGCGATTATCCCGCCGACATTTCTCTCAAGGATTTCATCCGTATCTTCATAATTGATCGCATCAAACATGCAGGCTTCTTTACACAGTTTGCAATCCTGATTTTTAAACCTCTCGTATTCTTCTCTGGTTATCAAACCAGCCTCGAATGCCTCTTTTTGAGGTCCCGTATTCTGACCCTCAAAACGCAGGCAGGTTTTTTTATCGATCACAGGCACATTCGGCAATGCGCCTGTATAGGGAACGTATATCGCCTTGCGGTCGCTGAGGTTATAGTCAAATTCATTCTTCACCTTAACCGGACACTGCTCATAACATGCGCCGCAGCCGATACATTTTTCATTATCGACAAACCCGGCTTTTTTATTTATCCTCACAACGAAATTTCCCAGAAATCCCAGCACTTCCTGGATTTCGCTATTCAGCAATAACTCAATATTCTCATCGTGCAGGATCTCGTCCATCTTTGGTTCAAGCATACAGGAAGCGCATTCCATCTTTGGAAAAACATCTTCATACCGCGCAACCCTGCCGCCGATAAAAGAATTCTTCTCCACAAGATAGACCTTTCTGCCTGCCTTTGCAAGCATGTGGGCAGCCTCCATTCCGGCAGGGCCTGCGCCAATTACAAGGGCATCGGGATTGCAGTCAATCTCCTTTTTCTCCAATGGTTCATGTAATGTTACCCGCTTGACTGCTGCACGTATATAGGACTTTGCCTTTTCAGTCGCCTTATTTTTGTCATCGGTCACCCAGGCAACCTGTTCCCTGATGTTGACCATCTGGAACAGATACGGGTTAAGCCCGGCTCTCTGAAGGACATTTCTGAAGGTTTTTTCGTGTTCTTTCGGAGTGCAGGCAACAATAACAACACGGTCCGGTTTTTCTTTTATGATATCTTCGGCAAGATAATTTTTCCCGTCTTCAGAACAAAGGAGGCTGTTGAGTTTCACATATCCGACATTTTCGAGGCTGGATGAAAACTGAACAAGCTGATCGATCTCTATATTATCAGAGATGTTTGTCCCGCAGCTGCAAATATAGACACCAACTCTGACTTTCATGGTTCCTGCTCGTTTACCCTGTTCAGAGTACTATACATTTTTCCGATCCTTAATCCTTTTCCAAGGATTTGCATTACCACAATCTTAAAAAAAAATTACCGAAAAGTCAATAAAATATAAATCATTTTACCTGAATATATCAAGTACCACTCTAAATTATAATATTAATCTCTGAATATCCTTTCAACAACCGGTTTCCTCTTTCCGCAGGAACGACGCTATTCCCGTGAAAACGGGTATCCAGAGACATACAGAGTTCGCTATAAATGATTTGCAAAATAACTTGTGGATATAGGGATTACATCTTTATAATATCAAGTCAGGTAATCCTGTGGGCGGTTAGCTCAGCTGGGAGAGCACAACGTTCGCAACGTTGGGGTCGGGGGTTCGAATCCCCTACCGTCCACCATATTTTCCTTTATTTATCAATACGTTAAGTTTTTCAAAGAGCGTCAACAGAGCGTCAACAGATTAAGAAGTGAATCCTTCTGAAAAATGTTTGTAGCTTTTCATGAGAGACCCCTACCCTTCATCTGAACAAGCAAAAATCCGAATTAGAATCCCCGTTAGAACTTTGTGGGACCCTGACAAAGAGTAATCTATCCCCTCCCCCAAATCCCCCCTGAAACTGTGTCAGAATAAAGCCGAATACATTAGGAGAATCCATGTCCTTCAGAGGGTGGCAAAAAAGACCAATAACATGAATCATCAATTCTAGCTATAATAGTATTAGCATTTTCTGTTTAAGCCCTATCTATTTCCCTCCTGTTTTCAAACTCAGAAGGAAATATAACTACAAATTGAGCGATCTTCATGTCATACGGGTGACATTAAGAAATTTATCTTAGGGAGTACTATGGAAAAAGAAGATATTTTTGAAGAAATTCTTGAGATGGGCAAGAGGCGTGGAAAGCTCACTTACGATGAGATAAATGATGCCTTTCCTTCAGAGTTTGTTTCTCCAGGAGAGTTATCAGACTTCATGGATCTTCTGCAAGATATTGGGGTTAAAGTTATAGATAACCAGGAACTC
>Ga0209253_10001660_pt1 | contig 19580 bp, 15 predicted proteins | sample FrelakmetBRP12BR_FD_187145 | JGI IMG/M metagenome (GOLD analysis project Ga0209253, IMG submission 187145) | Freshwater lake sediment microbial communities from the University of Notre Dame, USA, for methane emissions studies - BRP12 BR (SPAdes)... | ecosystem: Environmental > Aquatic >... | reverse complement strand
CCGGCGCGCGCGATCCCAATACGATGTTCGGCGTCAACGATGTGGTGATCGGCGGGGTGGTGGTGCGTCCGCGCCGGTGGAAAGACGGCACGATCGAGGTCGAGATTCCCACCAATGCGGCATCCGGCGAGGTCGTCGTGCGGTTGGCCTCCTCCGATCCGCTCCCCGACGGGTCCTGCTGTGCCCCGGTCGAATATCTGACGAGCAATGCCGTCCCGCTGGCGCTGGTGCCCAGCGTGCGGGTCGATCCGATGAGCGGGCCGGTCGGCACGAAGGTCGTGTTGTTCGGCCAGGGGTTCGGGTCCAAGGGGGCGGATGATGCCATCGTGATCGGGAACAGCCTCGCCACGATTGCCCAGTGGAAAGACGATGTGATTGTCGCCCATGTGCCGCTCGGCGCGGAAACCGGTCCACTGGTGCTGAAACGGCAGGGAAAAGAACGGGCGCTGGGGACGTTTACCGTCCATGTGCCCAAGGCCCTGCCTGTCACGCCGGCGAGTGCGCCGATCGGGACCTTGCTGCGGATCAATGGCGAGCATTTCGGGTTCTACTCCGAAAGCGGATCCACGCCCTACAGTTTCATGGATTTCAATAAGGGCGAGAATCGTGTCGAGATCGGCGGGGTCCCGGCGGTGATCTACCGGTGGAACGACGACCGGATCGATGTCTGGGTGCCGTTCAGTGTGAAGAGCGGCCCGGTCAAAATCTATCGCAGCGCAACCACGCCGAAGGCGGATGGTTCTTGTTGTCTGGAACGCGGCGAGCTCGTCACCGAAGCGGGTACCTTTACGCTCGTGACGCCGGTGGTCGAATCCTATGAACCCAAGTCAGCCGGTTTGGATGATCTGGTCACGATCAAGGGCAAAGGGTTTGGCACGTTTTTGAAGACGGCGGAACATACCGGACTGGAATTGAGCCAGAAGGCCTATAAGCGGCGGCTGGATGTGGAGATCAACGAGCCGGATTCCGGCAGTACGGTTATTTCCAATGTCTCGCGGACGGAAGTCCTCTTCAATGGCGCGGCGGCCCTGGTGCAATCCTGGACCGATACCGAAATTGTCGTGAAGGTGCCTCATCGGAATCTCTATGGGATCGGGAAGCGCGGGGCGTTCTTCGATGACCTCTCGACCGGGCCGTTGGTCGTTCGGAGAGGTTCGTGGGATGTTCTTCCGGACGGGACCTGCTGCTCGCAGAAGCAATGGCTGACGATCGAGGCCGGCCAGTTTACGATCGAGGCGAAGGGCCTGCCGGACAAAGGCTATTGGGACAACAATCGGCCCGACGCCAGCACCAGCCAATAGCCGGACGCTGAAAAAGTCTGCCAGCGGCGTTCTCGCGTCGCTCAAGGCCTCCACGTACTGAACAGAGTACGCGTCGGCCTTTCGCTAGCTGCGGCCTTGCTGAACAGGCTTATTGAGCGTCCGGATTGCCATTCAGAATTGCTTTATAGCCGACCAAGGATTGTATGACACAGTATTTTTATACAGCTCAATTAGCGAGTCGGTTTATTGCCATACTCTTGGCGCTGACGGTAGGGGGTCCCCTTTCGGCGCATGGAGCTGAGCCATCCGTGCTTGCGACGTTCCAGAAAACCAACACGCCGATGACGTTAATGGCGGTCCAGTTCAAGGACGCCAGGACCGGCTGGGCTGTCGGTTCCGGCGGAGCGCTCTTCAGCACGGTCGATGGCGGAAAGAAATGGAAGAAGCAGGTGAGCGGGACGTCGGCATTGCTCACGGGGGTCTACTTTATCGATCAGAAAACCGGATGGGTCACCGGAGCGGCTGGAACGCTCAGGCAGTCGGTCAACGGGGGAGAGAGCTGGACGGGGCGTCCGCTGGAAACGCAACAACCGTTGTACGGGGTCCATTTTCCTTCTGCGACCGATGGATGGGTGGTCGGCGGTGGCGGGACGATTCTGCATACGGCTGACGGCGGCGCGCATTGGGCCGAACAGGCGAGCGGGACGAGTGCGGCGCTGTACGCAGTTCAGTTTCTCGACGCCCAACGCGGGACAGCCGTGGGTGCTCTCGGTACCGTCTTAGCGACCCGCGACGGTGGCCGCACATGGGTGCCGCAAGTATCGCAGGGAGCGGTGACGCTGTTCGATGTGTACTTTACCGACGAATCGACCGGGTGGGCGGTCGGCAATGCGGGCGCGCTCTTTCAAACGAACGATGGCGGCGCTAAGTGGGTGGATCGCACGCTGCCCTGCGGGAAGACCTGCACGAAGGTCATCGATCTGCTAAAGGTCCGCTTCACCAGCCCTCAAGAGGGATGGATTGTCGGCGAGCGAGGCATGATGTATCGCACGACCGATGCGGGCTATTCCTGGAGTGACGGCACGCCGATTGCGCCGGTCTCGTTGTTCGGGTTGACCTTCTCCGATGCGGCCCATGGCTGGGCGAGCGGGGAGAACGGGACGGTCGTGCATCTGCAGGCCGGTAAGTAAGCCCCGCTTCTAGCCCAGGACTCCCAGGCGGCTCTGCAGAATCCCTACGGAAACAATGGCAGCGGTCTCGGCGCGCAGGATGTGCGGACCGAGCGTCGTCAGTGTGCAGCCGGCCTGTTCAGCCTGGGCGACTTCTTCTTTCGCCCATCCCCCTTCCGGTCCGATCAGTACTAAGACAGATTCCTCGTTTCCTGGACGCAGCGGGAGCGTACGCAAGCTCTGTCCCTCCACCCGTTCTGTGAGCATGAGAGAGAGGGTTGGTGTGGGCTGCCGTGTGAGGCATTCCGCCAACGACTGTGGTTGGGCAATGACAGGCACCCGCCACTGTTCCGACTGCTGAGCCGCTTCCAGCGCGATGCGCTGCCAACGGGCCAGCTGCGCGTCAAGGCGTTCCGGTCTGAGTTGCACGATGGTGTGCCGGCTCTGGAGCGGGATAATTTCACTTACACCCAGTTCCGTGGATTTCTGAATCACCCAGTCCATCTTCTCGCCCTTGAGAACCGCTTGCCCGATGAGGAGGCGGGGAGCGGTACGTGCGGGCTCCCGGGAGGTATTGAGAATACGGCCGGCCAGCTCCTGCTTGGTGACGCGTGTGAGTTCCATCAGGTAGCGGGAGCCCTGTCCATCGCAGACCCAGATCTGCTCGCCGAGCTCCAGCCGCAGACTGTCGCGCAAATGTGTCTGGAGTGCAGAAGGCACGGTGATTGAGGGAGGGGTGATGGATTCGGGAGGCAGAAAGAACACAGGCATGGAGGGCTCAGTCGGTCGAACGAACCGAGTGCGTCGGCGCTATTCGAAGAAGGTCTTCATTTTGTCGAAGAAGCCGTCGCCGTCGGCTTCCATGACCATGCCGCTTTCTTTGGCAAATTCTGACAGCAGTTCTTTCTGCCTCGCGGTGAGCTTCGTGGGAATCTGGACTTTGATGATGTAGAGCTGGTCGCCGGCTTGTCCGCCCTTGAGGTTGGGGACACCGAGCCCTTTGAGGCGCATCACCTTATCGTATTGGGTGCCGGCGGGAATCTTGATGACCGTGTTGCCCTTCAACGTCGGGACTTCGATCTTACCTCCGAGCGTCGCCGTGATGAAGTTCACCGGCACGTCACAGAGAATGTCGATGCCTTTGCGCTGGAAGACCGGATGGGGCTTGACGGAAATGGCCACATAGAGGTCGCCGGGCGGGCCGCTGTTGGCGCCATGCTCGCCTTCGTTTGACAGGCGAAGGCGCATGCCGGTTTCGATGCCGGCCGGAATGTGGACGGCGATGGTGCGCTCGCGATAGACCCGTTGGCGGCCCTGGCAGGTGCCGCAGGGTTCCGTGACGATCTGTCCCGCGCCTTCGCACTGGCCGCAGGGACGGCTGACGCTGAAAAATCCCTGTTGAAAACGGAGTTGTCCGGCGCCTTTGCAACTCGGACAGGTCTTGATCGAGGCCGCCGATTTGGCGCCGGTACCTTTGCAGTCGCCGCAGGTTTCCCATCGCGGAATCTTGAGCTTGGCTTCTTTCCCGTAGACGGCTTCTTCGAACGTGAGTTCGAGGTTGTATTGCAGGTCGTTCCCGCGTTCGGCGCGACCGCCGCCGCGCTGGCCGCCGAAAAAGTCCTCGAAAATATCGTTGAAGACGTCGCCGAATCCACCGCCTGCGTTGAACCCTTCGAAGCCCTGTCCCTGTTGCGCGCCGGCATGTCCGAACATGTCGTAGCGTTTGCGCTTCTCCTGATCGCTCAGGGTTTCGTAGGCTTCGTTGATTTCCTTGAATTTGGCTTCGGCGTCTTTCTTCTGGGCGTCGCCGGGGTGCAGGTCAGGGTGGTGCTGGCGGGCCATTTTGCGGTAGGCCTTCTTCAACTCTTCGTCCGAAGAGTTTTTCTCAACACCGAGGATGTCGTAATAGTCGCGCTTTGACACAGGCGTTTGTACCGTGTGAACAGCAGAGAAAGACCGAGTTCCCTCTGCGAGGAAACTCGGTCACTTCCGGGGTTATTCTAACCTACTTCTTCTCTTTGTCTACTTCTTCGAATTCGGCATCCACAACTTTTTCATCGGTCTTGGTCTCAGCCGAGGCCGACGCATCTGCTCCCGAGCCCGGGGCGGCTGTCGCGGCCGCTTTCTTGTACATCTCTTCCGCCAGCTTATGCGAGGCGGTCATCAGGGTTTGTGTGGCAGATTCGATGGCATCCGGCTCGGTGCCCTCGAGCGCCTTCTTCAAGGCTGCCACAGCATCCTGAATCTTCGTCTTTTCTTCGGCATCGACCTTGTCCCCGTACTCCGTCAGATTCTTTTCTGTCTGATAGATCAGGTTGTCGGCCTGGTTCTTGGCTTCAGCCAGCTTGCGCCGCTTCTTGTCGTCTTCGGTATGCGAGGCCGCATCCTTGACGAGCTTCTCGACTTCTTCTTTGCTGAGGCCGCTGGAAGCCGTGATCTTGATCGACTGCTCTTTCTGGGTCGCCAGATCCTTCGCCGATACGTGGACGATCCCGTTGGCATCGATGTCGAAGGTCACTTCGACCTGCGGCATCCCGCGCGGTGCGGGCGGAATACCGACCAGGTCGAACTGGCCGAGCAGCTTGTTGTCGTTCGCCATTTCCCGTTCGCCCTGGAACACGCGAATGGTCACGGCGGTCTGGTTATCGGCTGCGGTCGAGAAAACCTGGCTCTTCTTGGTCGGGACGGTGGTGTTACGTTCAATGAGCTTCGTGAAGACGCCGCCCAACGTTTCGATGCCGAGAGAGAGGGGAGTGACGTCGAGCAAGAGCACGTCCTTCACTTCACCCTTGAGCACGCCGCCCTGCACGCCGGCGCCGATAGCGACCACTTCATCTGGATTCACGCCGCGATGGGGTTCCTTTCCGAAGAACTCCTTCACGACTTGAATGACCTTCGGCATACGGGTCATGCCGCCGACTAATACGACTTCTTGAATGTCCTTGGCGGTGACACCGGCATCGGACAAGGCCTTGCGGCAGGGTTCGATGGTGCGCTGGATCAGGTCGTCGACCAGTTGCTCCAGCTTTGCGCGGGACAGCTTGATGACCATGTGCTTGGGGCCGCTGGCATCGGCCGTGATGAACGGCAGATTGATTTCCGTCTCCGGCGACGAGGACAGCTCGATCTTGGCGCGCTCGGCGGCTTCCTTCAGCCGCTGCAAAGCCATCCGGTCTTTCTTGAGGTCGATGCCCTGGTCTTTCTTGAATTCGTCGACGAGCCAATCCATGACGCGCTGGTCGAAGTCATCGCCGCCGAGATAGGTATCGCCATTGGTGGACTTCACTTCGAAGACGCCTTCGCCGATTTCGAGCACGGAGACGTCGAAGGTTCCGCCGCCGAGATCGTAGACAGCGATCCGCTCGTCTTTCTTTTTGTCGAGGCCGTAGGCCAGCGATGCAGCCGTCGGTTCGTTGATGATGCGCAGGACGTTCAGTCCCGCGATCTGGCCCGCATCCTTGGTCGCCTGGCGCTGGCTATCGTCGAAATAGGCCGGGACGGTGACGACCGCTTCCGTGACCTTTTCTCCAAGATAGTCTTCCGCCGTCTGCCGCATCTTCTGCAAAATCATCGCGGAGACTTCCGGCGGGCTGTAGGATTTGCCGCGGATGACGACGTGGGCGTCGCCGTTATCGGCTTCCACGACTTTGTAGGGGAGCCGCTTCATGGCTTCCTGCACTTCGCGGCTCTTGAACTTGCGGCCCATGAGGCGCTTCACGGAGAAAATCGTATTTTCCGGATTGGTGATGGCCTGGCGTTTTGCGATCTGGCCGACGAGCCGCTCCGCCTTCTCGGTGATGCCGACAATGGACGGGGTGGTGCGCGCGCCTTCCGCGTTGGCGATGACGACCGGATCGCCGCCGCTCATAATCGCGACGCACGAGTTGGTGGTGCCGAGGTCGATACCGATGACTTTGCCCATGAGTAAACTCCTTCCTTCCCGATATCAGCGTCTAAATAAACCTGATGTCTTGTTCGTTGCTGAGGACTAACTATCGGCCTGTGCTGGACCTGATGACACACTCACCATCGCCGCGCGGAGAATCCTGTCGTGCAGGCGATAGCCTTTTTGGAATTCGTCGATTACGTGATTATTGGGCACGGTCTCAGACGGCAGTTGCGAGACTGCCTGATGCGCTCCCGGATCAAAGGGCTTCCCCATGCTTTCAACGGCCTGCACACCGAATTTGCTAAGAGAGCCGGTCAACTGCTTCAACGTGAGATCCACTCCCTGCACTAATGCCGCACTGCCCGAGTTGTCACTGGCCGCCTTGATGGCTCGTTCCATGTTGTCCACAACCGGGAGCAGTTCCTTCAACAGTTGCTCGTTTCCGAACTTGATCTGCTCACGCTGATCCCGTTGGGCCAGGCGCTTATAGTTTTCGAACTCGGCCGCCAGCCGCAGGTACTTTTCGTTGAGGGCTTTGCACTCATCTTCTTTAGCGGCAAGGACTGCCTGCATTCCTGGATCCAAGCTTTGGTCAGCAGTGGTTTCGCTCTCTAAGTTGTCAATTGTATTGGAGTTGTCTTGTTCGTCGCTCATTTTTATTCCTCTACAGGGGGGCAGATATCCATAAGGGAGTGGAAGTCAACGGGGAAGAAAAGAAATTTCTTAGAAAAATGATGGAGATAACGTGACGGTTAGGCCCAAGTTGAGGAGGAGGTTCCGCGAGCCCGACGGTAGAGGAGTTCCAGGCCTTCAAGGGTCAAGAGGGGCTCGATACGTTTTATGGAGGTCGTTTCGGGAGCGATGACAGAGGCCAGACCTCCTGTCGCGATGATCAGGCAGGTTCGTCCGAGTTCCTGTTCCATGCGCCGCACGAGTGCATCGACGAGTCCGGCGTACCCGTAGAGGAGGCCGGCTTGGATACTGCTGGCGGTATCGGTTCCGATGACGGTTTTCGGACGGGCCAGCTCGACCTTGCTCAGCTTGGCGGCTCGGGCGAAGAGCGCCTCAGCCGAGATGCCGACACCAGGCGCGATGACGCCGCCGAGATAGTCCCCGGTCTGAGTGACGGCGCAGAATGTCGTGGCCGTGCCGAAATCCACGATGATGAGGTCGGTCTTGTACTTATGATAGGCCGCGGCGGCATTCACAATGCGGTCGCTGCCGATTTCTTTGGGATTGGCATATTTGAGCGTGAGCCCGACATCCATATCCGATGACACCACTAAGGGCGTGCGGTGAAAGTAGGTTTCGATCATGGCGTCAAAGGTGCCGGTGAGGGCCGGCACGACACTGGAGATGATGGCGTCCGTGACCTGCTGGGGTGTGCGGCCGCTTCGGGCCAGGAGGTTCAGGCACAGCACCCCATATTCATCGGCCGTGGTCTTGGGGTCTGTCGCCAAACGCCAATGGGCCACCAGCGTGGAGCCTTCGAAGATGCCCCACACGACGTTGGTATTGCCGATATCGATGACCAGTAACATGGTGTCTATTCTACTTGGTGTGTTGGCGGTTTCGCTAGCTTCTGACATGAATCACATCGCCAGCCCGGACCTCGACGAGGGCCTTGTCCCTGCCTGCAGCGTCTGCGGAGGGTTTGACTTGAAGTGTCCCGTCGGCAGTGATGGCGACGGCGGTTCCGAGGAGTTGCTCATTGGCCCCAAGGACGACGCGAACCTGTCGGCCGAGGGTCGTGCAACGACGTGTATAGGCCTGCAGCAATCGGGGTGGCCCTTGGTCACGCAACTCATCGAGGCTCTGTTCCAATTCCAGGAGGAGCTGAGCGAGCAGCCTGTTTCGGTCAATGAGCCGGTGTGAGGATTCGAAGAGCGATATGGCGATCGGACGCAATTCGTCGGGGAACAATTCACCGGGGACATTCACGTTGAGCCCGATTCCAATGACCACGATGGGGTTGTCCGGGACGGTCAGCGAACTTTCACAGAGAATGCCTCCGACTTTCCGTTCGTCGAACAAGAGGTCGTTCGGCCATTTCAGCGCGAGTGATGTTGCGGCCACCTCTTGAACGGCTTCTGCCACCGCAAGCGCTGTCGTCAGGGGTACCCATGAGAGCCAATCCGCCAGGGACAGTCCTCGTCCCAGACCACGGACAATGATTGAACAATAGAGGTTCAAACCGGGCGGTGAGAACCACGTACGCGCCAGCCGACCACGTCCGGCTGATTGGCTTTCTGCTGCTACGACCGTTCCGTCCTCCGCGCCGTTCTGCGCAAGCATCATGGCTTCTGAATTGGTCGAGGCGAGGCTCTGGTGAATGTGCAGGTGCTGACCCAAGCGTTTGGTCGCAAGGGTGCTGCGAATGTCGTCGGGAGTGAGAGGAGAAGAGGATGGCACGGTTTATCTGCGCTGCCGCCGGGGACGGCGGACCGGCGTCAGCTCCAGACTCATGGCGGCGGCGGGTGCCGAATGCGTGAGCGCGCCGATCGAAATGCGATCCACGCCGGCTTGCGCCATGGCCCGAACGTTCTTGAGCGTAATGCCGCCGGACACTTCCACAATGGCCCGCCGCCGGATCAGCGCGACAGCTTGTTTGACCATCGCCGCGGTCATATTGTCGAGCAGAATGATGTCGGCTTTTCCCGCGAGGGCCTGGCGAACCTCCGCCAAAGACTCTACCTCCACAATCAGCGGGACAGCCCGAGATGCGTCCCGATGAGCCAGTCGGCAGGCTGTACGGACCGCTTGCCGGCCCTTCGGGAGGAGGGCGAGATGGTTATCTTTGATCAACAGACCATCACCGAGCGAGAGCCGATGGTTGGTACCGCCGCCCAGCGCGACTGCCCATTTCTGTAACGATCTCCAGCCGGGCAGAGTTTTTCTCGTGTCGAGAATCCGTGCGGGAGTATGGCGCACGGCCTGGCAGAACTTGTTCGTCAGTGTCGCGATTCCGGAAAGGTGTTGGAGAAAATTCAACGCGACTCGTTCAGCCTGGAGAATCGAGCGGCCATCCCCCTCAATGTCGAGCAGCGCCGCGCCGGCGGGGATCCGGTCACCGTCATGGGTATACGTGGTGAGCCTGAGCGAGGGATCGACCATCAGAAAGGTTTGCACGGCCGCCGCGAGTCCGGCGACCACCATCGGCTGCTGGGCAATAATCGAGGCCTGAGCCGGGACCGGTTTGGAGAACAGGGCCGTCGTGGTGAGATCGCCTTCGCCAAGGTCTTCTTCCAGACCGGCACGCACGGCACGGCGGATATCGGCGGCGGGGAGTTGGATCATTGATCAGGCTCCCAGCATGGCACGGAGTTGTTGTTCGCTGCTCATCAGCATGGCCCGATCACGGGTGAGACTGCGCACCCGCTCCTGATGTTCGGTGATGACCGCGGGCGGGGCGTTGGCCACAAAGTCCGCGCTTTTCAGCTTGCCCTCGATCCGCTGCGCTTCCTTCTCGGCCTCGGCGATCTGCTTGAGGAGTCGATCGAGCGCTTTCTTGAGATCGACGTCACCCTCCACCGCGATCCCTACTGTTAGCCCTTCGGTCACCAGTCGAAGAATCTTGGTCGTCGGCCAATTCGTTATCGGAGCCAGCGTCAGCGTTCCTTTGCCGAGATGCGCGAGTTCGGTCTTCAGCATTTGCAGCGTGGAGGCGGTCTTCTGGTCGTCATGAGTCACAAAGAAGCTGATTGGTTTACCGGGCGGGTAGTTGAGCAAGACACGCGCGGTTCTCAGAAGACCGATGCTGCGTTCGAGGAGATGGAAAGCGTCATCGGCTGCGCCATCCCGCCACTCGTCCCGCGGGGTCGGGTAGGTCTGCAGAACGATCGTGTCTCCCTGGTGCGGCAGCGTTTGCCAGATTTCTTCCGAGAGGAACGGCATGAAGGGATGCAGGAGTCGCAGCCAGACTTCCAGTGTTTCCGACAACGTGTGACGGGTGGAAGGGCCTTCCGGGTGAGCGGGATCCTGAAGGACCGGTTTGATCAGTTCGAGATACCAGTCACAGTATTCGTGCCAGAAGAATTGATAGAGCGCACTGGCCGCTCGATCGAATCGATAGGCCTCCAACTCCTGATCTACGGTACGAATAGTCTCGTTTAAACGACTGAGAATCCATCTGTCCGGGAAGGAGCGGTCTTTGGGAAGACGAGCGTCTTTCGCCCCGTCGAGATACATGTGGGCGAAGCGGGCGGCGTTCCAAATCTTGTTGGCAAAGTTGCGATAGCCTTCGATACGCTCCTCTGCCAGCTTGATGTCGCGACCGGGAGAGGCCATGGATGCGAGGGTGAAGCGCAAGGCGTCGGTCCCGAACTGTTCCATGACGTGAAGCGGATCGATCACGTTGCCTTTGGACTTGCTCATCTTCTGCCCTTCGGCATCGCGAACGAGCGCATGGATGTAGACGTCGCGGAACGGGACATCGCCCATGAACTTCAATCCGAGCATGATCATCCGCGCGACCCAGAAGAACAGAATGTCCAGGCCAGTGACGAGGGTCGCCGTCGGATAATAGGTTTTCAGATCCGGCGTCTGTTCGGGCCAACCGAGTGTGGAAAACGGCCAGAGGCCGGATGAAAACCAGGTATCGAGCACGTCTGGATCGCGCAGAAAATCCGGTCCCTTGCAAGTGGGGCAGGTGGTCGGGGCAGATTTCGCGACGATGGGTTTTGCGCCCTGCAGAATAGTTGTCCTGGTGGCGGTATTCCCGGAAGGGGACGCATGAGTCGTCGTGACGATGTGCTTGGAGTTACAAGCCAGGCAGTACCAGGCGGGAATCTGATGGCCCCACCAGATCTGCCGGGAGATACACCAGTCTTTAATGTCCCGCATCCAGCCGAGATAATTGTTGGTCCAGCCTTCCGGAATGATGCGGATGCGCCCGTCTTCTACGGCTTTGATAGCAGGCTCCGCCAGCGGCTTGATGCTGACGAACCACTGGGGTGACAAGTAGGGCTCGACCACGGTTTTGCAGCGATAACATTTTCCCACGGCCATTTTGTGGTCATCGACTTTGGCGAGGATGCCTCGCTCGCGAAGGAGCGCTTCCACTTTCGGGCGGGCTTTGGCAACGGGAAGTCCCTGCAGCATCTCGATCACGGCAGGTTCGACTCCGGCTTTCTGCATGCCGGCGGGATCAAGCAGCGCTTGATGATCCAGGATTGCGAGTCGTGCCAGTGTATGGCGCTCTCCTGCTTCGTAGTCGTTGAAGTCATGCGCCGGGGTAATCTTGACCGCGCCGGTTCCGAACTCGCGATCGACGAGGATCGCATCGCCGACGATCGGGATGGTGCGCCTCGTGAGCGGCAGACGGACCTGTTTGCCGATCAAGCGGCGAAAGCGTTCGTCCTCCGGATGGACGGCAACCGCCGTATCGCCGAGGAGCGTTTCCGGCCTGGTCGTGGCGACCGTCAAATGGATGTCTGGATTGTCGGCCAGCGCATACTCGATGGAGTAGAGCTTGCCCTTGATGTCCTCGTGCTCCACTTCAATATCGGAGAGCGCCGTCAGACAGCGGGGACACCAGTTGATCAACCGCTCGCCCCGATAGATCAGCTTGTCTTCGTAGAGCCGGACGAAGACTTCCAGAACGGCCTTCGATAATCCCTCGTCCATGGTGAAGCGTTCCCGGCTCCAGTCGCAGGAGGCGCCGAGACGTTTTAGTTGTTGGATGATGGTGCCGCCGGATTGGGCCTTCCATTTCCAGACACGTTCCAGGAAGGCCTCGCGTCCCAGGGCTTCGCGCGATGTGCCCTCTTGCATCAGCTGCTTTTCGACGACATTTTGTGTGGCGATGCCGGCGTGATCAGTGCCCGGCATCCAGAGCACATTACGGCCTTGCATGCGGCGCCAACGAATCAGGATGTCCTGAATCGAATTGTTCAGCGCGTGCCCAACATGCAGTGAACCGGTCACATTCGGCGGAGGAATGACAATACAGTAGGGCGCGCCTGGATTCTGCGGCGAGGCCTGGAAGTAGCCGCGGCGGATCCATTCCTGGTACCAGCGATCTTCGACGGCTTTGGGTTCGTAGGTCTTGTCGAGTTGTGAGGCCATGTCACGCCCTTCGTCAAAAAATGAGGGCGCATCTTAGCATGTCTGCTGATAGTGGGGAACGGGCGGGTGACTTGGCTTGTGGCTGCGCCTGGCTTGTGTTATACAATCGCCCGCAGCCAACGATTCATTTTCAGCATTAAGGGAGTCATCATGCCGCGAGGACGCGAGAAAGACCGGAAGACCCGCAAGAAGCACCGTAAGAATGTGAAGCGGGTGAAAGCTCTGGTGAAAGCACGCCAGAAGGGGAAGAGGACCGGAAAGAAGAGCTAGAACGGAGTAGGCGTGGAGCCTACTCCGTTGCCGTCAGGCGGGTGAGTTCCGCCTTGATGTGTTGTTCTGCGAGTTCGGGAACGATTCGTTGCACCGCCTGTTCGACGGTCTGCTCCGCGGTCGCTCGGACAATGTCGTCGGCGATAAGCGGGGCCTGTTTGAGTGTCGCCTGCCTGATTTCTTCCTTGACTAATAGATCGATCGATCCGAGGTGCTCCCGCACCACGTCAGGAAGTTGCTTGCGCACGCTGGCTTCGGCCAGCTCGCGGACCGATTGGTCGAGCATGTCCTTGATCGCGGGATTCGCAATGTCTGACACGGCCTGACGGATCAGCGATTCGCTGGCGGCCAGTTCCTGCTTGATTAACGAGGGAAGCTCCTGCACCAGCAGCGGGCGGATGATCGTCGTCAACTGTTCCTGTGAGAGAATTTCACCCAGTTGTCCATCCAGTTCCTTTTTCACGGCTGAGTGAATACGGCCTGTGAGTTCCTTTTCAATAGCTTGCGGGAGCAAATCGGCAATCCGCTTTTCCGTTCGTTCAGTCATCGACTCCAACAGCTGTCCGAAGAGGCCTTTCATCGCTTCTTCAGGGCCGGCGGCGGCGGGTGCGGCTTTCGTGGCGGTCGTAGATTCCGGCGGATGGTCCATGGTGAGGTCCTCCTGCTCCTCGGAGACGTCTAACTGGTCCATCACCGCGTCGTCATCGTCCGAGTCGGTCGATGTGGAGTCCGGCGGCCAGACTCGACGCTTGAGGCGATTGCCATTCTGTTGTGGCTGCGCTTTTTGCTGGAGACTCTTGATGACCTCAAGAAGATCTTCTGATTGAAATGGCTTATTCAAGAAGGCTTTCACACCCAGAGTCTTGAGCAGGCTTTCGTCCGGGCGATCGGCTGGATTGACCAACGAGATCAGATAGGTTTCGCTCAAGTTGTCGAGCTTGTTCACTTCTTTGCAGAAGCCGGAAAAGGTGATGTTGTCGAGGTGGTAGTCGGCGATGATCAGCGCGGGACTGATGCGCCGGGCTGCTTCAAGGGCTGCGGGGCCGTCCTGAAATCCGACGACGTCAAATCCTTCGGGGGTTGAGATCTGCTCAACCATTCGTCTGACGGCCGGACTGCTATCGACGATGAAAATAGAAGAGGACACGTAAATCTCCAATTGTATTGAAGTATTACGAAGCTAGCAGGGGGGGTATTCTTTGTCAAGAAAACGCAGGATAGTGCTCCGTTTTGACTCTGCGTTATCAGCGCCTTACAATCCGGCACGTTTTCTGAGGCGAAATGGCATTGAGGGGAGATGGTTGTGATGGCCTCGTACCAAGTCATTTTTTTCGATGCAGCGCAGACCTTGTTTCACATCAATGGATCGGTTGCGGAGATCTATTTGCAGTATGCCGTGCGCCACGGGTTTCGGCAGACACCGACATCGCTGGTGTCGATCACGCAGGCCTTCAGCCGGGCCTTCAAGGATGCCTCGCCGCCCGTGTTTGCGCTGACGGAGCCGGCGGCCCTCAAGCAAAGCGAGCGACTCTGGTGGTTTGACATCGTCCACAATGTGTTTTATCGCGTGGGAATGTTTGAGGGGTTCGACGACTTTTTTGAGGAAGTTTTTCAGGTTTTCGAAGATTCGAAAACCTGGAAGCTTTACCCGGAGACAGAAGCGGTGCTGCGTCAGCTCAAGGCGCAGGGATTGGAATTGGGGATTATCTCAAACTTCGACTCGCGGCTCTTCCCGGTGTTGCGGGGACTGGGCATCGAGCAGTTTTTCGACACCATCACTATTTCCAGCTTGTCCCAGGCGGCCAAGCCTGCTCCGAAAATATTCCGCCTTGCCCTGGAGAAGCATGCAGTCGATCCTGAAGAGGCTGTCCATGTCGGGGACAGCCTGAAGGAAGATGTGGAAGGAGCTGCGAAAGCCGGGCTGACGAGCGTGCTGATTGACCGGTCGGAGGCTGAGGTCGCGTCTGGGATTCGTCGCATCCGGTCGCTTGATCAACTGCAGTCTCTACTCGCCGGTCTGTAATAAAATCGGCACCAGATCCTTGGCGCGTCCGCGCAGGGAAATATCCACAAGGTCTGACTGGGGAGTCTGGTCGAGATTCACCTCAATCACCATGGCTCCGGCGTCCTTTGCAATCGAGGTGAACCCGGCCGCCGGATAGACTACGCCGGAAGTGCCGATCACGAGCAGCACCTCACAGGTCTGCAACTGTTTCGCGCAGCGGGCTAGATCCTTCTCTTGTAAGGATTCGCCGAACCAGACGATATGTGGGCGCAACAGCCCTCCGCACTGTCCGCAATGGGGCAGGAGAGGCAGCGGGACTTGGTAGTTCTCTGTCACAGTGCCACACCCTGTGCAACGGACCATCCAAATGTTGCCGTGAATTTCCGAGAGCTTTCGTGAACCAGCCGCGCGGTGCAGTCCGTCCACGTTTTGCGTGATGAGCCAGAAATCGTTGACGCGCGATTCCAAGGATGCGATGGCGCGATGGGCGTCGTTGGGTTGTTTCGTGGCAATGAGTTCCCGCCGCCAGCTGTACCATTCCCAGACCAAGCGCGGGTCCCGCTCAAATGCCTCCTGTGTCGCCAGTTCTTCCGCTCGAAAATTGTGCCATAACCCATCGGCCCCGCGAAATGTCGGCACGCCGCTGTCCGCAGAGATGCCGGCACCGGTCAGGATGGTGATGGCTTGTGCGGATGCGAGGCGGGATTGTGCTTCATGCAGTTGGGTGGGACGCATGCGGGCTATTTTAACCCAGTTCGGTGGCCTGCTATAGTACGCCATTCGTAAATAATGGAGTGATCATGAAGAATATCTTAATGGTCGGGGCCGGATCGGTGGGCGGGTTTTTCGGCGCTCATCTCGCCAAGAACAATCCTCACGTGTCGTTTCTGCTCAGGCCGAAGACGCTGGCAGCGGTCAAGCAGAACGGGTTGACGATTCGCAGTGCGAGCGGGACGTTCACCGTTCACCCCCAGGCGGCATCGGATGTCCGGGACCTTCCGAAGCCGGATCTGATTATTTTAGGGGTGAAGGCGTTTGATCTCGATGAGGTCATGACGCAGATCGAACCGGTGCTGACGGATCGCACGGTTATTCTCACTTTACAAAACGGCATCGATACCGAAGACCGGATCATCGCACGCACCACGCGGGACTGCGTCGTCGGCGGCGTGGCGTTCATCTATTCGAAAATTGTCTCTCCCGGGGTGATCGATCACTATAAAAAAGGCGCGGTGGCGATCGGCGAACTAATGGGGCATGAGAGCGATCGCCTGCTCAAGATCAAGGAACTGTTCACGGCCGCCGGTATCCCCTGTCATCTCTCGAAAGACATTCGCCGGAGCAAGTGGGAAAAGATGTGCTGGAATTGTGTCTTCAATCCGATCACCGTGCTGATCGACGACAAGGTGGCCAAGGCGTTGGATCATCCGGAAATGATGCGGGTGATCCATCAGATCGTCGATGAAGTCGCAGCGGTGTCGGCGGCGGTCAAGGTGCCGCTTCCGGCGGATATGGCGGAGCGGGTCGTCAAAGCGACGCAGGAGATCCGGGACATCCATACGTCGATGTACGACGATTGGAAGGCGGGCCGGCAGACGGAAATTGCATACTTGAACGGGTACATTGTTCAGAAAGGACGTGAGTTGGGCATTCCGACTCCCGTGAATGAGGTGATGACGGCAATGATTAAAACGATCGCCGGGCAGGAAAAGAAAGGTTCAGGGATCGTGCGAATCGACGGAGCAGTGGTGCAGCCGGTTTCGCTGAATAGTGCGGCGCTCCGGCAGCTTCCGGCGGAGCATCATGTCGCGGACGTCAGTACCGTCATGCCGGGAATGACGGGGCGGGCGATCAAGGTCAAGGGTTTGCTCGATGTGCCGGCGCTGGCGATCGATGCCGACCATGTGACGTTTCATTCGCTCGACGGAAAGTATGCAGCCACGCTCACGCTGCAACAGGCGAAAGATTTTGGACTCCTGCTCTACGAACTCAACGGTGAGCCACTGCCGGATGGAAAAGGCGGGCCCTATCGCCTGATTACGCCGGGACTCGGCGATCTCTGCGCCAACGTCAAAGGCGTGGGTCGCATCGAAGTGCGAATCGGGTCAGGCAAGGATACGAGGCCGCCGGCTGATCAGCGTACTCAGTGCTAGCAGAGGCCTCAGTTTCGTATCGTCAGATGTTACGCGTGTCGTTTGATCACGCGAATCTGCTTCCATCGCTCTGACTGATAGCGCCACAGGAGCAGTGCCATTCTCACGGTCCAGTCTGCGATCATCGCCATCCACACGTAGTACACCGAGAGGTGGAGCCAGAGGGCGACGATGAGTGCCATCGGCACACGCACGCCCCACATGCCCACCATCGTTGCACCCATGATGAACCGGGTATCTCCCGCTCCGCGTAACGACCCTGCGATGACCATCGTGAGCGCAAGCGGGATCTGTAGAACAGCGACGATCTTGAGAAAGACCGTCCCCAGCTCGACGACGGCTTCGTCGGTGGTAAAGGCGCGCAGGAGCAGGTAGGGAAAGAAGAAAAACACGATGCCCATGCTGGCCATGATGACGATCGCAAGGCGGTTGGCTTCCCAGTTCTCCAGTTTCGCTCTGGTGTATTTGCCGGCGCCGATGCTCTGTCCGACCATAGTGGCGGCGGCGATGGCAAAGCCATAGCCGGGCAAAAACGACAGCGACTCGATGGAGAGGCCTACCTGATGGGCCGCATAGGATACGGTGCCATAGAGCAGCACCAGTTTCGTATAGATGAGGATGCCCGCCTGCTGCACGATACGCTCGCCCGAGACCGGTGCGCCGACATGCCACATCGTACGAATAAGATCGAGGCGGAGGTGCGTGGACGATTGCAATAGGGGGCGGCTGCGCCAGAAGAGAAAGGCTACGCCGATGGCTTCGGCGATCCCCACGGCAATCGCCGCTCCTTTGACGCCCAGTGCGGGCAGGCCCCAATATCCATAGACGAGGGGGTAGGCAATGCCGATGTGCAGCAGATTCACCAGGATCATGGCATACATCGGCGTGCGGGTGTCGCCGGTGCCTTGCAGGATGGAGGATAAGACCTGCAGCAGCACAGTGAAGGGGATCACCAGAAAGATGATTGTCGAGTAGGGAATTGCGAGTGCAATCACGCCGGATTCTGCTCCCAGCAACTCCATCGCAAAGTGATTCAGTGTCATGCCGAGCGTTGCCAGCATCAGCGAGACCGCAATGGAAAGCCCGAGAAAATGACGGGCGGCTTCTCCGGCGTCCCGATGGCGTTTGGCTCCCCAGAGCTGGGCGATGATCACATTCGATCCCACCGAGAGCCCTGAGACCAATGTCGTGGCGATGAACGCCAGGAGTTGTCCCAGGCCGACGGCGGCAATGGGAATGACGCCGAGTCCCCCGACCAAAAAGACCGCGACGATGCCTTCGGCTCGTTGGAGGAGGCTGCTGACTGTGATCGGCAGGGCCAGGGTGAGCACGGATTTTCGGATGTCTGCCACACGGGAAGCCATGGGCGCCTATCCTAGCAGGCTGTTGATAAAGGCCGCCAGCAGCGTTCTCGCAATCGGTGAACGTTCCTCGTGAAGCGTATCTCGCAGACTGAATGCGAGAGACCAACGACGCTTCACGAACGACAGAAAGAGTGTGGCTTTTCTGAGCAACCTGCGAATCATGGTGGCCTTATCTGCGGGCATCCGTGTGTTGCGTGTCAGTGGTGATGCAGCGGTCTCTCAATATTCTGCTAGCAGAACCGCTGCGCTGCCCGGCTAGACAAATGCGGCATCGTTCGTTAGGGTCAGACTATGGTGGAAAAAACAACAGACCTTCCGCAAGTCGACGTGCAGAAAACGCCGCGGTTATCGAAGTCCAAATATATCTCCGGCCTCCAGTGCCATAAGCGCCTGTATCTGGATATCTATCAGCCCTATCTTGCGACGCCGCCTGATGCAGGGACCCGGGCGATTCTGGACATGGGGACGGAAGTCGGTGAACTGGCGCGGCGCCGTTTTCCCGGCGGCCGTCTCGTGACGGCTGGTTATCGACAGACCGAGGCGGCACTCGACCAAACAGCGGCGCTGATGGCCGATGAGTCCGTGCCGGCGATTTATGAAGCGGCTATCATGGCCGACGGCGTGCTCGTCCGTGTGGATATTCTGGAGCGGGTGCCAGCAGAAGCCGGATCCCCGGCGGGGTGGCGGTTGATCGAGGTGAAGTCGTCCACAAAAGTGAAGGATGTGCACCTGGACGATCTGGCGCTGCAGCGCCAGGTGCTCGTGGGGGCAGGCCTCAACATCGTCAGCTGTCATCTCATGCGAATCAATACCGCCTATACCTATGTCGGCGGCGAGGTCGATCTTACCCAGCTGTTCGCGATTGAGGAGCTCTCCACCATTGTCCAGGAACGGCAGGTGACCGTGCCGGACCGGATAGCCGCGATGAAGACCATGTTACTGTCACCGGCCGCCCCCGTGATTGACCCGGACCGCCGTTGTTTCACTCCTTACGAATGTCCCTTCTGGGCTCATTGTACCAGTCAGAAGCCTGCACGGTGGATCTTTCATTTGCCCGGCGCCAAGCAGATCACCAGCCAATTGGCCGAGCAAGGTGTCGTGACCATCGATGAGATTCCGGAGGGCACGAAGCTTTCGGCAGTCCAGCGTAAGGTAAAAGACAATGTGGAGTGGGTGTCCGAGAAGCTGGATGCCGCGCTCAAGACCGTGCGGCTTCCCGTGCATCATCTGGATTTTGAGACCGTCATGCTGGCCGTGCCACGGTTTGCCGGGACTCGCCCCTACCAAGCGCTTCCCGTGCAATGGTCGAATCACATCGAGCAAGGTTCCGGCGAGCTGGTGCATCATGAATTTCTGCACACGGAAGGGACTGATCCGCGCAAGTCATTGGCCGAATCCCTCC
>Ga0209253_10001659_pt1 | contig 19591 bp, 15 predicted proteins | sample FrelakmetBRP12BR_FD_187145 | JGI IMG/M metagenome (GOLD analysis project Ga0209253, IMG submission 187145) | Freshwater lake sediment microbial communities from the University of Notre Dame, USA, for methane emissions studies - BRP12 BR (SPAdes)... | ecosystem: Environmental > Aquatic >... | reverse complement strand
TGGGCTTTTTTATGCACCAGCCTGGCGGCTTTGTGCAGTTTTGCCAGGCCGAAAATGTTAGCCGTGAGTTGTTAAAGTCCGAGTAATTGCAGAAGAGTCTTATAATATAATAATAATAATATTATCCTGTAACGGCAGGATAACATATGGTATGTCCGATTTCTATAACCCGCATAAGTTTTTTGAAATCTTATATACCTTTAATCAAAAGGGTCGAGAAAAATATGACAAGGAGGTGGTGATTATTATCGATTCGTGTTCATTTGTGAAGTCTAACAAAAAATAAAACAAAAAAGGAGAATGCAAATGAAGAAAAATATTTTTGGAATTTCTGTAGTATTGCTTTTTGCTTTAATCCTCGGCGCCTGCGGTCCAGCAGCACCGGCTACAGAAGCACCCGCCGCCGGAGCGACACTTGAAGAAGGTATGGTTGATACCACAAAGTACAAGAAAGACGGCCAAGTTACAATAGGTGTTTCTTATGAAGGACCGCTCAATGACTACTCCAAGTCCATGCTTTATCACATTCAGTATCAACTGGAAGATGCTCATAAGGACAGAGTCAAAAAATTGATTATTGCTGCGGCTGATGGTGATGCAGCAAGGCAGATCAACGACGTCGAAAACCTTCTTACACAGGGTATAGATCTTCTGTTATATCAGCCGATAAGCGAATCGGCAGGAGTTGCCGTTGTGGAGAAGGCTATGAGCATGGGTGTCCCGGTTGTAATCTTTGGGGCCAGTCTGCTAACGGATGAGTATGTGTCATTTGTCAACACCGACAACAAGAGTATTGGATACGCTTATGCCGATTGGGTTGCCAAACAGATTGGCGGCAAAGGCAAAGTTGTGATTATGATGGGCGAAGCCGGCAGCGGTTATACCGAGGATGCATATAAGGGTATTCAAGAAGCCTTAAAGAAATATCCTGACATCAAACCTCTTCCCACGGTATATGCCAATTACTCACAGGCAACTGCCAAGCAGATGATGGAAACAATGCTTAATGCAAATGATGACATTGTTGGGGCTATTGTGCAGGGCGGCCACATGGGTCTTGGAATACTTGAGGCCTATATGGATAAGGGTCTGGAACCGCCGTATATGTCAGTTGACGATATCAACCTGTTCATGAAGGCCGCAAAGAAGTATAACTTCACAAAGTTCATCACTTATGGCGCAGGTGCGGAAGTATCTTTTGACGCTTGCCAAATCGCATTGGATATACTTGATGGCAAGCCGGTTAAACATAATTACTTCAGCCCCGTCGAGCTTTTCACCGCTCAACAAATGTTTGAGAGGATACCCGATGGGATGCCCGATGGTTTCTGGTCTCTGGCAAAGATTCCAAAGGATAAATTGAAGGATTATTATAAATAAAAGTTAGTTTTTCAATACTGGGGAGTCGATAACGGCTCCCCAGTAAATTCAATATAACAGGGAAATTAATGTTGCAGAAAGATGTCATTTTAAGATTAGAGAATATCTCCAAGTCATTCTTTGAAGTAAAAGCGCTACAGAACATATCTTTTGATATTTATGAAGGCGAGATACTTGGCCTTTTGGGCGCAAATGGTGCCGGGAAAAGCACGCTATTAAAGATCATCGGAGGAGTCCAAAGGAGTGACAAAGGCGACATATATTTGGATAATGTAAATCTTGACAGCATCACCCCGTATATTGCACAGCAAAAAGGAATTATCAGTGTTTATCAGGAGTTAAATCTCTTTCTAAATATGACTGTTGCTGAGAATTTATTTATCGGCAGAGAAAATAAAACAATCACAGGACTGATTGATTGGAAAGCAACCCGCAAAAAGGCAAAAACAATTCTGGAGTCTTTGGGACTGGACATAGACCCGGATGCAGAAGTGGCCTCCCTTAGTATGGCAAACCAGCATCTGGTGGAGATTGCGCGTGTATTAAGCGAAAAGCCAAAAATACTGCTGCTGGATGAGCCCACAGCCACACTTTCGGAAAAAGAGATACAGTGGCTTTTTACAAAAATCAGAGAATTGCGTCAGAATGGAACGACTGTCGTTTATGTTTCCCATCGCCTTGATGAAGTGATAGAACTTTGCGAAAGATGCGTGATATTGCGGGATGGAAAGCTGGCCGACCAACTGGACGGGCAATTTGATAAAGAAAAGATCATCAAAAGTATGATCGGGCACAATGTAGAGTTTCTAAGGACCGAAGTGAAAAAAGTGTCGGCTGATGTGATTTTTGAGTGTAAAAACATCAGTCTACGAAATCTGGTTAAAGATGTCAGTTTTCAGTTGAAAAAAGGAGAGATACTTGGAATTGCCGGTTTGGTTGGCGCAGGCAGGACCGAACTTCTCGGTGCAATTTTTGGTACAGACACGAAAACATCAGGCCATATATACAAGCACAGTAAAGAGATCATAATAAATAATCCTAAGAATGCCATGGACAATGGCATCATGCTTATTCCTGAAGACCGAAAAATTGATGGGCTGTTCCTGAACGAAAGCGTCCGTTTTAATATCGCGTCGGCAACATTGGACAAACGGGTTAAAGGCGGTTTCATTAATGTAAAACAGGAAAAAGAGATCACTGCAAAGGCAGCCAGGGACGTACAGCTCGATACGTCAAGAATTGAACATCTAGTAAAACTATTAAGCGGTGGAAATCAGCAAAAGGCGTTCATCGCTAAAACGTTGGTTGTGAACGCAGATGTTTTACTGCTCGATGAGCCGACTAGCGGGGTAGATATCGGAGCAAGAGAAGAAATTTACTCCATTATTAAAGAGTTGTCGAATCAAGGTAAGTCCATCATATTGGTTTCCTCCGACTGGGAGGAACTGATATACCTCAGCGACAGAATGCTTGTGATGGCGGAAGGTAAAATCACAGGCATTTTGGCCGTAGAAGATTTTGCCAAAGAGAAAATTGGGCATTTCGCCACAATTGCTGACGTGCAAAAGGATGTAGAAGGCAGTAAGGTGAATTACGAAAGGAAAGGCGAGGAGACCCGCGTACGGAACCCGGAAAGAAATATTACCGTTTTACAAAATCCCAAGGATTATTTTGGGAAACTAAGAACTTTATATGAAAACAACAACACAGCCATTCTGGCCTTTGTCACCTTGGTTCTGGTGATTACCAGTGTTTCAATAAGCGATTCATTCCGGACTTTAATGAATGCGAGGAATCTTTTGGGGCAGGCAATGCCTTACCTTATTCTCACGCTCGGGCAATTGGTAATCATCGTAGCTGGAGGGCTAGACCTTTCAAGTGGTGCGCTTGTAGCGGCATCCGGCGTATTAGGTGTGTCTTTTATGGTGAAACATCCCGACAGCGTGTTGCTGGGTGTTGTAATTATGCTTGCCTTTGGGCTTTTAGCCGGACTGGTTAATGCGGTGCTTGTGGTTAAGGCGAAGCTGGATTCATTTGTTGTCACCCTGGGCATGTCGATCGTTCTAACCGGCGTTACCCTCATCATAACAAAAAACCCAATTGGGCCGTCACCCAAAATACTGAGGATCATAGCAAATAATGATGTCCTTGGTATACCGTATGTTCTTTTCATCATCATCGCACTAGTCGTTATGTTTGGCATAATAATGAAATACACGGCACTCGGCAGAAGATTCTATGCTGTTGGAGAGAATCCGAAAGGCTCATATTGGGCAGGTTTACCCGTTCAAAAGACCCGGTTCATCGCATTCATAATCAGCGCTTCGATGTCTGTCCTGGCCGCGTTATTCTTGATGGGCCGGACCGGTGCGGGAGATCCTGCATTTGGACCAGGGATGGAACTTACTGCCATAGCTTGCGCACTCATCGGAGGTGCTCGTCTGGGCGGAGGCAAAGGGACGGTGGGCGGTGCTTTGCTGGGCGTATCGATGCTGGCAATCCTTGAAAATATCCTGAGCCTTATGAATGTCGATTTGTGGTATCAAGAGGTTTTTACGGGAATGCTTTTGCTGGCCATCATCATCACATATGAAATGAGGATGAAAAAAAGTAGAGTGGCTTTCAAAGCCTAAACTTAGAGATTAAATTTGACGAGCAATTGCTTTTACTCTACGAAAACTCAAGAGGCGATAACAAGATGAAATCGGTTCTTATTGGCAATAAACTTCGAATAAACAAGCATTACAGTGTATACATTGTAATGGTGATTTTATTGGTTGCTACATACATATACAGTCCTAAGTTTTTGAGTGGCTCCACAATATTCAATATGCTCAGGCAGGCGTCTGCACTGGGCGTATTGACAGCTGGACAATTGTTCGTAATTATTGGCGGCGGAGTTGACCTGTCGGTAGTTGCCACAATGCAGATAGCGATTGTGACATGTGTCTATTTTACAAACGCGTTTGGTGTTTGGGGGCTGATTCTGGGTATTGTAATCTCGCTGGTTTTTGCATTACTCATTGGCCTTGCCAATGGCGTGATTGTGACAAAATTCAATGTTCAACCGTTTTTGGTTACATTGTTTATGGCTGAATTACTGACAGGCGCTAGAATGATCCTCGTAGGGGTTAAATCTGCAGGTTCAGTTCCGAGTGCAATGCGATACTTGGGAAATGATCTGACCGGACCTATCCCAAATGCTGTGATGGTCTTCTTGTTGGTGGTCATTGTCAGTTTTGTGATTCTGAATAAAACTGTTTATGGTAGGAAGCTGGTATCTGTTGGTACCAACAAAAGGGCTGCCATATTTTCTGGTATTAATGCAAATTCTACTGTCATAATGAGCTATTGTGTTAGCAGTGTGATGGCTGTTATTTCAGCATTACTGCTGGCCGGTTATACCGGATATGCAGATATGTGGATTGGAGAAGGTTATGAGTTTACTGCGCTTGTTGCAGCGGTTATAGGTGGCAACTTCCTGGGAGGCGGAAGAGGTTCGATCATGGGTGTTGTTGGCGGGGTACTTGTTACAACCCTTGTGCTGAATGTCGTTTTACTTTTTGGGCTTGATGTGACATTTCAGTATATATTCATGGGAGCCATTTTTATTGTAGCAACGCTTATGGGTGCTTTGTCTGGAAGGGATTAACAGTAGGCATGTTTTTTTGTCCAAAGAGGCTTTCTTTAATGAAAATGCTTACCTCTCGGCACGTGGCGATTTTTGCCAATATTTTCGCAGAAATACTACCTTTCCCAACATCTGCTACAAAATCTCCCTTCCCGAAACAGCTGTAATAATTCAACTTCTGCTTTATGCCTTGGTTGTAGGCGATTTGGTCAAGATTGTCGATGAAGCCAAGAACGGCAACAATGTAAACGGCTATTGAATTTCAGCATCAGCCTTGATCTCGAGATCTGGCGATGGAATAAAAGCCTTCCATGAAACAATTCGCGTACCTCGACTCCCTGAAGACGGTGGGCGCACTAATTCATTCTTCTTGGAGCTTTACCAGGGAGTCGCCAGCAAGTTATTGGGATTGGAAGCCCATGAGCATACTGTCCAGATACCCATGTCGTACGTGAGGAACGCGAGCAGCGCTTTCGCAGTGCCGACCTGTCCATTCTGTACTGCTCGCCAACGATGGAATTGGGTGTGGATATCGCCGAGCTAAACGCGGTTAACAAGCGTGAACTTAGAACTATGCTTAATCCATGTGAAGTAGGATATTAAGTTGTTACCTGTTGTATTTAGCTCGAATTTCATCATACAAAATTAGAATTTGAGATAAGGAGAATAAAATGCTCAGCCACGATGAAATAGTTGCCAAAAAACAAGTAAGAATAAATGAAGTCCACCGCATGCTTCCCAGCCGCACCGCGCTCATTGTCAGCGACATGCAGCGCAGCTTTATGGACCCAAAAGCATCCCTCGGAGTAGCCGGTGCATGGGAATTGGTGCCACCTATCCGGAAAATGATCGATTTTTGCCGGAATTCTGGTATTTTGGTCGTATTTACTGAGTTTATCGCCAGCCCTCAAGTACCGTGCCTGCGAGGGGATCCTTTCGGTCCGGAGCACTTACCAGCAATACCTGGACAGCCGACGGGATGGGGGTTCCCTTCAAGCAATAGCAATATAGATTCCCAAGGACCGGAAGATCCAACGACGATTGTTGAGCTCCAACCACTCCCTACCGAGTTGGTAGTGCGCGGCTATACTTTGGACAAGTTTTATGGTACTCCACTTGATCTGGCTTTAAGATCTCAAGATATTCGATATCTGATGTTTACAGGTATCCTGGCAGATTTATGCTTAGGAGCTACTCTTTTCAGTGCCACGATGCGTGAGTATAGGGTAACAGCGCTGACAGATTGTATTACAACTTTGACACCTAAGATCTTAGAAGCGATGTTCGACATATTTGGACGTAAACTCGCCCGCTTGATGGTGAGTGATGAGGCAATTGCAGAATTACATAGCCAGCTATAATAGTGGTGATAAATATTCGCAATATCATCAGATATTGAGACTTGCCAATAGAAATCATTGCAATCTGGCATTCTACTCAATCCTTACGTCAGTATTATAAAAGTTTCAATGGTTAAGGTTTCCAATCCTGCAATATGAGTCTTTGCATATCCGTCGATGAATTAAACAAACCGAATCCATTGATCCAGCTTGGTTTTTCTCTCAGGTAGATTTGGATGAAAAAACAAGAGTATATCGTTTCTGTGGTGGGAGAGCGCAACGTTAATACTCCTGTCCGATATATCCATACCATTGTTCTGGGTAGTGGGGCCGCAGGATTAAATGCTGCCGCGCGATTATTTATCAACGGTATCAAGGATGTCGCCATTCTTACTGAAGGATTGAGGATGGGCACATCAATCAACACAGGCAGTGATAAACAGACCTACTACAAATTATCCTTGTGCGGCAACGACGCCGATTCTCCCTGGGCGCTGGCTGAAACCTTTTTCTCCAATGGTTCCATGCATGGTGACCTGGCACTTGTTGAGGCCGCCGGGTCTATTGCGGCGTTCATGAATCTGGTTAATTTAGGAGTTCAATTTCCGCGAGATGAGTATGGGCAATTTGTAGGGTATAAGACAGATCACGATCCACTCCAGAGAGCGACATCAATCGGTCCATATACCTCAAGGGAAATGTGCAGGAGGTTAATCGCACAGGTTAAGGACCTGGGAATTGAGATCCTTCAGGGGAGGAGTGCGGTGGAGTTGGTAACGGTTCAAAGCCAGCCTCCCCGGGTGTGCGGGTTAATTGCGATCAACGCTGATGGCGATTTTGAAGCCTATATGTGCGAAAACCTGGTTTTTGCTGTTGGAGGACCAGGTGGATTGTATAAAACAAGTGTATATCCAGTTGCCCAGACAGGGGCGATTGGGCTCGGATTAATGGCAGGAGCGAAGGCTAATAACTTGTCAGAATCCCAATTTGGGATCGCATCAACAAAATTTCGGTGGAACGTCTCGGGATCATATATGCAAGTCATCCCACGCATCATTAGCCGTGGAGTAAATGGCATATCGGATGAGAAAGAGTTTTTACGTGATTATTTCAAATCACCCGGAGCGCTCAATGGTTTAATATTTTTAAAAGGTTACCAATGGCCCTTTGATGCAAAAAAAGTAATTGGCGGCTCTTCCTTGATAGACATCTTGATTCACAATGAGACGATTATCAACGGACGACGGGTTTACCTCGATTACCGCACCAACTCTGATCAATACTCAAAAAATGATTTACCTTCTGAGGCACAGTTATATTTAAAAAAATCGGGAGCTGTTCAGGATTCGCCATATGAACGCCTGCTGCATATGAATCCCTCAGCTGTGGAACATTACCGGAGCCACAAGATCGATCTTTCGAGAGAACCACTAGAAGTGTCGGTATGTGCACAGCATAATAATGGTGGATTGGCAGGGAATATTTGGTATGAATCGGTCAATCTAAAACACCTATTCCCGATTGGCGAGGTCAATGGGTCTCATGGAGTCACTCGGCCAGGAGGCGCAGCGCTAAATGCTGGGCAGGTGGCAGGTTTTCGCGCTGCAGAATATATTTCCAAGCAGTATTCCAATTGGACCCTACCGGATGAAGCAAAAACCGCACTGGTCGAGAAATTACAAGGTACGCTCGAATGGAACGAATTGTTACAGAATTCAGAAAATTCCTGGCAGGTAGAGCTTAGGGAGATCCAGGAACGGATGACCAGGTATGCTGGGCATATCAGGAGCAGTTTTGAGCTTGAGCGTACTGTCTCACAAGCTCGAGAACAGGTGAATCGAATTAACCAAAATGCGTGCAATGTAAAAAAGCCAGCCCATCGAAAATTCGTTTTCAGTGTGAGGCAGCTGGCGATTGCTCAGCTGGTATATCTTGACGCAATCAAATACTCTATCCAAAGTGGTGTTGGTAGCAGGGGATCGGCCATTGTCTTAGATCCGAAAGGTGAGTTGATCCATGATAATCTTTGCAATTCCTGGCGAATTGCATTAGAAGATATTTCCTTCCGCAGAAAAGTGCTTGAAACTGTGTTGGACGATACAGGCAAGGTCGAGAACCAATGGGTGCCTGTCAGACCAATCCCAGAACCTGTTTCATGGTTTGAAACCACCTGGTCGAAATTTCGGAATGGTGAGATCTATAAAAAGGGAGAGGAGAACTAGATTGGCGAAACAGATGAAAATAGCAGTCATCACTGGGTCAGGGAGAGGTATTGGCAGAGGGACTGCCATTGAGCTTGCCAAGGTGGGTTGGCAAATTATCATAAATGATATTGGCAATCAGGAATCTCCACGAGAAACCTTGGAGCTTGTGCGACAAGCTGGTTCAGATGGCTTGATTGTAATGGCAGATATAACCTCAGCCACTGACCGTATACGCCTGCTGGATGAAACTCTTGAGCATTATGGCCAGATCGACCTCCTCGTAAATAACGCTGGTGTTGGTTCGAAGACCAGGATGGATATTCTAGAAACAACTGAGGAGAGTCTGCGTTTCGTGCTCGATGTAAACACGATCGGTCCATTTTTACTGACCCAGGTAGTTTCGAATACTATGCGCCGGATGGTTCTTGAAGGAAGGATCACCAATCCCAAGATCATCAACATAGGTTCAATTAGCTCATATACTAGCAGCACAAACCGGGCTGAATACTGTCTCTCGAAGGCTGCGGTCTCAATGATGACCATGCTTTTTGCAGATCGGCTAGCGGAGTTTGGAATTATGGTTTATGAAATCCGCCCTGGAATTATTAAAACCCCGATGACTGAAATTGTTAAAGAAAAATATGATAAGTTGATCTCCGAAGGTATAACTCCAATCAAGCGTTGGGGTCTGCCGGAAGATGTCGGAAAAGCGGTTGTCGCGATTGCAGAAGGTTACCTTCCATTTTCTACGGGGCAGGTCATTGACGTGGACGGTGGTTTCCACATTCATCGATTATGAGGGTTATTATGAAATATTTTGTCACATTTGGAGAGGGTATGCTTCGCCTTTATATATTATTAATTTCTTAAATTTGCGAGGCACAAATGAAAGTTTGTTACCACCGAATTGCTGCATTAAAAACCCCGGAAGCATTCTTGGAAGAGCTAAATCAATTAGGTTTGCAGATCCCTTTTGACTACACTGTGGTTCCTTCACCTGTTGGGGCACTATCACGCCCTTTTTTCCTCTCGGATGGTTTTAAAATAGGGAATCGTTTTTGTGTTCAACCAATGGAAGGCTGGGATGCTACCAGGGATGGCAAACCGACAGAATTCACGATTCGCCGATGGAAGCATTTTGGGTTAAGTGGCGCAAAACTGATTTGGGGTGGAGAAGCATTTGCAGTAAGACCCGATGGCAGAGCAAATCCAAACCAGCTGATGATCCTTGAAGAAACCAAGTCAGCCATAGAAGACCTGCGTATTGCCTTGGTCGATGAGCACCGGAACAACTACGGTGACACCAGTGACCTGCTCGTGGGGATGCAGCTAACCCATTCTGGACGATTTTCAAAACCTAATGACAAGACACGTTTTGAGCCTCGGATCCTTTATCATCATCCATTGCTTGAAAAAATATATCATACCCCTCCTGATACGCCTATAATGACCGATATGGAGGTGGAGGAATTAATCGAAGATTATGTTAAGGCGGCTAAACGAGCTGAAGATATTGGTTTTGATTTTGTAGATATCAAACACTGTCACGGATACCTTGGCCATGAGTTCCTTTCAGCACTCACTCGAGATGGGCATTATGGGGGTTCGTTTAAAAATCGGACTCGGTTTTTATGCGAGATCGTGCGAGGGATTCAAAGGGATTGCCACAACCTTCGAATAGGGGTTCGTCTTAGCATGTTTGATACACCACCATTCCAGCCGGATGAGAATAACATCGGGTATATGATGGATTACCGGGATAGAAAGGGATGCTACCCATTTGCCTTTGGTGGTGACCCGGAAATGCCTGGTGAGATAAAGTTTGACGAAACTATTGCATTTCTTAAATTAGCTGAAGAGATTGGAGTACAGCTCATCAACTTAACGGCTGCGAGCCCATATTACAATCACCACCTGACACGTCCAGCATTTTTCCCGCCATCTGATGGATATAATGCCCCTGAGGATCCACTCGTTGGTGTCGCACGCCATATTGAGGTTGCTGCCAAGCTAAAGAGAGAAATTCCTAACATGGCATGTGTGGGATCAGGATATAGCTACCTTCAAGAATGGATCCCAAATGTGGCACAGAGTGTTATTCGGCTGGGAATGATTGATTTTGTCGGTCTCGGGCGTTCCATGCTTTCGTACCCAGAGTTGCCATCTGATGTGTTAGCTGGTAATGAATTAGACCGTAAAAAGATTTGTCGAACATTTAGTGATTGTACTACGGCACCTCGAAAAGGTTTGATATCTGGATGTTATCCCCTGGATGAGTATTATAAAAACCTTCCGGAAGCCGACGAACTGAAACTGATTAAAAAAATAATGAAAAATAAATAAAGGGGCAGAGATAACCCAGATACATTCAGATGTAAACAATAAAGCATTTTCTGGTTTGCCACTGGTTTGACAACAGAATTTTCTTTATCTAAATTTAGAATTTCGTTGAGCATTCATTAGAATTACTCATAATTCTTTTAAAAGTTGAGTAGAATTGTTGCCAATATCATAAATACCTTGGGTCGCCTTTCCTTGCTTCATACTGTGGTGTAGTTCTTGTGCAATTTGGGAACAAATATGCTGAAACAGAGTGCTGATTTTGGGCGATATTAGACGTAAAAGACGTCTATTTTCCTGTTTTTCCCTGCATTTTTATCCATCGCACTGAAGTAGACCCGAGTTCGAATCCATCCAGATACCCTTGTCATTCTAATGTATTTAATGAAACGAAAAATTAATTAGAATGATACATTAGTACCAGGAAATGTACTCGCACTAGCCATTGTTAATCGAATCCACTGGTCGCCAAAGTGTTGACTGATCTTTAATAACACAACCAATGTATTTACTTAGTTCGTGTCCAATGGACTAGGCCAAAAATGGCAGGACATTGGTTGGGAGAAGTCGGTAATTAGCATTGTCCTTTTAAACCATTGGTTGTGAGTTCGCCCGTTCACCGCTCCGCACCTATTCTGGGCACCCCACTCCGTACCACTGCGTGGCACAAGTGGTGCAGGCAGGTGAGCCTCTCCACGCTCGCAAACCCATGGAAATGCGGGGTAAGTAATTAATCGGAAATATGCCATATTAATCAAATAAGGCGCAGCTTGCTGGCCGCGCCTTGATTGAAGCCAAAGATGGGCAGCAGAGCCGGTTGACAACAAATGAACAAAAAGATACAATGAAAGTGCTTTCATTGCCCTTTCATACAAGGATCCTATGCTACTCAACAAGCCCCCCACCATCTATGATGTTGCCAGACGCGCGGGAGTAAGCATCGCCACGGTCTCACGGATGATTAATACACCTGATAAAGTTAACGGCGATACACGCATCCGAATCCTGGCTGCCATCGACGCGCTTGGCTTCGTACCCAAAGCGGAAGCGCGCGCGCGTGCCATGCGAGGAACCAGGCGGATTGGAGTTATCTCACCATTTTTCACGGCACCATCTTTTGTCCAGCGTTTACGGGGAATCGCCGAGGTATTATCTGCCAAGAAATTTGAATTGGTCATTTACACGGTTGATTCGGCGGATCGCTTAAAAAGTTTTCTCTCCTCCGTGCCACTGACCGGTAATTTGGATGGCCTGATCATTCTTTCACTGCCGGTTGATGACGCGGATGCACGCCGCCTTGTGGAACATGGCCTGCCGACCGTGTTGGTTGAGTTTCCGCACCCCAGCCTTAGCAGCGTGGAAATCGATGACGTTATGGGGGGACGCATGGCAGCGCAATATTTACTGGGAAAAGGCCACCGACGCATCGCTTTTTTGGGCGACACCGATTTGCCTGAATATTCTATTCATCCTGTCAGTCTGCGCCTGGTCGGATTTCGTCAAGGTTTACAGGAAGCCGGAATTGAACTCCCGGATGCATTTGTAAGGCTTGCTCCTTATTCACAGGAACAAACCCGCCAGGTTGCCATGGAATTGCTCAACCTGCCCCAGCCGCCGACCGCTATTTTTGCTGCTACAGACTTCCAGGCCCTGGGTGTGCTGAAAGCCGCCCGCCATTTGAAAGTCCAGGTGCCCGAACAGTTAGCCGTGGTAGGTTTTGATGATCTCGATCTGGCTGAATTCGCCGATCTGACCACCATACGCCAGCATCTGGATGAGTCGGGACGGCTGGCAGTGGAAATCTTGTTGGTGCACCTGAAGTCGCCTTCACGACCTCCGCAGCATGTCACTATTCCACTCAATATTATAGAACGCGAAACTGCATAGATTGAGTCTTGACTCTCATTTGGTAAAGTGCTAAACTTATATATGAAAGTGCTTTCATCAAAACACTTTCTTTAGTCTGTTTCGTTATCCCACTACCCTGCAACCGATGCAGACACAACCAAAAAAGACTTCTTATTTGGATCCAATCGAAGGAGGTGGCAGAAAACAAGTACCATAAATATTTCCAAATCCATCGCTAGTTTGCTAATATCCTTGCAAGAGAACAAATTCCAGGCAAGAACTTGATTCACCAATATAATAAGGAGAAGAAAATGAAGAAAATCACTCTGTCATTGCTCGCCCTATTCGTCATCTGTAGCATGCTCCTGGGAGCATGTGGCAGCCCTGCTACTGTGGCTCCTGCCACTGCAGCTCCTGCTACTGTGGCTCCTGCTACCGCAGCTCCTGCAACGGAAGCGCCAACGGAGCCTCCGGCAGCCGCACTCCCGAGCTGCGGGACGGATCCTGTCGTGCTCAAGGCCACCTTCGAGACCGGCTTCCCGGTGCCCCAGCAGCTTGCCGATGAGTTCACCAAGCAGTACCCGAACGTTACCTGGGACATCAGCGAGGACCAGTTTGCGAACCTGATCACTTCGACGCCGCTTGTGCTCGCGAGTGACAACCCGCCCGATCTGCTCCGGCTGCCGACGATGGTCTCGTTCGCCAAGGATGGGTTGCTCATGAATCTTGACCCCTACGCTACCGCTTTCGGCTGGGACCAGTGGCCGGTGCCGCAGCTCAACCAGAACCGCATTGACGCCAACGGCGTCCGCGGCTCCGGCACGCTCTATGCCATGGGCCTCAACTACAGTCTGACCGGTATCTTCTATAACAAAGCGCTGGCGGCCCAGATCGGTATGACCGAGCCGCCCAAGACGGTCGCTGAGTTTGAGGACCTGCTTGCTGCGGCCAAGGCCGCCGGGCTCCAGCCAATCATGGAGTGGGGCAGCGCCAAGAGCGGCATGGGTCTCGCCTTCCCGCTTCAGAACCTGATGGCTGCCTATGGCCCGGTCGGGCCGATCAACGACTGGATCTTTGGAAAAGCCGGCGCCACAATCGATACGCCGACGAACCTCATCGCTGCCCAGCACCTCGAGCAGTGGATCAAGGCTGGCTATTTCCCGGCCGACATCAACGCCATCGAGTACACGGATGCTGCCGCCCGCTTCGGCAAGGGTGAAGGGGTCTTCACCTTCAACGGTGACTGGCAGAACGCCGGCTACGACGCGGCTCTGCCCGGAAACGTTGGGTTCTTCCTGATGCCGCCTGCTGAGGCCGGTGGTGGCTTTGCGGCCATGTCCGCCCCATTGACCTTTGGCATCGCTGCCAAGGCCAAGCACGCGGATTGCGCAGCGTTCTTCTTCAACTGGGTCGCCACGAATGATATGGCCCGCCAGATCAACGTTACCGGATTTGGGTCGAACCCCGGCGGGCCGGCGGATGCAACGATGCCTCCCGTCGCTGCCGGCTCGGTCACGAACGAGACGCTCGCTGCCGGACCGGTGATGGGCGCGGACGGCGGCGCGATGGACTTCATCGCCAACGCGACGAGCTCCATCTTCGCCCAGGGCTGGACGCCTGAGCTCCAGAAGATGGTCGGCGGCCAGCAAGACGCGGCCGGGCTGCTCAAAGCCGTCCAGGCCGAGTACCTGCGAGAACTCGCTCAGTAGTGGTTAAATAAAGGCCGCAGGGCGATGCCTGCGCCTATCAGAATCGAAGGTGACAATGAGGACATTAGATAATCGCCCTGCGGCTCTCTCAGTCTCCCGGCGGACCCACATCAATAAATGGGTCCGCCGGGAGGCCTTTGTTGGCTGGCTGTACATCCTTCCCGCGCTGCTCATGTACGCGGTCTTTGTGCTTGTGCCTTTCCTGTTGACTATCCTGTACTCGTTCCATCGCTGGAACGGCGTCGGTCCGATGACCTGGGTCGGGTTGAAGAACTACGTGACCGTCTTCCAGTATCCCGACCTGATCGGGACCATCTACCACGCGTTCTGGCTGATCGTGTGGTTTAGTTTCATTCCGGTAGGCCTCGGTCTTGTCACCGCGAGCATGATCAACCGCGTGGCAACCGGGCAGTTCGGGGAGATTGCCCGGACTGTTTTGTTCCTACCCTATGTCATAGCGCTCGTCGCTGCCGGCATCATTTGGGGTTGGCTTTTTTCTCTTTCAGGCTTGGTCAACCAGATCCTTAAGGTCGTTGGGCTCGGTTCGATCACCCGTGCTTGGTTGGGCGACTTCAACTGGGCGCTCTCGGCCGTCGGCATCATCGGGATCTGGGTACTACTCGGCTTCTGTACCGTCCTGCTGTCGACCGCCATATCGAAGGTCGACCCGGCTCTCTATGAGTCGGCCAGGATCGACGGCTCCAGTTGGTTCAGGGAGTTCCTCGCCATCACCGTCCCGCTTCTCAAGCAGGAGATCGGCGTCTGCCTGACCGTTACGGTGATTTTCGCGCTGGCCACGTTTGACATTGTCTACGTCGCGACGGCCGGCGGGCCCGGCAACGCGACGTCGGTCCCCGGACTCCAGATCTACATCCTTGCATTTGCCCAACGAAATATAGGCCTGGCGTCTGCCCTGGCCGTAATGCTCATGATCCTTGTCGTCGTGATCATCCTCCCGATCCAACGCTTGAACCAGGAGACAAAGCGATGAAGATTGGACGTGGCGAACTCTTTGCAGGACGGACGCTTCTCCTAGCGCTGATGGCGTTCACGATCCTGCCCTTCATTAGCATCTTCATGACCGCCCTGCATCCAGCGAACACTGTGCCCGGCGGGCTCGATTGGCCCGCGCCCCCGCAGTGGGGCAACTTCGTGGAAGCATTCAAAGTGGCGAATATGACCACGCTCATCATATCGAGCCTACGCATCGTCCTCACCGTCGTACCGGTGGCCCTTGTCATCTCGACGATGGCCGGGTTCGCCATCGGCCTCCTGCGGATCCCCGGCTCGGGCGTGCTCCTGACCCTGTTCGTGTTCGGACTGACGATCCCGTTCTCGGGGCTCATCATCCCGATCTACTTCTTGGAGCGGGCGGTTCATCTCTACAACACTAAGTTTGCGATTGCGCTGCCGCTGATCGCTTTGTACATGCCCTTTGCCGTCTTCTGGATGCGCGCTCACTTCGTCAACATGCCGGTCGAGATCTCGGAGGCGGCGCGTGTCGATGGCGCCACCACCTGGGACCTGTTCCGGAGCATCCACCTCCCGCTGGCACAGGCGCCGATCGCCTCGCTCGGGATCCTCATGTCCATCTGGACGTGGAACCAGTTTCTCTTAGCACTGGTGCTCGTCGAGGACCCGTCGCAGCGAACGATGGCCGGTGCGCTGGGGGCGTTCCAGGGCCACTACGCCATCAATGTCCCCCTGCTGTGCGCCGGCACGATCCTGATCCTGGTACCCACCCTGCTCGTGTTCGTGCTGTTCCAGCGCCAGATCATCCTGGCGCTGCTGCAGGGCGCGGTCAAGGGATGAGCCGCGGGACCCGGAGCAGCGGTGTGTCGACTGTCATTACATTTTTATCAAATAACAATTGTTGACAAAGATGCAAACGCCGGATTCTTCAATTGGTAGGCTTGTCCTGTTTTCGAAATTATTTTCTCCAGGTTCCCGCCCAAGTTATGGCATGACCATCGTTTGTAATTTCCCTATTTGAATATTGAAGGTTCTTTCATGAATTCAACATCAAAGCAATTATAGAGAGGTCAACATGAAAGGCGACATACTTGTAATTGAGGAATATCACAAACGAGCTGCGTGTGAAATTGTTCCACAAATCATTGAAAGAGTAAGGAGAAAAGACACCAGATATATCATCACGGTTGCAGGAGAATCTGGCAGTGGAAAATCTGAAACCAGCCAGGCTATAGCCAACGAATTGGAAAATTTCGGAATTAAATCTGTTGTTTTAGGGCAGGATGATTATTTTGTTCTCCCACCCAAGTCAAACAATGCCAAAAGGCGGGAAGATCCAGATTGGCTGGGACCGCATGTGGAGGTAAAGCTGGATGTTTTAGATCGAAATCTACTAGACGCCATCCAGGATAAGAATGAGATTAAAAAACCACTGGTTTATTATGATGCAAATACGATAGATGAAGAGACGATTTGTTTGGATAGCGTAAAAGTTGTCATTGCGGAGGGTACCTACACTTCGTTGCTCAAGAATGTAGATACCAGGATATTCATTACCAGGAATTGGTTGGACACCCTGGAGCACCGCAAGAAAAGGAAGCGGGGCAATGAAGCCGGCGATCCATTTATCGAGCAGATATTAGCCACAGAACATAAAATCATTGCCGGACAAAGACATTTAGCCGATTTTGTGATAACAAATGAATATGCTGTAGTAAAAGTTGAACCATAGGAACAGAAATGAAAGTAAAAAACCAGGTTCAACTAATAACATATCCTGATTCATTGGGGGGGAATCTAAAGACGCTTGATTTTGTTCTTGAGAAATATTTCCCCGGTCTTTTTACAGGGGGAATTCATATATTGCCTCCATTCCCATCATCTGGTGATCGAGGTTTCGCACCTCTGACCTATTTGGAAATCGAACCGCAATTCGGTTCCTGGGAAGATATCAAGCGTATCGGTGAAAAGCATGCCATCCTGCTCGATCTGATGGTTAATCATATCTCCGCCAAATCAGTTTATTTTCAGGATTTTTTGAAAAAAGGGCGCAAGTCCGATTATTCGGATCTGTTCATTACGATGGACAAGATTTGGCCAGAAGGCAACCCACCACGCCAAGAAATTGATAAGATATTTTTACGCCGGACTGAACCATTTTCCAATTTTACTATTGAGGAGACAGGGAAAGTGGAGAGGGTATGGACGACCTTTGGAAAATCAACTCCATCTGAACAAATAGATCTGGATATGAAATCACCGATCGCTCGCCAGCTGCTGACTGAATTCATGACCAATTTCAGCAACAAGCATGTCAAAATTGTCCGCCTGGATGCCGTGGGGTATGTGATCAAAAAGCGTGGAACAACATGCTTTTTTGTAGAGCCAGAGATTTATCAATTCCTGGACTGGATCTCAGAATTGGCACATTCCCTCGATATTGAAATCCTGCCTGAGATCCATGCAGATTACAAGACCCAATTCAAATTGGCCGAAAAGGGGTATTGGATCTACGATTTTATCCTGCCTTTCACAGTTCTGGATGCGATGATAAATAAGACCAGCAAAAGATTGAAAGAGTATTTGAAGGTCCGTCCACACAACCAATTTACCACACTGGATTGTCATGATGGCGTACCAATCAAACCGGATTTGAATGGGCTTTATCAAAGTGAAGATGCCCGAAGGGTGGTGGATATCTGTTTGAATAGGGGGGCAAACCTGAGTTTGATTTTCTCGCCGAAGCACAAAGATCCGGATGGATTTGACGTGCATCAAATCCGCTGTGGCTACTATTCCATGCTGGATTGCAATGATAGTGCCTACCTGGCTGCCAGGGCCATTCAATTCTTTACACCCGGCATTCCTCAGGTCTACTATGTTGGATTACTGGCTGGCAGGAATGATACGGATGCGGTTGCACGAACCGGGGAGGGGCGCGAGATCAATCGGCATAATTATTCGGTCAATGAAATTGATCAGGAAGTTCAGCGGCCTGTAGTTAAAAAGTTGGTTGAGTTGATAGAATTCAGAAACATCCACCCTGCATTTAACGGAATTTTTGAGGTGGGTGAATGCAGTGATAATGAGGTTATATTTACGTGGACCAAACAAGATTTGTTTGCCAGGCTTTATGTGGATTTTTATAACATGTCAGCAGAGATATCCTACCTTGATCCAAATTCAAAGGTCATTCAAAAAATAGATTTGTGAGAAAAAGGAGAAGGAGAATATGCCGTTGACTTTTGATCTTCCTTTCGATCAGCTAAAACTTTATCAGGGAATTAATCCTCGCCCGGATGATTTTGATATTTTCTGGGATAAAGGGTTAATAGAAATGAGATCGGTAGACTCACAGGTTGAACTAATTTCCTCCAATTTTCAGGCAGCTGGCGTGGATTGTTTTCATTTGTATTTCACAGGTGTTGGCGGGGCACGAGTGCATGCCAAGTTGTTACGGCCGGCCAAGATCTCTTCACCCCATCCAGCAATCCTACTGTTCCACGGTTACTCTGGAAATTCGGGCGATTGGTCAGATAAACTTGGTTATGTTGCTCAAGGATATATTGTGGCTGCCTTGGACTGCAGAGGCCAGGCAGGATTATCCGAAGATAAAGGTGGTGTTATTGGTAATACGCTGCATGGGCAAATCATTCGGGGTTTGGAGGACGCATTGAATGGTAACCCAGAAAAATTACTCTTTCGACAGATATTTCTTGATACAGCTCAGCTGGCGAAGATCGTGATGGAAATGCCGGATGTCGATGCGGAACGAGTCGGTGCAACGGGAGGAAGCCAGGGGGGCGCTTTGACTGTGGCATGTACTGCTTTGGAACCGCGTATCAAACGTGCCGCCCCGGCCTATCCATTTTTGAGTGATTACAAACGGGTTTGGGAAATGGATCAAGCCAGGGATGCATATAGAGAACTGCAGGAGTACTTTCGTTTCTTTGATCCAATGCATGAGCGTGAAGGTAGCATTTTTGAGAAGCTGGGGTACATTGATATTCAGCACCTGGCCTCGCGCATACGAGCAGATGTTCTTTGGGGAATTGGACTAATGGATACGATTTGTCCTCCATCTTCCCAGTTCGCAACTTACAATAAGATCACTTCCCATAAGTCAATGGCGATCTACCCCGATTATGGACACGAGATGCTGCCAGG
>Ga0209253_10001658_pt1 | contig 19595 bp, 20 predicted proteins | sample FrelakmetBRP12BR_FD_187145 | JGI IMG/M metagenome (GOLD analysis project Ga0209253, IMG submission 187145) | Freshwater lake sediment microbial communities from the University of Notre Dame, USA, for methane emissions studies - BRP12 BR (SPAdes)... | ecosystem: Environmental > Aquatic >... | reverse complement strand
GCGCCCATCGCCAACCGCCTCGGCATGCACGCCATCAAGGTCGAACTCGAGGAGCTGGGCTTCCGCTCGCTCTATCCGCGCCGCTACAAGGTGATCGAGACGGCGGTCCGCAAGGCGAAGGGCAACCAGAAGCAGTTCCTCGGCAAGATCGGCGAGGCGCTCGGCATGGCGCTCACGAAGGCCGGCATCGAGGGCCGCGTCGAGGGCCGCGAGAAGGACGCCTACAGCATCTACCAGAAGATGCGGCGCAAGAAAGTCTCCCTGAACGAGATCGTGGACGTGTACGGCGTGCGCATCGTGGTGGACGCGGTGGACACCTGCTACCGCACGCTCGGCGTGGTGCACGGCGTCTACAAGCCGATGCCCGGGCGCTTCAAGGACTACATCGCCATCCCGCGCGCGAACGGTTACCAGTCGCTGCACACCACGCTCTTCGGGCCGAGCGGGACGCCGATCGAGGTGCAGATCAGGACACGGGAGATGCACGAGGTCGCGGAGTCCGGCATCGCCGCGCACTGGCAGTACAAGGACGAGGACGACTCGGCGCGCACTTACAGCGAGCGGGCGCGCGAGTGGCTGCAGCAGCTGGTCGACATCCAGCAGGGCGGCAATTCCGAGGAATTCCTCGAGAGCGTCAAGGTCGACCTGTTTCCGGACAAGGTCTACGTATTCACGCCCAAGGGCGACATCCGCAGGTTGCCGCGCGGCGCGACCTGCGTGGACTTCGCCTACGACGTGCACACCGACGTCGGCAACCGCTGCGTGGCCGCCAAGGTGGACCGCCGCCTCGTGCCGCTGCGGACGGCGCTCAGGAACGGCCAGACGGTCGAGATCATCTCCGCGAAGGGTGCGACGCCAAACCCGTCGTGGATCAACTTCGTGGTCACCGCGAAGGCGCGCGCGTCGATCCGCCAGTACCTCAAGAGCCTCAAGCGCTCGGAGGCGGTGGATCTCGGCAAGCGGCTGCTGAACCAGGCGCTGGAGGAGTTCTCGCTCAGCGTGCGCAAGGTGCCCGCCGAGACCCTCGCCGCGGTCGTGCGCGAGCTCGGGCTCCGCGCGGAAGACGATCTCTACGAGAAGATCGGGCTCGGTGAACGCGTGGCGCCCTTCGTCGCGCGGCGCCTGCTGCCGCCGGACACGGACGCCACGCCCGACGCGCACGCGGGCCCGCTCGCGATCGCGGGCACCGAGGGCCTCGTGGTCACGTATGCGCGCTGCTGCTTCCCGATCCCGAACGACCCCATCCTCGCGAACGTGTCGAGCGGGCGCGGTGTCGTGATCCACCGGGAGGCCTGTGGAAACCTCGCCACGTTCAGCAAGCAGCCGGACAAGTGGATCTCGGTGACGTGGCGCCCGGCGGTGGACCGGCTCTTCCACGTGGAGATCAAGGCCGAGGTGACGAACCGCATGGGCGTCCTCGCCCAGGTGGCCGCGGCAATCTCCGGCACCCAGACCAACATCGACCGCGTCTCGCTCGTCGAGCGCGACAGCGACAGCTCGACGCTCATCTTCGAACTGCTCGTGCAGGACCGCCGGCAACTCGCGCAGGTGATCCGCGCGATCCGGGCCATGCCGGAGGTGCTCAAGGTGACGAGATCGCTGGCGTGAGGAGGATAGCGGTTAGTGATCAGCGGTTAGCGGATAGTGAGAGCGCAGCAGCAGGCCGGCTGGCCCGCCGAACTCGCCGCTGAGCGCTACTCACGAACCACTCTCTATCCTCTTACCGCTTACACTAACCGCGAACCGCTGATCACCAACCGCTCTCCTCCGGAGTCTTCCGTGACCCGCACACCGATCTCGACTGCAGACGCACCCCAGGCCATCGGCACCTACTCGCAGGCCGTCAGGGCCGGCAGCACCGTCTATCTCTCCGGCCAGATCCCGCTCGACCCGAAGACGGGCGAACTGGTCGCGGGCGACATGGAGGCGCAGGTGCGGCGCGTGTTCGACAACCTGCGTGCCGTCGCGATCGCCTCGGGCGGCAACCTGTCGCACGTGGTCAAGCTGAACGTCTTCCTGACGGACCTCGCCCACTTCGCGCTGGTCAACCGCGTGATGGCGGAGTACTTCGAGCAACCGTATCCGGCGCGTGCGGCCGTCGGCGTCGCCGCGCTCCCGCGCGGCGCGGCCGTCGAGATGGACGCCATCCTGGCGCTCTGACGCGTCCGCATGTCTAGCGTAACGGCGCAGCCGCCGCCGCTGGACGAACGGCCCGTCACCAGCCTGCGCGGCGTCGGGCCCGCGCTCGCCGCGACGCTCGCGAAGCTGGGAATCTTCACGGTCCAGGACCTGATCTTCCACCTCCCGCTGCGCTACGAGGACCGCACCCGCGTCGTCCCGATCGGGACACTGCGGCCTGGCGACCGGGCCGTCATCGAGGGCGAGGTGCAGCTCGCGGAGGTCGCGTTCCGGCGGCGGCGCGCGCTCCTGTGCCGCATCGCGGACGGCTCCGGCTCCATCACCCTGCGCTTCTTCCACTTTTCCGCCGCGCAGCAGGAGGCGCTCGCGCGCGGCACGCGCCTGCGCTGCTTCGGCGAGGCACGCCCGGGTCCGGGCGGCCTCGAGATCGTGCATCCCGAGTACCGGCGCGTGGTCGCAGGCTTGACGCCGCCCGCGGACGAGAGCCTGACGCCCGTCTACCCGGCGACGGAAGGCGTGCAGCAGGGCCGCATGCGCTTGCTCACGGGGCTCGCGCTGGCGCAGCTGGCCGACGGCGGTCTGCGCGACTGGATCGCGCCGGGGGTGCTCGTCGCCGCGCGCATGCCTGCGCTCGAAGCGGCGCTGCGCTACGTGCATCGTCCGCCGCCGTCCGCGGACCTCGAATTGCTGAACACCGGCCGCCACCCGGCGCAGCGCCGCCTCGCCTTCGAGGAGCTGCTCGCGCACCAGATCAGCCTGCGGCTGCTGCGCCAGGCCGCGGAGCAGGACGACGCATGGGCGCTGCCGGGACGCTCCGAGCTCGTCGGCCGTTGCCTCGCGGCGCTGTCCTTCCAGCTGACCGGGGCGCAGCAGCGCGTGTGGGGCGAGATCGAGTCCGACCTCGCGCGCGAGCGCCCGATGATGCGGCTGGTGCAGGGCGACGTGGGCTCGGGCAAGACCGTGGTCGCGGCGCTCGCGGCGCTACGGGCCGTCGAGAACGGCGCGCAGGCCGCGGTGATGGCGCCGACCGAGCTGCTGGCGGAGCAGCACGCCCGCAACTTCCAGGGCTGGCTCGAACCGCTGGACGTCAGGGTCGGCCTGCTCACCGGGCGGCACACGGGCCGGGCCCGCCACGCACTCGAGCAGGACCTCGCGAGCGGCGCGATCCAGGTCGCCGTCGGCACGCACGCGCTCTTCCAGGAAGGCGTGAGCTTCGCGCGCCTCGGGCTCGTGATCGTCGACGAGCAGCATCGCTTCGGCGTGCACCAGCGCGTCCAGCTGCGCGAGAAGGGGCTCGCGGAAGGGCGCTACCCTCACCAGCTCGTGATGACCGCGACGCCGATCCCGCGCACGCTCGCAATGACGGCCTATGCCGACCTCGACGTGTCGGTCATCGACGAGCTGCCGCCGGGCCGCACTCCGATCCGCACCGTGGTCATGCCCGAGTCGCGCCGCGACGAAATCGTGCAGCGCATCGACGCGGCCTGCCGGTCCGGCCGGCAGGCGTACTGGGTGTGCCCGCTGATCGACGAGTCCGACGCCGTGCGCCACCAGGCCGCGGAGGAGACGGCCGAAGCGCTGGCGCCGGCGCTGCCCGGCGTGCGCATCGGCCTCGTGCACGGGCGCATGCCCGGGCGCCGCAAGGACGAGGTCATGAGCGCCTTCAAGGAAGGTCGCCTCGACCTGCTGGTCGCGACCACCGTCATCGAGGTCGGCATGGACGTGCCGAACGCGAGCCTGATGGTGATCGAGAACGCCGAGCGCATGGGCCTCGCGCAGCTGCACCAGCTCCGCGGGCGTGTCGGCCGCGGGTCCGTCGAGAGCAGCTGCGTGCTGCTCTACCAGTCGCCGCTCACCCCGATCGCGCGGGAACGACTCGCAGTGCTGCGCGACACGAACGACGGATTCGAAGTGGCGCGGCGCGACCTCGAGCTGCGCGGACCCGGCGAGCTGCTGGGCACGCGGCAGACCGGCCTCATGCAGCTCAAGGTCGCCGACCTCGTGCGCGACTCCGACCTCCTTCCGGACGTCCAGAAGGCGGCAGCATTGATGCTCCGCGGCCCGAGGTCCAACATGGACGCCCTGCTGCGGCGCTGGGTCGGACAGGGCGAGCGCTTCGGCAAGGTCTGACAGGCCGGCACGAATTCCGATGGGCAACTCAACCGACGTAGACAGGCAGAGCGGCCGAGCCGCGCGCGCTCCCGTGCTGCTGCGGCTCCGCGAGTACGCGCGCCTCATGCGCATCGACCGCCCGATCGGCATCTGGCTGCTGCTCTGGCCGGTGCTGTGGGCGCTGTGGGTCGCGGCGGACGGCCATCCGGACGAGCGACTGTTCGTGATCTTCGTGGCGGGCACGTTCGTGATGCGCTCGGCGGGCTGCGTCATGAACGACTTCGCCGACCGTGAGTTCGACCCGCACGTGCGCCGCACGGCGAACCGGCCGCTTGCGAAGCAGTCGGTCTCGACGGCCGAGGCGCTGGGGCTCTTCGCGGTGCTCGCGCTCGCGGCCCTCGCCCTCATCATCCCGCTGAACCGGCCGACACAGGTGCTGGCCCTGATCGGCGGCGTGCTGGCGGTGACCTATCCGTTCCTGAAGCGCTTCTTCTCACTGCCGCAGGTCTACCTGGGCGCCGCGTTCGGCTGGTCCGTGCCGATGGCGTTCGCCGCGCAGACGGGTTCGGTGCCGCCGCAGGCCTGGGTCATGTTCCTGTCGGTCGTGCTCTGGACCACCGCGTACGACACCATCTACGCGATGGTCGACCGGGAGGACGACCTCGTGATCGGCATCCGCTCCTCCGCGATCCTGTTCGGGCGCGCGGACCGCGCGATCGTCGCAGTCCTGCAGGCGGGAGCGCTCTGCGGACTCTCGCTCGTCGGCCGGATGTGCGGCCTCGGGCGCTGGTACTGGTACGGGCTCCTGGTCGCGGCCGTGCTCGCGGTTCACCAGCAGTGGCTGATCCGCGCGCGGGATCCCGACCGCTGCTTCCGCGCCTTCGTCAACAACAACCTGTTCGGGCTCGCGGTCTTCGCCGGCATCCTGCTCGACTACCTGTTCGCCGGCTGAGGGGCACCGCGCGGCCGGACCTGGGGTCTGTCCCGGCTTCGCCCGGAAATATGCTCGCCGGAACAGACCCCACGCCCGGCCGCTACCTCGCAGTGACCGACCGGATCCTGTTCCGCGAGCATGTTTCTGCGCGAGCAGGAGCAGGATGCGGACGGGCACCGTGTCGACGAGCTACGGGTTCGTGCTGCGCGGCCGGGGCAGCACGACGTGCAGCACGACGTAGCCCAGCACCGCCGAGAGCAGCGAACCGACCAGGATGCCCAGTCGGTCGCTGAGAATCACCTCTCCGCCCCCCGCGTTCTCGAAAGCGAGCATGCCGATGAGGAGGCTCATCGTGAATCCGATGCCGCAGAGCACGGAGGCGCCGTACACGTGCCTGAATTCCACGCCGGACGGCAGCCGGGCAATCCCGAGCTTCACCGCCGCCCACGCGAAGGCAAATACGCCCGCCTGCTTGCCGACGACGAGGCCCAGCAGGATGCCGAGCGGTATCGGTTGCAGAAGGTCCTTGATGCCGAGCCCCTCGAGGCGCACGCCGGCGTTCGAGAAGGCGAAGATGGGCAGGATGCCGAACGCCACCCACGGGTGCAGCGAGTGCTCGAGCCTCTTGAGCGGCGGGTGTTCCGGATCGACGGCGTCGCGCGCCGGCACGAACATTGCCGTCACCACGCCGGCGAGCGTGGCGTGCACGCCGGACTTGAGCACGCAGAGCCAGAGTGCCGCGCCCACGAGCACGTAGGGCGCGATGCGCCGCACGCCCAGCCTGTTCAGCGCGAACAGTGCGACGACCGCGAGGACCGCGAAGAGCAGCGCCTCGACGGACAGGTCGTGCGTGTAGAAGATCGCGATGATCACGATGGCGCCCAGGTCGTCGAGGACCGCGAGCGTCATCAGGAAGACCTTGAGCCCCAGCGGTACGCGCTCGCCGAAGAGCGACAGCACGCCGAGCGCGAAGGCGATGTCGGTGGCCGACGGGATCGCCCAGCCGGTGATGCCGACGGGATCGTGCCAGTTGATCGCGGCGTAGATGCCGGCCGGCACGATCATCCCTCCGAGCGCCGCGATCGCGGGCAGCGCGACCTTTGATGCGTCGGACAGTTCTCCCATCACGGCCTCGCGCTTGATCTCGAGGCCGACGAGCAGGAAGAAGATCGCCATCAGCAGGTCGTTGACCCAGACGACCAGCGGCTTGTCGAGCGCGAGGTCGCCGAACTGCACCCTGAAGTGCGTGGCGAGCAGCGCTTCGTACCAGTCGGCCAGCGGCGTGTTGGCCGCCACCATCGCGAGCGCGCCGGCCACGACCAGCAGGATGCCGCTCGCCGACTCGAGCTTCAGGAATTCCCCCAATGCGGACAGCGGGATCTTCGGGTTGCCTGGCGCCTGGCTCGTGTTGGTCATCCCGGTTTGTCCTCCAGCAGCTTCGTATCGAGCAATCGTGCGCCATGCAACACTCGCATGACGATCACCCGATTGCCGGTGATCCTGAAGATAGCCCGATATTGGCCGAACAGCAGGTGACGATAGCGCTCGCCCAGCAGGCGGCTTTCGGGTACGCGGGCGCAGCGTTCGGGGAGGCGTTCCAGAGCGCCGATCTGCTTCTCCATGCGCAGGACGAAGGCCGACGCCGCGTCGGGATCGTCCTGGGCGATGTATTCCCAGATTTCCGCGACGTCGGCCTCGGCGGTCGCCGTGATCTCAACCCTGAATTTTCCTGCCACGCTTGAACTCGTGCATGAATTCACGCATGGGACGAGTCTCCCCGCGTTCGATGTCGCGTTCGGCGGGTGTCAGCAGTTCGGCCAGATTGCCCGCCCGCAGCAGCATTTCGTAGGCGCGGACATCCAGCAGCACGGAATCGGCGCGCCCGTTTACCGTCAGGATGACCGGCCTCCTGGTGGCATGAAGCTGGTCGAAAATGTCCCGCGTATGGCGTTTCAGGTCGGTGACGGAGCGGATGTCTTCCGAAGGACTGATCTGTGACACTTCGTGTCTCCATTGGTGCTGAATATGGTGCTTAATTTAGCACCAATCGGGCGGCTCCGGTATCAAAGCGCGGCTCCGCTGGAACGCTCGGGAGCATCCGCCCGCGCGACGCACCACGCGTCGACCGACACGGCGCCCGCGGCTCGCGCGGCGACCGCCACCGCGGCAACGGTGCTGCCGGTCGTGAAGACATCGTCGACGACGACCACCCGCCGGCCGCGCAGGCGCGCGTCCGCGCTGAATGCGCCCAGGATGTTGTGGTGTCGTTCCTCGGGCCGGAGGCCCACCTGCGGCCGGGTGTCGCGAGTGCGCCGCAGGGCGCCCTCGAGCATTGGCCGTCCCACGGACCGGGCGGCCCAGCGTGCGATTTCGGCCGCCTGGTTGAATCCGCGGTCGGCAAGACGGGATGGATGCAGCGGCACGGGTACCAGGCAGTCCACGTCGAGGTGCAGCCCGAACGCTTCCACGCCGGCCGCGAGCAGCGCGCCGAGCACGCGCCCGGACGCCAGCTGCCCGCGATACTTGAGCGAGTGGACGAGGTAGTCCACCGGAAAGTCGTAGGCGTAGGGGGCATAGCAGCGGTCGAGCGGCGGGGACGCGAGCCGGAGCGATCCTGGTGAGCCGGGCAATGCGGCCTCGCAGTCCGCGCAGAGGTCGAGGCAGGGTCGCTGGCCGGCCCGGCCGCACAGCAGGCAACGCGGCGGCAGCACCAGCCCCCCGAGCGTATCCAACTTCCTGTCAACCGATCTGGAGATCATTGGTTGACAGCCGCCAACTGCACTCCGAATATTGCCGGCCGGCCGTCGGTGAGGAGCATCCGCCGCGCCGCGCCGGCCGGCAGCTCCAATTTTTATCCTGAACAGCAGGTTTCCCGATGTCATCCCTGGAACTGGGCCGCCTGGGCGAAGTCCGCAACGACTGGACGCTCGAGGAGGCTCGCGCGCTGAACGCACTGCCCTTCAACGACCTGCTCTATCACGCGCAGCGCGTGCACCGCCTCGCGTTCGACCCGAACCGCGTCCAGGTGAGCACCCTGATCTCGGTCAAGACCGGCGCCTGCCCCGAGGACTGTGCCTACTGCCCGCAGAGTGTCCGCTACGAGACGGGCGTCGAGCGCGAGGACGTGCTCGACGTCGCCGAGGTCGTCGCTGCGGCCAGGGCCGCGCGCCAGGGTGGAGCGACGCGCTTCTGCATGGGCGCCGCCTACCGCAGCCCGAAGCCGAAGCAGCTCGAGCAGCTGAAGGACATGGTGCGCGCCGTGCACGCACTGGGCCTCGAGACCTGCGCGACGCTCGGCATGCTGTCGCCGGGCCAGGCCCGCGAGCTCAAGGACGCCGGGCTCGACTACTACAACCACAACCTCGACACGTCCGAGGCGTTCTACGGCGAGATCATCACCACGCGCACCTACCAGGACCGGCTCGACACGCTCGGGGCCGTGCGCGACGCGGGACTCAAGGTCTGCTGCGGCGGCATCCTCGGCATGGGCGAATCCGCACTCGACCGGGTCCAGCTGCTGCACACGCTCGCCACGCTGCCCGCGCACCCCGAGAGCGTCCCGATCAACCAGCTGGTGCAGGTCAAGGGCACGCCGCTGGCCGGCCTGCCGCCGCTGGACCCGCTCGAACTGGTGCGCGCCATCGCGACCGCCCGCCTCCTGATGCCGCGCTCGTACGTCCGGCTGTCTGCCGGCCGCACCGACATGAGCGACGCGGTGCAGGCGCTGTGCTTCCTCGCGGGCGCCAACTCGATCTTCTATGGCGAGCGGCTGCTGACGACGCCGAACCCCGGCAAGAACAGCGACGACGATCTCTTCGCCCGCCTCGGCCTCGAGCGGGAGACCGCCGCGGACGCGACGACGGCTGCCTGAGCCGCGCCCGTGCGGGCACTCGACGCAGAACTCGCCGCCGGGCTCGAAGAGCGGCGCGCGGCGCGAAGGGAACGCAGCCGCACCATCGTCGAGTGGCGCTCGGCCGGCTGCACCCGACTGCGGGTCGGCGACCGGGACTGCCTCGCCTTCTGCAGCAACGACTACCTCGGCCTCGCCGATCACCCGGCGGTGACGGACGCCTTCGTGGACGCCGCACGGCGCTGGGGCGTGGGCAGCGGCGCCTCGCATCTCGTGAACGGCCACACACGCGAGCACCACGCGCTCGAAGACGAATTGGCGGCGTTCACCGGGCGCCCGCGGGCGCTGCTCTTCTCCACCGGGTACATGGCCAACCTGGCCGTGATCCGGGCGCTGACCGGCCGCGGCGACGTCGTGCTCGAAGACCGCCTGAACCACGCCTCGCTCATCGACGCCGGGCTCGCGAGCGGTGCGCAGTTACGCCGCTATCCGCACGGCGACGTCGCGGCGCTGCGCGCCCGCATGGCCGCGGCCCGCGCAAGGCGCAGGCTCGTCGCGACGGACGGCGTGTTCAGCATGGACGGCGACGTGGCCCCGCTCAAGGACCTCGCGGCAGCCTGCCGCGAGCACGATGCGATTCTCTTCGTGGATGACGCGCACGGCTTCGGGGTACTGGGCGAGCGCGGACGTGGCTCAGTCGAACTCGCGGGACTCGCGGCCGACGACGTCCCGGTGCTCATGTGCACGCTCGGGAAGGCCGTGGGCACTCTCGGCGCTTTCGTCGCCGGCTCCGCGGAACTGATCGAGACGCTGGCGCAGGGAGCCCGCGAGTACGTCTACACCACGGCGCTGCCGCCCGCGGTCGCCGCGGCCAGCCGCGTCGCGTTGCGGGTCATGGACGAGGAACCCTGGCGACGCGTAGCAGTGCTCGCCCGTGCCGCCCGGTTTCGCGATGAGGCCGCGGGCCTGGGGCTGCGGCTGGCGCGCTCCGCCTCGCCCATCCAGCCTCTGCTCCTCGGCAGCGAGTCCGCGGCACTGGCCGCGAGCACCGCGCTGCGCGAGGCGGGGATCTTCGTTCCGGCGATCCGGCCCCCGACCGTGCCGGCCGGCACGTCCCGGCTGCGCATCACCTTCTCGGCGGCGCACACGGACGCCGATCTCGACCGCCTGCTCGAATCGCTGGCGACGCTCGGCAGTCGCGGGTTACTCGGATGAGCCTGCACGTGGAGGTGCGCGGACAGGGGCCGGACCTCGTGCTGCTGCACGGCTGGGCCCTGCACGGCGGCATGTGGGGCCCGTGGCTCACCGAGCTCGCGGGTCACGCGCGCCTGCACCTCGTGGACCTGCCGGGGCACGGCCACAGCCCGTGGTCCGGCGACCTGAAGGGCTTACCCGACCTGGCGAGGGCCGTGCGTCCGCACGTGCCGGGGGGCGCGACGCTGCTCGGCTGGTCGCTGGGCGGGATGATCGCGCTCGAGCTCGCGCGGCAGGACCCGGGGCTCGTGCGCGCGCTCATTCTCCTCGCCACGACCCCGAAATTCGTCGCGAGCCACGACTGGCAGCACGGCATGCAGCCCGCCGTGCTCGACGGCTTCGCGAGCGGACTCGCGAGCGACCATCGCGGCACGGTGCAGAACTTCCTCGCACTGCAGACGCGTGGCGACGAGCGCTCGCTCGAGACGCTGCGCCTGCTGCGTCGGAACCTCGAGGCGCACGGCCCACCCGACCAGCGCGCGCTCGAGGCCGGCCTCGAGATCCTGCGCACGGCTGACCTGCGGGACGCGCTCGCGCGCATCGCGCTGCCGACGCTCGTGATCGCGGGAGACCACGACCGGCTGACGCCGGCAGGCGCGGGTCGCGCGCTGGCCGCGTCGCTGCCACAGGCGCGGTACTGCGAAATTCCGCGCAGCGGACACGCGCCCTTCCTGTCGCACGGCCCGGAGGTGCTCCGGGAGATCCAGGGCTTTCTGCGCCGGGCGCTGGAATCCGCCCCAGCCGGGGTGCCCGCATGAACCGTGCCCCGCCGGCCGACGGTGAATTCGTGATCGATCGAGGCGAAGTGCGCCGGGCCTTCGGCCACGCAGCGCAGGACTACGACGCGTCCGCCGAGCTCCAGCAGCGAGTGCGCAACGAACTCCTCGAGCGCCTCGACCTCGTCCGGATCGAACCGGCGGCGGTGCTCGACCTCGGCGCGGGAACCGGCCATGCCACCCTCGCATTGAAGCGCCGCTATCCGAAAGCCCAGGTCGTCGCGCTCGACCTCGCCGAATCCATGCTGCGCGAAGCGACGCGGCGACAGACGCTGCTGCGCCGCTTCCGCCGGGTGTGCGCCGACGCGGCTCAGCTGCCGTTCCGACCGGCCTGCTTCGACATCGTATTCAGCAGTCTCATGCTGCAGTGGTGCAATGACCCGGACCGGGTGTTCGCCGAGTGCCGCCGCGTCCTCAGGCCGGGCGGGCTCCTGAGCTTCGCCAGTTTCGGGCCCGACACGCTCGTCGAACTGCGACGGGCCTGGGCCGCCGCCGACGACCGCGTTCACGTCAGTCGCTTCATCGACATGCATGACCTGGGCGACGCCCTCCTCCGGGCGGGACTGGCGGAGCCGGTGATGGACGTCGAGCGACTCGTGCTGAGCTACAGCGAAGTACGGGACCTGATGCGGGACCTGAAAGCCATCGGCGCCCACAACGCGAGCGCGGGGCGGCCGAGGGGACTGACCGGCAAGACGAGCTTCGCCCGCATGCTTGCCGCCTACGAACGCGCCCGGCGCGATGGCCGGCTACCCGCAACCTACGAAGTGGTCTTCGGGCACGCCTGGGCGCCGGTGACGGACACGCGCGAGCGTCGCTCGCCGCCCGGGGAAGTGCGCGTCCGGCCAGACCAGATCGGCCGACCGAGGGCGCGCGGTGCCGGGTGACCTTTGCTCATTGTTTCATGCAGTTAATATTTCTAATCATGCGTTGGAGCCCTCTGATCGAGGCGTTCTATAAAGTGAGTCTGTAATTTGCACGGCGACAGCAGTTCCACCAGACCTCGCGGAATCTTCGTCACGGGTACGGACACGGGCGTCGGCAAGACCGTCGTGGCCGCCGGCCTCGTGCGCCTCCTGGCCCGCCACGGGACGAGGGTCGTGGGGCTGAAACCGGTGGCCAGCGGCGCGGGGCTGACGGCCGGCGGACTGCGCAACGACGACGCCCTCGCGCTGGCGGCCGCGAGCTCGGTTGCCCTGCCCTACGAGCTGACCAACCCCTACTGCTTCGGACCCGCCGTGGCCCCTCACCTCGCAGCCCTCGAAGCCGGCATCCCGATATCGGTGGAGGCGCTCGTGGACTGGTACCGCCGCGCAGCCTCAGGCGTGGACGCCGCGATCGTCGAGGGGGCCGGCGGCTGGCGCGTGCCCCTGCACCCGGAGGGATTCCTGAGCGACCTGCCCGAGCGCCTGGGCCTTGGCGTCATCCTGGTCGTGGGGCTACGGCTCGGCTGCCTCAACCACGCCCGCCTTACGCTGGAAGCCATCGTCGCGTCCGGCCGCTGCCCGTTCGTCGGCTGGATCGGCAACCGCATCGACCCCGATTTCGCGCCCCTCGACGACAATCTCTCGACGCTCGAGCGCCTCCTGGGCGGTCCGCCATTGGCGGTCGTCCCCCCGCTCGAGGCGACCGGGGCCGAGTCGACCGCCGCCTGGCTGGACCAGCCCCGGCTACTGCAGGCGGTATTTCCTCCGCGGTGACAGGCGGTTACACTGCGCGCCCCTCGCAGGGCCGGGCTCGCCATGGAGCCGCCCGGGTAGCGAGTGAATCCCTGACCCTGGCGCCCCCAGAGCACCTGGCCGGGGGCCTGCTGCGGTCCGGGGAGACCGCCGATTAACGACACGGGAGTTTGTCTGCCCATGAAGATGGTGAAGCGTGCGCTCGCGACCGGCGCGGCCTTCCTGATCGGAAGCACCCCGGCCATGGCGGCCTGGTCCGACCTCGACCTGCGGGTCGGCGTCACGGAAATTAGCCGTGAGATCCACGGGCTGCACACCCTGATCCTCTGGATCTGCGTGGTGATCGCCGTCGCGGTATTCGGCGTCATGATCTATTCGATCGCGACCTTCAGGAAATCGAAGGGCGCGGTCCCCGCGACCTTCGACCACAACACGACCGCCGAGATCGTCTGGACGGTGATCCCGGTCCTGATCCTGGTCGGCATGGCGATCCCGGCGGCGCGCACGCTGGTGCGCATCGACGACTCCAGCGGCTCGGAGTTGACCATCAAGGCCACCGGCTACCAGTGGAAGTGGCAGTACGAGTACGTCGGCCAGGGCGTCTCCTTCTATTCCTCGCTCGCCCAGGAGAGCAACTTCGCGCGCCAGCTGGACTCCGGAGTGGATCCCGCGACGGTGCAGAACTACCTCCTCGACGTCGACCGTCCGCTGGTGGTGCCGCAGGGCGTGAAGGTCCGGGTACTCGTCACCTCGGCCGACGTCATCCACTCCTGGTGGGTTCCGGACTTCGCCATCAAGAAGGACGCCATCCCCGGCTACGTGAACGAGCTGTGGTTCAAGGCCGAAAAGACCGGTACGTACCGCGGCCAGTGCGTCGAGCTCTGCGGCCGCGATCACGGCTTCATGCCGATCGTCGTCGAGGTCAAGCCGCGCGCGGATTTCGACGCGTGGCTCGAGGCCCAGAAGGCGGCTGCGCAGGCCGCAGCCGCGCCCTCGACCAAGGTCGCGATGAACAGTGACGAGCCGGCGGCCCTGCGTGTCGCCGTGGCGGAGTAATCGACGATGAGTACCACGCACACCCACGCCCACGGCGCAGCCCACGAGCACCACGACGACCACGGCCCGGCGAAGGGCATCGGCCGGTGGCTGTTCTCCACGAACCACAAGGACATCGGCACGATGTACCTGGTGTTCAGCCTGGTCATGTTCCTGGTCGGTGGCGCCATGGCGATGGTGATCCGCGCCGAGCTCTTCATGCCAGGCATGCAGCTCGTGGACCCGGGCTTCTTCAACACCATGACGACGGTGCACGCGCTGATCATGGTGTTCGGCGCGGTGATGCCCGCCACGGTCGGCCTCGCCAACTGGATGATCCCCATGCAGATCGGCGCGCCGGACATGGCACTGCCGCGCATGAACAACTTCAGCTTCTGGCTGCTGGTCGCGGCGTTTTCGCTGCTGATCCTGTCGATGTTCATGCCGGGCGGCGGCCCCGCCTCCGGCTGGACGCTCTATCCGCCGCTGGTGCTGCAGACCGGCGACGCGCTGCCGCTCGCGATCTTCGCGATCCACCTGGCGGGCGCGTCCTCGATCATGGGCTCGATCAACATCATCGTCACCATCATGAACCTGCGCGCGCCGGGCATGACGCTGCTCAAGATGCCGCTGTTCGTGTGGACGTGGCTGATCACGGCCTATCTCCTGATCGCCGTCATGCCGGTGTTCGCGGGCGCGGTGACGATGCTGCTCACCGACCACTTCTTCCACACGACCTTCTTCGCTGCGTCCGGCGGCGGCGACCCGGTGCTCTACCAGCACGTGTTCTGGTTCTTCGGGCACCCCGAGGTCTACATCATGATCCTGCCGGCCTTCGGCATCGTCTCGGAGATCATCCCGACGTTCTCGAGGAAGGCGCTGTTCGGCTACGACGCGATGGTGTACGCGACGGCCTCGATCGCCTTCCTGTCGTTCATCGTGTGGGCGCACCACATGTTCACGGTGGGCATGCCGCTCTCGGGCGAGATGTTCTTCATGCTCTCGACGATGCTGATCGCCGTGCCGACGGGCGTGAAGGTCTTCAACTGGACCGCGACCATGTGGAAGGGCTCGCTCAGCTTCGAGCCGCCGATGCTGTTCTCGCTCGCGTTCCTGTTCCTGTTCACGATCGGCGGGTTCTCGGGCCTGATGATGGCCATCGCCCCGGTGGACTTCCAGTACCACGACACGTACTTCATCGTCGCGCACTTCCACTACGTGCTGGTGCCGGGGGCGGTGTTCGCGATCATGGCGGGCGTCTACTACTGGCTGCCGAAGTGGACCGGCCACATGTACAGCATGCGGCTCGCGAAGACGCACTTCTGGGCGTCCGCGATCTTCGTGAACGTGCTGTTCTTCCCGCAGCACTTCCTCGGGCTGGCCGGCATGCCGCGCCGCATCCCCGACTATTCGACGCAGTTCGCCGACTGGAACATGGTGTCCTCGATCGGCGGGTTCGGCTTCGGCCTGTCGCAGCTGCTGTTCGTCGTCCTGATCTGGCAGTGCGTACGCGGCGGCGCCAGGGCCTCCCAGGTCGTCTGGGACGACGCCAGGACCCACGGCCTCGAGTGGACGGTGCCCTCGCCGGCGCCGTACCACACCTTCGAGGAAGCGCCGGTCATCAAGTGAGCGCAGCGAAGTGAACGACGGCCCCACGGACGAGCAGCGGCGCGGCATACGCAGGACGGCGATCCTGCTCGCGCTGGTGGCGCTCGCCATCTACGTGGCGTTCATCGCCTCGGGCGTCATGAAGGCGCAGCACTGACGTGGATACCGGGACCCGCCAGCGCAACCGATCGCTCACGCGCAGCCTGCTCGTGATGGTGGCGGGCAGCTTCGCGTTCGGTTTCGCGCTGGTGCCGCTCTACAAGGTGATCTGCGAGGCGGCCGGCATACGCGTCAACGACACCCCGTCGGCGGCGCGCGCGAGCGAAGCCGGCACCGGACGCAAGGTGACGCTCGAATTCGTGTCCCTGGCGGCGCCGGGCAGCGACTTCGAGCTCGTGCCCGAGACGAACCAGCTGGCGCTGCAGCCCGGGCGGTTGTACGAGGCGAAGTTCCGGATCCGCAACAACGCCACGCGGCCCGTGGTGGCACAGGCGGTGCCGAGCGTCGCGCCTTCGACGACGGCGAAGTACCTGCAGAAGACCGAGTGCTTCTGCTTCACGCCGCAGTCGTTCGGCGCCTCCGAGGAGCGCGAGTTCACGGTGAGGTTCATCGTGAGCCCGGACCTGCCCGTGAACGTGGACCGGATGACGCTCGCATACTCGATGTACGCGCTGCCCGAGCAGAAGCTCGCGGCGCGCTGAAGACCGCGGAACGATTGGGGACCGGCCGTCAGACGGCCGGCGATGTCAGACAGGCGAACAGGAGGGCTCGAGCCCATGGCCCAGGCACATGCCGCGCAAGGCGGCGACAAGTACTACATCCCGCACGGCAGCAAATGGCCGATCGTGGGCTCGGTGGCGCTCTTCACCACCATGCTCGGCGTCTCGATCTGGCTGAACGGCTTCACGGGCCCGTGGGTGTTCTACCTCGGCCTCGTGCTGGTCGCGTTCATGTTCTTCGGGTGGTTCGGCACGGTCATCGGCGAGAGCCAGGCGGGGACCTACAACGCCGGCGTGGACCGCTCGTTCCGCATGGGGATGATGTGGTTCATCTTCTCCGAGGTGATGTTCTTCGCCGCGTTCTTCGGCGCGCTCTACTACACGCGGCAGCTCTCGGTGCCCTGGCTGGGCGGCGAGGGCGCGAAGTTCCTCACCAACACGTTCCTGTGGGAAGGCTACACGGCGACGTGGCCCACGAACGGCCCGGCGGCGGTCGGCGGTGAATTCGAGACCATCCCGGCCTTCGGCATCCCCGCGCTCAACACCGCGATACTGCTCACCTCGGGCGTCACGATCACGATCGCTCATCACGCGCTCAAGGCCGGCAACCGGACTCTGCTCAAGATCTTCCTCGCCGCCACCTTCCTGCTCGGCTTCCTGTTCGTATACCTGCAGGCGAAGGAGTACATGGAGGCGTACAGCGAACTCAACCTCACGCTCGGCAGCGGCGTCTACGGCTCGACGTTCTTCATGCTCACGGGTTTCCACGGCCTGCACGTAACCCTTGGCGCCATCATGCTTACGGTGATCTGGCTGCGGGTGATGAAGGGCCACTTCACGCCCACGCACCACTTCGCCTTCGAAGGCGTGGCCTGGTACTGGCACTTCGTCGACGTCGTGTGGCTCGGGCTCTTCATCTTCGTGTACTGGCTGTGACAGGAGCCGGGAAAGCGGATAGTGACTAGCGATTAGCGGATAGCAGGAACCGGGACGGCCGCCGAAAGGCGGCCGTGCTTTTTGGGGGGTCAAACACACACCCGACGCTGCCGGGCGCCAGGAGGTCGAGACGGTCGTGGGGCTGGAGCGACAGCGAGCACGGCGGCGGGCCGCCGTACTAGAATCGGCCGGCTAGCGGGAAACGCCGTGCGGTGCGATCAGCCCGCTTCGCCAGGCAACGAACAGCAGCACGAACAGCAGCACCGAGAGCGCAATGCGCACCGAGAGCGCGTTCACCATGCGCTTCGACCGTCCCTCGTCCTGCACGAGGTGGAACAGCCCGGATCCGAGGCTCGCGACGATGGCGGCAAGGACGAGGAGGATGAGGGGCTTGATCATGGGTGGGCGCAGCGGTGAGAGGCGGTGATTATAGATGAGGCTCCAGGTCGGCAACCGCTCGTTCTCCCCGCGTCCCTGGGCGCTCGCGCTCGTCGCGGTGCTGGTCGCGGGTTTCGTCGCGCTCGGCCTCTGGCAGGTGGAGCGGTCCCGGGAAAAGCGTGCGCTGATCGAGGCGTTCGACCGCGGCGACGGAAACACGGTGCCGCTTTCAGTGACCCCGATGGACGAGCTGCCGCGCTACCAGCGCGTGACGGCGAGCGGCCGCTACGAGCCGGGACGCCAGCTGCTCCTCGACAACATGCCCTCGGCCACGGGACAGGCGGGCTATCGCGTACTGACGCCTTTCCGCCGCGCGGACGGCGGCATGCTCGTGCTCGTGGACCGCGGCTGGGTGCCGCTCGGGCTCGACCGCAGCCGGCTTCCTGTCGTGACGGTCGATGCGAGTCCGCGCACCGTCACGGGCCGCCTCGACGGCCTGCCGGTGCCCGGGCTGCGCATCGGCCAGGCCCGTGCGCGCGGCGCCTCTGGCTGGCCGCTGGTGCTCAATTTCCCGGTCACCGCCGACGTCGAGGCCGCGCTCGGCGAGCCGGTGGAGGGCCGCATCCTGCTCCTCGACGCTTCCGCGCCCGACGGATTCGAGCGCGCCTGGCGCCCGTCGGTCGGCTTCCCGCCGGAGCGACACCTGGGCTACGCGATACAATGGTTCGCGCTCTCGCTGGTACTGGTCGTCGCCTTCGTCGCGACGAGCATCCAGCCACGGACACCGAAGGCTGACGACAACAGATGATCAACCCGGACCCCATGGCGGTTCGACGCGGCCGCCTGCAGGCACTGCTGCTCGCGTCCCTGTTCTTCGTTCCGCTCGCGCTCGCCTTCTGGCTCTATTACGGGCCGACCGGCTGGCGCCCGGACGGGGGAACGAACCAGGGTGAACTCATCGACCCCGCGCGCCCGCTGCCGCAGGTCGACCTCCCGATCGCAGGAGGCTCGCCGCCGGTCCGCGATCTCCTGCGCGGCAAGTGGACCACGATCTACGTCGGGGACGGCGCCTGTGATGCAGGGTGTCGCAAGGCGCTGTATCTCACGCGACAGTCGCGGACCGCGCTCAACAAGGATGCGGACCGCGTGCGACGCGTCTTTCTCGTCACCGGCAACTGCTGCGACAACGACCTGCTCGAGCGCGAGCACCCCGACCTCGTCGTGGCATTGCTCGGGGGGAAGGACGGCACGAACCTGCTCCGGCAGTTTCCGGTTTACGGCGACGGCCCGGTCGAAAGTGCCGGACGCATCTATCTCGTGGATCCGCTCGGCAACCTTCTCATGAGCTATCCCGCGACGGCGCCCGACAAGGCGCTGCTCACCGATCTCAAGAAGCTGCTCCGCCTTTCACACATCGGGTGACGTCATGCGACAAACGTGGTTCCGCCGCCTCTGCCTCGCCGGTGCGCTGCTCGCCTTCTGTGTCGTCGTGCTCGGCGCGTGGACGCGTCTCGGCAATGCCGGGCTCGGCTGTCCGGACTGGCCCGGCTGCTACGGCCACCTGACGGTGGGCCAGGCGGTGGAGCACGCCGCCGAGGCCAACGCAGCCTTCCCGGACCGGCCACTCGAGGCCGACAAGGCGATCAAGGAGATGGTGCACCGCTACTTCGCCTCGACCCTCGGGCTCCTCATCATCGCGATCGCCGTGCTCGCGTTCCGTAACCGCCGCGACCCGGCGCAACCCATGCGCCTGCCCGCGCTCCTGGTGCTGCTCGTCGTGTTCCAGGGCCTGCTCGGCATGTGGACCGTCACGCTGCTGCTGAAACCCCTGATCGTCACCGCGCACCTCGTGGGCGGGCTCACGACGATGTCGCTGCTGTGGTGGCTCGGCCTCGGCGCCGAGCCCGTGCCCGGGTCCGATTCACAGCGGAAGCTGCGCTCGCTCGCAGTGGTCGGCCTCGCGGTGCTGGCACTGCAGATCGTGCTCGGCGGCTGGACCAGCTCGAACTATTCCGCGATCGCCTGTCCCGATTTCCCAACCTGCCAGGCCTCGTACTGGCCGGACATGGACTTCAAGGACGCGTTCGTGCTCTGGCGCGGACTCGGCATCGACTACGAAGGCGGCGTGCTCGACCACCCGGCACGGGTGGCGATTCACTTCGCCCACCGGCTCCG
>Ga0209253_10001657_pt1 | contig 19600 bp, 12 predicted proteins | sample FrelakmetBRP12BR_FD_187145 | JGI IMG/M metagenome (GOLD analysis project Ga0209253, IMG submission 187145) | Freshwater lake sediment microbial communities from the University of Notre Dame, USA, for methane emissions studies - BRP12 BR (SPAdes)... | ecosystem: Environmental > Aquatic >... | reverse complement strand
TTTCCCAGCCGTATCGTTTTTATCTCGAACGGGCTGAAGGAAAGATCAATGGCTACGGACGGATCATTGAACCTCAGTCTCGCCGGAGTCTCCCGGCCGATGGATTCGTGAAGACGGACAAGGAGCGCTTTTCCGTCCCAGGATGGCTTGCAGGCCATCATCCGGATGTTAGCCGGCTCGAGGGAAAAGAGAAAAACCGGGCCCGCTTTCTCGCCGGCTGTAACTGCAGGCTTATTTCCCCCGAACGGGCCGGCCGGAAGGTGGGCTAGGGCGAACGGCGGAGCACTCAGCCAATCGGACAGGCCGGTCAAGGCGAGGCGGACATTTTCGGCATCTCCGGCGGTGACCAGGAGGCGGATGTCATGGACTCCCTGGTCCATGCATTTTCGGGCTGGTGACTTTCCCAGCCGGAATCCTCTTTCATGGCAATAGGCGGCGCTGCGAAGAATAGAAAGCCGCAGCTCGCCGCTCGCGAAGTCGAGGCCGTGCTGACCCGACCCGATAATGGCCAGAGCGGTCGGTCGCTCCCCGATTTTTCCTTCGATGAGCGCCCAGCGGCCAAAGACATGTTCTTCGCCGTCGGCGGGACGCTGGATCGCCCCCCCCGGCACCTCACAAAAAACAGATTCGCCGTGAAAAACAGTCGGCACCACCAGCTTGAGCATTTTCCGCTCTTCGTTCCAGTGGATGCGCAGGCGAAATTCCAGGACGGGCCAGGAGGTGTAACTCATCGTCTGGAGAACGATCCTGCTCTTATTGTATCTGAGAACAGATTCCATGATGGTCCGGACCGGCCCCTTCTCGATGACCTTGAAGGTCCCGCGCTCAAGGACAAACCGGCCGGCGATGTCTTTAAAACTGCAAAGCCCGGTTCCCCAGGAGTCACCCTCGTCCCTCAGCACCAGGGGCTCAAGAAGGAGGCCGTTGAGACACTGCCGTCCGCCGCCAGCGTCGAGAGAAGCCATAAGTCCCATATTCCTATCGATTTTATATTTTAACTCGTGTTTCTGCGGCAGGGCGGATTCGGCCTTCTTCCGACCCTTAAAAACTTTGGCCACAAAATGAGCGCACCCGACGCCGGGAAGCTGAGCCATGAAACTGATTTTTCTCCGCCAGGCGTTAAAAGGGAGGAGCGATTCGGACTGCTCTTCCTGGCAGGGAATTTCCTCCCCGTCCGGGCTAAAGAGCCGCAGATGCCACTCCCCTTTCCAGAACGGCCGGTAGTCCGCCATGGCTTCGACCTCGACCGGGACCACGGCAAGCGAGGGATTGGCCTCGATCACCGTGATTGGGATGGACGTTGAGAGATGGCCGGACCCGAGGCCGGAAAGAGAGGCTACGGCGCCCAGGCGAACCCGCCTCGACATCTCTTCCACTTTTCCATAAAGCCCAAGGGCATCCTTCTCTGCCGGCTCGGTGCACGAACCCGTCAGGATATCATGACAATCGTTGAAGAGATGGTCACGCCAGGCTTCACCCATTTCTTGGTGCGGATATTCCTGTCCCGTCAGCCACCAGGATGCCGCTCTAATCGCCTCTGTTTGAACAAGCACGCCGAGGCTCTCCTGCGCCCTCCTCTTCAGGCGCGACAGCGACGTGTAACAGCCGGGAAAAACTCTCTGCAGGTCGCCCTCAACCACGGGGGCTCTCTTTGCCTCTCCTTTGAGGGCATCATAAAGCCTGTCGGGCGTGCTGTGGACGATCTCGACGCGCTTTTCGCCGGCGGCGAAGCGGTCGATCTTGTCGAGGTCTTCGCGGGTGGCTCCTCCGCCGTGGTTCCCCAGGCCCCAGAACACCGGCACATCGCGTTCAAGCCTGAGCGCAAGCTCTGTTCCCTGCTCCAACCGCTCTTTGATATTATTCCGCTCGGTATGATAGAGGCCCACGGCGAGCCGCAGAGTCAGGATTTCAGACCCGTCCACTCCGCGCCACCTATAGAGGTCAGAAGGAAGACTCAGCTCGTGGCTTTGGGGCCGCATATGAATATACATTTTATAGCCGGCAAGCCGCAAAACCTGAGGCAGTCCACCGCAGTGGCCGAAGGAATCAAAGTTGTAGGCCACCCGAGGCTTAGCCCGAAATTTTTTCCAGAAGTACCGCCTGCCCTCTCCAATCTGCCGGATCAGGGATTCGAGCCCGGGCATGTTGACATCAGGCTGAAGATACCAGCCTCCGCCGATGGCCCAGCGGCCTGCTTTGACCAGCCTCTGAATCTCTCTGAAAAGCGCGGCATCATATCGCTCGACCCAGCGGTAGAGGATGGCTTCGTTGTGATTGAAGATGAATCTCTTGTGCTCGCGCAGGAGGACCGCCGCCGTTCGAAAAGTGGTGATGGCCTCTGCCGCGCCCTCCTCCCAGCGCCACTGCCAGACAGGATCAAGATGAGCGTTGCAGATGAGATGAACCCTCGGGCGGCGCATCGTTAGACCTCGTCTTTGGCCGGCAGATTCTTATACCAGGTGAAATAGAGGACGACACCAAGAGCCCCGGTCAGGAACACCCAGATAAGGAATTCCCTCCAGCGCCGGAGAAACATGTAAAAAGGAATGAGCGCCAGCGCGAACTGGAAAACGGCCGTCAAAAGTCCGTTCAGCGCGTCGATCGAGGGCATGGGATCCCTGGCCGGGACAAGCCCGCGCCGGACCGCCTCTTTCCTCACCGGCCCCCAGAACCCGAACGGACGCACCCGGGCGTAGAAACGCAGCAAGACCTCCATGTCTGCCGGCTTGGTCAGGGCCGCCATAATGAGGGTCGTCACTAAACAGACCGACATGTCGACCGCCAGGGATGTCGAAGCCGAGAGACCACTGAAAATGAACTTACGCGAAACGACCAACGCCGCCGAGATGCCCATGCTCCAGACAAAGGCCCTGGCGCTAAAGCGCCAGTAATGCCAGCGGAGCGTAGCAGGCACCAGGATGACCGTCACCCAGATGAAGATCATCGTCTCCCAGGCCGTGATGATGTTGGAGAAAGAGAGACTGAAGATGAAGCCCACAAGTAGGGCCACGGCCGAGGCCAGCTGTCCCAGCCTGACGAGCTGTTTCTGCGTGAAATTCCTCGGCAAGTACCGCTTGATAAAATCGTTGGTTACCACGGAGCTCGTGACATTGATCATGGCGCTGATCGTCGACATCAGGGCGGCGAGGAGGACGGCCATGAAGAGCCCCCGCATTCCGGTCGGAAGTTTTTTCAGCACCAGCGGCATGATCTTCTCCGCGTCAAACCCGGCCTCAGAGCCCAGATATAAAATCCCCAGAACCATAAAAGCGCAGCCGATGATCCAGCGAAGAGTGAAGCCCACTGTCCACATGCCTCCCGAAAGAGCGGCATCGCGCGGCGAGCGGGTGGTCAGAAAGAACTGAAAATCCCAGACATTGGGCCCGGCCAGGACACGGAAGATGAGCCAGAAGAACCCGGCCATCATGAGCGGCCCAAAAAAATAGAAATGCTGGTAGCTCGCTGGCGTGGTCTGAAGATAGGAAGGCCAGAGATGCCAGGCCGGCGCCAGCGAAGCCCAGCCCGCGTCCTTGCCCGCGAGAAAAGTCTGCGGGGAGCCGCTCTGGAAGACCATGACCGCCAGGACGACCGCTCCTATGGCGATCAAGGCCGTCTGGAAAATATCGGTCAGGATGACCCCGAAAAAACCGCCTAGGATAACGTAAACCCCGACCGCGGCAAAGACGATCAGGGCGGACTCCCAGCGAGGGAATGGAAGAAATTCCTCGGCAAACTTGCCCGTGCCCACCGCGATGAACATGAGGTTGAAAATCATCAGGACCAGGAGAAAAGTCGCGGCGGCAACCCGGGCGGCCTCGGCATCGCGGGTGGCGCCAAAACGCGTCTCGTTCCATTCGGCAAAGGTCATCACCCCGGAGCGGCGGATCCACTTGGCCTGGAAGGCCATATAAAAACAGATAATGAACCAGCCCCAGAAGATGTGGGTGGCCCAGAGGCCCTTCAGGCCGAGATAGAAGAGGGCGCCGACCATGGCCATCGTGCCGCCGATATCGATGTAACTTGAGCAGCCGGCCAGCCCGAGCATCCACCAGGGCACGTTGCGGTCCCCCAGGAAATAGGAATCGAGCTTCTTAGTGGCGCGATGCCTGATCACAAAACCGATCATGGCCATCAGGAACAGATAGACGCCGATAATCGCCAGGTCGATGGGGTTAAGGTTCATGGATGTCCTTTCTTTCCATCGTTTATCCTATCACCGACCCGTTGTCAAGACGACCGGGACACGAATTTTTATTAACAAGAAGCTAAAAAAATGATAGAATAGAGTTGCCAAAAGGATGATAAATATGCCGCGTAAGAGAAATAAATCCTACAAGAACCTGCTCTTCTGGGTTTCCGCCGGGGTGATCATCATTGTGCTGTGGAGCCTCCTCCAGTCGCCCACGCTGATCAAGACCGAGGTGAATTTCAGCCAGTTTATGACCGATGTCGAAAACAACAAAGTCGAAGAAGTCACGATCTCAGGCAGCCAGATCAGGGGAAAATACAAGGACGGGGAGACATTTAAAACGATATCCCCGACCCAGTATGATGACCTCGTCAAGATCCTCCGGGAGCACCAGGTCAGCATCATTGTCAAGGATATGAACCGCGGCACCTGGTATTCCTACCTCTTCACCTGGTTTCCCATCATCCTGCTCGTCCTCTTCTGGGTGTTTTTCATGAGGCAGATGCAGGCGGGCGGAAACAAGGCCCTCTCCTTCGGCAAGAGCCGGGCCAAGCTTTTCTCGGGAACCGAGAAGAAATATACGTTCAAGGATGTCGCTGGAGTGGAGGAGGCCAAGGAAGAGCTCAAAGAGATCATTGATTTCCTGAAAGACCCGCAAAGATTCCAGCGGCTGGGCGGCAGGATTCCCAAGGGAGTGCTGCTCGTGGGTGCTCCGGGCACGGGCAAGACGCTGCTCGCCCGGGCGGTGGCTGGAGAGGCCGATGTCCCCTTCTTCTTCATCAGCGGCTCTGATTTTGTCGAGATGTTCGTCGGTGTCGGCGCTTCTCGAGTGAGGGACCTCTTCGACCAGGGTAAAAAGCACCCACCCTGCTTGATTTTCATTGACGAGATCGATGCCGTCGGAAGGCAAAGAGGAGCGGGCCTGGGCGGAGGGCACGACGAGCGCGAGCAGACCCTCAACCAGCTTCTCGTCGAGATGGACGGCTTTGACTCCAACGAAGGCATCATCCTGATAGCGGCCACCAACAGGCCCGATATCCTCGACAGCGCCCTGCTGCGGCCCGGGCGGTTCGACCGCCGTATCGTGGTCAACATGCCCGATGTCAAGGGCCGGGAAGAGATCCTCAAGGTCCATATCAGAAAAATTCCGCTGGACAAGGATGTCGACCTCAAGGTGCTGGCCCGGTCCACTCCGGGTTTCTGCGGCGCCGACCTGGCCAATCTCGTCAACGAGGCGGCCCTGCTGGCGGCCCGCAACGGCCAGAACGCGGTCAACATGAGTGATATGGAATCAGCCAAAGACAAGGTGCTTATGGGCGTCGAAAGGAAGAGCATGATCATCTCCGAGGAAGAGAAAAAGAGCACCGCCTACCACGAAGCGGGACATGCTCTCGTCGCCGCCCTGATTCCGGAAGCAGATCCCATCCACAAGGTCACGATCATCCCGAGGGGAATGGCCCTCGGATTGACCCAGCAGCTCCCCCTCGATGACCGCTATACTTACAGCAAACAATATCTCGAAGCCCAGCTTTCCGTGCTTTTAGCGGGACGGGTGGCTGAGCTCCTCCTGCTTGGACAGACCACGACCGGCGCGGCCAATGATTTCGAGAAATCCACCGAGATCGCCCGGAAAATGGTCTGCCAGTGGGGCATGTCCGACCTCGGGCCCCTCACCTTCGGCGAGCGCGATGACCTCATCTTCCTGGGCCGGGACCTGGCCGTGAATAAGAATTTCAGCGAGCGGACGTCCGAGCTCATCGATGCCGAAGTCAAGAAAATCATCACCAAGAGCTTCAACCAAGCCCAGGAGCTGCTCGAAAAAAATAAACGCAAGCTGCTCAGGATCGCCAAGGCCCTCCTCGAAAAGGAAGTCCTGGATTCTGACGAAATCGATAAGCTGGCCGGCGTAAGAAAGGGGCTCAAGGCCCAAAGAGCCGCTCAAGCGAAAGCGGATAAAACGCCTGCGGCTCCAACCGAAACGAAGACAGACGAGAAAAAGGAAACGGCAGAGATCAAGCCGTTGGATAAACCAGATTTGGTGAAAGCTTAGAGGACGTTGGGAGAGAACTACCTATTCCAAGCCAAAAGCAAGAGCTTTGACCTGGGCCAGAGGACCTGGCTCATGGCTGTGGTGAACGTCACCCCGGATTCTTTCTATGACGGCGGCGTCTATTTTGAACCCGCCCGGGCTGTCGAGCGGGGCCTGGAGCTTGCGGCTGACGGCGCAGACATCATTGATATCGGGGGAGAGAGCACCAGGCCGGGCTCAAACCCCGTGCCGGCGGAAGAAGAGAAAAGGCGGGTCCTTCCCCTGATCACGGCCCTGAGAAAAAAAACAAAAGTGTTGATATCTATAGACACGACCAAGGCCGAGGTCGCTGAAGCCGCAGTGGCCGCTGGCGCTGAGATCATTAACGATATCAGCGCGGGCCGCGGTGACGCCAGGATGCTGCCTCTGGCGGCCAGGACCGGAGCCGGGCTTATCCTGATGCACATGAAGGGAACGCCCCAGACCATGCAGGTCAGCCCCCACTATGAGGATGTGCTTGCGGAGGTCAAGTCTTTCCTTGAGGAACGGGTCGAGGCCGCAATATCAAGCGGCGTCAGAAAAGAAAGGATCATCATCGACCCGGGGATCGGTTTCGGGAAAAACCTCGGACACAACCTCACCCTTATCAACAACATCGCCACTCTGGCCGAGCTCGGACGGCCCGTGCTCGTCGGAATCTCTCGAAAATCATTCATCGGAAAGATCTTGAACCTGGAGGCCCAGGATAGGCTCGAGGGCACAATTGCCGCGGCCGTTGTGAGTATTGTGCGTGGCGCTTCCCTCCTTCGAGTCCACGATCTCCAGGCCGTCAAGAGGGCTGTGACGGTGGCCGAGACAATCCTGGCCCAGGAAGCCACAAGACCTTCTGTCGGAGGACGTCGAAAGACCTATGTACATTAGCCTTGTCAACGCCTTGAAACACATTACGGCGGCGGATGTCCTGGACATCCTCCTGGTCGCTTTTATTCTGTACTCTTTTTTGCGTCTGATCAAAGATACCCGCGCCTATCAGATGGCCATCGGCCTCGTTATCATCGGCCTTTTCTACTTGATCACTCAGTGGGCGAAACTGGCTGTCTCTCACCGCTTGATCCAAAGCTTCAGCACCTACTTGATCATCGGCATCATCGTTCTTTTCCAGGGAGAGATCAGGCGCTTTCTCACCGGGCTCGGCTCCCGTTCTTTCCGCAGGTCCTTTTCCCTGAAGTCTTTGGAAGAGAAGCTGGAAGACCTCTTCCTGGCCGTGGACTATCTTTCGCAGAAAAGAATTGGTGCCTTGATCGCCCTGGAGAAAGAGATCTCCCTGAAGGTCTACGCCGACCGCGGGACAAAGTTGGACGCCCTGCTCTCCAAAGATCTCCTGGTCAACATCTTCTTTCCCCACTCCCCTCTCCACGATGGAGCTGTCATCCTCCAGGGGAACAAGATCCTGGCCGCCGGCTGCCTTCTGCCTCTTCCCGCTTCTCACAGCTTGGGCGAAGAATTTTTGGCCAGGACCCGCCATCTCGCAGCCATCGGCCTTTCCCAGGAAACAGATGCGGCCGTCATCGTCGTCTCAGAAGAGACGGGCACGATTTCGCTCGCGACCAAAGGCTCCCTGGCCCGGGTCCAGGATAAGGATCATTTGAAAGAGCATCTGCTCGGGTATTTGGAATAATCATGAGAAGATTCATCCGCCATATCTTTGTCAAGAATTGGGGGCTCAAACTTTTTTCGCTCCTCTTAGCCTTTGTTCTGTGGATGTCTCTCATTCCGGAGGAAAAGACCTTCTCGGAAAAAACGCTGACCCTCCCGCTGGAAACGGTGAACATCCCTCCCAATATGGAACTCGTGGACAAGCCGGAGGCCCAGGTGGATGTGACCATCCGCGCTCCAAACAGGCTGATCAATGAGATCACGGCCGCCAATGTCCTGGCCAAGCTCAACCTCCAAAAAGCAACCCTATTTCAGCAGGAATTCCCTCTGAATGAGTCCATGATCAGCATGCCGCCGGGCGCTTCCATAATCAGGATCTCCCCCAATCAGGTCAAGCTCAAGCTCGAGCGGACCAAGGAAGCCATGCTCGAAATCGTCCCTACGATCATCGGCGAGGTCAAACAGGGGCACAAGACCAAAATCGAGGTCGTGCCTCCGCGGGTCCTGGTCCGGGGGCCGGAAAGCAAAGTCCGGGAGAAGGACCGAGTGGCCACAGTCCCCGTGGATATTTCTGAGATGACCAAGTCTGGCGAATTCGAGGTTGACCTGATCCTGCCTCGACCTGATTTGAGGCTGGCGTCTTCAAGAAACAGAGTGAAAGTCCGAGTTCTCATCGAAGAGCCCAGCGCGCCGGCAAAACCGGAAGTCAAAAAGAAAAAATGAAAAAGCTGTTTGGGACGGACGGAATGAGAGGTGTCGCCGGCGAATACCCTCTTGATCCTCCGACGATCTTCAGTCTGGGGAAAGCTTTGGTGAATCTTCTCCGCGAAGAAGGGATGGAGCCGCACATTCTCATCGGACGCGACACCCGGGAGTCGGGTCCCTGGATCGAAGCGGACCTCTTCCAGGGGATCCGGGCCGGCCGTGGAGAGCCGGTCTCCGCGGGGATTGTCCCCACTTCGGCGGTCTCGCATCTGACAAAAAAACACGGCTTTTCCGCGGGAATTGTCATCTCCGCTTCGCATAATCCGTACCGGGATAACGGCATAAAAATCTTCTCTTCTCAGGGGTTCAAGATCTCCGACCAATGGGAGCTCCGGCTCGAGAAAGACTTAACGCGAGGAAAGGAAAAGCCAAGAAAAAAAGGGCCCCGGATCGTGCCCCAACCTTCCCTGGCCGAGGAGTATGAGGATTTTCTCAGGGCGCAACTTCGCCACGTTCCCCTGTCCAAGGAACTGACGGTCGTCCTGGACTGCTCTAACGGGGCGAGTTATGCCATTGCGCCCCTCGTTTTTTTCCAGCTCGGTTTCAAGGTCATCCCCATCTTTAACCTCCCGGACGGGAAGAACATCAACCGCAAGTGCGGCTCCCTTCATCCGGAGGCGCTCGCCCGCATGGTCGTGGACGCCAGGGCCGACCTGGGCGTCGCTTATGATGGGGACGCCGACCGCGCTCTCTGGGTTGATGAAAAAGGGAGAATCCACGGCGGCGATCACACCCTTTTTGCCCAGTCGCGCTTCATGAAAGAAAAAAGAATCCTCAAGTCAAACAAGGTTGTGGCGACAACCATGAGCAACATGGGACTGGAAAAAGCAGTCCGGGAAATAGGATTGGAGCTTGTCAGGACCCGGGTCGGGGACAAATACGTCCTGGAAAAGATGATCGACCTCGGCGCGAACCTGGGCGGCGAACGCTCCGGCCATACCATTTTTCTCGACGACTGCCCGACGGGCGACGGGATCCTGACCAGCTTGAAAATGCTGGAAGCGATCCTCACCTCGGGAGCTCCTTTATCGGAGCTTGTCAAGGGTCTCAAAGAGTTCCCGCAGATTCTTCAGAATGTCTGGGTCAGGGAGAAAGCCGATTTCCACCTGTTCCCGGAGATCATTCAGGTTATGGATGAGGTCAAAGCGCAGCTTGTCGGCGTGGGCCGGCTGGATGTCCGCTATTCCGGGACAGAGCCACTGGCGCGAGTCATGGTCGAGGGCGAAGAGAAAGCCCAGATCGAGGAACTGGCCCGACGGATGACCGACGTCATCGCCAAGTATTTGGGAGAGTAAGGATGAATAAAGCAGGTCCTGTCACGGCACGTCCCCGTCCGTCCTCGCTGAAGACCCCCCCACCCGCCACCATTCGCTGCGGGCGTTGCGGGGACTGGCGCCATGCCACCCGCTTTATTCTCTACATTTTTAGGAGATACCCATGAAGCTTGCGGTCAATGTCGATCATTTCGCCACGATAAGGCAGGCCCGGAAGAGCAGCGAGCCGGATCCGGTGCTGGCCGCTCTTTTGGCTGAGCTGGCGGGAGCGGAAGGGATTGTCGTCCATCTCCGGGGAGACAGGAGGCATATCCAGGAGCGGGACCTGAGGCTGCTGCGCGAGGCCGTCAAGACCAAACTGAACCTGGAGATGTCTGCCTCCGAGGAGATGAAAAAAATCGCGCTCAAGATCAAACCCGATGTGGTCTCTCTGGTTCCCGAACGGCACGAGGAGCTGACCACAGAGGGCGGATTGAATGTCATCGCCGGCCGCAAGCATCTGGCCCCCTTCATCCAGGGCCTCCTCAGGGCCAAGATCAAGGTCAGCATTTTTGTCGATCCTGACCTTGAGCAGATCAAAACCTGCGGCGAGTTGGGGGTGCCGCTCATCGAAATCAACACAGGAAAATATTCCGACCTGCGGCCGGGACAGGCTCAGCAAAAGGCTTTGCTGACGGTGAAGAAAGCCGCTGCAGTCGGGCATAAGCTGGGGTTGGAGGTTCATGCCGGCCACGGGCTGGACTACCGAAACGTCCGGGCCATCGTGGCTATCCCAGAGATCTCCGAGCTCAGCATCGGGTTCGCCATTATCGCCCGGGCAGCCATCGTCGGCGTCGTCCAGGCGGTCAGAGAAATGAAAGCTCTTTTATAATGTACGGGTTTTGTCGCGGCGCGTCCCCCTCCGTCTCCCCGTTTAAGCCTCCCCACCGACCTTTTCGGAGACACGGGCAAGTTTCTGTTCCCCTCTTGATTGCTCAAGGGGGGTAGGGGGGATTAATAGTCTAGAAAAAGAGTCTTTGAGAGTGGCTCCGTTTATTATTCGCTGCGGGCGTTGCGGGGACTGACGCCGCGCCACCCGCACATTAATTTGGCACTAATGTTGGAAGGAAAAATTCATGGACATCAGGATTAATTTAGATCGCTTGAAAGGCGATATCGAGGAACTCGCCGCGTTTGGCCGCGACCCGAGACAGGGGATAACCCGTCCGTCGTTCAGTCAGCCTGATCGTGAAGCCCGCAAGTGGCTCCGAGAAAAAATCAGCGCAGCGGGGCTCAGCTTTAGGCAGGATGGCGCAGGCAACCTGTTCGGCCGCCTGGGAGGAGAAGGCCGGGCCGTCCTTGTCGGATCTCACATCGATACGGTCCTCAACGGCGGAAAATTCGACGGCTCTGTTGGTGTCCTGGCCGGACTTGAATGTCTCAGGCGGATCAATGAGGAGGGCCGGAGGTTGAGCAGGCCGTTGGAAGTCGTCTCCTTCACGGATGAAGAAGGGAACCTGGTGGGCGATTTCCTCGGCAGCCGGGCCTTTACGGGCCAGCTTAATAAGGACGAGATAGAGAAAGGAATGACCTCCTTCGGCCGGCCCCTCAGGGACGTGCTTCGAGGAACAGAATTCAGCCTGGATGGCATCCTGAGGGCGCACCAAGAGAGGCCGGAGGTGGAGGCTTTCCTCGAGCTTCACATTGAACAGGGCGCGGTGCTCGATACGGAAGACATTCCCATCGGGATCGTTGAGCGGATCGCCGGAAAAAATTACCGCTGGTGCTCTTTCTTCGGCCGGGCCGATCACGGCGGGACCACACCTCTCGAACTGCGTCATGACGCTTTTCTGGCCACGGCCGATTTCGCCCTTAAGGGAACACAACTCGTGGCCACGAAGCACTACGGAAGCATGATCACTTTCGGGAAGGTCAATGTCCATCCGGGATCGTTCAGCGTTGTTCCCGGCGAAGTCGACTTTTCTCTGGACTTTCGAAGCTCTTCTTCGGAGACGCTGAAAACCCTGGAAAAAGAGCTCCTGGCCCTGGCGGAAGATATCGCCACCACGCGGGGATTGGAGTTCTTTTCGCGTCTGGTCGACAAGACCGAGCCGGTCGCGGTCTCCCCCCGGATTTTCGGAATATTGAAGGAGGAGTGCGGGAATCTCGGCTATCCTTTTATGACGCTCACGAGTGGCGCCGGACACGACGCCCAAATCGTTTCAGCTATTGCCGAAGCCGGCATGATTTTCATCCCCTGCATTGACGGGATCAGCCATTCGCCCGAGGAGATGATCCGCTGGGAGGACCTGGAAAAAGGGGCGAACCTGCTCCTTCACGCCCTCATCCGGCTCGCCGCCTGAAATTTGACATATTGTCTTTGAATGACTATCTTAGTCTTGAAGGCAGCCTATGAAGTGCCCGACCTGCCAATCTGAAAATCCTCAAGACTCCCGGTACTGCCACAAATGCGGCTCGCGGATCGAAACGCAGCCAGGATTTACTGAGTCTCCAACCTTAACCATGGTTGAGCCGACCGCCGAGCTCGCGCCTGGCTCTCTCTTTGCCGAAAGATATCGAATCATCGAGGATCTTGGCGAAGGCGGGATGGGGAAGATCTACAAAGCCCTTGATACGCAGATCAATGAAAAGGTCGCCCTGAAGCTCATCCTGCCTGAGATCGCCGCCGACAGAAAAAACATCGAGCGGTTCCAAAACGAATTGAAGTTCACCCGAAAGGTCTCCCACAAAAACATCTGCCGCACCTACCACCTGGGCAAAGACAAAGAAACCTATTACATCACCATGGAATACGTGCAGGGCCAGAGCCTAAGAAGCATGATCCAGATGACGAAGCATTTAAGCCTGGAGACGGTCGTCCACATCGCCAAACAGGTCTGCGAGGGGTTGGGGGAGGCCCATCGGCAGGGTGTTATCCACCGCGACCTCAAGCCGCAGAATATCATGGTCGACGAAGAGGGCAATGTCCGGATCTTGGATTTTGGCTTAGCCCGATCCCTTGAAACGAAAAAAGGGACGCGCCTGGGAGTGATTCTCGGCACTCCTGAATATATGAGTCCAGAGCAAGCTGAAGGTCAAGAGGTTGACCACCGGTCCGATATCTATTCTCTCGGGATCATCTTATACGAACTCGTCACGGGACGGCTGCCGTTTGAGAGTGATTCCCTTCTTGGACTCCTGTCCAAACAAAAGAATGAACTCCCGGTTGAACCGAAAGCCCTGCACCCTGACGTTCCCGACATCTTGAACCGGGTCATCCTCAAGTGCCTGGAAAAGAAAAAGGAGCAGCGGTACCAAAACGCCGAGGAAATCCTCGGGGAACTGGGCCAAATTGAAAGAGGCATGCAGGCCAAAGACATCCATGCGGCCAGGAAAAAGACCACCCCGTCCTTGCCGAAGACGGTGACCTTTGAGCTGAGAAAGATCCTCCTTCCCGCCCTCATTTTCATGGCTGTTCTTGCGGTGGGTTTTTTCGGCTGGAGATATTTTTCTGGAAAATCGCAAGGCATTCCGAAAAATAGACTGAGTCTGGCCGTTATTCATTTCACCAATCAGACAGGCGATCCGAGCTATAACTACCTTCAGGACGCCATACCCAATTTGCTGATCACAAGCCTCGAAGCAGCCAAACAGATCCGGGTCACGACGTGGGAGAGGCTGTACGATCTTCTCAAGGGGAGGGGACAAGAAGACGTTAGATTTATCGACCGTGACTTGGGCTTCGAACTCTGCCGGCTGGATGGAATTGAGGCCATTGTCCTGGGGAGCTTCACCAAGGCGGGCAACATATTTGCCACCTATGTCAATGTATTGGATGTGAAATCAAAACAGCTGCTCACAGGCGCCAATTCCCGGGGAGAGGGAGTGGACAGCATTCTCAAAACCCAGATCGATGAGCTGAGCGCAAAGATTTCCGGCGGGATCGGGTTGGAAGAAAAAGTAACGGCTGCAGAGGCGTCCCCTATCAGAGAGGTCACGACCAATTCGATGGAGGCGTATAACGCCTTTCTCAAAGGAAGAGACGCCTATGAGAAATGGTATTACGCGGATGCCCGCAGGCTGTTTGAAAGAGCCATCGAACTTGACCCGGAGTTTGCCATGGCCTATGTCTATCTGGCCCAAGCGCATTTGGGGTTAAATGATAGAGCCGCGGCAGCAAACGCTTTCGAAAAGTCCAAAAAATTCGGCAAAAAACTGACGGGGAAGGAGGCGCTTTACGCCGAAGGTCTTGTGGCCAATTATGTCGAGCGCGATATCGAGAAATATTTTCGTTTCCTCCAGCGAATCGCCGCGGAATATCCTAAGGAGAAAAGAGTCCATCACTATCTAGGAGAGTACTACCAGGGCAAAGGGATGTTCGACGAGGCCATCGCCGAATTTAACAGGGCTCTGGAACTCGACCCTAAATTCGGCCCCGCCTTGAACTGGCTGGCCTATGCCTATATCTATAAAAAGGATTTTGACAGAGCTCTTGGCTACTTCCAAAAATATGCCGCCGTCTCGCCGGGAGACGCCAACCCTTATGATTCCATGGGCGAACTTTACTTCAACATGGGAAAACTGGACCAGGCTATCGAAAAATATGAGGAGGCCATCAAGATCAAGCCGGATTTCGGCGCGCAGCTCAAGATCGCCTACTGTTATGCCTTAAAAGATGACTATGCTGGCGCGATGAGATGGATCGACCATTTCATCCCCGTGGCTCCGTCTGAAGGAATGCAGGCCTACGCCCGCGAGTTCAGGGGATTCTACAGCTCGATCCAAGGGAGGGTTGAACAGGCTTTAAGCGAGTTCGATAAGGCAGCGGATCTCTTTAGAAGCACCCAGAATTTTTCTTTCTATAGTGTTATGTTCAGGCGAAAAGGATGGCTGTGTTATGATTGGGGAAAGTACGATTCTTGCCGGGAGTACTTCCAAGCCTATTACGATTATCGATCCCAGCACAAAATTCAATCGGATATTTTCAATCGGGCATTACTTCAGTATCATCTTGGACTGCTGGACATTAGAAATAACCAACTGGGTGAAGCTCAATCAAAACTGGCTGAGGTCAAATCTCTTATGGATAAATCTGCGGACCCACAGGAAACCCGAGCTCTGCAGGAGGCCCACCGTTTCTTCTCCGCCGAGATCCTTCTTGACCGGGGACTGGCCGACGAGGCCATCTCAGAATTCCAAAAACTTCAGCGGGCCCCCCTTAATCTCTCCGAGCCAATAACCATCATTACGAGGAATCTCCCTTACAGTGATGATTTTGCAGGCCGGGCTTATGAGAGAAAGGGCGAAACAGACAAGGCCATAGCCGAATACGAGCGGCTCCTTGATCCCAAGAACATAGGCAATGACCTGGTCCATCCTTTGACCCGGTTCAGGCTGGCCAAGCTCTACGAGAAGAAAAGAGAGTTGGCCAAGGCCGCTGAACAATATGAAAAAGCCCTCGAGGTCTGGAAGGACGCAGACAAGGGGCTTTCGTATGTTGAGGAGGCCAGGATAAGACTCGCGGCGCTTCGAGTTCAATAGCAGTTTCTGAACTAGCGCTCATCTCCATAACCGGGACGAAAGGCGCGGGCCTTCTTTTTCTCAGAGTGCTCTCTCTTGGCCTCCAGCATCTTGAGCTTGGCCCTCTTCGACCTCTTCCTCTTCTGACGCCTGATCTTCTCGATCCTCTGCTCTTCTTCACTTAGCTTTCCGAGGATCATTTTCTCGATCTTGTCCGCGAGGATTCTCCGGGCCAGAAAACGGTTCAGGGACTGGGACCGCTCCTCCTGGCACTTGACTTCAATACCTGTGGGGATGTGCTTGAGATAGACGCAGGTAGAGGCCTTGTTGACCTTTTGCCCGCCTTTTCCGCCGGAGCGGATAAATTTCTCAAGAATGTCTTTCTCGTGAAGGCCCAGCCGTTCCATCTTCAGGCGGAGAGCATCTTCCTTCTCAGGGCTTACGGCGAAACTAACCATGAACTTTTTCTCATTTCCAAAACCAAGACAAAACTTGCGAATTCGACCCATATTTTAGCAATTTTCCCCTAAATAAAATATTCCTTTAATCTCAGGCAAGGATCCCAATATCCAAAATGGCCGCTAGAAAGGTGTCATCGCGAGGAACGAAGTGAAGAACCAATCCCAAACTGAGATCGCCACGGCATCTCTGATGCCTCGCGACGACTTCGTCGGATTGCCGCGCTCCCTTCGGTCGCTCGCAATGACAATAATATCAACATGTTCTCCTTCTATCGGTAACTCTTCGCCAATTCTCTGTCGTTGACTGGGCTGGCGATTTCCTATAAATTCTGTACCTTATGATCTGATGACCTAACTTCGATGATCTAAAAAGGATATGACCATGAAAGCTCTAAGAGCATGCCTTTTTTTCCTCGGCTTCATTCCGATCGGTGTTTTGGCCGCGGCCCCGGAAGCCGCAGTTCCCGAAAAACCGTTGACCGTGGCCGAAGCCACTGATTTTAAAGCCACCTCGCGGCACGCCGATGTCGTGGCGTTCATCCAAGAGCTCGAGCGGAGGAGTCCTCTCCTCCGGGTCGAACAGTTATGTGTCAGCGCCGAGGGGAAGAATGTCCCCCTCATCATTCTCGGAAATCCCGTTCCCACCGGCCCGCTGGCCCTGCGCCGGGATAAACGGGGTGTCATTTATATCCAAGCCAATATCCACGCTGGCGAAGTCGAAGGCAAGGAGGCCAGCCTGATGCTGGCCCGGGATATTCTCCTTGCGGAAAAGCTCCCTTATCTCGACCGGCTGGTCATCCTTATCGCGCCCATCTTCAACGCCGATGGAAACGATAAGATCAGTCCCGAGAATAGAAAGCATCAGCCAGGCCCTGAGCAGGGGGTCGGCGTCCGGCCCAACGGCCAGAACCTGGACCTCAACCGGGACAGCATCAAGCTGGAGAGCCCAGAGCTTCAGGGCCTTATAGAGAACGTTCTGTTGCGCTGGGACCCGCTTCTTCTTGTCGACTGCCATACGACCAACGGTGCCTATCATCAGGAGGTTGTCACTTATGCGTGGGGACTCAATCCCGACGGCGATGCCGGCCTCATCGCCTACCAGAGAGACAAAATGATGCCGGAGATCGAGGCGATCTTAGAAAAAAGATACGGGACTCCGGCGGTGGGCTACGGCGGTTTTCGAGATAACAGGGCTCCGGAAAAAGGATGGGAGTCGACGGAGCCTCAGCCCCGCTATATCACCAACTATATCGGCCTGAGAAACCGCCTGTCCATCCTTGACGAAAACTATGTCTATGCTGATTTCAAGGCCAGGGTTATGGGAAATTACAATTTTCTGCGGGCCATCCTGGATTACTGCTACGATCAGCTTGAGGAGATCACCGGGTTGGTGTCGGGAGCGGATAATAGGATTGTCCTCAAAGGCCTTGAGCCTTCGGAAAAAGATGTCTTCTTTGTCGAGTTCGAAGTGAGGCCCCTTAAAGACCCTGTCACTGTTCACGCTTATGAAGTGGAAATCATCGATCAGGGCCAAGGCCGGAGGCCCGAGGTCCATCCGACAGAAAAAGTGAAAACGTGGACGATACCCTATTTCTCCGATTACGTCGGGACAAGAAGTGTCCGCTTCCCTTATGCCTATATTTTCGGCGTCCCCGGCGAGGAGATCGCGGCCAAACTGCTCCAGCACGGCCTCGTCGTCGAAAAGCTCATGCAGCCGGCAACTCTCGAAGTCGAGGCCTTTAAGCTGACGGAGATCAAAGCCTCGGAGAGAGCCTTTCAAGGCCACCACCTGAACCAGGTCAAGGGAACGTACGCCGTGGAAAAAAAGGAATTTCCCGCCGGTACATTCCTGGTGCCAACCGCCCAGCCTCTGGGAAATCTGGCTGCCTACCTGCTTGAGCCGGAGAGCGATGACGGGCTCGTCGTCTGGAACTTTTTCGACCGTTATCTCATCCCCCAGTGGAGCCGCGAACTGCAGACCTACCCCGTTTACAGGCTGTTGAGTCCGGTCAACCTGGCGAGAGAGACTGTGAAATAGCTATTTCTTCTTCTTGTGGGAAGAGACAAGAAACTTGCCGCAGTTTTCGCAGATGTAGATGTCGTTGCTCCCCTCGATGGCCGATCTCATCTGGGTGGCCACGTTGATATTGCAGCCTTGGCACACCCCTCCCTCGACTTCGGCCACGGCAAAACTGTATCTCTGCATGAGCTTGTCAAAACGGGTGAGCAGGGCTTCATCCAATTCCTCCCGGATTAAGTCGGCCTGTTTCTGGAGCTCCTTGGACTGAGCCTTGGACGCCTTTTTTTTGCGCAGCTCGATCTCCTGGAGCTTGTTGAGGAGGCTGGCCCGGCTGATGATCCCTTCTTCATGATGCGGCAAGGCCAGTTCGATCTCTGAGAGGATCTTAAAAAGCTCGGTCTTGTTCTTGGCTTCAAACATCCTTCTGCGGAAATCCGGCTTTCTTAGGAATCGAGCCAGACCGGCAAAGAGGTGGTTGAAAAGCCCCGGGAGCGCGGGGTTCCAGACGACCAGAATAACGAGGTGGACTTTCTTCTTGTCGATGGCCTCAAACTCGATCCCCTTCTCCGAGCGGCCGACAGCGATGGCCATGTCCCCCCCTGTATCCACGCGGGCATGCGGCAAGGCGACTTGATCGCCGATGGCGGTGGATTCCAGCCTTTCCCTGTCAATAAGCCTGGTCAGGATGAGCTTTTTGTTTTTGATAAGCTTCTGCTTGAGCAAAACATCAAGAAGCTCTTGAAGGGCCTGGACTTTATCTGTGGCTTGAAGGTCAAAGATAATCTGGGTGGGATTAAGAAAATCCGAAAAAAAGTGACTCTTAAGAGGCTTGGCCATCCGAGTGCCACCTATTTTACCACAAAATGCGGCAAAGTAAAGCCGGCGTTTATGTTAGACCCGGATCTTAACGCTGCGGCTGCGGACTAGAGCATATGTCTCTGCCACGCCTGCAACCTGCGAAGCGGCGGAGGCGAGTTCCAGGCCATAAGCCGCCGCTTCGAGAGGGCCTGCTCCTGAAGTCAACCTTGAGGCGGCGCCCGCGCAAAAAACATCGCCGCAGCCCGTTGTGTCAACTATACGGCAAGCTTCAGCGACGCCCATTTTTTCAGAGCCTTCAGGCGTCAGCACCAAAACCCCTTCTTTCCCCAGGGTGATGAAGACTGCCTCTACCCCCATAGCGAAAGCCAATCGGCCGAAATCCTCGAGCTTTTCCCTGGAAGGATGGATGTCCGGGTTTCCCAGCATCGAACCCACTTCTTTCAGGTTAGCCTGAAGATAGGTCACTCCTTCGGCCCATTCCTTCCATTCCGGGAGGGAGCGATAATGCCGGGGCGTGTGCAGGTTCAAGGAAAGGGCGAGGGAATGGACATCAAACCAGATGGGACATTTGGCACGCCTGACTATCTTGCGCCAGTCCTTGAGCTCAATGTCGAAACCGGAATTGATGACCAGAATAAGCATCCCCAATTGGGGCAGGTCCTTAATGATACCGGGAGGGCTGAGAGGCGGAACATGAGATTCCAATATTTCGATGCGCTCACCCTTTTCCGGATATTTGAGAAAAACGCTGTTTCCCGGCCCTGGAACTATCTGGATTCCGGCAGCATGACAGGTCGGCCAACTGTCGATGACCTTTTTGACTTCCGAAGACAAATCTCTCCCTAGTCGGGTATGAAAAAAAACGTCTTTTCCCAAACCGCACAGCGC
>Ga0209253_10001656_pt1 | contig 19600 bp, 10 predicted proteins | sample FrelakmetBRP12BR_FD_187145 | JGI IMG/M metagenome (GOLD analysis project Ga0209253, IMG submission 187145) | Freshwater lake sediment microbial communities from the University of Notre Dame, USA, for methane emissions studies - BRP12 BR (SPAdes)... | ecosystem: Environmental > Aquatic >... | reverse complement strand
AACATATATTCCGTGCCCCTTGTTGTCTCTCGCAATGTTGTTGTATACCGAGGCGTGGTCATTGTTATTTAGAAAAATGCCTGCGCTGCCAATGCTGCTGTTTGTTACTGTGAAGCCGGCTATCACGACATTGTAAACTTCGTCGAGCACTAGAATCGCGTTTCCAGATTCCATGCCGTCCACGATCACCCCTTCCTTAATTCGCCCGAAAAGTGAAATGGGCTTCCACACGATCACGTTTTCCGGGTACACTCCCGCGTCCACATAGATGGTGTTTCCGTCTGAAGCATCGTCGATGCCGTCCTGTATCGTTGTGTAGTAAAGATCCTTGTTCGTGTTGTATACAGGAAGATAGATCCAAGGATCAATAAGTGGGTAATAGTCTTGGCCGAAGACAGGGATCGCGTAAGGAGTGTCCCATATGCCTGTATCGTCTATCTCCTGTGCGTCAGGATACAAGTCCAGGTAGTCGCTCCAATAATTGCCGCTATAGGTTTGCCAGTCATACCAAAAGGTGCTAGATGAATCTTCGTCTGCATATGCCTGCATACCGATGTCATTATTGTCCACAATGTTGTTGTGAAAGATCTGGTAAGACGAAGAAAGAAGATAGATTCCTTGATAGTTGTTGTCGGCAATATTGTTTCCGCTTATCGTGTTGAGGAAAGACAAAAAGGAAAAAATACCATAGCCAAGGTTGCCGGTAATGTTATTTCCGGCTATCTTGTTGTATGCGTCGACCGAGTTTTGGTTGATGCTGATGCCACCGCCGCTGGCGAAAAGTCCATTATTCGCTATGTTGTTTCGAGTTATGCTGCTTTCTGAGGTTTCATATAGGTAAATGCCGAAATAGCCGCTTCCGGTTACGTTGTTTCCCACAATGGCATTGCTAGCGGAGTACGAGGCCTCAATTCCATAATAGTTGTTTAGTGCTACTTCATTTCCTATTATGCTAGTGTGGTTGGCTGATTCGCAATTGATGCCGTCGTAATTGGACGTTACGTTGTTTCCCGAAACGATGTTGTAGCAGGACAAGCCGATGTATACGCCTTCATCGCCGTTCAGTGTTATGTCGTTTCCGACTATCCGATTGTACGCTGTGCTATCTCCCCATAGCCAAACCCCGTTATCATTGTTGTATGTGATGTTGTTTCCGGCAACTTCGTTGTTAGAGGCTCCATCGGTCATGCTGACGCCATTGTAGTTTTGCGTAATCGTGTTGTTCCGTATTTTGATAAAGGCGCTTCCCGCTCCTGCTGTAATGCCATCGTTTTCATTGGCAGTCACGTTGTTGTTCTCAGCAACTGAGTCAAATGAATCGTAGAACTCAATGCCGCTGTCCTTGTTGGAGTAAACTGTATTGTTTGTTACAGTGACGTTTCGGCTTCCTCCTTGTATCGTTATCCCGAATCCAGAGTGGTGGTAGCCATTGTTGGAGACCGTGTTATTGTCGACGACAACGTCGTAAGCGTCATAGAGAAAAATGCCATCTCCAAAATTACCGTCAACGATGTTGTTCGCAACTGTAGCTGGTGAACCGTGACCGTCAACCCTAATTCCAGAAGCGTTATGTAAGAGGTTATCTGCGTTTAGGCTAACTTGGTTGCCGAGAATTGAGTTGTTCTGACCCCACATAACGAATATGCCGTACCCGCCGTTGTCAGAAACAATGTTCCCTTTCACTGTAACGTTCTCAACCCAGCTCAGAAAAATGCCTGACTCAGGATAAGCAACCCCACTGTCAACCACCGTCAGATTGTTGATCACGACGTTGCTAGCGGTCACGTTAACTGTACACCCGGATCCACCTCCTACGATAATTGTGTTCGCCTTGTCTTCTCCGACAAGCGACACTGTCTTGTTCACAACAACGTTCTCGCTGTATTGCCCAATCCCCACGAGCACAGTGTCTCCAGGGTCTGCGGCATTTATGGCATCCTGAATCGTCGGATAATCACCAGGAACCGTAATTGTGGTAGCAAACACTCTCTTTACTGGGTGAACGTTGAAAAAGGAAATCTGAAGAGACAACAACAAAAATGCCAACATAACTGTGCAAACTATTTTTCTATTCAATTCTCCTCTCCCTTCCTAGAGACGAGATTGGTGCGGCTCTGCATATATTACTTTCGAACCGAAATTAGCGCGCGTTATCTCGAAACAGACAGCGCACCAAAACTAAACGGTAAACAGCCAATCGACCGACCTTTCTAACTATTGACAAGAAAAAATTGGGAAAGTCATCTAATTCATCAGTCTGCGGACACTGGTGCCGATGGTGTTGAGCCGCTGATGGCTGTCCACCCTGTAAAGCTCCCTGCACTCGTGAAGTCTGACAGATATCCGTGCCAGATGGTGTTTCCGTCTGAACCGCGAACAACCAAGTGGAGGCTGCTGCCACTTAGCATGATTGCGGGGCCATCAATTGTTGTTCCGGGTAGACTATTCCAGTTTACCCACGAATCCATCAGACCATCATATTCTCTGTAGTAGATACCATTGTCTAATCCTCTAACTGCCAGGTACAACTTGTACAAATCCTCGGATGCTGTTAATGCTGGTTTTGAACCTGTTGCGCCTGAAAGCCAAACCCAATTTCTCACAACTGAACCGTCACTTCTAGCTATTATGTGCCAGAGGCTACTGCCATCCATTCCACGGACAACAATGTGAAGGTTGCTTCCAATCAATGTTGCCGCTGGACCATTAAGAGTTGCGCCCGTTGGAACCTTGTGCCAAGATCCCCAAGAACCTTCGCTGTAACTGCGATGGTATACGCAGTCGTCCAATCCTCGGACAACAAGGCAAAGAGCAGTGCCGTTCGACGTAAGCGTCGGCCCTGAAGGTGTTGCGCCACTAATCAAAGTCCAGCCTGAGAAGATAGCTGTGCTAAGGTCAACGTATCCGTGCCAGAGGCTGTTTCCGCCCATGCCGCGCACAACAACGTGAAGCTGATTGTTGCAAACAGTCGCGGCTGGATTGTCTATGGTTGCGCCTGGCAAGATTTCCCAACTGCCCCAGGTGTCGCTTGGATAGCCGTAGGCCCGGTAGTAGATGGCGTTGTTCGATCCCCGCACCACGAGAGAGCGCGCGGCTTCCTCCACAGTCAGATCTGCATAAACATATTGGCTGTTCACCGTGGTTACTGGCGGAACTGAGGAGACAGTGTTGTCAGCCGCGAAATAAAGTATCGTTCCAGTAGTCGAGCTCGACGCCGAATCATATACTTCAAGGAAGAATGTCTGGTCGTCAACGTTTGGCACGCTTTCCTTGAACTCGGTAACGTCAAGTACTATGTTGTTTGCGCAGAAAGGGTTGTCGTGAGCCAATTGAATAACGTAATCGTTGAAACGTTTCGTCTGAATAGGATCGCTCACGCTTCCCATTCCGACGGTAATATCACATTCATCCCGCTTCGCGTGGTCTATTCTGAAAGTTACCGTGAGTTCCGGTTCATAGCCGATCAAGTCGCTGTAGAAATAACAATACCCCACACGTTGTTTCATCGCTTCATAGGAGATCCAGTAATAACCGTCACTTACTTTTTCCCAACCGCCTCCAACGCCCCAAGAATTCGCTACCTTGAACGCTCCATACCTTGTCTGTTCCTGTTCAACGTAGCTAATAGTGTCATTATATCCAACAATTGTGTTGGCATGGTTGTTCACTATGTCCACGTAGTTATTCAGCGTAAAGATGTCCGAGCTGGTAAGAGCAGAGTATTTGTTTGCATCGACAGGGATGACGGCCAAGTTGCCCGAAGCAACCCAATTCTTCAGACTGCTCAGCCCCGCACCGGAATTGACAAACATGTACCCGAAGTCACTGCTGTCTCCACGGTAAAGCGGGGCTTCCCTCCATGCCTCTTCAGAAGGCCAAGTCACAGAGTCATTTGGATCGTAGGGCATTTCTTCCCATGAACATGCGCCGACGAAGCAGACGAGCTGAACTGCACCCATAAAACTGGAACCTCCATCCGTGCCTTTGTTGATAAGATGATAGATGAAGTCAGGGCTCATTATCCTGTCTTGGTATGACAGTGTGGGATAACCATAATATCCTCCCTCCCACGCGGCCTTGGAAACATTCCACCCATGCTCCAATGCCTCTTGATAAGTCTTCATGTAATATCCAACCGCCCAAGCAACACATGAACCCTCGCCGTCCTGATTCCCTATTGGCGGAAACCATGATTCCGTGCTGTGATCTACCATCGCCGGAGCCGAAACCCCATCTGGAAACACACTTTCAACTATGAACGCGTTTTGAGCAATCACAGCCCACTCCTTCTCTGTCGGCGGCCGCAATCCTGTCCCATGTCCATTAATCAGCTGATTGTAATCCCGGTTTTCGCTGACTCCAAGTTCTTGCCCCAGCGTCTCCAGTTCATCAGTCGTAATTTTGTGCCTAACAATCCTCTCAGCTTGATGGCTCTTCGTGGGGAAGTTTACCGCGGCTGAGGGCTCAACTGAAACTGAAAGAGAGTCGCCATTCTGCTGAACGCCTGCCAAAGCCGGACAGACTTGAAACGCAGATGTTACAATGCTGATCAACAGCAAAGTGGCTATTGCAATAGATATCTGGTCTTTCATTAGAATTTCATCCCAAACTGGCGCAAATGCCTAGATTGGTGGAGTCTGTATTTAGACTTTGTCGAGAAGACATATAGAAACAAGTTCTGGCACATACTGGAAAAAAAATAAAAAGAGAAATTGCTTACGCTTAGCTTGCGAGTGTTGGTGCCGAAGGCGTTGCGCCACTGATCCATGTCCAGCTTAAATCATCCCAGTGCCACAGCGAGTTTCCGTCTGAACCGCGAACAACCAAGCGAAGGTTGATGCCAGCCGCGCGCGCGAAATTTCTCAGCGCACGCAGGCAAAAGCTTTAGTATGATAGGATAGAGTCGTTGTTCCATGGTTGTTCAGCCTGATCAGTCAACGTTTCGTAGCTATTTGCTCTTCTTCGGTGGGCAGATGGTTTCGCTTCTCGGATCATCTATCGCTCAGTTTGTAGTAATTCTGTGGGTGACTTTGACAACTGGCAGCGCGTTTCTGACCTCGATGGCGGCGTTTGCGGGTCTCGTGCCCATGGTGCTGCTCATGCCCGTGGCCGGAGTGCTCGTGGACAGAGCGGATCGCAGGCGATTCATAGCCATCGTGGATTTCATACAGGCGATGACAACCGTTGCATTGATTCTGGCCTTCTGGACTAATTTTGTTTCGATCTGGGTTGTGCTTGCCCTGATTGGACTTCGAGGAGTATGCCAAGCCTTTCATTTGCCTGCCGTCAACTCGATCGTTCCCGCAATGGTACCGAAAGTTAAGCTGAGCCGGATGAACGGGCTCAACTTTGTTCTATTTGGGGCTATACAGCTGGCAGCTCCCGCAACGGCAGCACTGCTGCTTCTGTTCGCCAGTGTTGACCAGATTTTGTGGTTAGATCCAATTACGTTTCTTGCGGCACTGGCAGCTTTGCTTGTCGTAAGAATCCCCCGTGTGAACGCGGACAAGCCAAAAGGCTCTTTTCGAAAAGACTTTGCCGAAGGACTGGGTTTCATAATTCACAAACATGGTCTAGTGCCTCTGTTTGTGCTGGCCACCGCGCTGAATTTTCTGTTAGCGCCTCTTTCAGGACTGATCTCATATTTCATCATATACGATCATCTTGGCAACGCTTCAATGCTGGCTCTAGTGCTGACAAGCTTACAGGGTGGCATTCTAGTTGGAGGACTAGTTATGTCTATACTGAAGGACATAAAAAGGAAGATCAAAATGAGCCTCGTCTTTGTGCTGGCGATCTTCCTCGGATACGTCATAGTAGCATTGGCTCCTGTGGGCAGCTTCTGGCTTCTAGCAGCAGCTGTAGCTGCAATGGGCCTTGCGCTGGCCCCCGCGAACGTGTTGATTACCACGGTAATCCAGACAATCGTGCCCCTGGAAATGATGGGACGGGTGGATTCAGCTTCATCCTCAATTTCGAGTGCTGCAACGCCCATAGGGTTTCTACTTTCAGGAGTACTTGTAGGCTTTGTTGGCACCAACAACCTGTTTCTGGCTTGCGCCATAGCAGGAATTGCACTCGTCGCCATTTCACTGCTTTTCACAGACGTAGCCTCAGTAGACCAACCCGCACCACAAGACAGCTAACAACCCACCGCGCGCGCGAGCATCTACGGAACTGCGGTCAGGCTGAAAAGATAGCGCGTGCAAGTACGTGTTTTTCTTCTAGAAGATCTCTCCAAAAATCTCATCTCTAAACCAAGCAATTATCATTTGTGAACATTATTCTATCAAAGTTTCTCGAAAAAGACAGATATGCAAAACTGTATTCGCGCGCTTCTTCTGGAGTTTTCTTCTATAATATGGTACGACAAACATTAAATTGCGGGCGACTGCTAAACCGCATTAGCGGAGACGGTTGATTTGTCTGTCAACAGATTCTGGACAATTGTGCTTATCCTACTAACTCTTGCTGCGTTTATGGCGACAATCAAGACTCAGACAGTGAAAGGTTGGGATGGAACCGTGTACATAAGAGCAAATGGAGACGTTGATCCTCCCGGGGCGCCACTTTTGAGAAGTGGCAGTCTGTACATTCAGACTAATCACATTAACTGCGAGGGCGTTGACGGCATTGTAATCGAAAAGGACGGTGTTGAAGTTGATGGAGACGGTTACCGCATCAGGGGCCCTGGCTGGGATGAGTCCGGCATATATCTATATGGAAGAAGCAACGTCACGTTGAGGAATGTGAATGTTGGCGGCTTTGTTACGGGGATAGACGCGTTTTTTTGCTCCGCTTTGTACGTGCTTGACAGCCGCCTTGCGGGAAACGTTGACGGTTTAGACTTTCACCATTCTTCAAACACGACGGTTTCCGGAAACACAGTGCTAAATAACTTCGAGATGAACATCCTCTTGAGCAACTGCACAGGCTTCTCAGTAATTGGGAACAACGTGACTCATGGCGCTTGCGGAATTGCAGTGTCGGATTCTTCACGCAACACAATCTCTAGAAACAATTTCACTTCAAACACGGTTGACGGGATTTCGTTTACTCAAGCTAACTACACAGAAGTGAACGCGAATTCGCTAACTAAGAACAAGTGCGGTATGGAAATCCAGAACTCGTGGCATATCACAATTCGCGAATGTCTCGTCAAAGACAATAATGAAAGCGGCATTTCGCTGAAAGACTGTCATTTTAGCAGCTTGGTCGAAAACGAGATAAAAGACAACAATCTGGGCGTATACCTGGGCTCCTCAGATTCAAACACGCTAAGGGAGAACAACATTAGTTCCAACAGCATGGAAGGCGTATATCTGAACTCGTCAAGCTTCAACACGTTGACTTTTAACCTGCTTGCAAACAACATATACGGGCTTAGGCTCCGATATTCCTCAATAACCAATTTGATACGTGGCAACAACTTGGCACAGAACACCCAATATGGCGTAAGTCTCTACACAAACTGCGCGGGCAACACAATTCGCGAAAACAGCATAGCCAGCAGTTACTATGGCTTGTGGCTTGGAGCATCATCAAACAACACAATCTACCACAACAACATAATCAACAACACAAACCAAGCATACGGCGTAGGAATCTCTAACAACTTTTGGGATGATGGCTATCCTTCAGGCGGAAACTACTGGAGCGACTACTTCGGCATTGATGAAAAAAGTGGCGTGAATCAAGATCAGCCCGGAAGCGACGGAATAGGAGATACCCCCTACGTAATTAACCCTTCAAACACAGACCACTATCCGTTCATGTGGGCGCACAAACACGACATCGCCATCAAAGGTTTGTTGACATCAAAAACAGTAGTCGGGCAGGGCGGCACAGTCTTCGTCAACGTAACCGTGACCAATCCTGGAGACTATAGAGAAGTCTTCAACGTCACAATATCAGTGGGACGATTAATCTACACCACTATCGCCCACTTCCACAATGTGACATTGGATCCGGGAAAAGGAACAATATTGAGTTATAGCTGGGACACCGCGGGTTGGTCGTGTTGGAACTACACCGTTAGCACCTATGCATCCCAAGTTCCAGGGGAACCAGACATAGACAACAATTACCCTCCAAACCCGAAGCACCTGCTCATCACCATTCCTGGAGACTCGAACGGAGACAAAACAGTCAACATTCTGGATCTAATCCTGGTAGCCAACCATCTCGGTCACATCGCCGGCGGCGGACACACCCGATACTCGCCAGAATGGTACAAATGCATGAACACGGACATTCAGGGAGACAACTTTCACAACGTTTTAGACTTAATAATCTGCGCAAATCACTTGGGACAAAGCTGGTAACCGCCGCGCTCGTGGTTGCCATAACGTAAACAGTCTCGCACCCACCAAAATTGAAAGTTGACCGATACGAATCGAAGAAAGAGTCTTGAGTGACCGGCATCGAGTTTCTCACGTCGTTCAACGGTTGACCTGCGATATTTATGTCGCCCGCGCGATATGTGAAAAAACACCAAAGTGGTTAAGAATACGCGCGCGCGATTTGATGAATACTTCTAATGATAGAAAATGATTGATTCTGCGCGTGTTTGACAAGAAAAAGTGGGAAAGTCGGCTAATTCATCAGTGTGCGAGCACTGGTGCCGATGGTGTTGAGCCACTTAGCGGATACCAGCCAACGAATGACCCTGCGGCATCCATTACATATCCGTGCCAAAGCGAGTTTCCATCCATGCCGCGAACGACTATGTCAAGATCTATCCCATTGTATATCGTGACGCCTGGCGCATCACAGGTTGCTCCCGGCAGACTATTCCAGCTTCCCCACGAATCTGTTAAAGCAGCGTATTCTCTGGAGTAAATTCCATCGTTCCCTCCTCTCACTACGAGATAAAGGCTGTCGGTATTCTGCTTGGCCGCCAAAGCCGGCTTCGAAGGTGTAAAGCCAGAAATCCACGTCCAGTCTTTGACGACACTCGGGGTCCCTGCAATATCAATTATCGTGTGCCACAGGCTCGTGCCGTCCATCCCGCGAACAACTATGTGGAGGTTGTTGCCGAGCAGGGCCGCAGCCGGACTGTCACATGTGCTTCCTACCGTAACACAATTCCAGACGTCCCAAGAGGCACCATCGTAGGTTCTAAAGTATATTCTGTCGTCGCCTCCGCGAACCACAAGGCAAAGCTTGTTTTCACTCGCAGCCAATGTGGGCTGTGACGGTGTGTACCCGCTGATCAGCGTCCAACCTGAGAAGTCGGTCGTCGCAAGATCAACATAGCTATGCCAGAGACTGTATCCATCCATGCCGCGAACAACTATGTGAAGCTCGTTTTGGAAAATGGCTGCCGCAGGAGCGTCGAGAGTCGATCCTGGCAAGACGTTCCAGCCTGCCCACGAACCATCGTAACTGCGATAGTATATTCCGTTGTCCAATCCGCGAACAACAAGGTACTCGACAGCCTCGGCAGTTGAAGCTGCATATTTCAAGTCATGACTGGTGAAGTCGTAGTAACTTATGTGTGGGTTTCCAGAGGCGTCAAGATCAATCGAAGAATACAGGCCAACGGCGCCGGCTGAGTCTACAGTCTCCAGGCGCCAGCCTGCTCCAGTCCACCTTGCACATCTGAGGGCGCCATCACCTGCATAGTAGTAGCTTATGTATGGATGATCCCAACCGTCAAGGGCCAACGAGGAATACATTCCTACGCTGCCAACAGAATCTACAGTCTGTATGTTCCAAGGAAAAGCCTTCTTTGCGTACTTGATGTCAAAGTTGGTGCCATCATAGTAGCTTATGTGCGGTTCGTCCCAACTGTCAAGTTTCAAGCATGCGAACTTGCCGACGTTACCAGCAGAATCCACCGTCATGGTCGTCCAATCGCTTCCAGTCCACTGTGAGTACTTGAGGTCTCCGTTGGTTGCATCATAATAACTTATACATGGGTTTCCAGAAGTATCAATAGCCAATGAGCTGTACATTCCGACGTTGCCAATAGCATCCACAGTTTGAAGGGTCCATCCGCTTCCAGTCCACTCGGCGAGTCTGAGGTCGTCATTTGTGTTATCATAGTAGCTGATGTATGGATAGTCGGAGCTGTCAAGAGCCAACGACGAGTACATGCCAATGTCCGCGGCATCCATCAGACTCTGAATGTCCCAAGCGGTTCCATTCCACTTTGCATATTTGAGGTCGCCATTCGTGTCATCATAGTAACTTATGTGCGGGTAGTTCGAACTGTCAAGAGCCAACGAAGTGTACTCGCCAACGTCACCACTGGAGTCCACGGTTTCTCTGCTCCAAGCGCTTCCAGTCCACTTTGCATATTTGAGGTCGCCGTTTGTAGCATCATAGTAACTTATGTGCGGGTTGCCCAAGCTGTCAATCGACAGTGAAGTGTATTGGCCAGCCGCATCGGTAGAGTCCACGGTTTGTAGGCTCCAGCTTGCTCCAGTCCACTTCGCATATCTCAGGACGCCATTTGTGTAGTCGTAGTAGCTTATGTGTGGGTTTTCCGAGTCGTCAAGAACCAGCGAGGTCTGCCAGCCAACGACGCCAGCTGAGTCCACCGTCTGCACACTCCAGCTTGCTCCAGTCCACTTCGCATACTTCAAATCGCCATTGGTCGTATCGTAGTAACTTATGCATGGATCCCCAGAAACATCAAGCGCTAATGAAGTGTCGCTACCAACGACGCCAGCTGAGTCCACCGTCTGCACACTCCAGCCTCCGCCCGCCCAACTCACATACCTCAACTCGCTATTCGTGTCGCCATAATAGCTTACGCATGGATGTTGAGCACCGTCAAGCTCTAACGATGTATACCTTCCAACATTCCCGGAAGAATCTAGGGTAAGTATCCACCAGCTGCTACCGATCCATTGCGCATATTTGAGGTCGCCATTAGTCGCATCGTAATAACTTATACATGGATTTTCGGAATCATCAACAGCTATAGACGTGTATTTGCCAACATCACCAGCGGAGTCCACGATCAGCACACTCCAGTCCATTCCAGTCCACCAAGCACATCTTAGGTTTCCGTTGGTTGCATCATAATAGCTTATGCGCGGATAATCCAGGCTGTCTAGATCTATGGATGTGTATTCACCAACATTAACGCCAGAAGAAGGGTCGACAGTCTGAACTGCCCAGCTGCTACCAATCCATTCTGCACATTTCAAGTCGCCGTTTGTTGCATCGTAGTAGCTAATGTGTGGATAGCCCGAACTGTCAATAGCCAACGAAGAATACTGGCCGACTACGCCAGCTGAGTCAACAGTCTGTATGCTCCAGCTTGCTCCAGTCCACTTCGCATACTTCAGATCGCCTTTGACATTGTCGTAGTAGCTTATGTGTGGGTTTCCCGAGTTGTCAAGTGCCATTGACGTGTACTTGCCGAGATCACCACCGGAATCCACAATCTGGGTGTTCCACATTGGCGCCTTCACTGGCTGTGTCCAAAGAAGAACCGTTGAGATCAACAAAACTAGGAATAATATACTGTGAATTTTTTTCATGTTATGACCTCGCACCATAGGTTCAATCGATCGTCGCGCGCGCGAATGTACTATATTTGAAATCGGAAATAAGACTTGTGGAGAAATCTTCTACCGCGTGCGCGTGTCACTGTTTTAGAACTGTTGTTTGAAGACTATCATCCGGCGCTATGTCCGAGGCGTCGGAAACCAGCTCGTCACCGCTGTACCGCTCAAAAGTACTCAGAACAAACCACTGGATCTCTTTTGCAATCTGAAGCTCATCAAACGACGCTTTGACCACTATTGAGTTCTGGCTGTACTCAACCGAAAGTGGCTGTGCAGCTGACTCCCCCAACTTCACTGAACAAGCGCGCATATTGGAGGAATTGAACTCTACACACACTTCGTAAGAGTCGAGATCACCATTATCCAACATCAGAGTCAAGTTGTACTGAGCGAAACCATCATCACCAAGATCAGTAACCGGATCTCTCACCTCTATCGTTATCGTTAGATTCTTTCCTTTTGCCTCCAGTGCCGCGTGGACTATATCTATCACGCCAGGATAATCCGTTCCCACAGTTAACTCCACATCATTGGCAGGGTCGCTAATCTCACCCTGATTAGGGTTTCCCACAAGAAAAATGTATAGAAAGACGGAGCCCAAAAGTGCAGCAACCATTGCTGCTCCTATAATGACCAATTTCAGTCGTCTTGACTTCTTTGCACCTGCTTGCTCTTCCATGCTAAGCCCAACCTACAAGGCGCAATATAACAGTTGTCTTTGTTAGAGCGCACTTGTTGATCCTCGAAAACGGTTCAGCTTCAGATTATGTGAATTATCGCTTCGTCTACAGAACGTAAGGCGTAGTTACACAAGAAGAGCATTACGAGTGTGATTATTAGAATCTTGAGAATCTGAGAACTTTTACTTCTTCTGAAGATGCTTCTTTTTCCCTCAATCTTGCTGACGACCCAACAAAGCCCCAGTGCCGCTGGAATTTGAACTGGAATCAAATAGATCAAGCGATAAAAGAACGGGTCAGGAGAAACGAAAAGCAATGCCAAAGAGGGAATAGCAACCCACAAGAGCAAAATTCTGTTGAACCTTTTTGAAACGTCGAGCATCAAAAAAATGCCGCAGATGGCCAGAGCAAACAGCAGAGGATTTCCGAAAAGACCGCCCAAGTAAGTCCGAACCATTGATTCGAGACTGTTATGCAAGTTGAGCAGGTTCAGAACCCCAGTGCTCGATGGGGCTGAAAAAAGGGTCGCCGCACTACTGCTAACACCTTTTCCAACAGGCGACAACGTGTAAGCAACAAAAAACAAGGCGTTCGCCGTCAAGAACCAGACCAGAGATTTTCCTTCAAACTTGTATCCCGCTTCCTTTCTCAGAAAAATCCAGACAAAATAGGAGAAGATCACTGCAATCATAACGTACCACGTGTAGGGATGCGTAAGCAGCACAACTGCCCCCATTATGCTCGATATGAGCATGTAGCTCCAATTGCCTTTCTCAAAGCTCTTCAGCATAAGAGCCAGCAAAATCAGAATCTCTATTATAGCCAGCCAATTCGCAACGTAGTAGGCGAACACGCCCACGGTAGTATGAAATGAGAAGGAAGACAGAAACGATGAAGTCAAAGCCAGACGTGCATTTCCGCTCCCCAACTTCACAAACCAAAAAACAACCAGGCCAAGAAACACCGAAAGCAACACGGGTACAATTCTGATGACGATTTCCGGCGCCAAACCAAATGTGCTCTTGAGAAAGTATAACGACAGATGGGAGAACGGTCTGTCAGTTCCAAAAGCCATCCATGGCCCCCTCTGCATCATATCCTTCAACACAGCATAGTAATCAAAGGAGTCTGCCCCCACCAAGGTTGAGGTCGAAAAATGAACAAACGAGAAGCAAGTTGTAAAAAACGACGTCAATTGCGAAAGGACTAGACCAACAATCAAATGTCTACTGCTCAGATCCGAACTTGCGTTATGAGAGTTCGAATGGACTCTTTTCTCGATTTCAACTATCCAGTTTTTCAGAGCCGAAGTTCTGGAAAGAACACGCTTCAGAACTGGGACCCATACCCAGCTAAACAGAAAGGAAAAAAGCAACAAGGGTGTTAACGGATAGAACAAACTGAAGAATTGAAGATCAATCCAGGGAAACTTCCAACGCAGTGAAGAGCCAAAGGCAACTTCATAATCAAAAGCGTTCCAGACCCAGGACAAAAGAGACAAGAGCTCGATAGTTATCAGGAAGGCTGCAACACACGCCAAAATAGACACAGTGGACTTTTCCTTGTCAGAATAGAGGTAGCCATTACCATAATGAATTGAAAGCCCCAGCACGACAAAACCCAAGGGAATAGCAAAAACCAAGCCAATATCATTGTTAACAATTATACCTGCAAGCGAGACAAACGAAAGAAGGCCAGGCAAAATCGTCCAACGTGGAAAATTCAGATCCAACAACGTATTCAGAAGAAACATCTCTACTATCATAACCAAAAGTGTGACGCTCCAAACCCACAAGTCTAGAGAAGGAGAAAAGATCACAATATCGACGATCTCGTGTGAATAGAAGTAGTAGAATCTAATGCCCAGCAGATTGACTAACTTGATAAACCCGAAGAACGCGTTGACGGACGAAGCCAGAGTAATCAGAAAGTAGTTCAGCATCAAGCCTGAAATCGGTTTTGACATTGTTCATTTCGAAGCTTAGTAGCCACAACCAAAATAAAAGCTTGTCTAGATACACAGCAAACCGAGCGCGGAATCGATTGTCAACACACCTCCATAGAGGATTATTCTAGAAGAAAGCTCCAGAAAGTCTTAAGAGGACAATTACCGAACTAAGTTTAAGAGGTTTAATCTAGTGAGAACTCGGACAATCTATATCATAGCCATATTATGCGTCCTAATCGGCGCAACAGCTTTCTCCATGATACAACTTGCAACTAGCTCCTCACATTCCCTGGGAAACTTCGTCCTGTCAGCCAGCGGCACTGCTTACGATCCTAAGCATCACGAAAAAGTCGATGTAATTCTGACAGTCACTGGAACAGCTCACGGCAAGCAGAAAGTTGTAATAAACATCGTTGCGAGAGGAGGATCCGCACAGGTGGAAAACTACGGAACATTTGCACTAATAAAGGGGCACGGGCTCCTAATCCAGCGTTGCCACTTCGCCTTCTTACACATCAAGGTTACGGGCGGCTACTACGGGGGACAAACAACCAACTGGAACCTGCGTGGGCACGTAGGAGTTCTGCAAAACAACGCGTGGCCCGTGACTCTGTCAGCAGACAGAATTAGGCTTCCCGCTCAAGGTGCACGAATATTGCACGGTCTATTTCTGAGAGGAACAATAGCACTCAACTGACAAATTTGCTACAATCTTTTGAAGGCTCCAAACTACGCGTGCCTCTACCGGCTCAAAGAATGGAAGACAGAATAGGACCCTACGAGAATGTTCTAGACAGATACTAGCGCGCGCTTACGTTTAAATGGTTAAATCAGTTTCTGTTCCACAAAGCTGAGTTTGGAGATCTGAACAAGAATGGCTGAACCTGCCCCAGACGCAAATGTGTCATTGCGTAAAGTCACGGCAAAGACCGTCAATGTAATATGCAATTTGAGTGTCTCGGATAACCAAAAATTGTTTGTAGCTCCAAATGCTTTTTCGATTGCCCAAGCTCATTTTTGCAGGAATGCTTGGTTCCGCGCGATATATGCTGGCGAGACACCAGTCGGTTTCGTCATGTTGCATGAGAACCCTAAACGTGGGACGTATTACTTGTGGCGATTTATGATTGATGCCAAATACCAAGGCAAAGGCTATGGACGCAAGGCGCTCGACCTTGTGATAAAACGGGTGAAAAAGAAACCCAAGGCGAAGGCTCTCACTTTATCCGTCGTTAGAGCCGAATGCGGCCCCGAGATCTTCTACAAAAAGTTCGGCTTTGATTTCACCGGCAAAATCGAATATGGAGAGCACGAAATGAAGCTCAGCTTCTAGCACGCGCGCTAGTGCTGCGTCCGAATTGCCCAGAAGCGTATCAGTTCCATACGGTCCAAATGAAATGTCACTATACAAGTGGTTCACCAAAGGCGGCGATGGAGCGGTCATTATCTGGAAAGTTATCCGCATGATTGTTGTGCTGCCGTTGAAGCGCACGCACAAACATGCTCCTAACCGTGCGTCAGCGCGCGTTTGTGAAATGCTTATTAGTTGTATGAAGCAAGTGGTAAATGGTGTGGAGACTTTGACAGAAGGATTTGTCCGCACGTTCCCCGCATCGTTTGTGTCTCCAGCCAGGATGAAACACACCTGTGCGAGTTTCTAGATATACTAAGCGTCGAATCCTTGAACTTTGGTTAGAAGGCCGAACTCGCGATGCCATAGCTCAGGAACTCGGAGCTCCGAGAACCACAGTCAACGAACTCATAAGCATCCTTCCAGAAAACTTGAAGGAGTTTCGCAAATTAGCCGCGCGGCCGGACACAGCAGAGCTACTAACTGAACAGAAGAAACAGAACACAACCATTGCTAAACTGAACACCACAATCAAGGAGCTAGAAACTAAGCTTGAGGAAGCAGAGAAGAACCTGGAAACTGCAGGCAACACGATTGAAGCATCTCGAGTCAGCAAAATGAAGGACCAAGGGCGACCGATAATTCTGGGGGAACCAAGAAACCGAATCATGCCAAAGCCAAGCCAAGAGATTCAGCAGAAATCAGAACGAAAACACTATCTGGTTGCAGCGGGGTCAAAAGTGACACTGCTAATGCGCAGGGTCAAGCCTGCAAAAGAAGACAAGCAGTGACAAAGCGCGCGTTAGCCGAGACCCCTTGAACTCTCGTCTATCATTAGCACGCGCTATATCCAATCAACGTGCTTAGACGTGCGCGTGCATTAGCTTTCGCGCGCGCTATATTTATTTTAATAATCCATTACTCAAAGACTATAAAGTGCATTTGACCTGGTTGGCGAGAATCACTTTGACAGAAGATCTTACTGCAGCGAGAATTGCCAGGGGCTCCATCTACCTTACTTTCCAGAACGTTGTCTCCACTCTAATCGGCGTGGTAGGCTTTGCCTTCATGGCGAGAATTATAACAGAAGAAGAGATGGGCGTGATAGCTGGCGTAGCGCTGCTAACGTCTCTAGTCCAGTTGGCCTCGGACTTTGGTTTGAATTCTTCCATTGCTAAACATGTTTCTGAAATGGAAGGCAGAGGACAAGACCTGTCTAGAACGGTCATCTCTGCCGTTGCCTTCAGGATACCAGTGTGCATTCTGCTGTCGTCGCTCATGTTTTTCTTCTCTTCAGACATTTCCTTAATCTTGTTTAAGACAAATGTGTATGCGCTTGCGATCAGCCTGTTGTCTCTTGACGCAGTCCTGTTGTCTCTGACGCCTTTGCTTAGCAACGTTCTGTTGGGGAAAGGTAGGATGCGAAGCATTGCTTTCTTCGGCATATGGGCTGTCGTGGCGAGGTGGTTTTCCATAACTGTCCTTCTTCTCGCTGGACTGGGCATAGACGGTATAGTATTAGGATGGATTTTGGGAGATTTGGCCCTGTTGCTGATGCTGACGTTTCGCGTCAGAAAACTTGTTTCCCTAAAAAGAGCCCAACCTCTAGGAAAACACATTCTGCCGCTCTTGAAATTTGCATTCCCTCTCTACGTTGCTTCCGCCGTCTCCTTCGTCTACACTTGGTACGACAAGGCCATAATCCTTGCCTACTTGCCACTTTCCGACCTAGGCATATACAACATTGCGTTCTTGGCCTTCTCCGTCTTAGCAACCATATCCGGGGCTCTGGGCGCGGCACTGCTTCCATTCTACGGCAAAGCCTACGGCCAAAGCGACCACCAGGCAATAAGCTCAGGCGTAAAACGCGCCAGCAAATACGGAATCCTAGTTTTGTTTCCGCTGGCTCTAGGACTGGCAGCCGCATCAAAACCAACACTCGCTCTCTTTGCAGGCTCGCGATACTCAACAGGTTGGACCGCACTTGCCGTTCTCGCACTCTTCGGTCTAGTCTACGGAATAACACCAGCCCTGAGCAATCTCCTACTAATCTACGGCAAAACAAAAACCATTCTCCTGCTAAGCTTCATCCCCGTCGTCTCAAGCCTAGCCTTGCTGCCACTGATCTGGGTCTCAGGCCTAATCGGCCTGGCAATAATGAAAGGCACAAGCCTACTCCTAAGCCTCATACTAACCATCTACTTCCTAAACAGAACAGTCAAAATGCAAATCGACAAGCCAACCCTCACAAAAGTCCTCACCGCCTCCACAATGATGGCCACCATTGTCCTAGCCCTTCAGCTTGCACTTTATAACAGCCGCCTGCTGCCGCTATACATTCTCGCAGGCGCCGTCACCTACATAGCACTTGTCAGAACCCTGAAAGTCTTCGACAAAGAAGACATTCAACTCATAAGACAGGTTATGGGAAAAACAGCCGCAAAAAATGCGGCCAAAATCCTTGGTGTTTCAAGCGAGCCTGTCCGGACTGAAAAATAGCACGCGCATTGAATTCTGGCCTGTGAATGAAAAAAGATATATCGCCAAACAATCGAATGACTTGTCATGACAGGGAGAGAATCGAGCCCGTTTATTCCAACCGTAGTAACGCTCGTTGCAGTTATCTGCTGGGCTGGATTCATGTTGTTGCACATAGTGTTTTGGTCGTCAAGCTTTGACTTGTTCCAGAACATCGCCATAATCGGTCTCTCCATAGTCGTGGCTGCCTGCGTTATAGGTCTCATGTGGGTGTCCTGGCTATTTAGGCACGATTAGCCCAAAGCATAGATCAACCCCCATGCGCTTTCTATTTCTCGTTCCATCAGTACTTTGTTTCTTCTTCCGCGCGCATTTTTTCTTTTTGATGTAGAGGGGAGATTCTCCCCTCTCAGTGTTTTCTTCTGTACGAAGGTTCCATAAGTCAAATAAGGTTGCCTAGGCAACTGGTTTTTCAGTAGATTTTGAATGACAAAGGAGAAGTGAAAAGATTGATTAATAGAAAAGTAGGATTCGCGGTTCTAACCATGGCGTGTTTGACGGCTGTGTTGTTGGTTGTGACTCCGACAAGGAGTGGCAATCTGAGTGGAGGAGCATTTGATCAGCTCCCGAGTCTGAACACCAACGAAGCGACCGCACAATACGACAGCGGCTGGCTCGACATCACCGACAAATGTGGACAATACTTCAACTTAATCCACGACCTGAACAGTACAGACATTACAGTGGACATACAAGGAAAAGCCAGAGTAGACGGCGGGGTCCACCAGAGAAACATAGGCGGAACAGGCTACACCCCAGGATGGAGCGCGACATACGGAGGAACAAACTATGATTACGCGTACTCTATGGTCAAGACTGCAGACGGTGGGTACGCATTAGCAGGCAGCACAGATTCATTCGGTGCTGGCTTGGCTGATGCTTGGCTGATTAAGACCGATGCAAATGGCATTATGCAGTGGAACAAGACGTATGGAGGAACAAGCTATGATTACGCGTACTCTGTTGTTCGGGCAGGTGATGGAGGATACGCACTAGCAGGAATTACCGAGTCTCTCGGTGCTGGTGGCTACGATTTTTGGCTGATTAAGACTGACGCGAACGGCATTACGCAGTGGAACAAGACGTATGGAGGAACAAACGGTGAATATCTGCACTCTATGGTTCAAACTGCAGACGGAGGGTACGCATTAGCAGGCGAAACAGAGTCTCTCGGAGCTGGCATGAGTGATTTTTGGCTGATCAAGACCGATGCGAACGGCATTATGCAGTGGGGCAGGACATACGGAGGGACACAAGATGACTATGCGAGTTCATTGGTTCAGGCGGTTGACGGTGGGTACGCGCTAGCAGGTTATACAGAATCTTTTGGTGCTGGTGGCGGTGATTTCTGGTTCGTAAAGACTGATGCGAGCGGAAACGCACGGTGGAACATGACGTATGGAGGAGCATATGACGACTGGGCGGGTTCTGTTGTTCAGACGGTCGATGGAGGATACGCGCTAGCAGGCTCGACGTACTCTTTAGGTGCTGGCATCAGTGATGCTTGGCTGATTAAGACCGATACTAATGGTTCGATGCAGTGGGGCAGGACGTATGG
>Ga0209253_10001655_pt1 | contig 19601 bp, 33 predicted proteins | sample FrelakmetBRP12BR_FD_187145 | JGI IMG/M metagenome (GOLD analysis project Ga0209253, IMG submission 187145) | Freshwater lake sediment microbial communities from the University of Notre Dame, USA, for methane emissions studies - BRP12 BR (SPAdes)... | ecosystem: Environmental > Aquatic >... | reverse complement strand
CCCCCCCCCTAGTTACCAAGCGTAGCCAGGAGCAGACCATCGTTACGACGAGCAGCGAGCAGCGACGAGCAGGCCAGTGATGGTGCATCGTTGCGACGAGTATGCTATCGGCATGTTAGTTACTGTAAGTTACGACGAGTTACCAGATTATGTTAAATGCTACGCGTACACAGCAGGCTGCGGCGGATCGGCGGGGAAATCGTCGCTTGGAGACCTTTAGCAACGCTGAGTCAACCTTGAGCGATCCGCAGTAGTCATGAGTCATCCTTGAGTAACATAGGGCAACGGATAGCCGCGCATGATACCCACAAGGGAATGTATTGGGTGTAAAACAGTGTGTTATCGTAAACCCTTGTTTTTATTATCCTTATACTCTTATACCCTTTATACCCTTAGAATAATAATTAATACAGTATAAATATAGTAGTAGTATATAACATATATATAGTATAATACCCCTGTCTGGAGCCGGGGAGTAGGAGATTCTTAGGGTATGACGGGGTTTTTGCGTAGATTGAGCATTGGCGCGGCTTCCCGAACAACCCTGATATGTGGGTATATTGGGGTGTGGCGGGGTAAATTGGGTAAATTGTGCGTAGTATAATTACCGTAATGTCGCGTAACCTAGTTTTATAATGTTACCGAAAGTTTTAAATAACGCTTGACAAGTTACGATAAGTTATAGTAAGATGAAATCACACTAACGAAAGGAGTAATAAAATGATTGCACATATCTGGAAAGTTAAAAGCGGCTGGTTGTTGGAGTTGGCCGAAGGTACCACGCAAGCTGGCCACGGTATCATTGGTACAGCTAGTTTTAAAAGTAAAGTGTCAGCAAAACAAGCGGCGCGGTTGGCTAACGCTAAACCCTGGAATTACTAGAGAGGACCGAATTATGGAATTTCACTATGTTGTGGCTTTTGATAACACCATTCTAGCCGTTTATGGCAAGGCGTTACGTGAGGACGCATTTGCAAACGCTGCACGGCATCGCTTGAATGGTACACCGTGCGAAGTGTTTACAAAGGCGGGTAAACGGCAGTATACCCGCGAACAATTTAAACGATAGAGAAAGGAGTAATAACCATGATTACCATCGTAACGAAACACCTTAAAGCAGCCGTAACCCATAGTGCCGTTAAAGACGTTCGCTATTACCTGAATACCGTGTGCCTGCGAATTACGGCAGATAGTCGCGTTTTTCTCATGGCAACGGACGGACACCGTGCGTTTATCGGCAGGATCGACGCGCCGTTGTGGTCTGCCGATCCAGTAATCGGGCCTGTTGACCTGTTAATCCCAGCGGATAGCGTTAAAGCTGCCGTTAAGACTAAAGACGAGTTGTTGCGCCTGGATGCGCTTCCAGATGGCCGATATATGCTGGGTAATACGGTATTCGCTGCCGTCGATGGCGAGTTTCCCGACATATCGCGCGTTGTCCCTGATACCTTGTCGGGCGATGCGGGCCAGTTTAATCCGGTATACCTGGACGATGCGAATCAGTCGCTAATAACCTGGCACGGCAACAAGAAGCACGACAATTACCTGTTACAGAACAATGGCAACAGCTCGGCGGTCATGGCGGGCGATTCGGCGTTTGTCGTCGTCATGCCGATGATCGCGCGCTTGTTATTAACTGGCTCCACGTTTAAGTCTGAATAACCATGATAGTTAATCTAACAGACAAGGGTGCGCGATTCAGTCGCACCATTCCGATACATACAAGGCGTATTGGCTCGATGTGTGACCATGACGGCGCCAACCCAATGGCGCTGGTGCTGGATAACGCCGGGCAGTATCACGGCGCGAAGGATGGGTACCTGATACCACTGGATCAATACGCGGTAGCCGTTGCGCTGGCGGTTGCTATCGAGCGCGACGCACCCAGCCATAGTGGCTATAAATTGCGAGCTGTGAATCTGGATGACAATACCGTTCGCGTGTTGCGTAATTATGCCGCTGGTAACTTATCAGCTGGTATCCGTAAAGCTGCACTGTTAATTAAACCATAGGAGATTATATATTATGAGCAATGACGTATACACAGAGAACCTAGCTGATTTCGGATCACGCGAACGTAAAATGTTGGCCGAAATATTGGCGCACCCTTTACCGGAAGGTTTCAACGATGACGAAGTACGAGCTGCAATGAATCGAAATTCCGGTTATGTGTTTCTGGTTAATTCCGACTATCAGTGTGCCATGATGAATGGCGATACGCTTGAGATATTTCACTCAACACCATACGAAGGCCACGAAGGGTTTTTAACTGATCTGCTAAAAGAATATACGCCTGATGATTTGAACAGTGATGACGTAGAATATTTGCGCCAAGCTGCTGAAAATGAAGGCGCAGAACTGCCAACCGCTTGGCGTGAGGAGTAACCCACCATGACGCTATCCGCTAAACCAATAGTCCCCGGCTTCTGTTACCAGGTAACATTCAACGGTGCCGATCATGTCGTATTTTGTGCCAATGCCGCCAGCGCCATCATGATCGTCGCCGGATACCTGGATCTGTACGCATGACAATCACACTAGCAGAACCCCGCGCAGCGCACAGTGTTAGCGGGCGTACGCATCTGGCGCCGATAGGGTGCACACTGGCAGAGCATAAGCGCAGCGTGCAGGCGCGATACGGCACACTGCGCGGGGTGCGTTTGCGTGAATTACCGGCTGGCACTGTATTGATGAGGGTGGGTGGTGCGGGTGGATTCTGGAAAGTGATCGAAGCACATAACTTGAGGAGTAATGATAATGCGCGAAAACGAAGCACTATTAAAACTGTTGGCTACCAATACAACGGAAGGCCCGCGTGATGCCGATGATCTGCTGGCGTGCCTGAAGGCGTTAAGCATGACGGCGGCAGTGTGGCAGATGGAAGCCATCATCGAGCGCCTGGCAGGGATGGACGAACTCGAAGCCGATAATGGGCAGATGGCGGATACGCTCACCATGCAGGAGGAGGAAATTAAAGACCTTGAGGCGCGGATTAAAGACCTTGAAGCCGAACTGGAGGATTAATCATGCGAACCTTATACACGCTGTATATCAAAGGGCAACCCGTGCAAGTATGGGGCGATTCGCGCGTTCAGGCGTTTGAATACTACCGGCGGAAACATCGTGTGGACGCGCTGATTGCTGCGGAGTGTCGATCCGATATTAATTGGGACATGCGAATGGCGCCGAATAAATACGCGCGTCCCAGCGGGGAATTATTCGGAACAATCCGCGAATATGAGCCCGACGATCCGCTGCCAGTGTTTACCACTAGCGAGCGGATCGTCATTGTAGTGTGCGTCCTGTTCCTGCTGTTCTTCGCGCTGCCCGATTTCCTCGCGTGGTGCAACGGGCAGCCACCTGTGCCCGTCACGCTCGGGCATTAAACGCCAGCACAGAGGCCGGTGGAGCCACTGCCGCGCCTCGTTGCGCTTCCTCATAGGCTCGTACCGCTTCAATCCCTTGCATCTGGCTGGTTGAATGGCCACAGCGCACATATAACCGTGGCTTGACCGTCGGGCCGTCGGGCATGACCGGATTATTAACCCGACCATCTGTGCTGGCTAGTCCTGGATGCACACAGTAGCCCATGCCGGTTAATAGGTCACGCCGTTTATTGCGGGCGATGGTCACGTTCAATTCTTTGAGCAGCACGTCGAGGTAATGCGTGCTAATCCAACCACCCTTGAAGCCGGGGCGCTCCTGGTCGCAGGCGTGCTCGATCTCCTGTTCAACCGGACTTCGGCTAGCGGTAATGGCTTCCTCCGTGCTACTGGTGCGCGGCGCCCTATGGCAACGGGTAGCCGGGTTGAGCTCATCCGGTATCTGGTACGAGCGCAGGTACTCGTTAATGATCGCGTAGCCGCCAGCACGCGCCCAGGCGTACAGATCGGGGAAATAATCGCCATCCATGCCGTCGCGGGCGATATCGTCAACCGATTGCTGGCCGCTGTAGAATATAGCGAACCGCCGGTCGTCGCGGGTTTTTCGGATTGCGTCCTTGTGGTTGCTGTTGAGGATGAAATTTGCGCATATTTCGCGGGTTACGCGGTCGCTTCCTTTACCTTCTATTTCCAAGTAGCTACCAGTAATCATCGGCTTCAGCGCTTCGATAACGTCCGCCTTGTGCGATGGTACGTATATGTCCTCAACGGTAATCAACAGGCGCCGGTAAATCCAGTCGTTGAATTTGCCGGTCAACTCGCTGGCCTTGGGGCTGAACCAGTATTCGCGCCCGATCGCCTCGATAACGCACTCTGAGAAGAATGACTTGCCGTTGCCGTGTGTCCCCTGGATCAAGGGGCACCATTGGAATTTAACGCCCGGATATTGCACCAGCGCCGCAGCATACGCCAGCAGGATGTCACTGTCGCGCTGGACCGGGAAAGCGCGCCGCATATAATCCGCGAACGGCGATATGTCGCCCGCCTTGCACGCTGTTTTAACCGGATAGTACGTATTTACATACTCGCGCTCACCTTCGGTCCAGATCGCCCCGTGTGGCAGGGTGGGCCGGAACGCGCCGCTATCCACCTTGGGGAAGCGGTACAACTGCGAGCCAACGAAAGCCTGCCAGGCGCTGTCTGTGGTCTTGCCTTGGTCGTCCAAGACGTATTTATAACCCGCGTGCCAGTCGTCAAAGGTTTCCTTGCTGTAGCAGGTTCCATTCGGCGCCATGATTCGGCGCATGTCGCGAATGTACACGTGGCCGGCGAATTTCTTGATCTGGTCGTCAGCGTTGAGAAACACGCTCCCCTGTACCCATCGCCCGGTCGATAGTGAGTGCGTCACATGGTCGCTGGGCACTGCTGCGGGTTCCGGTTCGGCGTCAGCCACGCGGCGTTCGTACCATGTATCCTGGGTACGGGTGGCGGAGAGAATAGTTCGGCGTACGTAGTCCTCGCGCTCCCACTTGTCACGCTTGAGTGCTGAACGTAACATGATTCGGCGCATCTGCTCACAGTTTCCACCTGACCACCATGCTAGATGTTTGACTAATGCAGCGTCCGCGCTGCTGGCGTCGTAGGCTCGATTACCATAACCATCGGGGAAAGCCGCAGATAATGCAGTCTGGTCAGCGTCGAACAGTTCCACGAATCGCGCCCGGTTACCGAACGTCGAGGCCGCACTGCTGCTGGCACAGGCTGCGCGGATTAACTCGTCATCGTCGGTAATACCGTACTGAGGTACGACCGGCGCATCTGTCCAATCGGTATCGACTGCCTCGCTCGATACGCTCGTCGGGAAGTAATCCGCGATAATTCCGGCCACCTCGGCAGTCAGATCAATAGCAGAATCACCCGTAGCCTGGTCGGTGTAACCCAGCGCCACGAAGCGCCCGGTGTGGTAAAACTCCAGACCCAGCGTGGTATTCTTGCAGGCATGCGATGGCACCTTACCGCTGCCGATGATATGCAGACCCTTGCCGGATATGCTCACCTCGACCAGCGCACCCGGTAGCCTGGCTATCAGATCGAGCGCCAGTTGCGACCAGTTCCCGGCGGCGTCCCGGCAGTTATCTATATCCAGAAACCAAAGCGGGTCGTTCTCGGTGAACACGAAGCCGACGCCATACCCGGTGCCAAATAACTTGGCGGCGACCGTCGCGGTGTAGTGGTCGGTCCAGATCGCCGGATCATGGGCGTTTGCGACCTGGCCGGTTTGCCAGTCGGTTGGCAGTTTGTCGGCCTTGCCGGGGCGAGTGGTGGAGGGAACAAGTTGATACAGGATAAATTGATTATAGCGTTTCACAGTAGCCCCCTGACAGCCTGTTCCTTGACATCAACCGAAACGTTCCGTGCCTTGCTATCACCCAGCGCTAACCCTTGCGCGATAACCTTTAGATTACTCCGCGCTACCGCTGCCGACATGATCGCCCGGCGTAACTGAACCATCGTACCGAAGTGTCGGGAGATAAGGGCAGGGCTGACTAACAGCGCAGCGGCGAGCGCGTCGCGGGTGACATGAGTATACCCAACACGCTCCGACAGCGTGAGGGCCGCGCTCATAATGTCGTCACGGCGTATTTCGGGCGGGAGTTTCTTGCTCATAATTTATCCTCGTTATTGATTATTACCGCGTATCCACCCAATGTGTTTATCAGGTCAGCCCAGCGCTGTTGCGCCTGCTCGTGCGTATTGGTTGCCGATGGTTTCCACCCTTCAGCCTTAACCTCGACACTGACGAATTGCCCGATCACCTGACCGACCATATCCGGCGTGATGGTCACAGGTCGAATACCGATCAGGTCTGCACTGCGCACCTGCGCACCGACAACCGCCGATTCGTTGCACAAGCCCCAGCGAATAAATGAGCCATTTTCGAGTTTCCCGGCACCTTTATTATTCCTCCAAAGTCGCCAACCACGACGGCTGGCGGCGATGCGCACGTTTGACGATACTGCCGACTCGCTTAGTGGTTTCATAACCCTATTCTCTCCCTCAGTTCCTCAGCCTCGCGCTTCCCCAATGTCTGCGCTGTGGCAACATCAATGCCGTACTGTAAATAAAATCGCCGTTGTGCTGTGCGCAAATCGTCGCCTTCCGCCAGTCGCGCACCGCCCCAGCGCGACATGCTATCGCGTAGTGCTGCCTGGGCTTCGTTGCGCTCGCGGTGATGTTTTTTCAGTGCCCCGACGACTTCTGGCTTGGCTCCATACGGTATGCGAATCGGCGGGTCAATATTACCCCGCAGACGCTCCAGCGCTTCCGGGGTTAATTCGTGCAGATCGCCATCCACCTGTTCCGGCGCTGAGCGTTCCGCTGGTGTCCATATTTCGCCGCAATATGGACATATTGTTTTGACGCGTTCATAAACGCCCGTACAACGGACACATGTGCGAACCGGAACGACATCTGGTGCACTGCCGCGAGCGCGGCGTTCACGCCGGTCAAGGGTCCATACTCGCGGGGTATCGGGCAAACCGTGCCGGTGTACGTTCCCCACGTGGTCGATAATAATTGCATGTTCCTTCCCCTCCATTGGTCGCAGCGCCCGCCCGAACTGCTGGGCATATAATCCATATGAGCAGGTGGGTCGAGCCATACTGACCACCTCGATTGCCGGAAGGTCGAAGCCCTCCCCGAACAAGTCGCAATTACATAGTTGCTTGACATCACCCGCAGCGAATCGGCGCAGCGTGGCCCGGCGTACCGCGGCTGGTGTCTTGGCGCTCACGACTTCGGCAGGTACGCCGGCAACACGGTACGCCTGGGCGATTTCAGTAGCGCTCGCCACATCGACAGCGAACGTAACCCCTAGTTTGCCAGGCGCGATTCTGAGATAGTGCTCCACCACGTCGCCCACGATATGCGATTTGTGAACAGCGGTCGCCAGTTTCGGCGGGCTGAAATCACCCGAAGCGGATACGGTTACTTCGGATAAATCGAGATCGGACGGCGGGCAGAAAATCCGGTAATCCGTCAGATACCCCGCGTCGATCAGGTCGCGCATGTTCGGGCCGATCACCATATTGTCGAACACACCGGCGGCATGCCGACCAAGACCGTTACCATCGGCTCGGGTTGGGGTAGCGGTTACGCCTAGACCAAGCGCGTTAGGGAACATACGTGATGCAGTCCCCCACTTGTTATCAGTTAGCAGATGGTGTGCTTCATCCGTTACCCATAGCTGCACACTGGCGAACCAAGGATCACTCGTATCCATCCTGACCAGCGTATCCACACCCGCCACAGCGCACCGCGCCAGCGGATCAACATAGTTCCGTCGTGTCTCCTGGACGTGCAGCTGTGAGCAGGATCGCGCAACGTCCTTCGGGCCGATGATTCGGTGCCGGACACCGTTACGAGCCAGCGCGAGACTGATCTGACCAACAAGTTCCTGGCGGTGCGCAATGGCTACCGAAGGCGCGGCGGTTTCACGCAAGATATCGGAGAACAACACGGTTTTACCGGCGCCGGTTGGTAGCACAGCTAACTGGTTGTGCTCGCCACGCTGCCAGCCACGGTAAATTTCGTGCTTGACATCGAGTTGAAAGGGTCTGAGGGTTACTGTCATTTTGTCGCAAAACTCGGCATTTTATTTATCCACAGGGGCAGTGTTCATTAAGGCTTCATTGATGTTGAAGGTGTATTTGCAGTTCGTTTTAGGGTGCCTATTACTTGTTAGCAGGCAAAAGCATATCGCCCTGCACCGCCGTATCGCCAGCGCCGACTTTCGCGTCCTCGAACAGCCTGGGCTGTGCGTAGGCTTGCTCTATTCGGCGACAGGCTATGTCAAAGTATTTGCGTTCGCGCTCGATGCCGACGAACTGCAAACCCATCCGGGCGCAGGCGACGCCGGTCGTTCCGCTGCCCATGTACGGGTCACAAATTGTCTGTGCTTTCGGCAAAATCGAAAGGCACCACTCCATCAGCGGCACCGGCTTTTGTGTTGGGTGCGGCGGCACCTTATCCCCTGTCAGCTTGTTTCTTGGGTGGTCAAAAACCCGCACCGTCTTATCCAGCGTTGTCCACGCAAGTTCAGCATCACCGAGTGTCAGCGCGGGGTTTATTTCCTTGCGCCACACAAGCCAGCACCGGCTAGCCGGCAGCGCAAAGTGGTTTCCTCCCCATACAATCTTTTCCCCCGGCATCGAAAGCAAAAACCCAAGGTCAGGCGCTTCGGCGTCCCACTCGTTGCGCAGTTCGGCTTTCTCTTTGGCCTTGCCCCATCCGTGACCAAAACCGCCAGTCCATTTGTGCGCAATCCCATACGGCGGGTCGGTCAAAATCAGGTCGCAGGCCGGAAGCAGCGGCAGCACTTCGCGGCAGTCGCCGTGCCACAGTTCGCAATTCCCGATTGTCACTTTCTCAGCCATCATCACTCCTATTTACCGTTTACCTGCTAACACATCGCTTAACACGGACGCAGGCGATAAAGCCGCCTGCGCCGGTTAGCTAGGCGTTATACGTCACGTCCCAATATCCGGTATTTGGTGTCGGTATCACCGGCAATCCAAACCGTCCAATGCACTTCCATTGTTGGTGCGCCCCCACGTTCTCCACCCATGAAGTCAGGTCGCCAAGTCAACGGCAGCACATAAGCTGGCGGAAATTCCTTAAACAGCATCGAGCGTTTCTTCGCGTGCCAGTATTGCGATTTCAAAACCATTGCAACCGTTCCGGCCTGTGTCAGAGCGTGGCGAATAAAATCCTCGCTCACACCAAAAGGCGGGTTGGTAATTATCGCGTCACAGTCTCGCCGTTCTGTCAGGAAATCCACACCTCCATCGCCGTATCCTGTTTCTCTCAGGTCGCTACAAATAACGTCATGCGCGTACATTTTCAAAACATCGGCCATTGCGCCATCCCCGCAAGCTGGCTCCCATATCCGGCAGTTTTTCAAATCCAAAAACCGCATAAGCGCGTGGGTAACATCTGGCGGTGTTGGGTAAAAATCTAACTCCCTGCGCTTGCTTGTAGTGCTGCTGTTCGCTAAATTCAATGCTTCCATTCTCCACCTCCAAAAACGTATAACAACTCGTTCAACACCGCTACACTTCGTTCCGCTCGGACTGCGCTGAAGCGCAGCCGGTTAACTCAGTACCGTTGTGCGTCACAGTCCGCGCAATATCTGGATGTCAACTGCCAGCATTCCATACGCTTCATAGTGCGCATAGAAATTTGCGGCTGTCGCATAGTTTTTAGAATCCGCAAATCTTTTCGCATCACGTATATATCCATCCGCACGTTCAATCGCACTGCGGCGCAAATTTTCAAGTACGGCATCGTGGCGCTTTGCGGCCTCGTTTTGTGCCCATTCAACCCCGAGCGAAAACGCTGTCAAATCCTGTTCTGTGTATGCCGTTCCCGGTATCAGTTTTGATTCAAGCGCCTGCTGTAAATTTTCATTTGTCACGTTATGTTCTCCGCGCAGCTTTCGCCAATCTGTGCCAGTCAGCTAACGACAGCCTCTCTGTCGGTATCCGCCCGATAGTTTCGGCCACTATCCGAGCAAACGGTTTTACCGCCTCCCGGAGTTCGTCAAGCTCGGCCAAGGCGGCGCGTATTGGCATACCGACTACGCTACTTGCCGCAAGATTTCTGCAAGCCTCTTCATCTTTTGCATTCATGCTTCCTCTCTCCGTCTTAAAGTTGCCGCCCAACCCAACATTCAACGCAGACGGTGCGCCAGCGGGTTCTTTATCTTCATTTGTCGGCTGCATAGTCATAGCTCCGTTTCGGGTGCGGTGGTCGCACCGCTGGTTAATTTAACGTTATGCCCCTACCTCGTACGCCTGAAAGCCAAACGCATTGGCGTAGGGGTTGTCCTTCGCGGCATCGTTCGCCGCGCCCTCGGTATCCCACAGCATCGGGTCGTCGTTTTCATCCACCAGCGGCATTACATGCTCACCGCTTTGGCTATACATCATCACAAACCATTTCCCTGTTGCACTCATATCGATCTCCGTTGTTAAGTTGAGGCATAACCCTACGGTCAAGCAGGACGTGCCAAAAGCGGCACGCCTCTTACCTCCACGTTGTGCGTCTTTTGCCATTCCCGGTTTGCTGCTTCCTCGCGCCGGTATTCGGCTATCTGCTGTTGCAGGCTTTCGCCGCCGCCGATGCTGTAGCAGAAGCCAAGCTCCCCAAGCGAGTCCGCGAGGTCGCCGCATTTTTCGCACAGATACCAATCCGCCAGCGGAACCTCGTCGCCGTAGATAGATTCCTCGATGTAGTTGCACCGCTCAGAGGTAGGCCGGAAACGCCGAATCTTCCGCGCCGTGTCGCCAACGCCGACTTTCTCGCCACACGAACAGCATTTCCGGCTACGCTTCGTTGCCAGCGGGGCCTCGTCGGCTGGCTGATACCACCACCAGTCCGCGCCATCGTGTTCATATCCAGCATCACAAAAAAGGCTCATGTCTTCACTCCGTATCAAGCGCGCCGCACAACCCGGCGCTCAAGCGGGACCGTCCGCAAGCGGCCGGCCCCTTAGCTCTGCGTTCGGCCCCACAAAGTCGCGGCACTTGATCTTGGTGATGATCCGATGACCGTTGCGTGTCTTGAGTTCCGTTTTCGGCCTAGCCACGATTCCTTCGGCCTGGAATGCTCCCCACGTCGAGACAATTCCCGCTTTCGCCGCCGCAATGGCATCGTGCAGCGTTCCCTCTCCGATGATCGGAACCACGTCAAGCCCGAGTTTCTGCGCCACGTCCTCAACGTCGGCGCGTTGCAGCCACCAGTCGCCAACTCGAACATCGAACAAAACAAAATCTTGGTCGGCCCGGTAGTTTCCGCCGCCCTTCTGAATCTTCGCGCCGTAACCCTCTCCGTACAGGCAGGCATCGCAGCCGAAAACCTCCTGCATCTTGGCGTCCAGCGGCAAGAACCTCTCATTCAGTCGCGTTACCAACTGCGCCTGAATCTGCGCCGAGTCCGTCTTACCGCCGAAAGTCACAGCGCCGTCCTTGAGCATCACGCGAATGTTGGTGCCGTCCACCTTCTCGGTGAAGACCCATGCATTGCCGGCCAGATACTCGAACTCCGGCAGCGTCCATTGCCCCTCCAACAGCGTTTTTCCGTTGCGTTCCATGTCGCGCTTGAACAGCGTTTGAATCTTGTGGTACTCGTCCATTTCTTTCTCCGTAAATTGTGTGGCCGAACCAATCGTTCCAGCGGACGGTCGGCAAGCCGCCCGCCGCTGAACTCACTCGTTATGCATCTTCACGCACCGGCAAGCACAGCCAGTATTCGTGCCGTTCGTTCTTTCGCTTGTGCATCGCTTCCGGGTCAATGTCCCACGTCGTCTGCGCTTCCATCACCGGAAAATCGCCATGCTCAAAGCCGTAGCTTGTGAACATCTTTCCCTTGCTCGGGTCTCCGAATTGATCGCCGTCCGGTGCGCTGTAGCTGCCGAATACGCGCAACTCCGGGTGTCTCGCCCGAATTACCGCCCACACTTCGGCGCTTGTCGGTACTCGTTTGTAATCACTCATTCTCGTCTCCAGATGCATAACCCGGCAGTCCAGCGGACGCCGTACCGGCGCCGCTGACTTTTGCGTTGGGCCGCTTGTTCCACTTACTGAGCGCGTCGCCCCGTGTGTCACCGTGCATTTCTGCGCCGCACCCTCCCGCCTGCACCGGACAGTGCATCGTGTAGCACCACTGCTCCTTTGGCGTCTTGGTGTAGCGGTGATACGTCCGCATCTGTATTTCTTCGTCGAATATCCATCCAGTTCCAGACGGGTACAGGGTGTCGTTGTCTTCAAGATCAACCGGCTTGCCACAGAAGGGGCACGCCAGCGGGCTAACATTTACGTCAACCGGACCTTGCGCAATAGGCGCTTTGCTCATGATTTATCTCCTTCCGGCGCAAGACCGGTTACGTTGGCGTTATGCAGCACGAGCCGCGGCCAGTGCTACAGAAATCGCGTCCATCTCTTCCCAGCGGAAAGCTCCCGCCATGCGTAGCGGCATTTCAGGGCCAGCGCCATGTACCATGATCGAAGCGCCCTCGCAGTTTGCCCATGTATTTATCGTCACAGTCATATTCCCGGCATCAACAAATATTTCTTTGCTGTCCGCTTTCATTGTTTCAAGTTTCATTCTGTTCCCCGTAGCTATATGCCCCTCCACCTTGGCAGAGGGGCGGTTGGTTAAATTCCCGGCTTGTCGGTCACGTCTTCCCAGCCTTCGCTGGGTACATCGCCGCTACCAGCACCAATATTGCTACTTCCGCCGCCAATCTCTTTATCTTCGTTCATTTTCATCACCTCCTTCCCGGCCCGGAACAGGGCCATAACCCGTCATTCAAGGTGCGGCAAGTCGCACGTTGATCCCATCATGTCTGAATCCATAATGGAATCAAATTCTTCTTTTGTTTTTGCTGCTACTATTGAGTCATCCAAATCATAACGTGGGCCAATTAGGTATTGCACAAACCAGCCATATCGCCTCGCGTCACCGGCGTTTATTCTCGCCTCATCAACTGTCATGCCTAACTCTACGGTCAAGCGGGACTGGCCATCGTCGGTCTTGCTCTGTTCATCTGTACTCATGCTTAATCTCCGTATCTAAATTCAGTGGGGCCAGCCCCTTACCTATGCGTTCTGCCCTCTAACTACTCGTTGAGCTCACCGTGAAACCTCAACCGCAGCAATAGCTAATCTGCGAGCCAAAACCATCAGCTTCATTATTCTCGCTCCGAAAAATTTTTATATTGACGGTTTCGTCATTATGCGCTATTCTGTGAAACATGCAAGTTTTTTTTTTCACCAACCGAAGGAGAATAAAATGGGAGTTACCGTAACGCTTACGGATCAAGACGCACTAGATTGGCTTGCAACGAGAGGTGCTAGTAGCCCGCAACGCCCGGCAGTATTTGCCGCAACCGACGCGGGTCGTGAGTTGGAACCCGCAGTAGCATTTGCACCCGCCCCCATTATACCTGTAACGCCAGGCGCGAGCGCTGTCGAACTCGACGCTGACGGTCTGCCTTGGGACGGTCGAATCAACAGTGCAGGTCGCGCCATTGTGGCCGATGGTCGCTGGAAGAAAAAACGCGGCATCGATCCTGACTATATTACACAGGTGCAGAATGAATTACGTCGGGCAATGACTGCGCCGGCGTTCCTCCCGATGATTGCCGATGTGATGACATCTACGGTCGTACCACCACCTAGCATCACTACTCCCGTCGTCCCAGCCGTACCCGTACCGCCCCCTACTGTTGCCAGTGCGGTATCCCCTGCCCCCCTGGCCGATACTACACCCGCAACGGGGTCGGCTGGTGCTGCGACGACTGCATCCCTTTCTGATATCAAACCTGTAGTTGCTGCGACAACCGGGCCGATCAGTTTTCCTGCGCTGATGCAGACGATCATCAAGGGTAAATTCGAGCAGGCAACGGTACATGCCGCATTAGCCAGCATCGGTCTGGAATCGTTACCGATGCTGGCACAGCGGCCCGATCTGATCCCGAATTTCTGTGCAACGTTGGGTATCGGTGGTGCAGCATGAGTACCCATGCACCCTTACCACCATCGTCTGCCCACCTGTGGGTAGCGTGCCCAGGTTGGCGCACGATGAACGAGCAGGTCGAGCCGTTGCCTGAGGATGACACTAAAGCTCGCGAAGGTGACGCTGCGCATTGGGCGGTCGCGGAACTTCTGAGCGGTCGGGAAATCGAGGTCGGGCAGACTGCGCCGAACGGCATAACCCTAGACGTCGAAATGTGCGAAGGTGCCGACATTATGGATGACGCTGTTGGTAACGAGCGGTCATCGTTATTTGTCGAATCTCGCGTCGATTGCTCGGTAATTCACCCGGATAATTGGGGTACCCCGGACGCTTGGCGATTGTTCGATGGCTGGCTCGATGTGTGGGATTATAAATATGGTCATCGGCATGTTGGAGAATACGAAAACTGGCAATTACTCGACTACGCCGCTGGGATCGTGGATATGCTCAAGGCACAACCGGGCGTACTCAAGGGTATTCGTCTGCATATCGTCCAACCACGCGATTATCACAGCAGCGGTCCCATTCGTACATGGGCGGTGTCGTTCGATGAGTTGCGCGGGTATATCGGTCGTCTGCGCGAGGCAGCTAGTCTTACCGATTATCTCGAAGCACAGTGTATCGCCAATGCAGACTGTCGTGACTGCAAGGCGCGTCACGCCTGTCCGGCGCTACAGGATGCCGCGATGATCGAATATGACGTAGCATTCGATGCCATTCCGCAGGTTCTGTCAAATGGCGCGTTATCCCGTCAGCTTCAGCAACTGGATCGCGGTATCGAAATCATGAAGGCGCGCCGGGATGGTCTGGCAGTACAGCTTACCGATCAGCTTACTCGTGGCGAGCAGATTCCCGGCTGGATGCTGCAACGCGGGGTCGGTCGGGAGAAGTGGAACATCCCGGTCGATGAAGTAATTGCCATGGGTACGATGATGGGTGTCGATGTGTCGAAACCGGGCGTCATCACCCCGAAACAGGCAATAAAGAAGGGTCTATCGGAAGAAATTGTTTCAGGCTTTACCGAAACACCGATGGGTGAAATTGGACTTGTCCGCGATGACGGCAACAAGGCGCGGTCTGTCTTTAACATTAAGGAGTAATACTATTATGGCACGTCAAAACTTCACCACCCCCGTTGGCCGCATGGTCATGGGTTCCCTGTATAACCCGCAAACCACCGATGCCGAAGGTAAGCCGTTGACGGTTAAATCTGGCCCGAACGTGGGTCAACCGAAGGTGCAATTCTTCTTCGCGCTGGCGATTCCTAAGGGTACCGAGCAGCATTGGTCACAAACCGAATGGGGTGCGTTAATCTGGAAAACCGGACACGAGGCGTTTCCGCAGGGTCAAGCTGATTCCCCCAGCTTCGCCTGGAAGATTGTTGATGGCGATTCGACCGTACCTAATAGTACCGGCAAGAAACCGTGTGATCGTGAAGGTTATCCAGGTAATTGGGTGCTGTCGTTCTCATCAGGTTTTGCGCCGAAAATTTACAACAAGGATGGAACAGCTACTATCACTGAACCAGATGCAGTCAAACTCGGCTACTACATTCAGGTCAATGGGGATGTGGATGGAAACGGTAGCGCGCTGAAACCCGGCGTGTTCCTCAATCATTCGATGGTCGCCCTGTCGGCGTTTGGCGAGGAAATCCAAGTCGGGCGCGATGCAAGCCAAGCGGGATTTGGCGCGGCTCCGTTACCGGCTGGCGCGATGGTCACACCGCCTGCGTCGTTTGCTCCAGCAATGCCGCCCGGAACCCCTGTATGGGGTGACCCCGAGGGTCCAAGGGTAGGTGTCACACCGTCCGTGGTTCAAGCACCAATGGCGCCCCCGGCCCCCGCGTTCCTCCAGGTGCCGCCTGCACCACCTGCTGCACCGGCACACGTCATGCTCCCGGCGGCGGGCGGTGCGACCTATGAAGCCATGATTGCGGCGGGCTGGACCGATGCGCTGCTGGTAGCACATGGGATGATGCAGGGGTGATAGCCCGCACCCTAATGTGCGACGTCGAGTGCTACCGAGATTACTTCTTGGTGAAGTTTCTCGGTAGCGATGGTTCTGTCGTCGCAGAGTTCGAGCAGTTCGACGGACACCCCCTGGACATCGAGGGTACCCGTCGAGTGCTGCTCACCCATCGAATTATAACCTTCAACGGTAATCACTACGACATGCCGGTAATGGCCTACGCGCTATCTGGCGCTACCTGTGCTCAATTGAAGCAGGCCGGCGACATGATTATCCATCAGAATATGCAGCCGTGGCAGTTTTATGACCAGATGCGTGTTGATCCGATCCCCTGTGACCACATCGACCTGATCGAAGTCGCGCCGGGTCAAGGGTCGCTCAAGGCCTATGGCGGCAAAATGCACTCCAAGCGCTTACAGGATTTACCGTATGATCCTAGTGCTTCGATAGGTTGGGCTGAACGGGTGAATCTGCGGGATTACTGCGGGAACGACCTGCAAACAACGCTGGATTTGTTCAATACCTTCCCGGCACAGATTGCCTTGCGTGAGCAGATGAGTGCAGAATACGACATCGACCTACGTTCCAAGTCGGACGCGCAGATTGCCGAAGCTGTGATGAAATCGCTGCTATCGTTCAAAGTCGAGCGACCCTATATCGCGCCTGGCAGCACCTTCTATTACCGGCCCCCAGCGTGGCTAAAGTTCTCTACGCCAACACTGCAACGGGTATTCGACTTGGTGCTACGCTCACCGTTTACCGTGGGTACCAGCGGCTCGTCAGAACTGACTGCCGAACTAGAAAACACCCACGTTACCATCGGCAACTCGACATATACCGTGCGAGGCGGCGGTCTGCACTCGAAAGAGCAAAATATCATCCACGTATCGGACGACGAGTATGTGATTACTGACCACGATGTCGCTAGTTATTATCCGTCGCTGATCCTGATTACCGGCATTTACCCGACGCAGATTGGTGAGCAATTCCGGCATATTTATCAACAGTGGTACGACCGTCGCCTAGCGGCTAAACGGGCGGGCGACAAGAAAACCGCGAACAGTCTCAAGACGCTGTTAAACGGGACGTTCGGAAAACTCGGTTCTAAGTGGTCGATATTCTACGCACCCAGCGAGTTGATCCAGGTAACGGTTACGGGGCAACTTGCGTTGCTGATGCTCATCGAAATGCTGGAACTGTCCGGTATCAGCGTGATTTCGGCCAATACTGACGGTATCGTGCTACGCACCCGACGTGATCTGGAATGGCTGCGAGATTCGATTATCCAATGGTGGGAACAAGCTACAGGATTCGAGACTGAGCGTACCGATTACCGGCTGGTCGCCAGTCGTGACGTGAATAACTATGTAGCGGTAAAAACCGACGGAGAAGTGAAATTGAAAGGCGACTACGCACCGCCGGAACCAGGCGCGAGCGGTTGGCCGAATCCGAGCGGCCAGATATGCGTCGATGCCGTGGTAGCGTACCTGACCAAAGGTATGCCACTGGAGAAAACGATTCGGGAATGCACCGACATCCGGCGTTTCGTCTACACGGTGAAAGTCACAGGGGGCGGATCGTTCGCATCGGGCGGACTCCTGGAGAAGAAACCCTCCAAGCGCAAGATGGTCGAAGTGGCTGGCAGCGAAGAAGCGTATCACGCGCAACGTGATGTTCAGTTACGCGATCTCGAATATCTCGGCAAGGTTGTGCGCTGGTATTATCCGGTTGGCGCTACCGGGCAGATTGTGCGCACCATGAACGGCAACAAGGTGGGATTAACCGACGGTTGCGCGCCATTGATGGAGTTACCGGACACTCTGCCGGGGGATATTGACTACCAGCGGTATCTAAGTATCGCACAAGGGCTGCTGGTGGATTTGGGTGTAATCGCTACGCCACACCCTTAACCTTCTCCACGCTTCGGCCGCCGATATATCCCAGCATAACCACGCCGAATAGCTGCAAATACGGCTCAGGGATGGCTTCTAGCCACGCCCTGAAGCCCGTAGTTATATTCGCCGCCGTGGATGGCGATATGGCGTAAATAACACCCATCGGGATAGCGGATAACATCAGGATATACACCACGTACAGGAACGAAGGACGCGCCCGGCTCGTCCACTTGTCGGGGCTATTCGCTTCGGCAAGGATAGCGGATAGTTGCACTTTTGCCGCCTCAAGTTCTCCCTGGCGCTCGGACTCGATCAACGCGAGCTTGGCTTTCTCGCGCTCAGCAGGATCGGGAATGATCTTATCGATGATATGTAGACCGGCGTCGATCAGCGCCTTACCGGGAATAAAATCAGTCAGGTTCATTCGTCACCTCCGTAAAATCTTCGCATTTCGTCACGCCCTCACCGGCTTTGTCTTGATGGAACGGACATTCGTCTACAAATTTTGCATAGGCGTGATCGACGCTAACGTGCCATGACCAGTGTTTACACCCGCTGCACAATGTTGGTTGCGCACCATTGATCATCTAGGCCAGTGCCATGTCCACACCATCTTGAATGGTTTTGTCACTGTATATACAACGGCCATTTTCATGCTTGATAATAGCTCGCACCAGTGTTTCAAGATTCGTTGGTGACTCCATATTGATCGCCTTATCTGGCTCGCAATCCAGCGCGTCGCACACACGAGCAATATATGCACCTGTATCGTTTTCTACCGGCGGTGCCCATCGGTCGATAATCTGTTCGACGGTGCATAGACCATATTTTTTGTTATATGTGAGCAGCGTTTTCGCCAGTGCACGAATGCCATATTCCGGTGTATTGAACCGTATGAACCGGACATCTGGCTGGACATCGCTCATACCCTTCCAGACAGTCGCATTGCGATCAATATTGCCAGGATTATTGTTGCGTTCGCCGCGCGTCTGTTGGTTCATTTGCCTTTCTCCGTCACGCGCTTCACACATTCGTTGAATGAGCTATCAACCGGCTTCTGGTACACTACGCCGCGCTTCCACATTACCTTTCGGTTGAATTCGTCCGTCGCACCTGTGGTGAAAATGATTGGGCAGGCTAGTTCGTCGGCAAAGACTACGCCCGAACCGTCTGGCAGTAGCGCGTCGAGTACCGCCAGGTCGAAAACAAACTGAGAACACGCCATTCGCGCTTCTGTTACTGAACCGTGGTCTGAGACAAAGTAGCCCATACGCTGTAGTATTAGCGCCATATACGTTCTGGCGAAAGTGTCGTCGTCCACCAGCAGGCATGTAGGCTCTTGTTTCACTTCGTCGGCTTCTCTATCTGCGCTGTGCCAACCCATGTCGGCAGATGCCCATTCGCCACGACATAAACCAATGCTGCGATGAGAAGCCATACTACCCACGTCGGTCTGCCGAACAATGCGCTCATCGTATTACGCCACCCCTTATAGTTATTCCAGACCAACCCTAACTCGCACAGGCTCGCCAGCGATACTTCGACCGTTTCGGCCTTCACTTCCAATATTTTTAGCGAGGCACTTTGCACTGCGAGCGCGGCTTCTACCCGTTGCATCATGTCAGCCAAACGTCCTAAGTCGTTATCTACATCGTCCCGGCAACGGGTGAGCTTATCATCGTGCCGGCGATTGTGTTCTTCGAGCTTCTTGTCTACCATTTCCATTACCTCAAGGTGGATGGCGATGGCTGGGTGGTTCTCATTTTTTGACCTGTCA
>Ga0209253_10001654_pt1 | contig 19607 bp, 20 predicted proteins | sample FrelakmetBRP12BR_FD_187145 | JGI IMG/M metagenome (GOLD analysis project Ga0209253, IMG submission 187145) | Freshwater lake sediment microbial communities from the University of Notre Dame, USA, for methane emissions studies - BRP12 BR (SPAdes)... | ecosystem: Environmental > Aquatic >... | reverse complement strand
ATTATCGGTCCGCACCGCCGTCCATGAGGCCCTGGCCGCTCTCAATAAAGGCGGGCGGGTATCGAGGGCGGACGTGCTGATCTGGATCGACGAACTGGTGTGGAGAGAATTCTTTCAGCAGGTGCTCTCGGCCTTTCCCCGTGTGGTGAAGGGTCCGTTCCGTGACGTGGCCGTCGCCCCGGTCCGTACCGCGGGGCTTGAACGGGACCGGTTGTTTCAGGCCTGGTGCCAGGGGAGAACGGGCTTTCCGATCGTGGATGCGGGCATGCGGCAGCTGAATCAGACGGGCTGGATGCATAATCGGGTGCGGATGATCGTGGCCTCGTTTCTCATCAAGGATCTGCGCCTCGACTGGCAAAGCGGAGAGCGGTATTTCATGCATCAGCTGCTGGACGCCGATGTGGCGGCGAACAATGGAAACTGGCAGTGGTGTGCGGCAACCGGGACAGACGCGATGCGCGGGTATCGTATTTTCAATCCGGCGCTGCAAAGCAAGAAGTTCGATCCGGACGGCCACTACATCCGTGCGTACGTGCCGGAACTGGCGAACGTGACGGGCAAGTGGATTCATGAGCCGCATCTGATGACGCCCGATGAGCAGCAACGGGCCGGATGCCGGATCGGTGTCGAATACCCCTCGCCTCTTGTGGATCATGCGCTGGCTCGCCGGGAGTATCTGGATCTGGGCAAACACAAGGTGACGACATGACGACCGGACCGCTCCGTCTCGGGATCAGCCGCTGTCTCCTCGGAGACGAAGTCCGCTTCGACGGAGGACATAAACGGGACAATTTTCTGACCGATGTGCTCGGCCCCTATGTGGAATGGGTCCCGGTCTGTCCGGAGGTTGAGGCGGGACTGGGGACTCCTCGCGAGGCGATGCGGCTGGTAGGTGATCCGGCGCATCCCCGCCTTCTGACCATCAAGAGCGGGCGTGACCATACGCGGGCGCTGGAGAAGATGACCACGGGCCGCCTCGCGGAACTCGGGAATCTGGATTTATCCGGGTACGTCTTTAAGAGAGGCTCGCCAAGTTGCGGGGTTGAGCGGGTTCGCGTCTACACGGAACAAGCGATGCCGAGCCACAATGGCGTGGGGATATTTGCGCGGGCCTTCATCGAGCACTTCCCGTTGATTCCGGTTGAGGAAGAAGGGCGGCTCTGTGATGCGCCGTTGAGAGAGAATTTTATCGAGCGAGTGTTTTGCTATCGCCGCTATCAGGATCTGCTTCAGAACGGAGTCACGAGGCAGGCGGTGGTGCGATTTCATACGATCCACAAGTATCTCCTGCTGGCCCATAGTGCACAGCACTATCAAGCCCTCGGTCGCCTGGTCGGCCAAGCGGAGCATCATCGACCCAAAGAGCTGGGCTTCAAGTATGGAGAGCTGTTCATGAAGGCGTTAGCCGTGAAGGCGACGGTCCGCAAACATGTCAATGTGCTGCAGCACATTCTGGGCTACTTCAAGACGCAATTGGGGGCCCCGCAAAAAGCAGAGTTGTTAGGCGTGATCAGTGACTATCATCAGGGTCTGACGCCATTGATCGTGCCGCTCACGCTGATCAAACATTACGTTCATCTCTTCGACGTGGGCTATATCCGTGAGCAGGTCTATCTCAATCCGCATCCGAAAGAACTCATGTTGCGTAATCATGTGTAGAGAGAGGTGAGCCAGAAAGGAGTTGCAGTATGTCGAATTCGGTGAGGGGCGTCATTCTTGTTGGTCATGGCGGCATTCCCAAAGGTTGCCCGCAGGATCTGGTCACGAGGCTGAAACGGCTCGAGGGGCAACGGCGGGCAGCCAAGCAACCGCCGTCGGCCGAGGAGCTGGAGCTTGATGCCAAGATCCGCCAGATGCCGAGGACGCCGGAGACGGATCCCTATCAATCAGGACTTGAAGCCGTCGCCGCTCAGTTGCGCGCTAACCTGGGTGATGTGCTCTTTGCTGTGGCGTACAACGAGTTTTGCGCGCCGACGTTGGAATCGTCGGTAGAGGAGCTCGTCAAGAAGGGCGCGACCCACATCACCGTGACGACGACGATGTTCACGCCAGGCGGTTCACATTCGGAAGTGGAGATTCCTGAGATTCTTGATCATTTGCGGCCACAGTATCCCGGGGTCGAACTGCGCTACGCCTGGCCGTTCGATCTGCAGCTGGTCGCGAGCACGTTGGCCGAGCAGGTGAAGCGGTTTTCATGACGATGTCCAAGGCGGTATCCGAAGACGCGACTCTGTTTGGAGATTAAGCTCATGGAACATCTCACTCGTCTTGCATTGAACCTGGCCGAACAGGGATTGTTTCCTGATGTGGCGACTCGATGGGGGATTCGGCAGCTGCTTAAGCAGCGCCTCCGGGAGATCCGGTCAGGTGACGCTGCGGCAGCAGCACGGCAGGAAGTGCGATTTATCGAGGAGATGCGCCGTGCGCCCATCGCTGTGGTGCCGGAGAAAGCCAATGATCAGCACTATGAGGTCCCGGCCGAGTTCTTCCGACAGGTCCTCGGGCCTCACCTGAAATACAGCAGCGCCTTCTGGCCCGCCAACGCGACAACCCTAGCCCAAGCAGAAGCCGCCGGTTTGCGTGAGTCCTGCCTGCATGCGGGCCTGATGAACGGGCAGACGATTCTGGAACTCGGATGCGGCTGGGGCTCCCTCACATTGTGGATGGCAGAGCACTACCCCGACAGCCGTATCACGGCGGTCTCCAATTCCCGCTCGCAGCGGGCTTACATCGAGGCCAGGGCCAGAGAACGCGGCCTGCAGAACCGGGTTCGGGTAGTGACCTGCGACATGAACACGTTCGAGATCGACCCAGGGCAATTCGATCGGGTGGTGTCGGTGGAAATGTTCGAACACATGCGTAACTGGCCTGACCTATTTGCGCGCGTCCGACGATGGCTGAAGCCGGGCGGCCAGTTCTTCATGCACGTGTTCGTGCATCGCGCTACGTCGTACCTGTTCGAAGATCGGGGGCCCGCCGACTGGATGAGTCGTCAATTTTTCACGGGCGGGATGATGCCCAGCGATAGCTTGCCGCTCGCCTGTCAGGACCATCTCGCCTGTGTGGCCCGCTGGCGGTGGGACGGCACGCACTATGAGAAGACGGCCAACGCCTGGCTGGCCAATATGGATGCCGCCCGCGAGACACTCTGGCCCGTGATCGAGCGGGTCTACGGCAAGGCCCATGCGCGAGCCTGGTGGGGGCGGTGGCGTATCTTCTTTATGGCCTGTGCCGAGCTGTTCGGCTATGAGGAGGGCCGACTATGGGGGGTCAGTCACTATCTTTTCGAAAAACCGGCGGCGAGTGCTTCATGAAGATCAGCACCACGATGATCGTGAGCAACTTCGTGCTCTTTCAAATCGGCTGGTTTGCGTGTGTGTGGAGCGCTGCGGCGCACCAGCCCTGGATCGGCGTGCTGGTGACGACGGGTGTGGTGGTCGCGCATGTGCTCCGCGCTCCCCTGCCGATGGCGGAGCTCACACTGGTATTCCTGGCACTCGCCTTGGGACTTGTCTTCGACAGCCTGTTGGTATGGCAGGGCTGGCTTCAGTATTCCTCGGGAATCATGATCCAAAATATTGCCCCGTATTGGATCGTGGCGTTGTGGGGGCTTTTCGCAACCCTCTTGAATGTTTCGTTGCGTTGGATGAGGGGGCGCTGGGTCATCGCGGTGGTGTTTGGAGCGGCCGGAGGTCCTGCCGCCTATTATGGCGGTCTCCGCCTGGGCGCCCTGGAATTCGGCAATATGCCCGCGGGTCTGTTAGCTCTGGCCATCGGCTGGGCGGTGCTGACGCCGCTGCTGCTGTCGTTGTCAGCTCGATTTGACGGCTATGCCGGCCTGCTGGAGAAGAAGACGCCATGAGTCTCTCGCTCTATTTCTTAGGACTGGTTGCAACGCTGGGTCTGGCAACGCTGACATGGGTGGTCAGCGTCCTGAAGCGCGATGTGAGCATCGTGGACGGCGTGTGGGCCTTGATGCTCCTCGCCGCCGCGACGGTGTACGCCACCGGTGCGGAGCCCTATTCGGGACGGACGACGCTCATCCTGACGCTGGTCGTGCTGTGGGCCCTGCGCCTGTCAGGCCATATCATCCATCGCAACTGGGGTGAGTCCGAAGACCGGCGGTATCGAGACATCCGCCGGAAATACGAACCCAATTTCGCATTGAAGAGTCTTGGCCTCATCTTCTGGTTTCAGGCGGGACTGGCGTGGATTATCTCCATGCCTTTGTGGCCGGCTCTCACCGTACCGGTCGACTGGGGCGCATGTGATGTGCTGGCGGTGACGATATGGACCATCGGCATGATCTTCGAAGGCATCGGGGACTGGCAGCTGTCACGGTTCAAGGCCGACCCGGCGAACCACGGCAACGTGATGGACCGCGGACTCTGGCGCTACACACGGCATCCCAACTACTTCGGCGAGTGCCTGATCTGGTGGGGCTTCTCCCTCTTTGCGCTGCCGGCCGGGGCCTGGTGGACGGTCGTGGGGCCGCTGCTCCTCACATACATGCTCTTGAAATTCTCAGGCGTGACCTTGGTGGAGCAGACCATCGTTGAGCGGCGACCGGCGTATCGAGCGTACATCGCCAGGACCAATGCCTTCATTCCCGGTCCGCCGAAACAGGGTGTGCAGACCTCCATTCCAGGAGACAGTGGTCATGCTTAGCGCGTGTTCCGTGACCAGCGGGTGTCGTATCGCGGTGGCCCTTCTCGGATTCCTGACGTGCCTTGGAAGCGCCTCCCAACAGGCTTGGAGCGCCAGCTCGCAGAGCTATGACTTCAAGGTCTTCCTCGGCAAGGATGAAATCGGACGCCAGCGTTTTGACGTATTTTCTGAAGGTGAACGGACGCAGGTCCGGATAGACGCGCAGTTCACGGTCAAGTTCCTGTACATCCCGGTATACAGGTACCGGCATACCAACGTCGAAACATGGGAGGGAACGTGCCTGCGCGAGATTCACGCGGAGACGGATGATAACGGCGATTCTTTCTTCGTGAACGGAAGCTTTCGGAACGGTCAGTTGCAGGTGCAGACACAGGCCGGGAACTGGATCGGCGAGGGATGCATCAAGACCTTCGCTTACTGGAACCCTGAGTGGATCAAGGGCGAGCGATTGCTGAATTCGCAGACCGGCGAACATCAGCCGGTGTCTATTCTTGCGGTGGGTGAAGAGACGATCACCGTGCAGGGGGTCCCGACGCGAGCGATCCACCGCCGGATCGTGACGGATAAGTTTGCGGTCGATCTCTGGTACACCTTGAACGGCAGATGGGTCGCACTCCAATCCACCACGAAGAAGGGCGATACCCTTCGCTATACGCTCCAGTGAGGCACACATGTCAACTATGAGCCCGTCATTCTTCATGCCCGTTGCGTTGCTCGCACTCGCAGCCTGCAGCAGCCCCCCACCCATTCACACCGCGGCGGCCGTGGACTTGGAGCGGTTCATGGGGGACTGGTATGTCATCGCCAATATTCCAACCTTTATTGAGACGAACGCCTACAACGCCATGGAGTCCTATCGCCTGGCCGGGGATGGCATCGTGGCCACGACCTTCAGCTTCCGCGAGGGCGGATTTGAGGGCGCGCGCAAGACCTATCATCCCACCGGCTATGTCATCGACAGGCAATCGAATGCCGTCTGGGGTATGCAATTCATCTGGCCGATCAAGTCCGACTATCGCATCATCTACGTGGATGATGCCTACGAACAGACCATCATCGGCAGGACACAGCGCGATTATGTCTGGTTGATGGCGCGCACGCCGCAGCTCTCGGAAGCTGATTACCAGCGGTTCCTGCGGCTCATCGCTGAGGAGGGCTACGATGTCACCAAAGTACGCAAGGTGCCGCAACGGTGGAACTAGTGTGTCTCAGGAAGGAATGGAACCAGTCGACCGCTATGAATTGACAGGCCTGCCTGGCCGGGGACCCAGTTGGAGCTCAACGGCCAGCGCAAGGGAATATTACTGGGCGTCGATGTTGTGGTCGCCCATATTGCGATCTGGCCTGGTCAGGACCCGATCAACGAGGCGCTGAAAGTCGTATGAAGATCGCGATTGTCGGCACAGGCATCTCGGGAATGGTCGCAGCCTATCTCCTTCACCGGGATCACGAGATCACGGTGTTCGAGGCCGCCGGGTATGTCGGAGGACACACGAACACGATTGATATCACCGTGAATGGCCAGACCTATGCGATCGACACGGGATTCATCGTCTTCAACGACTGGACCTACCCGAATTTCATTGCCCTGCTGAAGAAGCTCGGGGTGGAATCGCAAGTGAGTGATATGAGCTTCAGTGTGAAGTGTGAGCGCACCGGATTGGAGTACAACGGGACGTCTCTCAATACTCTCTTCGCCCAGCGGCGCAATCTGCTCCGTCCGTCGTTTTATCGCATGATCCGCGATATCCTCCGATTCAATCGTGAGTCGCTGGACCTGCTTGATGAATCAGAGCCTGGCCCCTCGCTCGGTTCGTACCTCACCGCGAAGAGCTATTCGCGGGAGTTTATTGAGCAGTACATTGTTCCGATGGGAGCGGCGATCTGGTCAGCGGATCATGCGACGATGCATGAGTTCCCGGCGCGCTATCTGGTGCAGTTCTTCAAGAACCACGGCATGCTGTCTGTCGACCAGCGCCCGACCTGGCGTGTGATCAGGGGCGGATCGCAGCGCTATATGGAAAAGCTAGTGGCACCGTTTCGGGATCGGATCCGGTTGAGCGCACCGGTCAAGTCCATTACCCGTCAGCCCGACTCTGTGGAGATCGAGGCGACTGTTCAAGGGCGACAGACTCCGTCGATGCGATTCGAACACGTCATTCTGGCCACGCATAGCGACCAGGCGCTCTCGATGCTGGCCGATCCTTCCCCGGCGGAGAGAGAGATTCTCGGCGCCATCCCCTATCAAGATAATGAAGCCGTTCTCCATACCGACGCCTCGCTCCTTCCCCGTCGCAAGCTGGCTTGGGCGGCATGGAACTATCACCTTCTGCTGAACCAGCCGGATCGCGCGGTAGTGACCTATCACATGAATCGTCTGCAGGGCTTGCGGGCGTCACGGGAGTTCTGTGTCACGTTGAATCATACGCAGGCGATCGATCCTCAGAAGATCATTCGGCGGATCACCTATCACCATCCGGTCTATTCCCCTGCCGCCGTTGCGGCGCAGAAGCGTCATAGGGACATCAGCGGTGTGAACCGGACGTCGTATTGCGGGGCCTATTGGGGGTTCGGATTTCACGAGGACGGGGTCAACAGCGCTCTGGCGGTCTGCAAGCCGTTCGGCAAGGATCTGTCGTCATGAACAGTTGTATCTATGCTGGACATGTCCGGCATCGCCGCTTCAGTCCGGTTCCGCACGCGTTTACCTACCGGTTGTTTATGATGTATCTGGATCTTGAAGAACTGCCGACGGTCTTCACGGATCGTTGGCTCTGGTCTGTGGGGCGAGGGAATCTCGCCTCGTTTCAACGGAGCGATCATGTCGGCGATCCGGGGACGCCCCTGGATCGTTCTATCCGGGCACTCGTCGCGGAACGTACGGGGCATGCTCCCATCGGTCCGATCAGGCTGCTCACTCATTGTCGCTATTTCGGCTATGTTTTCAATCCGGTTAGCTTCTATTTCTGTTACGACGCGGCAGGTGCACATGTGGAGTCGATTGTGGCGGAGATCACGAATACGCCGTGGGGGGAGCGTCACTGTTACGTATTGGGACCGGATGACAATCGCGCCAGTGGCGACAAGAAACGGTATCAGCTCGACAAGGTGTTCCACATTTCTCCCTTTATCGGGATGGACGTGGCCTATGACTGGCGCTTTTCCGAACCGGCTGCACAACTGGCCATTCACATGGAGAACCTTCGCGAGGGGCAGCCTTTCTTCGATGCGACGATGGTGCTGAAGCGGAGGGAGATCTCCGGTATCGCGCTCGCACAGGTGCTGTTGCAGTATCCGTTGATGACGGCGACCGTCATCGGAGCGATTCACTGGCAGGCCTTGCGTCTCTGGATGAAGGGGGTTCCTTTTCATTCACATCCGAAAAAACAGGAGGCGTCGCCAGCCGCGACGAACCGATCAAATTTATGAATGACACCACGATTCCATCAGATCTGACTGTCGGACAGGCATCGGTGCAGGCCGCCACTCCTTCACGCCTCGTGAGGCACTTCTATCGGCTTACCCGAGAAGCCGTCTTCTTCCGGTTGGGGCGTCTCGACCATGGCGCGGTGACCGTTGTCGAGGGCCATGAGGGGCATAGGTTCGGTCAGGTGACTCCGGCCTGTCCGCTACACGCGACGATCACGATTCATGATCCGCACACCTATGCCGATGTTGCCTTGGGCGGGACCATCGGGGTGGCCGATGCCTATAGGCGGGGATTATGGAGTTGTGACGATCTGACGACACTGGTTCGTATCTTTGTGCGCAATCGCGAGCTGCTGGACGGCGTGGAAGGAGGTCTTGCGATACTGACCAAACCACTGCTCAAAGCCATGCACTGGCTCAAGCGTAACACGAAGGCGGGTAGCCGGAAGAACATCGCCGCCCATTACGACCTGGGTAACGAATTCTTTCGTCTCGTGCTCGATGAGACGATGATGTATTCCTGCGCCTACTTTGAACGTCCGGATGCCACCCTGGCGGAAGCCTCGCGCGCCAAGAACGATCGAATATGCCGGAAGTTGCAGCTAACAGCGAACGATCATTTGCTTGAGATTGGCACCGGCTGGGGTGGGTTCGCCATTCATGCGGCTTCCCAATACGGGTGCCGTGTCACGACGACGACCATCTCGCGGCAGCAGTTCGATCTGGCGGTGCAACGCGTTCATGAAGCGGGGCTGCGGGACCGGGTGACGGTCATTCTGAAAGACTATCGCGATCTGCCTCAGTTGAATGAACGTTTTGACAAGCTGGTCTCTATCGAGATGATTGAGGCCGTCGGCCACCACTATTTTGATGCCTATTTTGAAGTCTGTAGTCGGCTGTTGAAATCCGACGGACTGATGCTGCTACAGGGCATCACGATCGACGAGCAGCTCTACGACCGGGCCAAACGGTCCGTCGATTTTATCAAACATTTCATGTTTCCCGGCAGTTGCATTCCTTCGGTGAGTGCGCTCATTTCCGCGTCGGCGAAGGGCGGAGGGCTCAATCTCGTGCAGTTGGAAGACATCGGGGCGCACTATGTTCCGACGCTTCAAGCCTGGCGCAGGAATATTGCCAAGGGACTCCCGCAATTCACGGCGCTCGGCTATCAACCGGACTTTCTGCGGCTGTGGGATTTCTATCTGAGTTACTGCGAAGGGGGATTTCTGGAGCGATCGATCAGCGACGTTCATCTGCTCTTTGCAAAGCCTGGCTGGCGAGGTGGTCCCGGTACAAGCTGAGGAAGTTCGCCAACGTTGCCGCCCTTCAGCCCCGTTATGGTCTGGAGCTTTCTCCTGCCGCTCTTGTTTCCTGTTGGCCAGGTCTGGCCTTCTCGGGTGCTGCCTTCCGTCGTGCAACCGTGTAGAATAGTCCTCCACTATCCATTTATCCATTCACGTTGGCCAACGGAGGTTCCGTGCGGGAGCAATTGGCAAAAGCGTTTCATGAGACCCACTCCTTCAAGTGGGATCCCCAGGGCGGGTTCAAGCTGGCGTCGGGACTCACGAGCCCTTTCTATGTCGATTGTCGCGCGCTGATGGCGCATCCGGGCGCACGGCGTCTGGTGGGGCAGCTGGCCTATGAGGCGTTGCGGGGGGTGGAGTTGCAGTGTCTTGGCGGGTTGGAGATCGGGGCGATCTCCATTGCCACGACGATTTCCGACTATGCCTTCACGGCACAACCGGCACGGGACTGGCGGACATTTGTCGTTCGTAAGCAGGCTAAGGATCATGGATTGGGAAAGTTGATCGAGGGAGCCTACAAACCCGGTGAGCGGGCGCTCATCGTGGACGATGTGTTGACCAGCGGCGGATCACTCTTAAAGGCTGTTGCGGCTGCGAGAGGTGCTGGATTGACCGTCACCCATGCGCTGGTGATTGTCGACCGGCAGGAGCAGGACGGACGTAAGAAAGTTGAAGCGGAAGGTATCACGCTGGTGAGTCTTCTGACAATCGAGGACCTGACAAGACACAACAGGGCCGTGAGCTAGTCTTACGCGAGCTACCTGCACTGAAACTGAATTCCCCAGCGGCGTTCCTGGACGACCTCTTGAGCCCCCTCGACCGGGCTGGCTACTCGGACTCGCCCTTTGGTTTCTCCCTCACGGATGATCGTGTAGGCTCCGCCGCACTTCTCCTTCATGATGGCCAGCGCATCTTTTCTGAACGAGGACAGCATGGCACCCTGCTCGCCTTTGAACGGATACACGACGACCCCGCCGCGGTCGGACTCTTGTATCAACGTCGCCCGCTCGCCGCAGCCGGCCTGAAAGAGGAATAGAAGGAGAAGCAGGGCCCTTGACCCCTCTTTTGACTTCTTTTTATGATCAGTCAGCATCATGTTCGACTCAGGAATCATTTCGCGAAACATGAGGAGGTGTTATGCAACGGTGGAGATGGGTGCTCATGGGCGCTCTTCTGCTGAGTAGTCTCGCGGTTACCGGCCAGGTGTGGTCATACCATTCCTACCTGCTGACCGTCCAGCAGCTGCAAGCGGGGTTGTCCAAAGCCTCGACTCCGGAGAAGAAGGGATTTGTATTGGTTGATGTGAGAAGTCCTGAGGAGCACCGGACCGGCATGATTCCAGGCACGGATCTGAATATCGATTTCCGTGAAATGAAAACCCGACATCGTGAGCTCGGGGCTCAGTTAGATGAGCACATTGTCGTGTATTGTCAGTCTGGCCACCGTAGCAATATCGCCGCAGAGGCGCTGGCCGATCTGGGCTATCGCCATGTCTATAATGTGTCGGGAAGCATGAATGCCTGGATGGAAGCGGGGTATCCAGTCGCGCGTCCGGGACGCTAGGGTTTTGGTGAGGGTTTAGCTGCGCCTGAGGCGCGCTCTCGTGGACTGAGGCCGATGATCGTGGGTAGCGGAATGTGCGCGGTAGACCGGCCGGCGAACAAGTCTTTCCAGTTCGACCGAGCGTCCGAGGACTCTCCACTTTTCCAGAGGGTCTCCGAGACGAAGAGGTCAGATGAGGATCCTCCGTCCATGGCCATGGCGAGTGTGATGGTCGGGAATGTATCCCGCAAGCATTGACCAAGCCCATGCAAAGTGACGGGAGCCAGGCTCTTGAAAATGAGAATGTGCCCGTCTTTTTCTTCGGCCACTACGGTTTGGTAGGCTCGTTTTCCTGTCTGTCGCACTCGAATGGTCCCGGCGCGATCCAGGAGCATCAGTGACTGGGCTGCTTCCCGATAGGGGGGCCTGTCTTCCTGAAAGGCATCGGTGGCTAGATCCAGCACCGCTGCGTTGGGTGCCGAGACGGGATTTAGCGGTTCTGCGACGAAGAGCCCTTGCCAAGTGCTGTGGCGCCGGCCCCCCAGCGAGTGTCCCTCTTTAAATAAGAGACCGAGGTACGCAAAGTTCTCTCGGAACAGTCCCGCATTAAAGAGCACTTCGTGACCGGTCCGCCTCTGCCATTCATCGATGGTCGGAGGGTGGAGTAAACCTTCCTGGGCATAGTAGTGAACCGAAAAGCGGTATCGCTCAGGATCGACTTTGATCACGAGGAAGTGGTCTGTCTCGGGACAACGCTCTCCCGGCTTCCAGAGCGAGGCCGTCAAGCCTGGGCCGAGGGGTTCCCATTTCTGCTCTTCTGCAGGTGCCGGTGTTGTGAACGTGAGGAGGAGGGTGATGCAGAGCAAGGGACGCATCCAGCGGGCATGTCTTGAAGCCCGGGGTATCCGAGGATCCATAAGAGCCATCCATGGTGGCGCATTGATGGCGGCGGCGCCCTGCATGCTCACGATGCGTGAGAGGTGGATGTTTCCTGCTGCGGTGATCCGGTCTGTGGGAGCGGTGCCGTATCGAGGAGTCGGCGAACCCGCTGGCCCAACACTTCCGGCGTAAACGGCTTCTGGAGATAATCACTCTGTTGATCCTGTGCGCCGATGCCGACGTCGTCGGCATAGCCTGACATGAACAGTATTTTGAGATCGGGCTTGATGATGCGCAGATGTTGCGCGAGTTCGGTCCCGTTCATGCCGGGCATGACCACATCGGTGAGCAGGAGTTGGAAGTTTCCTACCTGCTGCGTCGCAACCAGGCAGGCTTCTAGTCCGTTTTTTGATTCCAGCACACGATAGCCGAGTCTTTTGAGTTCCTCCCGGACCAGGTCACGCACGGGGGCGTCGTCTTCGACGAGGAGGATGGTTTCACGTCCCCGGTTTGATGAACGAGGGGCCTCGTCGGAGGTGGTCTGATCGGGGTTGGATCGGGCACTGGGGAAATACACGTCAAATCGACTCCCCTGCCCAACTCGACTGGTCACATCGATCCCGCCTCCGCCCTGGGTGACAATGCCAAAGACGGTCGACAAACCAAGGCCGGTGCCCTTGCCCTCTTCTTTGGTGGTGAAAAATGGTTCGAAGATATGGCTGAGGACGTCGGTCGGCATACCGCTTCCGGTATCTGAGACGGAGAGTCTGACGAATGTTCCAAGAGCTGGAGGCTGGACATGATACATGGGCGTCCTTGTCAGCTCGACCTGCGACGTTTCAATCGTGAGCTTGCCTCCCTTGGGCATCGCATCGCGCGCGTTCACCACGAGGTTCATGAGGACTTGTTCAATTTGGGCAGGATCGGCCGTGATTCGCAGATCTTGAGGGGCCAGTTTGAGCGTGAGTTCAAGGTCCTCGCCGATCAATCTACGCATCATGGTTTCAAAATTGGTGATGAGCGGATTCACGCTCAGCACTTTCGGTGTGGAGGGTTGCTTGCGGCTGAATGTGAGAAGCTGACGGATCAGCGTCGCAGCCCGATCGCCTGCCTTCTGCATCTCTTCAATTTTGGCACGAAAGGGATGTTCCGCCGGCATGTCGCCGAGCAGGACTTGGGCATGACCCATGATGACGGTGAGGAGATTGTTAAAGTCGTGGGCCAGTCCTCCGGCCAGGCGGCCGACGGCTTCCATCTTTTGGGCCTGCCGAAGCTGCTTCTCGCTTTGTCGCAGGGCTTCTTCAACGCGGGCACGTTCCTGCCGTTCCTGTAACTCCCTGATCGCGCGTTGGAGTGACGGCACAAGCCGTCCCAGGCGCTGCTTCAAAATGTAGTCGGTTGCCCCTCGATGCATGGCGTCGATGGCCAATTCCTCGCCGAGGGTTCCGGAGACGAAGATGAACGGGAGATCGGGCCTGAGTTGTCGTGCGAGCGAGAGGGCGGTCATCCCATCGAATCCGGGAAGGGAATAATCCGCCAGGATCAGATCGATCTGCCCTTCTTTCAAGGCGGCGATAAAGGTCTCGCGTCGATCGACCCGGCTGGCCTCACAAGGAATGCCACCCTCGTTGAGCATCGCCAGGATTAACTCGGCGTCGGCTGGATTGTCCTCCAATTGGAGGAGTCGTAGCGGCGTCGTCACGGAACCTCGGGGTGTGCCATATCAGTTCGTGGATGCCGATCCTTCGGGTGGTGGCTCATTGATGACACCCCAGAAGGTGCCCAATTCTTTTACGGCCGTAAGAAACTGGTGAAACTCTACGGGCTTCACGACGTAGGCGTTTGCGCCCAAGGCATAGCTCTCCGCCAGGTCCTTTTCTTCCCTGGAGGACGTCAACATGACGACGGGGATCGGGCGCAGGCTGATGTCGGATTTAATAGTGCGGAGCACCTCGAGGCCATTCACCTTGGGCATTTTGAGGTCCAGAAAGACGACAGCCGGATTGCCCTTGAGGCGCGACTTGAATTGTCCGCGACAATAGAGATAATCCAATACCTCCGCGCCATCGTGGCACAGGACGACCTTATCAGCGATATGCTCTTCTTCCATGGCCGCGAGAGCGAGTTCCGCATCCCGGGGATTGTCTTCGGCCAGTAAGATGGGTTTTGCAGCCGTCATGTGCGAGGCCTCCTGGTTGGGAGCGTGACAAAAAACGTCGCGCCTTGGTCGGGGATGCCTTCAGCCCATACCCGCCCTCCGTGGCGATGCACGATGCGCCGCACATTGGCGAGGCCGATGCCAGTCCCTTCAAATTCATCAGCCCGGTGCAGCCGCTGAAAGACGCCGAACAGCTTGTCGAGATATTGCATATCGAAGCCCACTCCGTTGTCGCGCACAAACACGGTAATCTCCCCTGCGCCCTTCCGCTCGAGACCGATTGCGATCTTCGCGACGGGACGTGTGCTGGTGAACTTGATCGCGTTGGAAATCAGGTTCACAAATACCTGTCGAAGCATGGCGGGATCGCCCGGTACTTCCGGCAGTGTGTCAATTGTCCAAGATATTTCTCGTCCTTGCAAGTCAAGACGCAAATCGTAAAGGATAGTCTTAATCAGCTGATCGAGATTCACGGTCGTATGAAGCATTTCTTGACGTCCCATGCGAGAAAACACGAGCAGGTCGTCAATCAATTGGCCCATCTGTTTGGCTGAGTCGGAAATCGTCTGGAGGTAGCGTTTGGCTTTGTCATTCAAGGTCTCGCCGACGGCTTTATTCAGAAGCGAGGCATATCCATCGATGTGGCGGAGAGGCGCGCGGAGGTCGTGGGAGACAGAATAGCTGAACGCTTCAAGCTCCTTGTTGGCTGCTTCGAGGAGTTCCCCGCGAAGCTGGAGCTCTGCCGCGACCTTGTTGCGAGCGGTAATATCGTGCCTGATCAGATAATAGACAGAAGCCAGGAGCACCAGCTGGAGCAGCGCTCCTAAGGCGAGGAGCACAATCGTATTGGTCGTGCTGAGTGTCGATTCCCCCAGTCGACGGCGCAAGCTCACATGCTCGTCGCTCTCCATTTCAGCGATGATCCGGTGAATGGCCGAGAGTTCTCGTTTGGCCGCTCCCTCAAGGGCGATTCGACGGACGGCTTCGAACCCCCCCCCATCCCGCTTGGCGATCGCTCCTGTTTCCGCATTGATCTGTTGTTCGATCAACTTCTGGAGCTGATCAACTCGTGCTTCTTGTGTGGGTGATCCCGCCGTGAGGTCCTTCAGATACTTGAGATAGGTCGGCTTTTGTTCCGTGAGCGAACGAAAGCTCTGTAGGTAGACCACTTCTCCGGTGACGAGGTAGCGGCGATGGTTGTTTTCGGCTTCATCCATTGCCACGTCCACGTTGTTCAACAACTGGAGAAGGTCATGGCTCTTTGTGTCTAACCGATTGTTCGCGATCAGGATTGCCGTATTGCGGTATGAAACGGCCCCGATAATGAGGATGCCGATAAACACCAGACTGAATCCGGCCAGAATCCGGCGTTCAATAGTCAGTTCGCGGAACCACTTTACCAAGGTTCGCTTGCCAGGTTGCGGTGAAGTGGGGGGTGGTATGGAGCCTGGTTCAGGGGGAGTCTCTCCGGCGATCGGAGGAAGCGGCGGTCGATCGCTCGTCACTGTGTCCATGAAAAGAAACCGCGTTGAAAGGTGTATGCAAAACTTCGGGCACTCTACTCTCGGCTATTCTCAGGCCGCAAGATCTATTTTAGCAGATGTGCGCCGGATGCCAGGCGGCTAGCCGCCGAGGGGAGGGATCGGTGGGAGAGCGGTCGCGGCGGGCGCCGGGAGATGGGAGAACATCATCGTCGCAGATACCACCCAGTCAATGAACGGTTGCGGGTAGATACCGATCAACAGAGTTCCTGCAAGGCCGACATACACCACGGCCTTCATCGGACCGGAAATCCGAATGGGTGACGGGTCAATCGGCTCGGCAATGTACATTTTCTTCACCACGATCAGGTAGTAGTACATTGAGATGACGATGTTAACGAGTCCGACGGTAATGAGGGTATAGAGCCCCTCCTTGATGGCGGCCACAAAGATATAGATCTTTCCGATAAACCCGGCTAAGGGCGGCACGCCGGCCAGCGACAGGAGAAACAGCAGCATGGAAAAAGCCAGAAACGGCGATCGGCGATTGAGCCCGCTGTAATCGTTGATTTCTTCACTCCCTATGGCCTGGCTCATGGCGATGACGACGGCGAAGGCGCCGATGTTCGCGAAGAGATAGGTGAGAAGGTAGAAGAGGATGGCATCGTTGCCCATCTTCGTTCCGGCTGCCAAGCCGATTAACACGTTCCCGATCTGTGCTATGCCGGAATAAGCCAGGAGGCGTTTGATATTCGTTTGGGCGATGGCCACGATGTTTGCATAAGTCATCGACAGGACCGACACGGCTGCCAGCAAGAGCACCCACATCGGCTTGAAGGTGAACAGAGCGACGAAAAACAACCGGAGGAGGATGGCGATGGCTGCGCCTTTCGGCGCGATAGAGAGAAACGCTGTCACGGGCGTGGGTGCGCCGTGATAGGTGTCGGGAATCCAGGAATGGAACGGGACGGCGCCGATTTTAAAACCAAGGGCCGCGAAGATCAACAGGAAGCCGATGATCAAGCCCGGCGTGGCCGTCGCCGTGGCCATATCCGAAAAGACCAGTTTGCCGGTCTCGCCATAGACCAGGCTGATCCCGTACGCCAGGAGTCCGGCGGCAAAGACTCCGAGGATAAAGAACTTGAGGCCGGCCTCATTCGATGCCAGGTCCTCGCGCAGGTATGCCACGAGCACATAGAACCCGAATGTGGAGAACTCAAGGGTGACGAAGAGGGACAGTAAATCGTTGGCGGAGGCCATGAACATCATGCCGAGGGCGGACATGACGATGAGGAAGTAATATTCACCGCGGAAAAAGGCAAAGCGGTTGACGTATTCGATGGACGCGAGGATCACGAGGATGCTTGCACCGACGATGAACATTTTGAAGAAAATGGCCATGCGATCGAGAACAAACATGTTCCCGAACAGGGCTCCGGAGATCTGCGTTAGGTCGAACCAGGCGAGGCAGCCCAGGGTGACGGCGAGTCCAACGACGCTTAAGTAGCCCAGCTGTTCCTTGGGCAGCCGCGGAAAGGCAAAGTCGACAATCAAGACCAGGCAGAGCCAGAGCGTCAGGAATATCTCCGGCAAGAGGAGCAGGAGATCGGCGAACGTCATGTTGAGTTCAAAGTTCATAGTGTCGATTGGTACCCTATTGAGTCACGCGTGGGTCAGGGAGCTGCGCGCCACGGGCCGCTAACTGTTCGTGCAATGATGTCGCCGGTGTCTCGGTAGCCGGAAGAGCGGCCACGGGCACAACATGCGTAATCTTGGCGATGAGCGGGTCTACTCCTGAGCGAACAACGTTATACAGGTGCATGGGGAAGAGTCCGAATCCCACGCTGACGGAAATCATGATCAAGAGCGGGAGACGGTCGACGAAAGCCACTGCGTCATGCGAATGACTGTACTTCTGATCCATCGGGCCATAGAACAGACTCCGCATCATCTTAAATAGATAAGCCATCGTTAGCACGATCCCGAGCACGGCCACAATCACTTGTAGAGGATATTTATTCCAGCTGCCCACGATGATCATGATTTCTGCGATGAAATTGATTGTGCCCGGCATGCCAATGGACGCCATGCATCCCACCACGAAGCAGGCCGAAATAAAAGGCATCTTATTCGACAGTCCGCCGAGTGAGGGGATATCGCGCGTGTGGGTTTGATCATAGACCCAGCCTGCCATCGAGAAGAGCATGCCCGTGGCCATCGCATGGGCGAACATGTAGATCACCGCGCCGCTGAGGCTGATGTAATCCAGGGCTGCCATGCCGAGAAACACATAGCCCATATGGCTGGAACTGGAATACCCGATGACATATTTGGTGTCTTTCGCGTAGTACGCGACGAATCCTCCGTAGACGATACTGAACATGCAGAGCACGGCCGCCATCGGCATGAGTTCTCGCGTCGTTTCGGGGAGAATCTCAAAGGCCACCCGGATAATCGAGAAATGCCCGAGCTTCATGAGAACGCCGGCGTGCAACATGCTGGTGGCAGCGGGAGCGGCGGCGTGTCCCACCGGCGACCAGGAATGGAGAGGCCAGAGCGGTGCGATGGAGGCGAATCCGAAGAAAATCAGGACCCAGATGATTTTGTCCAGAGTCGTCCCCAGCACGGGAATGTTCATAAGATTGGCATGTTCGCGGAGCACCAGGATATCAAAGGTGTTCAGGCCTGAATATTTATAGATCAGGAGAATGCCCATGAAGGCGGCGACGGCAAAGGCGGAGAGAAACAGCACCAGCTTCATGGCCGCGTATTCTTTGCTGTTCGAGCCGAAGTTGAAGATGAATCCGACGGAATCGCGTTGCTTGACGCCTTCAGGATCGGTCATCTCCAGATACTTCTTCGTGTGACTCCCCCACATGCCAAGCAGGAGGTACATCGGAATGACCGACATTTCGTAGAAGAAGTAGAGGAAGAAAAGATCCAACGACATGAACACGCCGATGGTCGCGGCGGCCAGAATAAGAATCCAGATGTAAAACTCTTTTGCGCGATCTTTGATATGCCAGGAGACGAAGATTCCGGCGAACAATAAGATCGACGAGGCCAGGACCAGCGGTGTCCCGATGCCGTCGACGCCAAGATACAGTGAAATGCCGAGTTGTCGCGACCATTCAAACCGTTGGATGAACTGGAATCCGCCTCTGACGGGGTCATACGTATAGAATAAATAGAGTGATGCGATGAGCGAAATAAACGCCGATCCGGCGGCAATCCCGCGCACGAGGAGCGCCTGGCGGTTTGAGACGAAGATCAACGCAAGAGCGCCGACGAACGGAGCGAAGAGAATAAAAAGTAAGGCGTAATCACCCATGGGTCTTAGTGATCCAATCGTTGAACTGGTTCAGTCAGCAAAGCGACGGTTCCATGATCGAGACGGTCTACCAGCGCTTGAATCGAGCCGTTCATGATGTGGAGGAACGGCGACGGATAGAGGCCGATCCAGAGAATCATGACGGAGAGCGACACGGCAATGACCAGTTCGCGTAACTGTAAATCGGCCATCGTACTCTTCACGGCTTTTCCGAGAGGACCCAGGATGGCCCGTTCGTAGTACCAGAGAAAATAGGCTGCGCCGAACACGACCCCGGTAACGGCGAAGGCGCCGAAAACCCAATTGGCTTTAAACGTGCCGAGGAGAATCAAAAACTCTCCGACAAAGCCGTTGGTGCCGGGCAATCCGATCGAGGCAAGCCCGATCAGCAAAAAGAACGCGGCGAGGAGCGGCACCTGTTGGGCCATCCCTCCGAAAGCCGACAGGTGTGTGGTTTGTTGTCGCGAGTAGAGGAAGCCTGCGATAAAGAAGAGCCCTGCCGTGCTGAAACCAAGATTAATCATTGTCAGGAGGCTGCCCTGGAGCCCCTGAAAGTTCAGGGCAAACAGCCCCATCATCACAAATCCGAGGTGGCTGATGCTGCTGAAGGCCATGAGTCGTCGGAAGTCCGGTTGGATGAGGGCCATGATGGCGCCATAGAGAATGGCGGCAATTCCCAGGCACATAATGACGGTCACTACGGTGTGACTCTTTGAGGCTTCTGGAAGTAATGGAATGCTGAAGCGGATAAAGCCGAACGTACCCAACTTGAGTCCGGCGAGGACGACAGCCATGCCGATCGGCCCTTCGAGCAG